>Ga0209227_1002759_pt1 | contig 12286 bp, 12 predicted proteins | sample YNPBryantNP2012_FD_185815 | JGI IMG/M metagenome (GOLD analysis project Ga0209227, IMG submission 185815) | Anoxygenic and chlorotrophic microbial mat microbial communities from Yellowstone National Park, USA - YNP Bryant NP 2012 (SPAdes)... ...
AAGACCGGTCTCCTAGCGGGCAGGGCCCCCAGATGACGCGAAATGCGGTTTTCTCGGAGGGGCGCACTCTGTGCGCCCGCGTTGCGAGGCCCCACTAATGCCGAGGCATTCCATTTGGAGCCGATGGGCTGACGATGAGCCGGTGGCCAAGAGGGCACATGCCTCGGTCAAGCCCGTGCCTTCCTATCCGGACGTGCAGAGCCCGCCCCTCCGCGGGGTGGGCCATCCAGGGCAAGATGGCCTTGCGGGGAAAACCCTTGGATAACGCGGAGGTCGGTGTTCTCGGAGGCACGCGGTCTCCGCGTCCGCGGTGGGAAGGCCGGACGCAGGCCCGGGGTAGGGCGTGATTGTGGACGAGTTGGCGAGAGGTCCGTGGCCGAGAGAAGACAACATTTGGGTTGGCGTTATGCGGACATTCCGGACGTGCAGAGCCCGCCCCTTCGCGGCAAGGCCTGCCCAGCACGGATCGACCAGCGCGGAGAGTCCGGAGATGACGCGAAAGCCGATTTTCTGGGAGGGGCGCGGTCTCCGCGCCCGTGAATACGGGCCGTACGCAAGCCCGAGGTATGTCACAATCACCGAGAGACAGGCGACGGCGCTGTGGCCTAGCGGCGATATGCCCGGGTGAAGCCAATGCCTTCATTGCGGGCGTGCAGAGCCCGCCCCTCCGCGGGGCTATCCAAAGTAGGATGGTTTTGCGGGGAAAACCCTCTAATAACGCGAAAGGCGGTTTTGTGGGAGAGACGGGGTTTCCGCGTCCGGGTTGTGAGGCCTCACGTGGGCCGAGGCACGGCATAATTATCGAAATGGTGCGCGAAAGACCGCTGGCCTAGGGCGAACGACGAGGGTGGAACCACTCCGTTCCCTTCAGGGCCTCCCGAGCCTGCCTTTCCGCCAGGTAGTTCTCCAAAAAAGATGTCCTTGCCGCGTACAATGGAGAGTCCGCAAAAGGCGTTTCCGTGATAAGAGACGCCTTGCGAGTCGAGGAACATGGGCCACTCGGCTTCTTTGGGGGAATCTCTACGAGAAGTGATCCCATTATTGAGGCCGTTCAAAGCCACCCTTTATCCCACACCAATAACCCTGTGGCTACCATTCTGACCTATCTTGGTCAGGGAGAATGTCCGATCCAAACCGGCGCTGGCCCACGATGGAGCAAAGTGGGGGCAGTGGCATCGGATGCAGTCTGTGGGGTGAAAGTTGATGCCGATGGTGAGGGACGAACGGGCCCGCTAGGCCGAACTCCGGGCAGGACCAAATCTACACCGAACCAAGCATACCCTCCGAGCCTGTAAAGCGGGAAAAGACCTGGCTCGAACCCTGTCAAACCAAGCACCTCGATATCACTGGATTCGGGAATAAAAGTGGCGAATCGCTGCTAGATTAGAAGCCACACCACAAGGAGGCCTACGAGGCTCACAAGGACGTAGGCCGCATAGGCATTCACGCTCCCAGTGTGCATTCGAGCCAGCCCTTGAGCTACTTTTTGGGACAGTCGCATCATTGGACCGTACACCGAACGATCCAGAAGATGTGTCTCCTCTGCCGGCCCCGTCATGATAGCTGTGCGGAAATGTTCAGCCACGGTCTCCCTTGCACTTTGGACCTTGGAGGGCTGGAACACAGCCTCGAAAATCACCCTCACCGGATTGGAGAATCCAGTGGCCGTATATGTCATTTCTGAAGTGAGACGACGCACCCCGCCATCCCAGGCAGGTCGCCTCACCACCTTCCGGGACCTGGTGAAAAACCAAACCGAGAGGAAGGCACTGCCCAGGAGCAAGACAAGCATGGCCAGAGAATAGGAACTGGACATTGCGAACACCACGGGGTTTCTCTCCGTGCCCCGATGGAGCACAACAAGCCCCCTGCCCGGAATGAGGCCCCGGCCTACCTCCGCTCCCAGGTCGTGGAACTCGGATAAAAAGGCCTCATCCCACTCGGGATCACCCTTCTCAACGGTGAAAAATGGAGGAACCAGCGCATTGACGGTTGACGCTCCCACCAATTGGGCCACCGGCCTGTCAAGGACGGGAATCACGTGTGTGGGGAGGACACCTAACCCGAGACAGCAGACAGCCAGTAGGGCCATGGCCCACCTCATGGAAGCTGGAACCTCTCTGGCCTCTCGGGCCTCCTCAGACCTAGCCACTCCGAGGAAACTCATGGCGAAGGCCTTGACAAAGCATGTCACGGCAAGCCCCGCGGTGAGGGCGAGGCCCGCCCCGCAGAGTGCGAAGACTATCTTAACCGCTGTGGAGTCCAGCAGGGCAATCCGGAGCAAGCCCTGAAGGGTCAGCCACTCACTCACGAACCCGTTGAAAGGGGGCAAAGCCGAGATGGAAAGGACGCCTACCAGGAAGAAGAGAGAGGTCCATGGCATGCCTCGAGCGAGCCCACCCATGCGATCCATGTCCCGAATCCCCAAACGGGAATCCAAAGACGCAGCACCCAAAAAGAGCAGCGACTTGTATACCGAATGGTTCACCATGTGGTAAAGAGAAGCTAAAAGGGCTATTCCTGCCTGAGGTATCAGACCTGAAGATCCAAAGACGAACGCCGCCCCCAGACCCGCGGTGACTATCCCCATGTTCTCGATGGAGCTGTGCGCCAGCATCCTCTTCATGTCATTTCGTATGGTGGCGTAAAGGATTCCAAGAAGGGCGGAAAGGCTTCCCACTAGCAAAACAACGAGACCATGGGCAGGATCCGTCATCCCGAGCAACTCCCAATCCACCCGGATGATGCCGTAAACACCCAGATTCAGGATGGCCCCAGAGAGCAAAGCGGATACGTTTCCAGGGGCCGCCGGGTGGGCCTTGGGTAGCCAGCTGCTCACGGGGACGAGACCTGCCTTCACACCGAATCCCAAGAAGGTCAGGATGAATACCGCCCAACGGGCATGGGCAGACAGGGCTTGGGATCCGACTTTGAGAGAAGCGAAATCCAGTCCTCCAGAGGCCTTTGCTACTATGATAAGCCCGAGGGCTATTGCGAGGGTTCCCGCCTCACCCATTGACAGCATCAAGAACCCGGATCGGATGTTCTGCTCCTCCCGGTACTCGTAGTTCACAAGGAGATAACAGATAATGGACATGCCCTCCCACGCAAGGAGGAAAAAGACCACGTCTCCTGCGACAAGTACCAGCACTATGGAGGCGAAGAGCAAGTGGTAAAGGCATCCGAAGGTCTTGAGGCTATAGCGCCCCAGGTACTTCCTCAAATACCCAGCGGAAAAGATCGACACAGGCATGAAAACCATGCCCGTCACGAACATGAAGAGGGAGGACAGGACATCCATCCTCACGAGGAGTCTCCCTGCCAATGGAAGCTCCCAGAGCCAAACCTCTAACGTGGTGCCCCTGAGAAGCACATTCCCACTGATAACCAGAAGGAGTGCTGAGGACAGGAAGCCGGTCAAAGAGAGAGCCATTGGGCCCCTGCGCCCTGAAAGCAGGCCGGCTGCAATGGTTCCAGACAAACAAAGCGCAAAGAAGGCAGATAACAGATGACCTGTCCAGCTCATTGGCTATCTCCTCTCATCTGGTTCGTGGCATCCGTGAGAGATGTGGCTGGCCTTCTGCCCACGACCACCAAGAGGCCATGCAGAATGGCCAAGGGGGGAGGCGGGCACCCTGGCACACCCACGCTCACTGGCACTATCCCCGTTACACCCGCCTCGCTGGCGAAGCTGGGTCCGAATAGCCCGCCCGAAAGGGAGCAGGTTCCGACGGCCACTACCTTCTTGGGCGTTGGCATGGAGTCGTAGACCTTTTCCAAGGCCCGTCTCATGTGGTCGGTTCCAGGCCCTGCCACCAAGAGGACATCGGCCTCCCGCGGGCTAGGGGTGAAAAAGAAACCTAGTCTATGGAGGTTGTAGTGAGGCTTTGTGAGCTGGGCCACCTCGCTCATGCAGGCCCCGCATGCACCCGCATCCACAAAGCGGATGTGTAATGAGCGAGAGAAGGATGGACCAAGTCCCTCCATCTCCTTTGGATCCGTACTTGTCCATTCGGCCCATTCGTATCCCCATTCCCACTCAACAAAAGGGGTGCTGGCTCTGACACACCTCCTGCAGTGGATACAGCGCTTGTGATCCACTGTGGTCTTCCCGGCCCTCTGAACCAAGGCCCCAGTAGGACAGGACGGAATCTCCGGCAGGCCCCTTTGTCCTCTCAACACAGTGGACACCGGACGCCCTGGGGAGACCCCCGGACTCGTCTCCATGGAGCCTGGATAGCGGGTGGTCACTATCCCTGTTCTTAAACCCTTCAATACCCATTTGCTCATTATCGCCCCCTACCTGTCGGACTCTGCATTGGAAAGGCCGAAGCTGGCCATGATAATGGGAAAATCCTGAAAGGCGAAGTTCTCGGCCGCCAGATGAAAGCCATGCCAGTTCGTGAACGAGGGCGTGGTCAGGCGGTACCTTGCGACTACGCCATCCTCCTCCAGACAGACCCAATGGAAGGCAGCCCCCCTTGGGGCTTCCACCCATCCCAGCGCAGACCCCGCTGTTGGGGTAGGTCCGGTATTCGAGATCGGGCCCTGGGGAAGAGAGGACAAGACATCTTCCACGATCTGAGCCGATTGTTCAGCTTCCCGGAACAGGACTCTCAGGCGCGCATAGCTGTCACCCTCCAATTCGCAAGGCACTCGAAACTCCACTCTCTCGTACCCCGAGTAAGGCAAGACTTTCCTCAGGTCTCTCTCAATGCCGGATGCTCTAGCCACGGGGCCCACAAGGCCGTAGGCCCGGGCATCATGGGGGGATACGATCCCCACTTCCTCGAGACGATCCAGAAAGCTGCTCGAAAACCGCAGCATATCCTCTAGGTCCAGAAATCTCTTCAAAATCTCCCGGATACCGTTTTGAAGCAAGGTGAGTTTCCTTTCTGTCAGATCCACTGTTAGGCCGCCTGGGACATTGAGGCCGAAGAGATATCTGTGTCCGCTCACCATGCAAGAGAGCCTGAGAAGCTCTTCCTCCAGGATGCTTGCCTGGCTAGTTGCCACACCAAGCCCCGTGGAGCTGCAGATTTCAGCTACAGCGTGGACGTGGTGCCTGAAGCGTTCCAGCTCGCAAAGGGCGATCCTGAGCATCCGCGCCCGCTCTGGAACTTGAAGACCCGAGAGGCGCTCCACTGCTTGGCAAAAGGCTAGAGAATGCGCGAAGGCAGAGGTGCCTGAGAATCGCTCGGCCAAAAGCAGTACGTCCTCAACCCGTCTTCCCTGAGCGATCTTTTCGACACCACGATACTTGTAAAAGAACCTCGGGATGGTCCTTATCACGTCCTCGCCAACTGTTTCCAAGAGAAAGTGGGCGGATTCTGCATGATCGGAGTAAACAGGGCCTATGGGCATCACAAAGGCCCCGGGGCTCTGGACGATCCGGTCAGGCCGCCAGTCGGGATCCAATTCTCGATGTGGATAAGGTTTCGAGCCGTCAAAGCCTCGAAGCATGGGGTTGACGCCATCTGGCCATTCCTCGTGGAGCACGAAATCGCCCAACTTCGGATGTCCCTCAAATACGAGACCGAAGAGATCCTCGGCCTCCCGTTCGTGCCAGTCAGCGGCGTGCACCAAGGATGCTATGCTTGGCACACTATTTTCCCAATAGGGAATCCGAACCAGCAGGCTCAGCAGGCTTCTCTCCACCCCTCCATAAAAGACATATCGGAGGAGCCACCCTCTTTCCTCCTCTAGGACCACCAAGGTAGCGAAGGTGTAATGGAGTTCCGAGCACAACCATTCGCAGAGAGCGGGGAGGTCCCTGGCCTGGCACACCACCTCTGCCGCTTCCAGGTAAGCTGACCTCTCGAGTGCCACCTGGACTGGCCATCGCCCTTCCATCGCCCTGAGCGTGCCCTCAATCCCCCCGCGTGGAATTTCCGAAACCAGCATAGCCTCTTACCTCCCCAAGGAAGCTGCTGCGAGCCGTAGCATCTCCTCCAGAATGCCCGGGACGTAGCCTCCCAGTAAGAACACTGGAATAGCCGAGATCCCGAGGGCAACCAACACCGACCCCGGAAGCCTGACTCTGGCCTCCTCCTCATCAGGGGACCCGAACACCATTCGATTCACGTGATACATAACCCCGCAAAAGCCGATCACGATGAAGGCTGCGAGCGCCACAGTGGGGATCTCTTGACCACTTTGAATGCCGGCTTTGAGGATAGAGAACTCTCCCAAGAACACTGCAAAAGGGGGCGCGCCAGCGATGGCCAGGCTTCCCGTGAGGAGAGCCAGGGCTGCTGGCCTCGATACGCGAATGAGCCCTTTTACCGAAGCGATCTCTCTGTGGCCCACGACCAAGAGGGTGCTTCCAGCTGCGAGGAAACAAAATGCCTTTGTGACCGAATGGGCCACCATCTGGAGGTTAGCCCCGTAGTACGCCGAGGTTCCTCCTATCCCCGCCGCGAACATGATTATGCCCATGTGCTCGACCGTTGAGAAGGCGAAAAGTCTCTTGTAGTCCTTGACTTGCAAGAGGAGAAAGGCCGCTGTACCGGCCGAGGCGAGGCCTGCGGCCATCAACCAGCTCCCAGGACCATGGCTAAGGCCCTGGAGGGCTGGAAGTAACCTTATGATGGTGTACAGGACTGTCGTCGTCTCGATGCCCGAGAGCAAGGCGCAAACCGGAGACGGTGCCTGGCTGTGGGCATCGGGAAGCCAGGTGTGAACAGGCACGAGACCCACCTTGGTTCCGAAACCGACCAGTATGAAGAGAAAGGCAGTCTGGAGGAACGGCCCAGGTATGTCTGGGGAAGCAACGATGAGTCCGGACCAAGTGAAGTCTCCACGTCCGGCGATCTTCATTCCCCAGTAAAGGATGAGGATTCCCACCAGGGCGAGGGCAGCTCCCATGCAGGTGAGAACAACGTACTTCCAGGCAGCCTCCAAGGCCTCGGAAGTATCCTCGAAGCTCACCAGGAACACGCTCAAGAGGGTGGTCAGCTCAACCGCGATCCAAACCAAAGCCAGGTGAGAAAAGGCCGGCACCGCCAGCATGGAGAGGAGAAAGAGGTTAAACCTGGCATAGTAGCGTCTTTTCTTTCCTTCTCTCTCCTGGGGCACCACACGCCGGATGTAGCCTAGGGAAAATATGGAGGTCGTGAGCCCGACGAATGCCACCAGGAGCAAGATGAGGGCCCCGAAACTGTCGCAGGAGATCCAACCAGGAAAGGCGATGACGTGGCCGCGAGTGATGGTGGTCAAAGCGACATGGATGGAAATGAGGAACACCGCGAGGCAGCCCACCACCGTGGAGAGAGCTGCAAGCCCCCCTCCAATGGGGAGAACACACAAGATGGCGGATAGCGCAGGTACCAGCAAAACGACCAGGAGCTCCATAGCGCGTCAATCCTCCTTAAGCGATGCCAGCTTTCCTACAACGGTCATGCCGGTCCTCTCCCTGATCCTCCTGGTCAGGAGGCCCATTACCAGGGCGATGATGAGGACGTCGAAAGCCGCCGCCAGCTCGGCAATGATGGGAAGATCCGGGGCTATACAGATACCAGCCAAGAAAGAACCATTTTCCATGGCGAGCAAGCCTATGACCTGCGGCACAGCCTCTCTCCGGACTACCACAGCATATGCTCCCAGCAAGACCCCAGCAGTGCCAACCGGCAGGTTCATCCTCACGAAAGGGTCCTGGCTTCCTCCCAAAAGAGGGCTAGAGGCAAAGTAAGCGAGTATCACCAACGCCATACCCAGTAACAAGGAAGTCGGGATATTCAACACTTGGGAGATTTCCCTCCGAGCGTACGCCTCCTGGCTCACCAGCCGCACAAGAAGCCACGGGATCAAGATCGACTTGGTGCCTACGGTGATCACGGCCACCACAAATAAGTGGACCGAGCTATGCTGGAAGCCCAGAATCGTGGCCGATGCCGCCAACAGAATGGACTGCCAAACGAACAATTTGAGGCAGGCCAAGACCTGGCGCATCGCGATCATCCCAAAGGCTGTTAGCAGAAAAAGCCCAGCCGCAAGGCCGTTGAGCTTGGTGAGAAGTTCCGTGTTGGCCTGCAAGTCCGTCACCTCTCTTCCTCCTAGCCTTCCAAGAGTCGAGTGATCATCGCGGCCACCGAGGTGATAAAAGCCCCTCCGAGAAACTCGGTTATCCGGAAGAGCCTCAGCTTCGCCAACGAGGACTCGATGACCACAAGGACCACTACGAAGACAAATACCTTGAGGAACACCAAGGGGATTGCCAGGAGCAACTCCCCCAGGCTCTCGCCCTGGGCAAGCCCCCAAGGGGTCACGACCACGTTGAGATAGATGCACACAAGCACAAGGAATTTCATGGATGCACCCCATTTCATGAGGGCTGCCCCACGCCCGGAATATTCCAATCCCTTGGACTCATCGATCATGGCCAGTTCGAAATGCCCAGAGGGGTTGTCCACTGGGAGACGGCCGGTCTCCGCTATGATGAGCATCAGAAAGGCGAGCATGAGCAGCACGTGGGATGGCTCGAAGAAGTTGTCAGGAGGGTTGACCCAATGTTTGTGAACGATGTAAGGAATCGTGGAGCCGGCAACGAAAGAGACCGTGAAGAAGACTATCATGAAGACGGGCTCGGCCAAGAAGCCAACCATCCTGGTTCTACTGGCTCCCATGGCCCCGTAAGGGTTGGCCGCATCCACTGCGGCCAAGGTGGCGAAAAAGCCCCCGAGGGCCAAAATGAATCCACCTCCCAACATGTCACCCATGAACGCGAAGAAAAGTGGATAACCGGTCAAAACTGGGATGAGCAGGGCAACAAACGCAGGGGTGATGAAGACCACATATGGGGTGAGTCGAAAGATCCAGGTAGCACTATCGGAGATCACCTCATCCTTGTGGAAAAGCTTCCAGATGTCCCGGTAAGGCTGAAAGATGCTGGGCCCGCGCTTCGACTGCACTGCCTCTTTGAGTCTGTTCAGGACCCCCTTGACCAGCGGGGAAACCAGCATCACCACCAGGACTTGGACGACATTGAAGAGGATCTTTTCGGTCACGTCAACACCTCCCATGCGTAATCCCTTGGATCCCATGGCATCCTGTCACGAACCTCCCCAACAACGCTCTCGCCCCCGCCGGGACCACTGGCATGGATCGGTGGGAGGGGGTCTCCAGCCAACACGTCGAGTCTTCCCGCTGAATCTCGGCCGGGAGCCCCGAAAGGAGTGCCACCAATTTGTGCATCTTCGGTTTTTCCCACAACCTCGATCGCAGAGGCCAGGCCCCCAGGACCCGGCGTGTGGCCTGGGCCATCACCCTCCGGCAACGACCATCAAGGCGAGGGGAGCAATCACTGTTCGGGGACGCTTATGAGCTTGTCTCGGTCACCATAATTCCCGCTCCCGCAATCCATGACATGACCTTCCAGGGCCAAGACCCCCTGGCCCTCAGGCCTCCTAGGCCCTGAATTCTCATCTCCAACCCACGAGGGCACAGGCGCCCTTCAACGAAGAAAAGGCCACGGCCTGGATCCCTTTGGCCATTGGCCTGAGCTCTGCGTGCCCTCAATTCGTTTCCGCACTACAAACCACAGACGCCATGATCGTCGAACAGGGGCCACAGGATCGCTTTAGCCTGTTAGTCGCGTTTGGGATGGGCGAGCAAGGCTGCTACCCCGGCCCATGCGTCCAATGGGTAGAGGTCATCAGCCTCAAAGGTAGGCGGTTTTGGCGGACCTCATCGCCACGCTAATGCGCCGCATTTTAGACCCCGAAACTGGGCATGTCAACCCCCCTTTTACGGAGCTTCCAGGCCTCGAGTCCTAAAATCCAAGACCCTCTCCTGACCCCTGTGGTTGCCCTCCCCCTCGGATAGCCGGAGTTGTGGAATTGACTCTCCATCCCCACGCTCTCCCTTCCCAAGGCCTCTTCCCGCCTATCACAGAGGGAAACCATCGGGCGCGATCGTAACGGCGCACTTCATGCCTTAACAAAAAGCCCCGGAGGGTGAGCCTTGTCAGGGGAGGTGGTGTCGTGGTATAAAGACAGAAACCGAAAGGGGTCTCTAGGAGACTGCCCCTCGCTCCGATCCCATGATCGGGGCCTGCTCGGGTCTAGTCCCGAGGAAAAGTCCGAGAGGAGGAAAAAATTGAGGCGCTACGAGACCACGTTTGTCATTCACCCCGACCTCAGTGAGGAAGACCAGCAAAAGATCGTGCAGAAAGCCCTCGGTGCCATAACCCAGTCTGGGGGGGAGATCCTCCAGCTGCAGGACTGGGGGGTCAAGAAGCTGGCCTACAAGATCAAGAAACAGACCAGGGGGCATTACATCTTCGTGGATTATGCGGCCAAGCCAGAGGCAGTGAGGGAGGTGGAAAGACTCCTCAGGATCGACGACAATGTCCTGAGGTTCCTCACGGTCCTTGTGGACGACGAGGTCGATGTGGAAGAGGCGAAGATGCAGTTGAGCCAAGCCTCCAGGCGGGAGGTCGAGGAAGAGGAGGCCCCGGCTTTGGAAACCGAGGGGGCTCACGAGGTGGAGGTGGATGAAGAGGAGGGGGAGAAGGAGGAGTCCGAGCAGTGATCCTCGGGCCGAACTGGAAGGTGGTCCCGGTCCCCGGGCCTGACTGGACGCCTGAGTGTTAAATGAGTGAGGAGGAACTCCTGGCATGACAACGCCAAAGGTAAAGAGAGGATTCGGAAGGAGAAAGGTATGTCGGTTCTGCGCCGACAAGTCACTGGTAATAGATTACAAGGACCCCAAGACCCTCAGGTTCTTCACGACTGAGCGCGGTAAGATAATTCCCAGGAGAATAAGCGGTAATTGCGCCAAGCATCAGAGGGCCCTCACACAGGCAATAAAGAGAGCTAGGCAGTTGGCCTTGATGCCTTATACCACTATGGTCCTTTGAGGTTTCATGGGATCTCCTTCCCCCGGGCCCGATGAGCCTTTGGGACGGCCCTCAGATGGGGGCTGGAGGGGACTTGAAAGGCGGCTTAACCCCGTGGGGGCGCGGACAGATGTTCGCTCAGGGAAGATCAGGGGGATTTTCTGAGGAGTTTCAAGGCTTGCCTTTTTGGATTTCCTGTGTGGGCAGTGGAGGTTTTTTTTTATCTCCGTCGTTGGGCCTTTGGCCCTGAGATTGGTGATCTTTCCCGTTCTTCCCCTCTGGGGAACCCTTCTTTGGAGGAGATTCGGAAAACTTCGAGGTGGACTGGCCCTTTTCCTTCCGCCAATGGTCCTGGGGCTTTCCCTCGAGGTCGGGGTGTTCTCATTCCTCTGGGCGGTCCAATGGATGGCTCTGGGGCCGATTCTTGCGGAATGTCTCCACAGGGATTGGGGAATAAGCAGGGCCATGGCCACTGCCCTGATTGCAACATTGGCACTCCAGGCAGGGGTCATGGCCCTTTGGGCCATAGAGGCCGGGGAGTTCCCATGGCGATTGCTTCAAAGGGAAATGGAGAAGATATTGAACCAAGCCTCGCATCTTCCTATCCAGGGGCAAGGTCCTTCTTCCCTTCCAAAGGAGCTGATCCCGGAGCTTGCCCGGGCGGCAGTGATAGTATTTCCTGGGCTTCTGGCCTCCTTGGACCTGATGCTCCACTGGTGGAACCTCCTCGTCCAGAGGCGCCTTCCCCGACTGTGGAATGGGAGGCCACCTGGCCCAGAGAACCTGGACGAGTGGGGGATACCCTTTCATCTGGTTTGGGTTACAATTGGTGGGGGGTTACTGATCCTGTCATCGCTGGATCCCTTGAAATCCATAGGGGTCAATGTCGTGCTCGCAATGGCCTTTGTCCATCTGTTGCAAGGGGTAGCCGTCGTGGCATTCCTTTTGAGGAAAAAGGGGGCTCCACGGTTCCTGAGGTGGTTGGTCTTCGGGGCTATTTTTCTCCAACATTTCTTCACCGCTGCCACGGCAGCCATAGGGCTTTTCGACGTCTGGTTCGATTTCAGAAGGAGATTGGGAACGACATCTCAACTGTGGAGGGGACGATGAAGGTCATATTGATTGCCGATGAACCTAGCCTGGGCAAAGCTGGAGAGATCGTTCAGGTCAAGGACGGCTTTGCCAGAAACTATCTCATACCCAAGAAGAAAGCTCTTCCCGCAACCCCAGACAACTTGAATCGTTTGGAGCAGATGAGAAAACAGCTCGAGGCCTCCAAGGCCAAGGCCAGGCAAGCAGCCGAGACCCTTTCTGCCAAGCTGGAGAAGATGGACTTGGTCTTCAGGAGGCAAGCTCCCGGGACAGAGAAACTTTTTGGCTCTGTCACCTCCATGGACATAGAGAAGGCCTTGAAGGAAAAGGGGATAGAGGTGGACAGGAAGAGAATTC
>Ga0209227_1002769_pt1 | contig 12267 bp, 9 predicted proteins | sample YNPBryantNP2012_FD_185815 | JGI IMG/M metagenome (GOLD analysis project Ga0209227, IMG submission 185815) | Anoxygenic and chlorotrophic microbial mat microbial communities from Yellowstone National Park, USA - YNP Bryant NP 2012 (SPAdes)... ...
CAACGCCTGATACTTCGTGATCGCTGACGTCAACGTCGTCTTCCCATGATCTACATGCCCTATCGTCCCTATGTTAACGTGCGGCTTCGTCCTCTCAAACTTCTTCTTTGCCATCGGTGCCTCCTGCAATTTATTTCTATGATGGTTTTATGTCTTCTGACGCTTTTGCCCGTCGTCACAAACACAGTGAAGCCCACGACCGGGCTTGAACCGGTGAACCTCTTCCTTACCAAGGAAGTGCTCTACCTGCTGAGCTACGTGGGCAGATACGTACTAAGTTATATGGAGCGGGAAACGGGATTCGAACCCGCGACCCTCAGCTTGGAAGGCTGATGCTCTAGCCAGCTGAGCTACTCCCGCTCACAGCAACCGAAACGAAAAATGGTGGAGAGGGGAGGATTTGAACCTCCGTAGGCATCGCCAGCAGATTTACAGTCTGCCCCCTTTGGCCACTCGGGTACCTCTCCGCATATCAGTGTCAAACAAGCTGGCGATGGGATTTGAACCCGCAACCTGCTGATTACAAATCAGCTGCTCTACCGTTGAGCTACGCCAGCATAGCGTTTATGAAACAACTAATTATGAACTTTTTATTTTTCTGTACGCAGCATAACGATTTTTTGCAGCGTCTCATTTACTCTGCCGCTTATTTATAGCTGCGTACAAATAATCACATCAGCTCATCAGGGGAAACGTAACACGTATTGTCATAATTGTTGGACAACCTGTCGGTGGGCACTACTATAGATTAGAAAAATAAAATCCTCTCCTCGCCGCAAGCGGAAGCAGATATCATAAAAAAAACTTTTTCAGTGTGCTTCTTTACGGCTCTATAGGTGCAATAGGGCAGCCCACAAAAATAATCTCTAATTTTTATAGTATTTTATTTTTTTAGTCAATCTTTTTTTTAAAAAATTTTTAGTTGCGTATAGCTACCATACCATACAAAAAAACTTGCGTGCTTTTAGTCGCGGTCATTACTCAAAAAAAGCGAACAGTGAGCAGTGAAAAACAAAGAGGTAGAAGCACTTCCGGCTCCTGTCTCTCTTTAGAGTATAGCTTTTTGGTAGTAGCTCTTTTTCTATTCCGCTTTACGTCTCACGCTTTTCCCTCAGCACCCAGTGCTCGGCACTCAGCACTTTCTTTTCCTTCTCACGCTTCACGAATCACGAACCCCGAGCCACGACCTGCGCTCAACGCAACAGCCCCGACACCGCCTTAAACGAACAGTGTGAAACGTGCCAATGCCGTTGTATCCATGTCCTCAAACATATAAAAAAAGAGGTTTCAACATTTATTGAAACCTCTCAATTCCCGTGGTGGGCGATACTGGATTCGAACCAGTGACTTCCACCGTGTGAAGATGGCACTCTCCCGCTGAGTTAATCGCCCGGATATGCTGGGTGATATTTACCGGATAACGGCAATAATGGCAAGAAAAAATTGAACCGGCAGCACCACAGGCTATTGCGGCGACGGTGTTGATATCCCGAAAAACGGCAAAAGGCTCACAATTTCCTCAGTGTCTTTTGCTGTTGATTTCACGAGGGTATCACTGTAGATAATACCCGCAATATACGCGCCTCGGTAAAAGGCAATGCCGTAGAGCAGGAAAGAATAATAGGTATAGATGTCGGCTTGGTAAAACGCGCTGTATTCTTTCTTTGCCGCCTGCCATGTACCGTTAAAAAGAATGCCGTCAACCGTGTACGCTCCTGTCTCATTGTCAAGGTCTGTTGCCTGAACCGTGATACTGAGGCTGCCCTGCGTGGCATTGTCGCTGGTGCTTGCGTTGTCTGAAGAAGCCTCCCCAAAGGTCAGCTTCAGATTCTGAAACGCACCGCCTGAATAGTCTAAAAGAAAGGTATAGTAGGTTTTGCCGACAATTCCTGCCTCGGCACACGGCAAAAACAGCAGGGAACAAGACAGGGCAAGCACAAAAAAACAAAGTTTTTTCTGCTGGTTCATAAAACACCCCGCGCGCTTTTGTATTTGAATAAAGAAATAATGCAAGACACATGCCTGAGTTTTCTTACCAGAGGGATTCAAAAAAAAGGTCTTTTTCGGAAAAGTCGCATGAGGGCGGTGCTATACACACAGCTTTTCTGACAATTGCCTCAGCCTCATCAAGCAGCGTCCGGTCGAGCAGTGCCATCTGAGCACCTCGTTTTGACGTGTTACCGGCAAATACAACCCGACCCATCATCTCTGCAGGGAAAAATCCAAGCGTAAAAAATGCATCTATATGCACAGCCAAGCCGAAAGCGCCGCTAAGAATTATGTTGCGGATCGCAGCAGGTTCGATGCCGCCTGCTTCGGCAAGGATACGCAGCAGCATCACCACGGCAGCTTTTACCTTTTGAACCTGCTGCACATCCTGTCGAGTTATATAAATATCAGTTGGAAATTCTCCTGAAGCGCTATACACCCTGAATGCCGTATTCCCCTCAATCATGCACTGTGCCGGAGCCCCACACCCTGCAGCTTTGATTGAACGAACTGAATCCGCAAAATCACCGTCTGCGGTGATACCGCCTGAGGTTTTAAGAGCTGCCGCAAGCTCAATGAGTCCGCTGCCGCAAATGCCGCGGGGCAGACTTTCCCCAATGATTTTTAGATGGACCGCCGTGTCTATGTGCACGTGCTCGATGGCGCCGGTTTCCGGTCGCATACCACAGGTTATGCCGACACCGTCAAACACCCCAAATCCGGGAAGACTGGTTGCGATAATCCTGCCCTTATGGTGGAGCACGGCTTTTATGTCAGTGCCGAAATCAAACAAGAGCATGGTTTCAGACGAGCGGTGAAGCTGTGTTGCAAGAATGCCTGCCGTAATGTCAGCTCCTGCATACGCAGAGATGACCGGCAGCGCATACACACGGGCATGGGGCGATGATTTAAAGTCAAAATGCTTCGCTGAAAAATGTGGAGATTGTCCTGATACGTTTTGCTCCATCAAACCAGCTGCACCTTTCAAAAAAAGGTGTAGCATTCCTGTACTCCCTGAAACCACGATTTCGTATACCTGTTCAGGCGATATTCCACGGGCACGGCACAGCTCAAGGATAAGAATATCAAGCCGCAGCAAAAGTTCCTCACTGAGCACCTCGAGATTCATCACATCGTCGGCGATCAGGCTCATACGCTGCTCATAGTTTTCTCCAAGCTCAAGCTGCGGGTTTGTGTCTATGACCACAGCGATTTTCCTGCCCCGGCACACATCCAGTAGCGATGCCGCAATCGTATTGACCCCAATGTCAAGGGCAACAGCATATTGCTGGTCTGTTGTATCACCCGCTTCAATTGCCACAAGTTCCTGATCAATGACGACCGCAGTACAGCCGTGGTTTGCCCGAGCAAGGGTATCAAAAATTTTTTCTGATAATGCTTGAGTCAGTGCCTGCAGAGCATCATCAGGAATGCCGGCGCCGCGCAAACACGCAATTACGCGTTGCGGAGAAACCTGACGCCCTGATTCCGCCGGACAATAAATCTTGCAAATCCGTGGATTCAGCGTAACACCCGCAACTGCCTCATCAACAAGCAGAATTGAAAAAGGCTGTTTGTATAAAATCTCAACCTCAGTGTCCTGAATCACCCGCGCCTGACAGGCAAGCCGAATGCCTTTTTGCAACTCCTCCTCTGAAAGACAACCCTTTTCCGTGGGGGTCAAGGGTCCCATTTTCTGAAAAGCTCTGATTTTGCATTTTTGGCAGATGCCTTCGGCACCGCAGGCAAAACGAAGCTGGATGCCCTGAGGATTATGTTCAAGGATGGTCTCAAAAATCGTGATACGGTCAGCGACCTCGATGGTCTTGTTCTCCGGAAGAAACGTCACCTTATGATATGTTGTCGTGGCTACCATACACCAATCCTTAAATCCCTTGATTTTTGTTATCTTTATCACATTCAGAAGCACAAAGCCACTTTCTGATTGAAACCGCCTACGTCAAAGACCATAAAACGTTCTTCGGCAATAATGTGTGTTCCCCAATGCGGGATCGTCGCACTTCGCGCGCGATGACAACACATTTTTGTGGCTGCGCCAAAAACCGCATCGCTTTTGACTTCTGCGGCTTTCGCCTTGAGCCGTGCGCCTTTTTCCCTTAGCACTGAGCACTTTGCACTCAGTACTTCAGTTTTTCTCCTGACTCCTGCCTTATTCCCGCTCACTTCTCACTGTTCACCCTTCACTTTTTTCCTGTGCCGTCTTTTACTCAGTACACGGCACTCAGCACTTTTTGCCATTCACTCTTCACTGTTCACATGCTATTCATCATGAGCCACGACCTACAAACCATGTGCCTTGTGTCTCTATTCACTGTCCATACCTCATGCGAAAGTCCAATCCCTGATTGACATCGCCTCCGCCGGAAGATATAAAAAAACATGCACATTCATTCAAATAAACTGTTCTTGCTTCGCCACCGCATACAATGGGGGATACTTATCATGGTATTCATGCTTGCAGGCTGCGCCACTGAAACAGCGCAAGTCACACCCGATGAAATAGCAGTTGGTGTCTATCGCATAAAAGCCTCTCGCTCTAACATCTATCTGCTTGCCGGTGAAACCCTTATCCTCATTGACACCGGCATGAAAGGCGACGCTGCCGCGGTGCTTGCGGCGATACACGGGCTTGGGCGGCAACCAACAGAGGTGTCCCATATCCTCATCACCCACGGTCATATTGATCACACAGGCTCGCTTGCCGTGCTCAAACGTGAAACCGGAGCGACTGTAATCGCAAGCGCTGACGACAGGGATTTCATTGAGGGCAGACGCAAAACCGCTGCAATGGGCAGGGAAGGGGTTGGCGGTAAGATATTCAAGGTGGTTTTGTATCTTATGGAAACTGTCTTTTTCAGGTATGAGCCTGCCGCGGTTGATAGCGCGCTGAGCGGTGATACAGCGCTTAGCCTGCCCGGCATTACCATACAAGCCATTGCAACGCCCGGTCATTCTCCCGGGAGTTTCAGCTTTTATCTGCCTGACAAAAAAATCATCTTCACGGGCGACGCGCTGACCGGCGTTCCTAAGCCTACCCTGCCGCCACGTATGGGATGCGCTGACTACGGGCAGGCGATTTCCTCAGCAAAAAAAATTTCAGACATCGCCTTTGACATCTGTTGCTTTGGGCATGGCGATCCGGTGTACAATAATGCTGATACGGTTATCCGTAAATTACTAAACCCATAGTTTCCTAAATAAGCTAGCACGATGTGTATCTTTTCTGCATGAAATGAAAAATTTTTTTTGATGTTTTGTCACAAAAATATGTATTCATCTTGAACCAAGCGGTTAAAATTCTATTGACAGATGCTTCTGAGTATGAGAATGATGTACGCCTGTTTACTGTCTGAAAGCAATACAGTGTTCAATCATGCTGAAGGATTAAAGCTTCTATGAAACTCTATCAGGAAATACTGACAACGACCATTGAAATGATGCTGAACCATTACGGCAAAGATTATTTTTCAGATGTCAGCCGTTCTTTTGTCTGCCCAAAGTGTTCAACCGAATATCTGTGCTTTTCTGCTTCAGACCTTATCCTCTACAAAAAACCTGAAGGCACCGGCTGGCGGGTTTATGGTGTGCGTGAAGAGGAGGAACAACTGGAGGGAATCTGCGACTGTACGTAATGTGCTCACTTGAACACATCCCGCATCATTTCTTTAGCATAACTGCTGCACACAACTCCCCTTTGCTATAGTCTGGGTTGGTCACTACAGAAAAAAATCCATATTTTTTGCTTCCCTGCCGATATGATAACCAGACAAAAAACCATGTGTTGCGCGCAGTATGGCTGGGCAAAAATATGAAAGCTATCCCGTCCTCCATGAGCTGACCCAAACCTACGACAAGTATCTTGCACCCCGCACCTATATTGCCAGCCTTCAGGAGGGCATCATCCAGATAAACGACAAGGCAAAGCTTGCCCTTGCTGCCTTCGGGGCAACTGGACAGTGGAAGCTCACGGAAAACATTCGTTCTGATCCTGAGATTCTCTCCTATGATCTCAGCCAGCTTCGCAACGGCATGCACTCCCTTGGTGCTGACTTCAATACTGCCATGGGTGGTGTTCTGGTCATATTTGAAATGGCACGACCAGAATACCGGGCAATGTTCGACAAGCTCATCAACATCTTTAAGCGCGATCGCAAGGTTGAAGCAGAAGGAAGATTGCGAGATGGACTGAAAGCGTACCGCGATGGGTGCAGACTTCATGATAAACCTGAGCTTTTTTCTGAATCGCTGCGACATCTGAACGTCGTTATTGACAAGTATCGTGAAGTGCCCCTGGTATATTTTCATATAGGGCACATCTACCATTATCAAGACAAAATTCGCAATTTCCGGCGTGCGCTTGATAACTATCTGCTCTGCTTCAGCCTTGCCAAAGCAGACCCGGATCAGTCGCTGCTTGCTGGACAAGCTGCTTTTTTCGCTGGCTGGCTGACCGCTGCAGTGCTGGGGGACATGCAGGCAGCGATCGAAATGACAAAAAATGCACTTACCTATGATTCCCAGCTTGGCGAAGCGCATTATCACCTTGCAAAAATATATGGTGCATTTGGCGATACGCGCGAAGCACTCGTGCATTTGCAGGAAGCCATTGGTTCGTTTGATCGGCGGTACTGCCATAAAATCCTCCTGGACAGCGATTTCAGAATGATTCGGAACGAATTAAAAAAAATGCTCTATGACCTTGCCGAGAAGGATATCCTTGAACACGAAACATGGCTCAATGCTCAGGGCGATGCGTTGAGCAGCGTTCTTCGTTTGCATGCTGAGGACAAACTCGATTATGCACGCCAGCTTCTTGAAACAAATGATTATGAGAAAATCGCCACAGCCGTCGGGCTGCTTGATGAACTCAAAAGAAAGCTCGCCAATCAGGCTCAGGAACAGGAGCTAACCGAGGAGGAAAAAGAGCAACGCAGGCGCCAAGAAGAAGAGCAACGCAAAGCTGAAGAGGAAGAACTACAGCGCGCTACTGAAGAAGCCCGCATGAAGGAAGAGCTCAAAAAGCGGATCGAGGAAGAGATGAAGGCTCGCATCATAGCAGAGCGCAAGCGGGAGCGCACAAAAAGGTTCATAAAAGGGTTGGTAAGCGATGTGATGTTGATCGCCTTAGCTTTTAGCATAGGCTCTTTTGTTTTTTATGGTGCTACAACGATTGGTTTTGTGCTCTCGTTGATTACCTGCGTTCTTTTCATAATATGGGTGTACCTCTAATACCCTATCCCATCAAATGTTCCGATAAATAAAAAAGCAGAGCGCTGTGCTCTGCCTTTTTAAAAACGAATTACCTATCAAGAATTATGGCTTAAGCCTGCTTATGCCTTTTGTACCTTGCCAACGACCTGCGCAACCTGTGCCATATCTGCATCAATTATAAATTGCATCCGCTGCTTTAGTTCCTCAGGCACTTCGGGCATTGCCATGAACTGTTCCATGACCATCTTGGTGAAGTCATAGGGGCTTGCGTCAGCTTCATCAACAACAATCGGGTTTTTCTCTGAAAGGTCAAAAAGGAAATCGAGCTCCTTCACTGTAAAAAAACGCGGGAAGAGAACGCGCTTGGTATAATCTGCCATACGCTTGGGATTGCGGACCCACTCAAAATGATCGCCCCACCACTGCGTGTATTCTTCGTAGCCTTTTTTGCCCTCAAGCTCTTTTTGAACACACTCAGCACCTTTATAGCCGCACATCACAGCACATTGGTACAGGCATTCGCCGAACGCTGCAGAATCACCTGCAAATAGTATATTGCCAAGGTACGGCACAATCATCGGTGACAGAAACTCAATCACCACACCACTGACCTCAATGATTTCAGCATGTTTGAACCAATGGGCAAAAGGGCTTTTTTTGGTAAAGAACTCAATGAGATCCGTAGCCGTTGATGCCGGTAGAACCGACATGGTTTCCATGCGATACACGCCTTCGCCATGGCAGCTTGGCACCATGATAATGCCGCCTGCCCTGCCCCCGAAATTACCAGAGCCAAAGAAAAACATGTCCCCGCGGTCATAGGGACATTCAACCCCGGACAATTCATATTCAATGGTCGGACCTTTCATGCCAAAATTGGTGCGGGATTTGTTTGCACCGGTAACCTTGGCAACCTTTGAAACAAGTCCATCCGCAGCGATCAGTTTTTTGCAGGTGAGGTATCTATCCTTACCATTTTGTCGCACTTTGACCTCAACCCGCGCATCAGTCTGGGTGAGGTTAACAAACACGGTACCGGGCATAAACTGTGCGCCCATTTTTTGTGCCCATGCAAACCGGTCTTTATGGCACTGATGAGGATTAAAGATATGGTAAAAAGGTTTTTTTCTGGTCGAAGCCTGCCAATGCTTGCCAGTGTCAGAAAACATATGAGAGTGGTGAATGCCCTCCATAGAGCCACCGTACACAACCTTAAAACCCGTATCGGTATATTCAAGCTCAGTGGTATCGCCTTTGGGCGTTCGTTTAATCCACTCCCCATTAAACGGCTGATCGAGGAAACAGTATCCTGATGCAGTTCTGATATTGACATCGAGGCTGGGTTTTTTGTCAATGCCAAGTACCTTGATACCACGCCGCGCAAGCTCGCCGCAAGCCATCATACCTGCAGGACCGCAGCCAATCACGATCACATCATAATCAGTCATATCGTCGTAAACCTCCGTTGTCCGGGTTTAAGTGACATAATATTGATTCCGTTAAACTCTCCTTACTCACCCACTCAATTAGGTAAAACAGAGTTTCCCCGGATTGAGAATATTATTGGGATCAATTTCTGCTTTCAGTTTTTTGAGCATCTGGGTGTAATGAGCAGCCCTGTTGTACATCAACGGCGCCCATACACCATAGGGGCGATCAAAGTACGCACCGGCATTTGCAAGTTCTGTGGATGCCGCAAGCCACAAATTTTTGACCGTAGCGCGCTCAGCACACTCAGATGCCGGGCAATGCAAATCAATTTCAACATGCATGGCACGGCTACGCTCCAGCGGCAATAGATACATCCCAAGGTCACGTTCAGGATATCCATGCTGCTGTGCAAGGTCAACGACCACCGCTGCAACCCGAGGCACATTGCTGAGCGGCGTTTTAAATGTCAAATCATGTACCGAGCCTCGGTAATTAAATTTTTTCAAAATACTCCACGGTCGCAAAAGTTCTGAAGCTATGACATGCTCTGCACCAGGCACATTGGGAAGTGCTTCACGCAGTTCGACATTCATGATGTCGCACACCTCACGCAATGCCGCAACCTCATAAGCGATTTTTTCCTGCGTCCGCCGAGCAGGTCCGTTGATGACAACAATCAATGTCCATGCGGGAAGCTGACGCCGGAGACTGTCAAAGTCTTCTGAAGTGACCGCGGCAACCGGAACCTCCGCAGGCACAGACCAGTCCTGCGCAAACAGTGCAGCAAGGTTGAATCGGTTGAGCAAAAAGCACTCGGTGCCAATCTCACGGCGTTGAATTCTTCGCATGGGCTCCACAGCGTCTGCAAGTGTCGAGAACGGAATAAAGAAAATCCTTCGGTCAACAGGTACAAAGGAAACCTGCACCACCATTTTTGTCATAATGCCCAGCGTTCCTTGAGCGCCTGTCCAGAGCCGGTAGATCGTGTTTCGAATCGGTCCATTGGGCGCTCCCGGACGACCGCCGGATGCCCAGTTGCCGGTGCGAAACAGCTCGCCATTGGGGAGCACCAGCTCAGTGTCCATAATCAGCGCATTGCCGTCTTCAAAACTCGGCGCAGCAAGCACCGGGTCGCGCTCCAGATAGCTCGAAAGCACTGAGCGGTCAGGGAAAACCCCAAACGGAACCATGATGCGCAGCCCTTTTTGCAGGAGTGCATCCTGTAATTGCTGGTACGTAACACCGGGTTCAATCACGGCAAAAAGGTTTTCTTCATCAACCTCGATAATCTTGTTCATCCGCGACATATTCACAATAATGCCGCCATGATCCGGAATGGTTGCACCGCGTAAGTTTTTTCCCGAGCTGTACGGAATAACAGGGGTTCGGGTCGTATTGGCAAGCTTCACAAGCTCTTGAATCTGCTCTACGGTCTTGACAAACACCACCATATCAGGCGTGCGCGGCTGCACAAAGCTCTGGTCGTGAGCATAACGCTGCAGCGTCTCCGGATCATCGAGCACATTGCCCGAGCCCACAATTTTTTCAATATCATTTTTTGAAAGTGCCATGGTATCAATCCCTGTCGTAACAGTCGTGAGTTATTCGCCTTTAACCACGGGCGGAAGTCCGTGCATCTGACGCAATTTGTTCAGTCCTGCCAGTGCCTCATCGGGGAATGCATCATATTCCTGTTTACTGAAAATCTGACGCCCTGGTGCGCAGATGCCGCTTGGATCAAACACATCACGTATTTTCCTGAACAGCAAATGGGCTTTGGGTCCAACCTCAGGCATAAACGACGTCACTGGTTCAATCGAAACGCCAAGCCCGTTGGCACCGGGACCATACTTGTCGGCAATCGTGTTAATAATGCCACAGACAACAAGTGCTTGCCCACGTTGCAGAAGCTCAGGCTTTGTCATATCAGGATACACATCAGCCTCAGTCAGCCAGAACCGCCCACCATGGTTGCTTGAATAAAGAAACGGTGTATCGTCCATGCCACCACGGTCGGTGACATAGGTTTCGCCAAAGGTGTTGAGCGCTTTTGACCAGACCTCACGGGTTTTTCGTGCAACCGTATCAACCGGACCACCCAGAATGTTTGAACCGCAGTAGGAATGCCGGTTCATACGAAAACCGGTGACATGCCGGATGCAGTCAATGTTCCACGGTGCAAGCGCGGTGAGCACCTCTGGCTTATACTGGTCAGACAGGAACCTGCCGCCAACTTCTGCGATAATATCCCGTACCACGTTTTCTTCATAGGTGATTTGATCTTCAGAAACCGTGCCTTGAATAATGACATAGAGATTATAGGGTGGGAAAAATTTGTTGTGAACCCGCTCCAGGGTCAAATCCTGCGTCTGAGAGCAGTAGTAAGCGTTATACACGCCGGTTGCATTCAGCCCTGCACCGATGCCCGCATGCCCAATTTTGCGAAGCGCAGCAATTTCAGTCTCAAGGTCATCAAACTCAACCCACAAAAGCTTTGTCCGCTTCGGCGGCGGACCGGTGTCATAGCGTGCATCCATATAGGTTTGGATACAGGGACGTCCTGCAGGCGGTTCGGGCAACTCTTCGCCACCAGGCCACGTATGGAGTTTTACGACTATTTCAGTAATCACGCCGGTCGTGCCGCCACTACCGCGCACAAGGGATAGAAGGTCAGGTCCAATACCATATTCCCAAAATGCGTCCATGCCGGAGACCGCATCCGATCCTGTCACCACAACATCGCCGGTTGGAGTTACAACCTTGATGCTGATAATGTTGCGCGACAGCGTTCCATATTTATGGTCGGTCTGCCAAACACCGGCAAAGGCACTCTGCGATGAAAGCTTACACAGCGTAGTTGCCAGAGGGCTGCCGCCGTTCCAGAGACCTTTTTTCATAGCCTCTGCTTGCAGTTGGGCATAATCAGCATATGCCTGAAGCCGTGCGGTCAGGGTATGTTCATTGATTTCAAGAACCTTGTTCATCCGGCTCACATGGATGCACACCGTCGGTTCAGGTGTGGTCGGCCCATTGAACGTAATCATGCCGTTGGTAAACGGAATTACCTTGATGCGATGCCGGTTGCACAACCGCATAATCGCCTGGACTTCTTCAGTGGTTCCCGGCAGTACGACACAGGCAGGGATGTTGCTCGGATCCTTAAAATGTTTTTTTAACGTGCCGCCAGAGTCAACAGAGAATTTACTATAACATTCCACAATCGCCCGGTCCTGCGAAATGTACTCAGGACCAACAATGTCTTCAAGCGACTTGTAGATATCGGGCGGCAGTTTTGCAGGAATGCACTTCTTTTTCTCCATGACAGTCCTTTCATGGTGTGTTTAGAGGAATAACTCATACTGTAACTTCACCATTCTGTCAAGGCATTTTCAGTGACTTTGTCGCACACCACACCAGAGTGTGCTATCATAGTCATCTGTTTAAATATTAAAAAATTCATTCGCACCAGCCATTGGTTTGTGCTAAAAAACTCAAGTTGACTGACTTTTTTGAGGGTGAGAACGAGAAAACATAAAAGGAGATAGGCAATCGCGTCGATAGAATATTTGGCAAAAAACAATCGACAGGAGATTGCCTATCCATGTTTAAGATCGT
>Ga0209227_1002771_pt1 | contig 12254 bp, 7 predicted proteins | sample YNPBryantNP2012_FD_185815 | JGI IMG/M metagenome (GOLD analysis project Ga0209227, IMG submission 185815) | Anoxygenic and chlorotrophic microbial mat microbial communities from Yellowstone National Park, USA - YNP Bryant NP 2012 (SPAdes)... ...
TGCTCAGACCACCGTTTCGCTCCCAGTAACGCAGAATCGGTCCGGAGATGCAGTAGCTGGTTTCGTGGAAGCAACGCTCCTGTTTGTTGGCAGATACAGCCTGCGGTAGAAGCAGAGTGCTCAGGCACAGGAAGGCAATCAGTGCAAGGCGTTTCATAGCGGCCCTCCTGGATTGTGTGACAGGCGGGAAATGTAGATTGGATCGTGCGTGTCTGAGTGATTCTACCACGAACGGAGGTAAAACAGTGGTATCATCTGACCCTGATCGTGTCCAGGCGCTCTTCCAGGTCGATCACCTGCCGCGTCAGGCGGTCGATTTCCGTGCGCAGGCGAATCAGGTCTTCGAGGTCGTGCTGGCGACGCAGCGCCTGGCGTTCGCGCTCGCGCTCCAGGTGATGCAGTTGTTCTCGGATCAGGTTCGTCGCAACGCCGAGTTCCTTGTGGAGCACGGCAAATGGCGCCCCAACGATACTGGCAATGTGGAGATCGAGTTGACTGCTGGACAACCAGTGATCGATCTCCTGCAGCGCAGCGGCAGCCAGCGCCTGGCGAAAGCGTATGGGCAGCATTTGGCGCCGCAGTGTGCGGTTGATGCTGTTCTCGCGTGCGGGAATTGCCAGACAATCCTGGACAGGACGGGATTGGAGGGCGCTTCCAATCCATGTACACGGCACCGTCTGACCGAGTCGTAGCAGGTCGCCGTCAAGGACGACCTGAGCGATGTCGGTGCCGGAAGGAGAATTGCGCAATTGCGCGAGACGGTCTGACAGGCGCAGGTTGGTTTCGGCGTTGCCGGAGCGGCGCCTGGTGAACGCCAGGACGTAGCCAAACGTCACGACAAATGGGTGCAACGCCCGAATCAATGGTGCGAGGAAGTCGCCGACCTCTGCACCGATCTGCTTCAGGGCAACGCCGATGATCTCGCGCGACGCCATTTCGATCTGAAACCCGAGTCGCACGACAAACGCGGCATACTGACTTTCCAGTTCCTCGCCAGTGTAACCGATAGCGTTGATTTCCTGCGCGATGCGCGCTTTGAGGGTGGGTGCCAGTTGCCCCAAATGTCTGGCAATGATCGCGCGCGCCTGATCGTGCGCATTGGCGATGCGATGCAGTTCTTGATCGCAGAGATGCAGCAACGCATTGAGCAACGCAGCGGAGAGCGCGTCACTATCGGATTGCCTGGCGCGCATCGTTGTGATGCGCGCATCCAGTTTTTCAGCAAGCAACGTTGTGATGCTGCGGATCTGTGCAATGCGACGGCGCAGCGCCAGACCTTCGCTTTCGTGGGTCAGAAACCGGTCGAGCGCCTCAAGAAACTCTTTGAAGCCACTCTCCGCTTCCAGCGCCGCATTGTTCGACTGGCGCGCTTGCAATGCTTGTCGCCCGGAGATTCCAAACACGAGCGGATCGCCAAACCGGAAGGGTTGACCAGCATTGCTGTTGCCGGTGGTTTGCGCAGCATACCCTTCCATTCGCTCACGCACCCGCTGCGCAACAAAGTTCAGCACAGCCGGTCGATCCTCCGGCTCGATCCGATCAAGCGCCGTGACAACGAAAAGCATTCGGTTGAACCCCAACGCCAGCAGGCGCTCAAGGAACTCTCCCTCAGAGTCGCCAAAGGGCGAGTCCGCCAGCACCATCATGATCACGCCATCCACTCGCTGGAGCGCTGCCGCCGTCACCTCTGTCATTGCTGCCTCGTCGCCAAGCCCCGGCGTGTCGATCAGGTCGATCTGATGAATACGGCAGAATGGCGACGGATAACTGACAATCGCTTCCTGAACGGTTTCGGCAATTGCGCGCGCCTCGGGCGTCAGTTTGGTGATAAAATCGCGCAATTGCTCGATGGCAATGGTCTGTTCAGGCGACGGTTGACCTTCCTGGGCGCGATAGATAATGCGCGCCGCTGGCGGACCATACGTAACACGAGTGAGTGTCGCCGATGCAGGCGCTACATCCGAGGGGAGGATATCAGCACCGAGCAACGCATTGACAAATGTGCTCTTGCCGCGTTTGAATTCGCCTGCCACAGCGATGGTAAAGCGCTGATTTTCGATATAGTCGAGGCTTTCGTCGAGTTGTCCGGCGAGCGCAGCATCATCGCAGCGGTGCGCAATCTCGCGCAGGCGACGCAGCGCATCAATTATGTCGCGCCGCAGGCGGCGCGGATCAGATGGAGCCTGGCGCAATTCCATCCCCTTATGTCATCCTTACGCCGCAATAGCCGCAGAACAATGCGCCGGCATCAACCTGCTGCGAGCACTGTGGACACAGACGCAATGCGTGATTGACCAGCACCGGTTCTGGATGCTGCGGTTGCGGAGATGGAAGGAGCGGTTGATTATGCGTCGTCAGTGTGCGTACCGGTGCAGATGATGGCTGATGAGCGGGCTGTGCTGCGTTTGCCGCCTGTCGAGCGAAAAATTGGTCGACCAGATTGCCAAACATCACGATGAAGCCGAAGGCCACCAGCGCATTTGCCAGCTGGCCTATTCCCAGAAATACGTGCAGGAACGACGCCAGCGCCTTAAGAACAACGCTTCCAGTGATCAGTGCGCCAATGATGCCGATGCCATTCAGCACCGGCACATTGTGGCGTCTGGCAATTGAGTAGGAGAGAAATGCTTCCAGGATGATCAGAAGAAACGATGCACCGGGAATGAGCGCGATCAGCGCACCAATGGTTGCGAAGATGTACAATGAGTTCACGACCTTCTCCTGTTTCTTGACGTTCTATCCCGCATTGCGCGGCGCCGGAGCGCCGCATGCGCTACAAAACTTTGCGCCGGGTTTGAGCGCTGTGCCGCACCCCAGACACACCACCGGCGCTGGCGTCGCCATTGCCGCCGCCGTTCCACATACCTGACAAAAGCGATGGTCTGGCTTGAGCGGCGCGCCGCACTGCCCACATATCGCTGCTGGGACAACTGGGGACGGTGGCGTGGGTGCAGCGCCTCGATGAGACGCTCCTCCAGCGACAGCGCCAGCCGGTAAGTCCGAAGATGGCAGTGTGGTCGATGCGCCGCGGATATCGTACACGTCAGGATCTGTCAGCGCTGGCGGTGACTGGAAGGCTGCCGCTGGCAAATTGTCGAAGTGCTGCCACTGGCTGTCGAGAAACGCTTCCAGTTCTCGCGCCAGGGCGCGAAACCCCTCGGTGATGGCGCTCAACACCAGGCGCTTATCACTCTCGTCAGGCGCACCGCTGACAATAGACTCCTGCACCGCAGCCAGGCAGATCCGCCGCAGATCATCGGGTGTCGCTGCGCGGATCGTTGGCGCAGAAGGACGCACGCTTGCACCTCTGGTCCCCAACGCTCTGAAAAGTGCCGTCAGATCACCCACACGCGGCGCGTTTGCAGGTGTGTCCATCGTAGCAAAGGAAGCGGATCGTCGCGCGTGCAGGCGATCCGCCAGTGAACCGGCGGTGTCGTCCGACAGCGCAGCATCAGGACGAAGAAGCACGGTTCGAACGTAGCCGAGCAGCATGTCGCAGGCGACAGCAAATGCGCGCAGACGTGCAATCTCCGCAGATAATGAAGAAGCCGCGCTTGCTTGAAGTTCGGCGCCAAGAGCGGCTGCGGCATCGCCTGCCGCAGCCGCAGCGCAGCGCCACAGACGCGCCCATGTCACCGGCAACGCTTCAGGCGTGAGATCGTCGTCTGTCACGACAACTGTATCAAGCGCCCGCGCAACCGTCGCGTCGGCGCGCGCTGGAACCTGTGGCAGCAGCGCGAGGGAGGCTCGCTCGAATCGCATGCCAGCCTCCTCGATCTGCGCGACTTCGAGCGCAGCCATCGCACGCAGGCCCTTGAGCAGGTTGCGGATTTCGTCATTCATAGAACAACGAGTGCGCCTCAGAACTACAGGTGTTCCGACTGAACCAGTTCCTGCGAGCGCGCCAGCGCCTTGCTGCGCAATTTGTGGGTTTCGGTGCGAATCTCGTTCAGTTGCCGGAATGCAACCTCTGCAACGGCTTCATCGTGCGCACGCTGGGTGCGCAAATCGTCGAGCGTGCGCTGCGTTTGCTCAATGGGACCGCCGAGTTCCGTCCGAATATGCTGGCGCAGCGCATCAAATGCCTCATGGACCTGCTGCGTGATGCGCTGCCGCAGGTTGGCATCTTGTGCACTCATCTGTTTCGAGATCTCATTGAGCACCGATGTGCGGTATCCTTCACGGAACCGATCAACCTGCTGCTGCCCGAATGCCAGGCGCGTCGCCCATTTCCCGCCGAATGCCGACGCAATGCCGCTGAGGAGCAGCGCCGGCAGAACGACGGGCCAGGTCAACGGCAAACCCAGTAAGGCAATGACGACTCCGGCGCCGAACGCTGCGCCAAGACCGGTTCCGACACCCGCAATGCCACCCACCGCCGCGCCTTTGAGACCGGCTTCGCGGTAGCCGGTCAGCACGCCGCCAACCGGAATCGGCGCAAAACCGGTCAGTGCGTGGACTGCCGTATCGACGCCGCTTTCTCCCCGCGCTGCGCTATTCTTGCCAGCTTCGCTGAGGCGCAGCACAATCTCCCCCAGCACTTTGCGCACTTCGGTGGCAAATCCCTGCAATCGCTCAATCTCACGATCAAGTTCGCGCGTAATTTCGCGCTGGATCGCTTCTGACCTGATCCGCACCGCTTCCTGGACGCTGGAGGAGACAAGCCGACCAAGGCGTTCCAGCGTTTCCTGTTGCTTCTTCTTGTCGATATCGGCAGTCGAAACCGGCGCCTGCGCAACGACTGTCTCAGCAGCGCGCCGCATATCGGCAAGCAACCCATCGAATGTTTGCAGGGCTGCGGTCAGTGCGCGCTGTTCCGCCTTGTCGACCCGCCGCAACTCGTCAACCTGTTTCTGGCGCAACCCTTCAAGTTGTTCGTGGGTGCGCTGGTAGATCTCCTCAAACTCCTGTGCACTGATGCGCAGCCCCCCCTCGCGCGCGGCAACCTGCGTCAGGATTTTGTTGCAGGTGTCAATCGTGCAGTTAGCGATCACGCGCAACGCCGTTGCGTCTTTGTCGTGGGTAAGGAATCGCACCAGTTCCTGCTCGAACTCTGCAAAGCCGCTCGTCTGGCGCAACTCTTCGGGTCCTTTCGTAGCAGCGCGTAGCGCCTGCGAACTGGAGACGCCGAACACCCGCGGCTTTCCCATGCGCCGCACATAGTTCTGATACTCTTCGGAGTCTTTGCCCCACTGGCGGGCCGCCTTTGACTCGACCGACTCCTTGATGCGACGCTCGATCAGGTGCAACACATTGCGGCGATCATCCGCATCGTCGATGCTGTCGATGCGGTTGACAACGAATAACACCTGCGCCAGGTCCTCGGTGAGCATATTGTTGAGAAATTCCTTCTCTGTCTCAGAGAAGGGCGAAGTGGCGAGAATGACGAAAATGGCGGCATCGGTGCGCTGCAATACCGAGGAGGTGATCGCCGTCATATTGTCTTCATCGTTCAAACCGGGCGTATCGATAATATCGACGCCATTTTTGCACAGTTCCAGCGGATACTGAACGATCGCCTCTTCGATGTCGGCAGCGCGACGTTCGGACTCAGGGGTCAGTTTCGTGACATATTCAGCCAGTTGTTCAATCGTGATCTGTTCAACCGAACCGGGTTGCCCGTCGCGCTCACGATAGTGGATCTCGACCAGCGGATGGATGCCGTAGGTGATTCGGTTCAGCGTCGCCGAGCAGGGCAGGACATTTGCAGGAAGCACCTGCCGGCGCAGCAGTGCGTTGATGAGCGTGCTCTTGCCACGCTTGAACTCGCCGACGACGGCGACATTGAAGTTTCGGTGTTCATGCTGAAGCAACAACGTATCAACATGCTCCACCACTTCGTGGAGTTCCATTTTGCGTGCAAACTCCTGCGCCTGCTTGAGGTCGGTGACCATATTGGCGCGTAAACGGCGGTGATCTGTGAGCATATCAGTGGTCATAAACCCTCTCCCTTCTCTATCTATTCGCTCAAGGGATCCATCCACACACGGCGCTGAAAGGTTGCCAGGCGCTCGCGCGTTTCGCCAGCGATGTCGAGCGCCTCGGTGCACGCATTCCTGACGGCAGCGACGCGCTGCGCGCCTTCGTCGTGAATGGACTGTGCCTGGCGCATGGCGTTGAGTGAAGCAGCGACGTCCTCCTGGTACGCCTGCTCGATCAGGATGTCGATCTGGTCGGCGATACCAGCGTACAGCCCGGTTATTTCTCGCTGCAGCGAGATGCGCAGTTCGGGCAGAGCACTACGCAGCCGCGCCTGGTACGATGCCAGCTGGCGTGGATCGTCGAACTGGCGTTCGATGGCTGCCAATGCGCCCTGCACCATCAAGCGCCCCATAACACCGAACAGATGTGTCTGGACATACGCCGCCAACAGGCGCAGCGTGTCGAGATTGTTCCAGAGCGATGGGCTGAATGTCACTGACGCCGTCAGGCTCGTCAACCGGTCTACTGGAATACTGGCATCCACGCCTGTCGGCATCGCGGCGCGCGTCTGTTCGAGCGCCGCGATGATCTGCGGTTGATGCGCGTCGAGGCAGGAACGCAGTGCACCGGAGAGCGCATCGGACAGGAAGAAATGCAGATGCCGCTGCACATCCGCCAGCGGATGCTGATGCAGAACGGTGATCACCTCGCGGTCGACGCGATCAACGAACTCTTCCATCCACTGCGCTGCCTGTTCGCCATATGCGACAATGGTTGCTCGCATCGTAGATCGCTGCTCTCCAATCGCCCGGTGGAGCGACGACGACCGATCTTCGCTGGCGGCGATGGCGACGCGCAACTGGTCCTGATCGCGTTCAACGGCGTTGAGCAAACGCGTCGCGGCGTCGGTCAGGGTGTCGAGCAGCAGATTGAACTGTGCGACGGCGCGATCAATTTGAATCATGTCGCGGTTGAGCAGGAGCGACTCGTCGAGCGCAGCGCGGAACCGGGCGAATGCCGCTTCAAGGGCGGCAGCGCGGCGGTTGGAGCGCGGGCGATTCAGCTGGCGGCAGAGCTCATCAAGCGCACTGATGCCGTACACTGCTGCGTTGGGGAACAACACGCTAATGCGTTGCCGCAACAGTCCAACGATCCGTTCCACATCCGAGTCCTTGCGAATGGAGTCGATCATATTCACGACAAAGATCAGTTTGGGGAACTCCTGCGGCGCAACCGCAAGCCGCAGAAACGCCTGCTCAGACGCCGAGAGCGGCGCCAGCGCCGAGACGACATACAGAATCGCATCGGCGCGCGGAAGATACTCCTGCACCTGCTGATCGAAGCGCCACCCGGCATCCCCCGTTCCAGGCATATCGACCAGCGTCACGCCACGCAGCAGTTCGATAGGCGCTTCTATCTGCAGATGACTGACCGGGTGCGGCAGTTGTTTGAGCAGCGGTTCGAGGCGCACAGCGCAGAGTTCGTCGGGAAGCAGGCGCACCCGTCCTCCATCCGTCAGGTGCGCCTCGATACGCAATTCTGTTCCATACCTGATGTGATTGATCGTCAGGGTTTCCGGGGTGACGTTCGTGGTGACGATGTCGGATCCAAGCAGCGCATTGACCAGGGTGCTTTTGCCGCGATTGAAATCTCCCATCACCACCAGGATGAACGGTGCATCAAGCCGGTCGCGTACCACTCGCTCGCGCAAACGCAGGTGCGCCAGTGTATCTCGTCCAAATGCGCTGCGAATCCGTTCGGTCTGAACTGCATCGATGAATGCAGTCAGCAGATCGCTCAACGTGCGACGCCGCTCACCAGCGTCATAGCGGATGGTTCGCTCAGGCGTTTTGGACATGATGACAGTCGTGGCGTCGCTGGTCACAGGCATCTCCTCCACCGGAAGTGCGACGGTTGTTGCAACCGCGCGTTCTGCAGCGCACGCGGCATCGTAGAGCATCAGACGAAACTCCGCTGCGCTTGCGGGGCGATCATGCGGGTCGAGTTCCAGCACCTGCATAATGACCCGGCTGATGTCTTCGGGGATAGCCGGGTTCACCTCTATCAGCGGAACGAGCGGATCGGGGAGGTTATCGAGGCGTGCGCGGCGACGCACAATGCCTGATTCGGGCGGAACCCCCGCAAGTGCGTGGTAGAGCGTCGCTGCAAGCGCAAACAGGTCGCTGCGTGCATCAGTGCCACGATGTTCGATCTGCTCCGGCGGCGCATAACCGGCGGAATAGCCGTACAGGCTGGGTTGCGCCACTGCTCCAGAAGGAGTTTCGAGCGCACCCTTCGCCAGACCGAAGTCCAGGAGGTAGATTGCCCCGGAGGACGTGAGCTTGAGATTGAGCGGTTTGATGTCGCGATGAATGACCGGCGGCGTGCGACTATGCAGATAGATCAGCGCATCGAGCAGGTCGTCCGCCCAGACAAGCGTCTCGACGACGCTGAGCGGCGCAGCCCGGCACGCCAGCAGATCGTGCAGCGTATCGCCAGGGATGTAGTGCATCACCAGGAACCGCCCCAGATCGTCCACAAAATAGTCGCTGACAACCGGCAAGACCGGGTGGCGTAGCCCGGCGAGTAATTTCGCCTCGCGCTCGAATGCGGACAATAGCGGCGCGTCCAGGCGATGCAACTGTTTCAGCGCAATGATCAGATCAAGGCGTGTATCGAGCGCGGCGTACACCGCGCCCGTTCCGCCGCGCCCCAGGATGCGCTCCACCCGATACCGTCCGCCGACCAGCGTTCCCGCAGCAAGAGATGGTGCAGAGTCCATACGGCTCCTTTGAGCGGATGGTGTGTGCTACTCACCAGCGCCAGCAAAAACGTTCACGATGCGTTCGCAGCGTTGATCGACCTCTGACTTGCTGAGCGCCCCGTCAGACGAGCGGAGTTCGGGACGCCAGTTGTAGAACGTTTCGCACTGAGCGAACCAGCGTAACGCTTCGACGCGCCGCAGAATCAGCGGGTGGGTGGCGAAGAGTTCGGCAAAACGCGCTGGACTGCTGTTCTGGTTCAGTTGATCGATGTATGCATCGATATCGAAGCCCTGAAGGTGCACGGCGTCACCGATGATCAACCGGACCAGCGCCATCTGCGCGGTCTGCAGATCGCCGCAACAGATCAGCCCGGCGCGGTCGCACGTGATTTCGGCGCACCGGCTCCAGTGCATGAAGAACAGGCGCAGCCCGCCCTGCACAACGCCAGCCAGAAGGTGCAGATGTTCGATAGTTCGGATCAGTTTGAGCGCCATGCCAGCTCTTGCGACCTGCTGCAACAGCGTGATCATCAACGGGTTGGCGATCATCTCTGCCGCAACGTTGTAGACGCCGTGCAGATTGTGAATGTGACCGCATTCGTGTCCGATAACAAACAGAAGTTCCTCAGCGCTCAAGGCGCCGACCAGCGCGCTGGTCAGCACAATCACCGGTTCGCGGTCGTCAGTGGCGATGGTGAAGCCGCCGGGCTCCTGCGAGTGCGTAATGAACATCTGAGGCACGCCAATCCCCAGGCGGCGCGCGCATGCTTCGCCGAGAGCGTGGATCTCAGGATACTGGCGCGGTCCTACAGCGACGCCAATGCGCAGATACTGCTGACGCACATCAGGCGTCCAGATCGATGTCATGGCGTGCGCCAGATCACGCACCGGGCGCACCAGCGCAATCTTGCGGCGCAGTTGCTCATCGAGCGAGAAAGAATAGTCCGGCACGCCATTGATGCTGCGCGCAGCAAAATCACGTTCGCGCTCGATGATATAGCTGGCGAAATCGAGGTCAATCTGGCGGGTAGGGTTCTGTGCTTCAATCACGCATGCCAGCCTTTTTGCAGATGCTTCGGTTCAGTCCAACGGGATGAATGCTGGCATGCCAGCAGCGCCTGCCACAACGATGATCCGGCGATGCACCTGATACAATGAAATTACGCAACGCCGTCGCGCAACTGACTTGACAGTCCCTGCGCTTTGCCAACGATCCGCAGCGTCTCTGCCTGCAGGCGTTCGAGTTCCCTGACCTGCACATCGGTCAGCGTCTCCTGGCGTTCACGATGCATGCGCAGGTCATCGAGGGTATGCTGCGTCGCCTCGATGGCACCGCCAAGTTCGCGCTGAACGTCACGTTTGAGTGCGGTAAACGTTTCATCTATCGAGTCGAAGAAGCGCCGCTCGATCGACGGGTACTGGGCATTGAACTGCTGATCGATCTGCACCAGCACCGCCTCTTTGTAACTCTGGCGGAAACGTTCGACACGCTCTTCAGCAAACAATGCGTCCGCCAGACGCTGACCGATCATGCGCGCGGTGATAGCGATGCCGCCAGCCACAGCGCAGACGAGCACGAATGCTCCGACGGGTGGAAGCAAAAGCGATTGGACGACGACTGCCAGCACCGGCGCCGACACCAGCGTGCCGCCAATCGCCACCGAGAGCGCAGTCGTTTTTTCAACTGCCTGCCCCTTGACGCCAGTTGCGCTGGTTTCAATTGGACGGCTGAAACGCACATCGATCGTGTGCAACCCGTAATGGAGGGTTCCCGTGAATTCGGCAACCCGTTGCAATTCAGCTTCGATTTCGCGCTCAACGGCAAATTGAGCGCGTTCGAGCACGACGCGACTGGCGTTGTCCGCAGCATGGGCAACATCGCGTCCCAACCGTTCAAGCACCTGACGCTGCTGCGAACGACCAATCTCGGCAGGCGTAATCGTTGCTGCATCGATGGCGGACGACACGGCGCTTCTGGTTTCATCGATCAATTGGTAGAGCAACGGACGGACAATCTGGCGCGTCTGTTCGGCGGTGCGATCAATACGGAGCAGTTGTTCCGCCAGTCCGCAGCGCAGGCGGTCGAGTTCAGCGCTGGCGTGTTGGCAGGCGCTGTCGAACTCTTCACGACTCAACTTCGCCGCGTTTGCCATATGCGCGGCGCGCTGAACGATTTTGGCGCCGGACGCAATCACGCGCGCAGCGAGTGATTGCAGTGCAACAATGCCACGTTCGTGGGTAAGAAAGTGTTCCAGACTCTGCTCGAAGATCGGAAAGCGGCTCATCTGCAACTGATCGTCGTCGCCAGCCAGTTTCGCCTCGAGCGCATCGGCGGAGGAGAGCGCGAAGACCTGTGGCTCGCCAATTCGCCGGATATACAGGTCGCGCTCGTCCCGTCCCTCTGGTCCTGCGCCGAACCGCTGCTCCGCCTTGCGCACAACGGCGTCTTTGATCCGTTGACGAATGGCGGCAATCAGTCGTTCCCGGTCATCGGGATCATCGATGCGATCAATCGCATTGACAACGAAAAGGACCCGCCCCAGGTCGCTCAACAGTAGTTTGTTGAGAAAATCGCCTTCGTACCCGCTGAATGGCGCTTCGGGCATCAATACCATAATCGCAGCATCGGTGTGCGGCAAGACCTCGAGGGTGACGGCGGTCATGACCTCATCGTCGTTCAAGCCGGGAGTATCTACGATATCGACGTTGCGATGCAGGAAACGATTATTGTAGTGAATGATCGCCTGCTTGATGCGCGCCGCGCGCTGTTGCGCATCCGCCGTTAGTTTGGTGACGTACTCAGCGAGTAGATGCAGAGGGATTTCCTCGCTGCGCATACCGGATTGCCGGTCATCGCGATATTCAATGCGCACATGAGGGCGAAGATCATACGTCACGCGGTTAAGCGTTGCAGTAGTTGGCAACACATCGGCGGGAAGCACCTCTTCGCCAAGCAGGGCGTTGACCAGGGTGCTCTTGCCGCGCTTGAACTCTCCCACAACTGCGATGGTAAAGCGATGGCGCTCGATGCGGTCGAGCATTTCATTGATGAGCGCCGTTTCATTGGAGTCCATTCTCAGTTGGACGGCAAACTCGCGCAACCGCTGCAGGTTGGTAATCATATTCCGCTGTGTTTTGAGTAGATCGAGCAGATTGTCGGGCAACACGACCTCGTCGGCGCCCGTAGCGTCGTGAATAGTCAAGCGTAGTCTCCTGTTCCACAAGAACGTGAGTGTTCAGAGACAATGTCTTTGAATAGGTTAATGCGATGCCCTGGAGCGGAAGCAGTAGACTATTCCAGGAGTACGTGCGGGAGGAGATAGCCTATTACATGCGTAGTATAGCACGCACGGATGAAAAAGACAAGTTTCGATCTCGTATAAAATGATGACAGTAACGTTATTCGACTATCGCATCTTGCCCGGATTTTATGCTATACTGACAGTACTGACCAGTCAGTCGATTAGAAGCGACCATGACCCATCCCTCTGAAAAACGTTCCGAGCCAGCGAGCACCCGCGAGCGCATTCTGGAAGCTGCGCTCGATGTGTTTGCGTCAAAAGGGTAC
>Ga0209227_1002775_pt1 | contig 12244 bp, 9 predicted proteins | sample YNPBryantNP2012_FD_185815 | JGI IMG/M metagenome (GOLD analysis project Ga0209227, IMG submission 185815) | Anoxygenic and chlorotrophic microbial mat microbial communities from Yellowstone National Park, USA - YNP Bryant NP 2012 (SPAdes)... ...
GGCGGGAGTCTGGACCCCCGCTTTCGCGGGGGTGACGATTCGAGGCGTGACGGATCGTCAACGGCGTGAGCGCGCCCCCGTCATTCCCGCGCAAGCGGGAATCCAGGACAACGCAGCCGCGCGCGGCGGGAGTCTGGACCCCCGCTTTCGCGGGGGTGACGGTACGGGGCGTGATGGATCGTCAAGGGCGCCAACGCGGCCCCACCGTCATTCCCGCGCAAGCGGGAATCCAGAACCCGCCCCCGCCCTCCGTCATTCCCACGCGCGGCAAGGCCCGACACAGCCCAGCCCCCGCCCCCTCGTCATTCCCGCGCAAGCGGGAATCCAGGAGCCGCCCCGCCGCCCCGTCATTCCCGCGCAAGCGGGAATCCAGGACAACGCAGCCGCGCGCGGCGGGAGTCTGGACCCCCGCTTTCGCGGGGGTGACGATTCGAGGCGTGACGGATCGTCAACGGCGTGAGCGCGCCCCCGTCATTCCCGCGCAAGCGGGAATCCAAGACAAGGCGGCCCTCCCCGTCATCCCCGCGCGAGGCAAGGCCCGACACAGCCCAGCCCCCCGCCCCCACCGTCATTCCCGCGCAAGCGGGAATCCAGGACAACGCAGCCGCGCGCGGCGGGAGTCTGGACCCCCGCTTTCGCGGGGGTGACGATCCGAGGCGTGATAGGTCGTCAAGGGCGCCAACGCGGCCCCTGCGTCATTCCCGCGCAAGCCGGAATCCAGAACCCGCCCCCGCCCTCCGTCATTCCCGCGCAGGCGGGAATCCAGGACAACGCAGCCGCGCGCGGCGGGAGTCTGGACCCCCGCTTTCGCGGGGGTGACGATACGGGCCGTGATGGGTCGTCGAGGGCGCCAACGCGGCCCCTGCGTCATTCCCGCGCAAGCGGGAATCCAGGAGAGGTCGGCTCGGCCGGGCCGCCCGGCCCTCGACATCTCGCACCATCGCACACGTCCGAACGCACCCTCGCAAATCCGAGGCGGCGAAAACAAGACGGGGTTCACAGGACGCTTACGTTATTCCCACCCTCCGGCCCGGTGCTGATGAGGCCACCGCCACAGCCGCTCTGAATACGGGCCTACAAGCAGTGAACCATGCGGGTTATTCGTCCACGGGCCATTCGGTCGGGCCGGACGCCCCCTCATTCGTCCCGTTGGTGCCGCCGGCGGGTTCGGAACTCTCGGCCGGCGCAGGCGGGGGCAAGGGGTCCCTGGCCGGCGGCCTCTCGGCCCGCGCGGGTCCGGGCGGCGGCTGGGCCTGGGAAGACCTCTGCGCCTGCCCGCGGCCCCGGCCGCGGTCGTGGCCCCGTCGCGAATCCACACGGACGGGCGGTCGAACGGGCGGCAGCGGCGGCGGCACCGATTGCCCGTTGGTCCCCGCGGAGAACTCGACGACGCGGTCGCGGGCATCCCGGCACTCGATGCGGAACTCATCGAGGCCCACGTCCATGCTGCCCTCGATCCGGATGGCTCGCTTGGAGTCCGTTTCGAGCTGCGCGATGGCCGTCCGCTTGCGATTCAGAAGCTCGAACGCGACGGTCGGGTGAAGCGTGACCTGTACCCGCGCGACATGCGGCTGGTGAGCGGCCAGCCGCAGGAGCCGCATGACGTCCAGCACCATGGATTCCGTGGTCTTGATCAGGCCCGCGCCCTTGCAGTGCGGGCAGTCCTGATAGATGCTCCGTTTGATGGAGGGCCGCTGGCGCTGGCGGGTCAGCTCGATGATACCGAACTGGCTCATCCGCAGCATCCGCGCCCGCTCCTTGTGCTTCTTGAGCGCCTCCCGCAGCGCCCGCTCCAGCTCGCGCCGGTGCTTCTCCGAGCGCATATCGATGAAGTCGATGATGATCACGCCGCCCAAGTCGCGCAGCCGGAGCTGCCGGGCGATCTCCTCGGCCGCCTCCATGTTGATCTTGTAGGCCGTCGCCTCGGGGTCCTCCTGCTCGCGATACGTGCCGCTGTTCACGTCGATGGCCACGAGGGCTTCCGTCGTGTCGATCACGAGCGAGCCGCCCGAGGGGAGCTGCACCCGACGCGAGTTGATCTTCTCGATCTCCGCCTCGATCCCGTACTTGTGGAAGAGCGGCTCGGAGCCCTCATACAGCTCGACCACGTCCGCCTTCCGCGGGCTCACGATCGAAATGAAGTCCCGCGCCCTCTGCGCCACGGCCGGATCGTCCACGATGATCTTGTCGAAATCGTTCGTGAACACGTCCCGGATCGTGCGGATGACGAGGTCCGACTCCTGGTACAGTTCCGCCGGCGCCCGCTCGTTCCGGATCCGCTTGGCGACCGACTTCCACAGCCTCATCAGATACTGGAGATCCCGCTGAAGCTCCCGCTTGGTCCGATCCATACCGGCCGTGCGGAGGATGAACCCCATGCCGCTGGGAAGATCGAGCTGATCCAGGATCTCCCGCATCTTCCGCCGTGCCGCGTCGTCCTCGATCTTGCGGCTGACCCCCAGCCGGTTCATCCCCGGCATCATCACGAGGTAGCGACCCGGAAGCGAGATGTACGTCGTGAGCGTCGGCCCCTTGGTGCCGATCCCCTCCTTCGTGATCTGGACGATCACTTCCTGACCCCGGCGCAGACACCGCTGGATCGGCGGGCGTTCCCGACGGGGAGTCTTCCGGCCGACTTCCTCCAGCTCGCCCCGGTTATTGGGGAAGTACTGCGGCTGGAGGTCCGAGATATGCAGGAACCCGTTCTTGCCGAGCCCGAAATCCACGAACGCCGCCTGAATGCTCGGCTCCACGTTCGTCACGCGGCCCTTGTAGATGTTCCCCACGTGCGAGACCGCACTGGCCCGCTCGATGTAGAGCTCTTCCAGCTTGCCGTCATTGAGGATCGCAATCCGACACTCGTCCCCCTCCGCCACATTGACCACCATGAGCTGCTTGGGCTTCTCGCTCCCCTTCGCCGTCGCGGGCGCCTTCACAAGAGCCGCCGCCTCGCCGCCGCTCCCGCCGCTTCCGCCTCCGCGTCGGCGGCGTCCGCGGCGGGATCGCCGGGCGGGCGAGGCCTCCTGCCCCGACTGCGGCTGCTGTTGTTCCGTCGTTTGCGCGTCGTTTTCCTGATTCTCCACTGCGTAGCCTTCCTCAGCATCTTCGGATGTGCAAGGACGGGGGCGGGGACGATGCGCTCTCAAGACCGCGGAGGACTCAGCCCCGCGAGGCGGAAGGTCCGGCCGATCCGCCCTCCGCAGGGCCTGGCGCCGGTGGGGCCGACTCCACGTCGGACCACTCCACCCGGGCCCTCCGAATCCGGTGCGTCAGCTCCCGGCCCGGCAGGCCGAGGGCCTCGAGCACTTCGGAGGGGCGGGCGGTACCCTCCGGACCCACGCGAAGGACCAGGATCAGCCTCCCCCTTTCGACGACCATCGACTCCACGAAGCGGCGGATGTCCACCGCCCGCGTCGTCCCACGCTCGTCGACCCGGCGCTGGACGGTCACGCTCGACCGGCCGAGCCATTCCGCCACAGCCGCTTCGATCGCCGGTCTGCCCTCGACGGGCACCTCGTACCACACTCGCTGCGGCCGCGGGCCCGCGCCGACCTGCACGATTCTCGCCTCGCGCAGCCGGATTCCGGCGGGCACCTGGGCCGCCAGCTCCCGCAGGGCGTCCTCCGGGTCGACCGCCCGCGAGAGAGTCATCACGAGCAGCTCGTCCTCGCTGGCCACCCCGACGGGGCGGGGCAGTGGCAGCGACAGTCGCGGTCGCGGGTTGAACCCGCCCGTGTACTCCACGGGCCAGCCCGCCCGGGCCAGCGCCCGCTCGAAGAGCCGCATCGTGTCCTGATGCGAGATGAACCGCAGGTCGCCGTCAATCGAGTACCGGACAACGATCCTGCATCGCACTACGTTCCTGTCCTTGCAACAATCCCTTGTTGTCTCGAATTCCCTGGTTCGGCCGGCGTCCCGGTGAAGCCGGCCCCGATTCCTCGCGGCCACCGCACCCCCGTGGGTGCGATGCCGTCACGTCCGTCCGATCCCGCCGCGGCCCCCCTTTGTCAGACCGCCTCGGGAATGATCTTCCGCGTCTCGTCCCGCAGGTAGTTGGTCACCTGGCGGTCCGTGTCGAAGCTCAGCGCCTTCCGCGCCACCCGCTCGGCATGCGCGATCGTCGTCGAGCGGATCAGCTTCTTGATCTCCGGGATGTCGGCCGGCGCCATCGAGAAACGCCGCAGACCGATCCCCAGGAGGAACAGCGTGTACATCGGTTCGCCGGCCATCTCGCCGCACAGACTGCACGCCACGTTCGCCCGCTCCGCCGCCCGGATCACATCCCGCAGCATCTTCAGAATCGACGGGTGCGACGCCGTAAACAGCGGAGCGACCCGTTCGTTCGACCGGTCCACGGCCAGCGTATACTGGATCAGGTCGTTCGTCCCGATGCTGATGAACGAGACCTCGCGGACCAGCTCCTTGCACTGGAGCACGGCGGCCGGCGTCTCGATCATGATACCCACCGGGATGTCCTTGCGAAACGGGACGCCCTCCTCCTCGAGGTCCTCCATCGCGTCCGCGAGCGTCATTTTGGCCTGACGCAGCTCCATCAGGCTGGTGATCAGGGGGAACATGATGTGCACGTCGGCCCCCACGGACGTCCGGAGGATGGCCCGCAATTGCGTCTTGAACAGCGGCAGGTTCTGAAGGCAGTAACGGATCGACCGCAGCCCCAGAAACGGATTCCGCTCCGGTTCGGCCCGCCGGCCCTGCGTAAACTTGTCGGCCCCCAGGTCCAGCGTACGGATCACCACGGGCCGGTCCCCCATCGTCTCGATGACCTGCCGGTACGCCCGGCAGTGATCCTCCTCGGTGGGTTCCGTCTCGCTCTGCAGATAGAGGAACTCGGTGCGGTACAGGCCGATCCCCTCGGCTCCTTTCTCCAGACAGGTCTGCGCCTCCGGCGGGAACTCGATGTTCCCGTACAGATGCACCCGCACGTTGTCCTTCGTGATCGCCGGCTTGTCCCGTAGCTCGATCAGCTCGTCGGCGAACAGCCGCAGACGCTCTTCCTCGGCCCGATAGCTCCGCAGCGTCTCCGGCTCCGGGTTGACGATCACGATCCCCTTGGTCCCGTCCACGATCACCGTGTCCCCGCCCGCCACCGCGACGGAGATGTCCTTGAGACCCATCACGGCCGGAATCCCCAGCGACCGCACCACGATGGCCGTATGGGAGGTCAATCCGCCGAAGTCCATGGCCACGCCGCTTACCCGGGTCTTGCCGAGATTGGCGCTCAGGGACGGGCTCAGATCATGGGCCACGAGCACGACGGGCTTGGTCAGGTGCGAGAGATCCTCCCGCTGTTCGCCAAGGATGTTCCGCAGCAGCCGGTTCTCGATGTCCTGGACGTCCCGATAGCGCTCCGCGAAGAACTGGTCCGTCATGTTCCGCCATCGCCGCTGGTACCCCTGCATCACGACGCTCACGGCATACGCGGCGCTGTACTTGCGCTCCTCGATCGTGTCGAGGATCTGCTGGCGGAGCTTGCCGTGCTTGAGCACGCTCACGTGAAAGTCGAAGATCGCCCCGGTGTCCTGGCCGAACTTGCTGGCCATCTCGTCGCGCAGCGCCGCCAGCTCCAGCAGCGAGGTCTCGAAGGCCCGCCGCACGCGCTCCTGCTCGGCGGCGACCTGCTCCGGCTCGATCGACTTGTAGGGAATCCGGTAGTCCTCGGCGTTGAGGACGACGGCGTCCGCGATGGCGACGCCCGGACTGACCGCGATACCCCTCTTGATCTCCATGGGCTATCCGAAACGCACCGGGCTGATCCGGCCCGCGACTACTTCTCCTCCCCGAAGCCGTCCGCGACCAGCCGCGCCAGCGCCTCGGCGGCCTCCTCGGCGTCCTCGCCCACCGCCGTCACCCTCAGAGCCGTGCCCTGGTTGGCCTCGAGCAGCATCATCTCCATCGGACTCTTGCCGTCCACGCACATGTCGCCCTTGCACACCGTCACGGCGCTCCGGAAACGGCTGGCCAGATCGACGAACCGCATCACGGGCCGCGCATGAAGGCCCTGTCGATTCACGATCACCATCTCGCGCTGGACTGTGTGGTTCGCGTTGTCCGTCACCGTCAGGCACCGTCCGGGAACCCCGCACGATCCACTCCCCTCCACCCAACGCCTCCTCTCACCCGGGCGGCATCTCATCCGCCTCGTCCACCAGGGCTGCGATCTCCTCCCGCGTCGAAGCCTGCCGCAGAAACCGCCGCAGATTGTCCCGCTGCAAGTGCTTGAAGATGCTCTCCATGGCCGCCAGGTGATCATCGGGCGCGTCCGGCGACGAAAGCAGCAGTACGACCGTATACACAGGCGCCCGATCCAGCGCCGCAAAGTCCACGCCCGTGCTCGATCGACCGATCGTCGCCACCATCTTCTTCACCGCCGGGTGTTTGACGTGGGGCACGGCCACGCCTTTCCCGAAACCCGTGCTCCCCTGGTTCTCCCGCTGGATGACGGCACGGGCCACGGCGGGCGCATCCTTCGGGTCGAGATAGCCCGCCTCGGCCAGGGCATTGACCAGTTCCTTGATGACGCCGTTACGATCCGTGGATTGCAGCTCCGGGATGACGGCGTCCTTCGCAAAAAAATCCGAAAGCTTCATGATCGTAGGGTCCACTGCGGGACGGCCCGGACACAACGCCACCGACCCCAAGTCGGCGGCACCGGAACTTCACCCCCCGACGGGCTCGGCGCGTCGCAGTCGGGCTGCTCGCGCGGCTCCCCGCGAACCTGTCCTGGCCAGGTCCGTCCCTTAGTCCTATGGCGTATCCGGATGCTTGCGATTGCGGTGCCTGTCCTTGTGCCTGGTCAACTGACGGCTGAGCTTGTCGACGGCCAGGTCCGTGCACGCAAACAGGTCCTCGCCCGACTCCCGGGCGACGAAAATATTCTTGTGCTCAGCGTTGACGATCATCTCCACCTGGTGCTTCTGGGCCGACTCGCGGTCCAGAATCACCTCGATTTCCTGGATCTTGTCGTAGAACTTCAGCAGCTTCGACGCCTTCTTCTCCGCATAGGCCTTCATGTCGTCCGTGATGTCCGCGTGCCGTGCGCTCACGACGATCTGCACCGCGTCACCTCCAGCTCTTCGTCCCAGGGCCCCCGCAACCGGCCTCCAGCCTCTAAGAAGGCCTATCGACGATACCCTCCAAGAGCTCGTTCTACAATTCGGAGGCCCACCCGACCGGGCCATCCGCCCGGGCCAAGCGCGACGGACGTCCCCTCTCCGAGTTCGTCATCCAAACGTTAGCCACGTAGTAGCAAAGAATTAGCGCCACGACGAGGCCACAGGGCCTGTCACTGTAAGCCATCGCGGATTGAAGGTCAATACGGCAAAGGCCCCGTGAGCCACAACGCCGCACCAGATTATTGGCCCTCGGCCTGCCTATCGCTGCGGCGGGCCTTCGGGCCCCACGCTTCCAACCTTCATTCATACGCAGGAACCCTCTGCCGTAGCCCCCATCAGGAGAGGTTCGGCAGGGCCAAAGCCCACCGGCTCTACCATCGGGGATCAACACCCCCCCGCCATGTCCAGAAAATATCCTCCATGAAAAGTTGACCTGATCGCAAGTTTGGTGTATGTTAGGTAGTGGAGAATGGCCCGGTGTTTACAGACCGAACGATGTTGTGTCTCTAAGCTGTTTTTAAAAATAAAGTTATGTCAGCATCATCTGCAAGATACGCCCGGAATCGCCCGCCCAAGGATAACCACTGGATCCGCCGCGAAACCGCAGCGCTCCAACCTTCCCGCAAGTCATTTAAACCTTTGGGGTTGGACGCTCTTCGGGAGCTACTGCGGCAGGTAGCTCGAGCCGGGCGGCAACACTTCGCAAGCCCCCATGTTTCCTCGGGCCTGATCCCACTCGATTCCATGCTTCCAGGCGGCGGGGTTCCGAAGGCAGCACTCACGGAAATCCTGTTCACGGAAGATGGATCCGGGGCCATCGGTCTGGCAGTTTGCTTCGCCCGACATGCTGCTGGGAATTGCGGGAAGGTCATCCTCGTGGAGGGCCGGGATTCCCACGCGCGGCTGTATCCCCCCGCCCTCGTTCAGACCGGTTTGAAGGGCCACCAGATCGTCCTTGTCCGTGCAGCTTCCCGGCGAGACGCAATCTGGGCGTGCGAGCAGTCTCTCCGCTGCACGGGAGTCTCAGCGGTGGTGGCCTGCCACGAAGGGTTGCGATATCTGGACACACGGACCTCGCGAGTGTTCCAGTTGGCCAGCGAAGAGGGCGGCGGGCTTGGATTGCTCGTGCGGCGGGCGGATCTCCCCGGCCTCCGGCACTGGGACCGGACAACCTGCCGTCCCCCGGCGAAAACGGGCGGCCCCGATCAGAGTCCCTCCGCACCTTGTGGTGCTCTCCGACATCCGGCGGACCTCCCGTCCGGACGGGGGGCATTCCTCGCGGCCACGAGTCGGGAGCGGAGCTTCGCGGCGGTAAGGCTCCTGGTCGAACCGTGGCCCAGAGACAAGCCCTCCCCTGCCGCTCCATTGCCAAGGGGCAGTCCACTTACGGCGATGCGAATCTGGATTCTCAGGACGCGAGAAACGACCTTGGCCGAACCCATCCGGGTAGACGTCTTCGATGAGGCGGGTGATGTGTCTACACCTCCCGTTCCTGGCGATCGAGCAAGAGGTTCGCCGGAATGCCTGGCCACCGCATAGGCCCATCGTCCTCACCGAACGGTTCCGCTCCTGTGAGCGGGTCTGGCGGTGTAACGAGGCAGCCCTGCTGGCCGGCATCCGACCGACCATGCCCCTCACCGAAGCGCGGGCGGTGGCTCCGTCGGTGATGGCCGCGCCACACCGGCCTGAGGAGGACCGACGGGTGCTCGATGCTTTGGCGGCATGGGCCGAATGTCTTTCGCCGGTCGTCCAGCCGGACCCGCCGGACTCGCTGCTGGTGGATGTGACCGGCTGCCAGCCGCTTTTCCGGGGCGAATCGAACCTGCTTCGCGTGGCGGTGGAAGGGATCCGGAGGCAGGGGTTTTCCGTCCGCGGAGCCATCGCGGACACCGTCGGGACCGCCTGGGCGGTGGCGCATGAAGGTGACCACGGTCCGATGGTCGTGCCGCCCGGGCAATCGGCCGCCGCCCTTGCCGTGCTTCCGCCGAGGGCCCTGCGGCTCTCGCCGAGGGCCGTTGACATGCTGGATGCCGTCGGGGTGGGAAAGATCGAGACGCTGCTGCATCTGCCGCGGAGCGCCTTGGCAGCACGGCTCGGAGAGGAGGTGGCAAGACGCATCGACCAGGCGCTTGGAACGGTCCCCGAGGTGATCCAGCCGCATCGCCCGCCGGCCGATCCCGTCAGTCGCATCCGTCTGGCCGGTCCTACGGACCGGCTCGAGGTGATCCACGAGGCGATCGACCGGCTGCTGGGATTCTTCTGCGACCAGCTCCGGCGACGGGCAGCCGGGACACGTCGGCTTTCGTGCGCGATGTACCACGAGGATCTTCCGCCCACGAGGATCGAGGTTCGGCTCTCGCGGCCGAGCCGGTCGGCGCGACACCTGGGAGACCTCCTGCGCGGGCGGTTGGAGGCATCGCCGGTTCCGGCACCGGTTTTCGCGATGGCGGTCTGGTGCTCCGGGCCGGAGTCGCTTGACGAAGAGCAGTTGACGCTGTTCGAGGCCGCGACGGGACATCGGAACGAGCAAGCCTTCCACGACCTCCTCGACCGGTTGTCGAACCGGCTCGGGGCCGACGGGGTTGTGCGGCCGGAGTTCGTGGACGATCACCAGCCGGAGCGTGCCTGCCGATATGCTCCCGTACTCGCGACGGAGCCGGCGGAGCGGCGAAGCGACGGAGGAACGAAGGAAGGGAAGAACGACCGGAGGAGCGGGCGAACGGACCCCAGGGCCGGAGGCCCGGGGGGATGGTCTGGCACCCCGGGTTCCCCGCCCGATGTGGCGGGCGGCCCTGGCGAACGTCCCCTTCGCATTCTGTCCCGTCCCGTCGAGGTGCGAGTCATGGTGCTGGTGCCTGATGGGCCGCCGAGCTGGTTCCGGCTGGGGGCTCGCGAGCATGTGATCGTGGAGTCGCTGGGGCCGGAGCGGATCGAGACGGGCTGGTGGCGGGGCGAAGACATCCGGAGAGACTACTACATCGTGACATCGCGGTCGGGGCAGAGGTTCTGGCTGTTCCGGGAGCGATCCGGGGGACGCTGGTTCCTGCACGGAAGTTTTGACTAGGGCAAGCGCAGAGTGACCGGGGGCCCCTCGTGGTCTGAGACAGACTCGACGACGGTCGCTCTTCGGGCGGCACGCGCCCTATGCTGCTTATGCAATACGTTGAGCTTCATTGTCGGAGCAATTTCTCGTTTCTCCAGGGGGCGTCGCATCCGGAAGAGCTGTGCGATCAGGCCGCCGCGCTGGGTTACGCGGGCCTGGCGATCACCGATCACAACAGCCTGGCGGGGGCTGTCCGGATGCATCTGGCCGCCAAGGACCGCCACCTGCGTCTGATCGTCGGGGCAGAAATCGTTCCGGAGGATGCCCCCCCGCTCGTGATGCTCCCCACGGACCGGATCGCGTACGGACGTCTGGCACGACTGATCACCCGCGGTCGGCGGCGCATGCCCAAAGGAGAGTGCCGGATCCTCTTTGAGGACGTGGCGGAACTGGCGGAGGGTTCGATCGGGATCGTGCTGGAAGGCCCATCGGCGTCCCGGAGCGGCGACGGACCCGGCGGCGCTGCGAACCGCAAATCGATCCCCCCGGAGGAGGAGTGGATCGCACGCTATCGCGACGCGTTCGGTGACCGACTGTATCTGGCGGCCGAGTGGCACCGGGAGGAGGATTTTCTCCGGCACGCGCATCGGCTGATGAATCTGTCCGGACGCACGCGCGTACCGCTCGTAGCGGCCAACGACGTTCATTATCACGTTCCGGAACGCCGCCGTCTCCACGACGTGCTGACGTGCATCCGCGAACACTGCACGCTGGCGGCGGCCGGCCGGCGTCTGCGGCCCAATGCCGAGCGGCACCTCCGTCCGCTGGATGAGATCCGGCGGTTGTATGCGGCGTTGCCCGGGGCGATCGAGCGCACGGCGGAGATCGCGGAGCGGTGCCGGTTTTCGCTCGACCAGCTCCGGTACGAATACCCCAGGGAACTCTGCCCGGCCGGCCGGAGGCCGATCCAGTTCCTGCGCGAGCTGACGTGGGCCGGCGCCCGCGAGCGATTCGGAGACGGCCTCTCGACGCGCACGAAGGAGCTGATCGAACATGAACTCCGGCTCATCGAGGAACTGCACTACGAGCCGTTCTTTCTGACCGTCTGGGATCTGGTTCGCTTCGCACGCTCGCGGGGCATCCTCTGTCAGGGGCGCGGGTCGGCGGCCAACTCGGCGGTCTGCTACTGTCTGGGCATCACGGCCGTGGATCCCGAGCGAATCGAGCTGCTCTTCGAGCGATTCGTCAGCCGCGAGCGGAACGAACCGCCGGACATCGACGTGGACTTCGAGCACGAGCGGCGGGAGGAGGTCTTTCAGTACATCTATCGGAAATACGGCCGGGACCGGGCCGGCTTGGCCGCCGAGGTCATCACCTACCGGCCCCGGTCGGCCGTGCGGGACGTGGGCAAGGCCCTGGGTTTTTCGCTGGACCGGGTGGACGTGCTGGCCAAGAACATCGACTGGTGGGATCGCGAGCCCCTTTCGCCGACGACGCTCCGGGAGGCGGGACTGAATCCCGATGACCCTACGGTCCGGTGCCTGGTGGGACTGGTGCGGGAGATTCTCGGGTTCCCCCGGCATCTGTCACAGCATGTCGGCGGTTTCGTGATCACGGAGGGGCCGCTGTGCGAAATGGTTCCCATTCTCAACGGGGCCATGCCCGACCGGACGTTCATCGAATGGGACAAGGACGACATCGATGCCCTGGGCATCCTGAAGGTGGACTGCCTTGCGCTGGGAATGCTGACGTGTCTACAGAAGTGCTTCCGGTTGTTGAGGGATCACGCAGCCGGAGCCGCCCGAACGGGTCCGGAGGGCGATCCGCGGCGCCTCGGCGGAACCGACGAACCGGGCGGCCCCTGCCGGCCGATCGAACATGCCGAAAGGCCCCGTCCTGCTTCGGAACCCCGGGCCAAGGACGCCGCGTCCGATCCGGAGCGTGCGGCGCGGGGCTTGGCCGGGCCGGGAAGGATCGGCGGCGGCGCGGCTTCTCGATCCTCTGATCCCGTGATCCCCGGGTCTCTTCTCGAGATTCCCCCGGAAGACCCCGCCGTATACGAAATGCT
>Ga0209227_1002782_pt1 | contig 12208 bp, 10 predicted proteins | sample YNPBryantNP2012_FD_185815 | JGI IMG/M metagenome (GOLD analysis project Ga0209227, IMG submission 185815) | Anoxygenic and chlorotrophic microbial mat microbial communities from Yellowstone National Park, USA - YNP Bryant NP 2012 (SPAdes)... ...
GGCAGACTTTCATGCACGCGGCCTGGTCGCACTGGAGGCAGACGACGGGGATGCCGCGTTCCGAGGGTCGGACGGGGAACGCCCGGATCCGGGTCGGGCCGGGTCGCGGCGGCCCGAGGGCGGCGTGGATCGGATGGGAGAACGCGCAGGCGATCTCGCACGTCCGGCAGCCGATGCACCGCGAAGGAGTGACCATCAAGCGTTTCGCCATCGCCTCGCCCCTATTTCCCCACCAGCTCCAGGAACTGGCGGCTCGCTTGCTCGCGCCGGCAGCGCTCGCACGGGCCGAACGACTCCGGTGGCAGCCTGGAGCGGGCTGCCAGGTGGGCGGCATGCTCGCGCGTCAGGGTCGGTGCGCCGCAGGAGGGGCACCGCAGGCGCTGGAACGTGCGTCCCCAGATGCGGCGCTCGGAACCCCGATCGACCATCTCGATGGCACCCGTCGGACACGACAGGGCGCAGGCGCCGCAACCGACGCAGGCGGAGGCGTCGTCGCCGAATGGCAGGGAAATGCGGCCGGCGGCGCCACGGCCGGCGGTGCCGAGAGCCTGGGTGCCCACGGCCGCGCAGGCGCGGACGCAGAGGCTACACAGGATGCACTTGTCGGGATCGGTCCGCGGGACGAACGACGTGCGTTTCACGCCGTGCTCGAGGGCCAGATCCTGGATGCGGCGCGCCTCGGGGGCGCGCGCGAGCAGAAGATCCAGGAGCACGGACCGGATGCGAAGGATGCGCGGCGTGTGGGTTTCGACGCGCAGGCCGTCTTCCGCCGGTTGCAGGCAGGACGGCACGACGCGGGCGGGTCCCGCCCCGCGGGTCATCTCGACCACACACAGGCGACAGCCGCCCCAGGGCTCCAGACCGGCATGCTCGCAGAGGGTCGGGATCGCGATGCCGTTGCGCCGGGCCACCTGCAACAGTGTCTCCTCCGGGCTGGCCAGCAGGTCGCGTCCGTTGATGTTGACGATCATGAGCCGGCTCCTCTACCGCACATCCACCGCGTCGAACTTGCACACGGAGAGGCAGATGCCGCAGCGCGTGCACTTGGCCGGGTCAATCCGGTGCAGCTTCTTGCGTTCCCCCGTGATCGCATGCTCGGGACACTGCCGGGCGCAGACCATGCAGCCCGTGCACTGGTCGTTGATCGAGTAGGTGATCAGGCTCTTGCACACGGCCGCCGGGCAACGCCGGTCGCGGATGTGCGCAAGGTACTCGTCGCGGAAATATCGGATCGTCGAGAGCACCGGATTCGGGGCGGTCTGTCCGAGTGCGCAGAGGCTGGCGTCCTGGACCACCGGGGCCAGGGTTTCGAGCGCGGCAAGGGTCTCGTCCGTGGCCCGGCCCTCCGTGATGGCATGCAGGAGGTGGCTCATCTGCGTCAGGCCTTCGCGGCACGGGACGCACTTTCCGCACGACTCCTCGAGCAGGAAGTCGATGAAGTAGCGGGCGACATCGACCATGCAGGTCCGGTCGTCCATCACGATCATGCCCCCGGAACCCATCATCGAGCCGGCGGCGGTCAACGATTCGTAGTCGATGGGGAGGTCGAGCATCTCGGCGGGGAGGCAACCGCCGGAGGGGCCGCCCGTCTGGACCGCCTTGAACGCGCGGCCGTCGCGGATCCCGCCGCCGATGTCGAACACGATGTGGCGCAACGTCGCGCCCATCGGGACCTCGACCAGCCCGGTGTTGTTCACCTTCCCGACCAGGCTGAAGATCTTGGTGCCCTTGCTGCCGGCGGTGCCGATCCCGGCGAACCAGTCGGCGCCGCGATCGAGGATCCACGGGACGTTGACCCAGGTCTCGACGTTGTTGATCACCGTCGGCTTGCCCCACAGGCCGCTCTGGGCGGGGTAGGGCGGCCGGAAGCGCGGCTGCCCGCGGTTGCCCTCGACCGAGCCGATCAACGCGGTCTCCTCGCCGCAGACGAACGCGCCCGCGCCGCGGGTGATCTGGATGTCGAACGAGAAGTCCCGGCCGAGGATGTTGTTGCCCAGCAAGCCGCGCGCGCGGGCCGCCGCCACCGCCAGCGACAGCCGCTCGACGGCCAGCGGGTACTCGTTGCGGACGTAGACATAGCCCTCGCGGGCGCCGATCGCGTACGCGCCGAGAATCATCCCCTCGATGACGCCGTGCGGGTTGCCCTCGAGGACCGACCGATCCATGAAGGCGCCGGGATCGCCCTCGTCGGCGTTGCAGACCACGTATTTCGGGTTGCCGAGCGCCTGGCGGCACAGGGCCCACTTCCGTCCGGTCGGGAAGCCGGCGCCGCCCCGGCCGCGCAGCCCCGCCTTCGTCACCGCCTCGATGACCTGCTCGGGCAGCAGGGAGGTGAGCGTCCGCGCGAGGGCGCGGTAGCCGCCGTTGGCGATGTAGTCGTCCAGGCTCTCGGGGTCGATCTTGCCGTTGAAGCCCAGGATCAACCGGTGCTGGTGCGCGTAGAACGGAACCTCGTCCTCGTGCACGTACTTCCGGCCGGTGGTGGGATCCGCGTAGAGGAGGCGGTCGATCACCTCCCCGCGGGCCACGGTCCGATCGAGGATTTCCTCGACGTCGCCGACCTGGACCCGCTGGTAGAAGACGCGGGAGGGAAAGACGACGACGAGCGGACCGCGCTCGCAGAAGCCGTGGCACCCGGTCGCCCGTACCTCGACGTCCAGCTGGCGTGCCGCGACGGCGTCGCGGAAGGCGATGGCGAGCTTGCGCGATCCGTAGGCCACGCAGCCGGTCCCGGCGCAGACGGCGATCGCCTTGCGTGCGGGATCCCGCGCGGCCTGCAGCTCCGCGCGGAGCCGCTCGAGGTGGGCGGCGTCCGTGATCCGTCTGGTCATGCTTGCTGCTCCTCGGCGGCCCCCGGGAGAATCCTTTTCAGGACCTTGTCGAGCTTGGTCGTGGTGGCCGAGCCGATGTACTCTCCGTCCACGATCACCACTGGTCCGAGGGCGCAGGCGCCGACGCAGTTGACTGTTTCCAACGTGAGTTGCAGGTCGGGCGTCGTGCGCCCAGCCTGGATTCCCGCCCGCCGCTCGACATGCTCCACCAGGCGCCGCGCGCCGCGAACATGGCAGGCGGTGCCCAGGCAGATGGTGCAGATGTGGCGTCCGCGCGGCTCGAGGGAGAACGCCTTGTAGAACGTCGCCAGATGGTACACGTGGGAACGCGGGACCTTCAGCGCCTCGGCGATGCGCTCCAGCGCCGGCCGCGGCAGGTACTGGTACACCTTCTGCGCGTCCTGGAGCACCATCACCAGCGACCGGCGCTCGGCCGGATACCGCGCCAGGATCGGGTCCAGCTTCGTCAGATCGCAGGTCGGTTCCGCCGTCGCGTTCATGGTGTGTTCGCCCCCTGCCCCTCCAGCACCGCCCGGACCCCGGCCTCGAAGACCTCCGAGGCCGCTCGGAGCGCCTCGCCCTTCCCCTTCTTGCTGAACTCCTGCTCCAGCACGGCGCGTTGCGTGTCAAGGCCGACGATGCCGGAGCGGGCGACGAAGGCGCCTAGGCCGACAAGGTTGATCGAGCGCCCGTTGTGGAGCGCATTGGCGATGTCGTTGCACGGCACGCAGACCTGGACGATGTCCTGGCGGTCGGAGCGGATGTCGATGAGCGAGCTGTTGATCATCAGCAAGCCGCCGGGGCGGACGCGAGGGCCGAACTTCTCCAGGCTCGGGCGGTTGAAGACGAAGACGTTTTCCGGGTCGTTGACGATCGGCGAACCGATCAGGCGGTCGGCAATGACGACGGTGCAGTACGCCGTGCCGCCCCGCATCTCGGGACCGTAGGAGGGGACCCAGGCCACCTGCTTCCCCTCGGCCATCCCGGCCAGGGCCAGCAGCTTGCCGGCGGTCATGATTCCCTGGCCGCCGAAGCCCGCGAACGTGACCTCGCGCTGCATCCTCCCCTCCTCAGTCCATCGGCGGACGGTCGGGCGACTTCTTCCGCCCGAGCTTGTAGTAGGGCACCATCACCTCGTCGAGCCACTTGCAGGCCTCGGCCGGCGTCTTGCCCCAGTTCGTGGGACACGTCGAAAGTACCTCGACGAAGGAGAAGCAACGGCCCTCCACCTGGTACTGGAAGGCCTGCCGGATCGCCCGCTTGGCCTCGATGATGTGGCGCGGCGTGTGGACCGCCACGCGCTCGACATAGGCCGGCGTGCGCAGCTGGGCCAGCAGGTCGGCCACGGGCAGGGGCCAACCGACAAGATTCACGTCGCGACCCCGCGGGGTGGTGGTCGTGACCTGGTTGGGCATCGTGGTCGGCGCCATCTGGCCGCCGGTCATGCCGTAGATCGCGTTGTTGACGAAGATCGTGGTGAACTTCTCACCCCGGTTGGCGGCATGCACGATCTCCGCGGTCCCGATCGAGGCCAGGTCGCCGTCCCCCTGGTACGTGAAGACGATCCGATCCGGCAGCACGCGCTTGAGACCCGTGGCCAGGGCGGGCGCGCGCCCGTGGGCCGCTTCCTGGAAGTCGCAATAGAAGTAGTTGTAGGCCAGCACGGAGCAGCCGACGGGGGCGATGCCGATCGTGCGCTCCCGCAAACCGAGTTCGTCGAGCGTCTCGGCGATCAGACGGTGGATTACCCCGTGGGTGCAGCCCGGGCAATAGTGGGTGAAGGCGTCCCGCAGCGACGCCGGCCGCTTGAAGATTGTCGTCGGCTCGCCCATTATCGGCCTCCTTGCCCGTTACCGAGGAGTCGGCGGCATTCGCGGACCACCTCCTCCGGCGACGGCACATTTCCACCCCCGCGACCGAAGAAGTGGAGCGGACGACGTCCCTGCAAGGCGCGCTCCGCGTCCTCCAGCATCTGTCCCATGTTCATCTCGACCACCAGCACAGCCTTGACCGACGGCGCGAGCGCCCGTTGGCGCAACGGTTCGTCGGGGAACGGGAAGACCGAGATCGGGCGGAACAGCCCGACCTTCATCCCTTCCTCCCGCAGGCGATCGACTGCCGTGCGGACGACGCGGGCCGTCGTGCCGTAGGCCGCCACCACGAGCTCCGGCGCGTCGTCGCAGAGATACGTCTCGAAACGCACCTCCTCGCGCTTCATCTGCTCGTACTTGTCCCGCATCCTGCGGTTGCGCTCCTCGAGGACGTTCGGGTCGAGGAACAGGGTCTTGACGATGTGCGGCTCCCGACCCGCGCAACCGGTGGTGGCCCAGTCGGACGTGTCGAGCCGAGGCGGTGCCGTCCGCCCCTCGAAATCGACCGGTTCCATCATCTGGCCGATCAGTCCGTCGCCGATCAGCAGCACCGGATTGCGGTACTTGTCGGCGAGGCGGAAGGCTTCGATCACCAGGTCGACGGTCTCCTGGATCGTGGAAGGCGCCAGGACGAGGAAGCGGTAGTCGCCGTGGCCGCCGCCCTTGGTGGCCTGGAGGTAGTCGCCCTGGGAGGGGAGGATGCCGCCGAGGCCGGGGCCGCAGCGGATGATGTTGACGAACACCGCCGGCAGCTCGGCCGCCGCGATGTAGCTCATCGCCTCGCTCATCAGGCTGATCCCCGGGCTGGACGAGGTGGTGAAGACGCGGGCGCCGGCGGCGGCGGCGCCGAAGATCATCTGGCTCGCCGCGAGCTCGCTCTCCGCCTGCACGAACACGCCGCCGACCTCCGGCATCCGCTTCGCCAGGTACTCCGCCACCTCGGTCTGCGGTGTGATCGGGTAGCAAAAGTAGGCCTGCGCGCCGGCCACGATCGCCGCCTCGCCGATCGCTTCGTTTCCCTTCATCAACTTCTTGGCCATCCGGCGCCTCCGCACCGCGCCCCGGGGCAGCGCTCAGTAGTCGAAGTAGTTGTACCGGCACCCGTGCACGGCGATCTCGATCGCCACGTCGGGACAGGTGATCGCGCAGATCCGGCACCCCAGGCACAGCTCCGGCCGCTGCGGCTCCGCCGGGAAATACCCCTTGAAGTTGATCCGCGAGGAGATGCCCAGCACCTTCTGCGGACAGGCCTGCACGCACAACTCGCAGCCCTTGCAGCGGTCCCGATCGACTTGCACCCTCGGCATCGTCCTTCTCCTCGCCGGCCCGCCCGGCCGACTCAGACCTTGAACAGCGGCCCCACCTCGCGCGGCCGCGCCTTCCACGGAGGCACCATCCAGCGGTCCAACGTCAGCACGGGAAGACCGGTCCGCGCGGCCGCGACCGCCGCCAGCGGGCGCATCGCCGTCAGGAACCGGAACGCAAGCCCGCGACGCTCCGCTACCCGGATTGCCAACGCGGTGCCCCGCTCGATCACGTCCACGTCCGTATCGTCCATCAGGTGCGCGTTGCTGATGATCCCGGTCGTCGCCAGCCCGCTCGCTGCCTCGATCTCCTCCTGGATCCGCACACAACCGTCCACCGTGTCCGTGAACGGCCGGAACGCGTTGACCACCTGGAGCATCTCGTAGGCGCCAATCGAGCCGGCAAACGAGTGCAACACGCGGGCGCCCGCGTCGTCGCCGCCCACGTCGAGGAGCACGACCCCGTCCTCGCGCCGAAGCTGCCCCTTGATTTCCGGCAGGACGATCGGAAGTTCCGAGTGGAACGGCTCGCCCTTCGGCACGATCACCCGGATCCCATGATGCTCCATCAAGTCGGCGGCTTCCCGGCAGCGAAAGTACGGATTCACCAAGTCGAGGTCCGCGATCGCCAGCGGCGCGATGCCCGCCCGCGCAAGCCACAACGACCAGTTGACCGCGACCTCCGTCTTCCCGCTGCCGTAGTTCCCGGTGAGGATCACGACGCGCGCGCGCGGCCGCAGCGCATCGTCCCACCCACCGGGTCCATCGATCATCGTTCCGGGCATACGCCAGCCCCCCCGTCGTGTCAAGGCGCAACGGCGCGCCGGGTACGCAACAATTCGCTTGCGAATCCGGTGGTTGCGGATGGCGCCCGGACGGCGGTCCGTGCTAGACGTGTCGCGATGTGGCGCTTCGTTGCCGCCGGGTGCGGCCTTCAACTCTGGCTCCTGCTCGGGTTCCTGCCCGCCCTCGGCGGCGGCCTCGTCCCGTCGATCTGGTGCGGCCTCGCCCTGCTCGCCCTAATCACAGGCCTGCTCGCCCTGCGCCGGAGCCCTGACGCCGGGGCGTTGTTCCTGTGCCTGGTCCTGCCGGTGACACTGGTCCCGCCCTTCGTCTTCGGACGCAACACGCAACCGCTGCTCGCTTCGCCTTGGGTGCAGGCCCTGGCCGGGGCCGCCCTTGCCGTAGGCCTCGCGGCCGTCGTTCGGGCCCGCCGGGAGGCCCTCGCGCGGCCGCCGCGGGAAAGTTCCCTCGGGCGGTTGGACGACCCCGCCTCGCGGCGGCCCGCACACGACGTCCGGACCGCCGTGCTGGTGCTGGCAACCTTGTGGTTGGCCCTGCCGGCCCGCGCCCTGCTCGATCCGTCCCTGGTCGAGGCGCGGTTGGCCGATCCGGACCCGGTACGGGCGAGGGCGACCCTCTTGCTGGCTGCCTGGGCGAGCGTCACACTGCTCGCCCTTGGGGCGGTCTTGCCGGCGCTGGCGGCGCGGGTTCCTTCCGCCGAGCCGGCGTCCCGCCGGACGCCGGCCCACACGGTGCTCGGCGGATTCCTGCTGGCGGTCTGGATCGTCCTGGTCTTCGTCGGCGCCTGAGCGGCCGAGGGGCCCGCCGCGCCGCCGTCGTCCCGAGCCGGGGACCCGCCCGGCGGACCCGCCGTTCCGGCCCGACGCTCTGGCCGCGCTTCCCCCGTTTCCCCCGCGGCGAGCGGGAGGAATCGGGACGGCGCGCCGCGAAGGGGGGCGTTCGTCGTTCAGTAGACGACAATCGGAGCGGGGGGCGCCGCCGCCGGCGGTGCCGGCACGGGCCGTGCCGGGGTTCCGGGGACGGGCACCGGGGCGGCGGTCGGGGGAGCGACCGGCACGGTCTGCACGACCGGCCGTCCCGGGCGGTACGGCGCGCTCACCGCCTCGCCGACGTTGCGCACCACGACGCGAAAGCGCGCGGAACCCGTTCCACCCGGCGCGGCGACGACGATGGCGGTGGGCGACCACGAGCGGATCTCCAGTGGGGAGGACGAGTCGCCGTACAGGACGGTGACCTCGTCGATCGCAGAGCCGAAATTCTCGCCGAACAGCGTGAGATTCTCGCCCGGCGCCGCGGCGGCGGGCGAGACGGACGTGATCCGCGGCGGCGGTACGACGACGAGATCAACGGGGGACTGGGCTTCTCCCCGGCCGCGCACGGAGACGGTCACGCGGCCGGTCGAAGCACCGGCAGGGACCTCGAACGTCAGCTCGGTTTCGCCGACGTCGCGGACGGCGGCGGCCACGCCGCCGACCGACACGGTCGTGTAGCCGCGTCGGGCGAGAAAACCGCGCCCGACCACGGTCACGAGCGATCCGGGGGCGGCGCGCGTCGGACGGATCGAGGCCACCGCCGGCGGCGTCCAGACCTCGAACGGCCGCGGCGCCGAAACCATGCCCGCGTCGCGCACCGTCAGCTGGATCAGGCCCGAGCCCGCGTTCTCGGGAATCCGTACGCGCACCGCCGTCGGCGACACGGACACGACCGGTGCCGCCACGCCCCCGAGCGAGGCCTGGACGTCGTTCGGGGTTTCTCCGAGGTGTTCGCCCGACAGGGTGACCTCCGTGCCGGGGAAGCCGGCCCGCGGGCTCAGCGACCGGATCACCGGCGGGTAGATCACGCGGAACACCGGCGACGCGATCTCGCCACGGTTGCGCACGCCGACGAGGAAGGAACCGGTGGCGGCGCGCGAGGGGACCTCCACCAGCAGCTCCGCGGACGTCGCGGAACGGACCGCGCAGCGCAGGCTCCCCAGCCGAACCGTGTTGCCGTCGATCGTCGGGTTGAAACCGGATCCCAGGATCCGAACCTGGGTGCCGACAGGGCCGAACGAGGGTTCGAGCCGGTCGATTCGCAGCGGGTCCAGCACATCGAAGGCCGCAGCCGCGACGGCCTGGCCCGCGTTGGCGACGTCCACCAGGAACACGCCGTCCTGCGCCCCTTCGGGGATCGTGACGGTCAGTCGCGTCGTGGAAGCGCTGCGGACCGGCAGCACGAGGCCGTTGAGACTGACGCGGTTCTCGTAGATGCGAAGCGAGAACCCGCTTCCCTCGATGACGACGTCGGTCCCCACCACCCCCGCCGCGGGTGCGAAGCCGGTGATGACCGGCGGAGGCGGGGGCTGGACGATGTTGAACGACTGGGACGACTCGGCCGATCCGGTTGGTCCCTGGACCGAGAACCGGCCGGAGCGCGCCCCGGCGGGAACGACGACCGTGATGCGGGTCGGCACGACCGACTGGATCGGCAGGCTCTGGCCCGAGAAGAAGACCTGCTGCACGTCCATGAAGTTGCGCCCGACGATCGTCACCGTCGTCCCCGGGGGCCCCGACGTCGGCTCGATCCGCTCGATCACCGGCCGCGAGGCCGGAGGCACCGCCGGCTGTCCGCCGACGATGACCGGCGGAGGCGACGTCGCCGCGGTTCCCTGGACGGCGATCTGCCCCGCCGCCGGTCCCGCCGCCACGACCAGAACGAGAACCAAGAGTCCGCGTGTCGTTCGCATCTCCGTTTCTCCTTCCCGACAGGGCTCCGCCCGGCGGTCGGGGCCCCGGGCCGTTCGGGCGAGACTTGGACCGGTCCGCAGGCCGAATGCTTCAACCGGGCTCAACCGGCGCCGAGCGAGATGCCGAGCTCCTTGCGGAGGCGGAAGTAGCCGTCGGAGACGGCGAAAAGACACAACTCGGTCACCCGCTGCGTCGGCGTGAGATCGGTCACCAGCGACGGCACCCGGGTCATCATCTTTGCCGCGGTCGGCAGGTCGCCGCACAGCAGCAGGCCCGCCCGATCGCCCGTCAGGTCGGCCGCGATCATCCACGGCTTGATGCTCTTCACCGGCTTTTCCAGGAACCGGACCGCCGCCGCACGCAGCATTTCGCGGTCCTGCGGCATCATGTTTTGCTGCAAGTGCTTGGCGACCTGCAGGACCGCGTCGTTCGTCGGCACCTCGGCCTCCGGCACCCCCAGCTTCACCGCGGCGTACAGGTACATCAGCAGCACCTGGGTCAACGACACCTGCATCTGCCCGGCCGTCGTGTGCAGCAGGTACTGCAGGTAGTGCTCGCGCCGGTACGACGACAGATGCTTCGCCGCTACGAAGCGCAGCTCCATCGGCGACACGCCGCTGAGGTAATCCGCCCCGGCCACCGACGCCGGCGGCTCGGTGAAGGCGAACGTCAATCCGCCCGGCTGCGCCGGAATCACGTACAGCTCCGGCAACGGCAACCCGAGACCGACCGCCGCGTCGCGCAGCGACTTGGCCAGCGCCAACTGGCTGGTCGCCGGGTCCTGCAGATCCTTGCGTCGCAGGCCGAAGGCCTTGGTCGAGGTGACCATGCCTTGGCGTACCGCCGGCGTGATCGCCTCGAAGATCTTGGAAACGTAGATGTTCTCCTCGTGGTGGTACAGGTGCTTGTACCACGACTCCGTGCCGACCGTGCCGCGCACCGCGGGGGGACTCTTGGGCCGGTACTGTTCGAAGAACTGCCGCTCGTTCTCCTCCGCCTTGTTCAGGAAGGTCAAGGCCGCGCACAGGCACCAGGTTTCGTCGGCCTTGCCCGCGTCCTGGTAGATCCGGCGCAGCGCCCGGTACGACTCGACCCGCTTCGGATCCTGCCGCAACAGCACCTGATGCTCCCGGACCGCGTCCTCCCACCGGCCCGGCATCATCACGAACAACTCGGCGAGGATCTCGTGCCGGAGCCGGTTGTCGGGGTTGATCTCCGAGGCCAGCCGGAAGCACTCCGCCGCCAGCTCGAAGTTCTTCAGCCGCGTGCGGGCGATCTCGCCCAGGTTATGCAGGAAGGTCTCCTTGAGCAGCTCCTTGCCGGTTTCGGGAAGCCGCTTGATCATCCGTCGGTAGGCGCGCTCGAGGGCCTTCCAGTCGCGGCGCGGGGTCAGAATCTTCTCGATCGCCTCGAAGTTCTTGAGATTGTCCGGGTCGGCGTCGAGGGCCTTGTCGAAAAACTCGACCGCCTTGTCCGCATCCTTGATCTCGTCGCGGTAGGTCGTGGCGATGAGCTGGTAGTAGGCCGCCAGCCGGCGCGGCTCGGTTTCCTGCAACACGACGCGCTGCGCCACCTCGATCACCTTCGGCCACTGCTTGGTTTCGGTGTACAACTTGAGCAGCTTGACGAGGACGTCCCGATCGTCGGGCTTCACCCCCAGGGCGTCGACGTAGCTCTGGATCGCCTTGTGCGTGTTGTTGAGCTTCTCGCGCCAAATGTCGCCGATCTCGCCAAACAGCAGGAACTTCTCCTCGTCGGAGGCGGTTTCCGCCTTCCGCTTCTTGAAGTGGATCACCTGCTCGAAGTCGCGCTGCCCCTGGAACAAATCGACGAGAGCATCGAGCGTCGGGCGATGGTTGGCGTCGAGGTCGAGCGCCTTCTCGTACATGTTGAGGGCCTTGCGGACCTCCTTGACCGCCATCTTGATGTTGCCGAGGCGGAAATAGATCTCGACCTTTTCCTCGCTCGGCAGCTTGTCCATGTGCTGGACGAGAATCATCTGGTAGAACTTGAAGGCGCCGTCCCATTCCTTGCGCTTGTAGTGGACGTTGGCCGTGCGCCGGATCACCTCCAGGTCGCTCGGGTCGGCCTGATAGGCCACGCGCAGCTCGCGCAGGGCCTTGTCGGTGTTTCCGAGCGCCTCGGCGGCCTCGGCGGAGGCCATGTGCAGCGGACGCAGCTCCTGGGCGGTGCGCTTGCCCTGGAACCGGCGGAGCAGCATGTCCAGCACGGGATCGGCCTTGTCGTACCTCCGGTCGCGCATGTAGATCGAGGCGAGCGGTTCGCCGGCCTCGTCGTTTTCCGGGTCGAGCTGCAACGCCTGCTCGTAGCAGGCCACGGCCTCCTCCTCGTTGTGGAGCTGCTGCTGCAGGATCTGGCCGCGCAGCGTCAGCACCCGGCTGCGCTGCCGCTCGCCCGGCGTCGCCGCCTGTTCCCGGTCCAGAATGCGGGCCGCCAGCACCCACTCCTGGTTGTCGACGTAGATTTCCCGCAACGCGGTCAGCGCGGGCAGGTGCTCCGGCACGATCGCCAGCGCCTGCTCGAAACGCGCAATCGCTCCCGCCCGGTCGCCGAGCTGCTTTTCGAGCACGGTGCCGACGCGCGTCAGGATGTCCACCTGCTGCAACGGGTCGCTCGTCGCGACCTGCGCCAGCCGCTCGAGCATCTCGAGC
>Ga0209227_1002785_pt1 | contig 12194 bp, 7 predicted proteins | sample YNPBryantNP2012_FD_185815 | JGI IMG/M metagenome (GOLD analysis project Ga0209227, IMG submission 185815) | Anoxygenic and chlorotrophic microbial mat microbial communities from Yellowstone National Park, USA - YNP Bryant NP 2012 (SPAdes)... ...
CGACCAGCCAAATCATGGCTGTGCTCAGTTGCGTAAATAGGGATATTGTCGGCCAAAATGTATTAGATGCGAAATGCAAGCGGACCTCCGCTTCGTAGAGGGCGTTGGTTTTCTTGTTGAAACGGGCGATCTCCTGGTCTTCTTGGGCAAAAGCTCGTATGACGCGTAGTCCGGCGAGGGCGTCGTGGAGTATGGCCGCAACACGTGACCATATATGCCAGTAACGATGGTGCTTTCGAATTAGTCGCCGAAAGAAAAGTATGGATAATAGCGCGACTACGGGGCTTGGGGCTAGCACCCAGATGGTAAGCTTCCAGGACATTGCGAACATGAGGATGACCGCGCCTATGATCTGCAGACTGCTCACAAGATAGGAATTAAGGCTCTGATTCATAAAGTTGTTGAGGGCGTTGGTGTCTTGGGTGACACGGGCCATGATGCCTCCGAGCTGTCGTTTGTCGAAGTAGCTGAGGCTAAGGCGCTGTAGAGTTTGATAGAGCTGGATGCGTACATCGAGAGTCAATCGACCGCCGAGCCAAGCGGATAGGCGGCCTTGACAAATGGCGGTAACCCACGATAGTGTCCAAATGCCCACATACGCTAGCACGAGTGTGAGAAGAATCTGGCCCGGTGTGTTTAGGCCGGGAAAGTGGATCCACCAGGGAATACTGGGGCGCTCTGGCTGAAATAGGTTATTGTAAAAGGGCTTGTTGAGGTATGGCAGAGCGAGGTTGATCGTGGTGGCGAGAAGCATTAGCGCGGCCACCGCGCAGAGCTTGCGGTAATAGGGTCGGGTCAAGCCTATAAGTCTGCGCAGAACTCGGGCCTTGTTTACACAGGCGGGGCATATCTGGCTGCCATCCGGATAGAGTCGGCCGCAAATGGTGCATCGACGGTCTTCGCCTTCATCGTTAACCTGAATGTCCTCCGCGCTGACGATTGATTGGAGAGCTCGGGCAACCTTGTTGAACTTGCGGGCTAGGCTGTGGGTATAGTGCAGCAGATCAACCACCTCGCCGTCAACGATTGCTTCGAGCACGCCGTGGCCGACGAGGAACTCTGCATTGACCTCTGAGACTCGCGCGAGGTCAATGCGACGCATAAGGCGGACCGATGCGCCGTTTTGAGCGAAGACAAATACGTGTTGGCTTGTGGCCACGAGCCATTGGATCCCAAAGGCCCCGCAGCCGTCGATGTCGGAATAGACCGCTAACTTGGGTACTGCCTGGCCGCCGCTTGCGCTCGCGAATGTGGCGCGTACGGCCTCGGGTAGCGGTTCGAGTATCGGCATAGGTGGCTTCCTCGCTAACGAAGCAAGTGAGCTTGGCCAGGTTTATGGCATTATACCACCGGCGTCAAAGGAAGGTTACGCGGTGCGAGGAAAATACGCGCAAAAAAAAGACGGTGAAGTAATTATATCTCCGTGGCTAGCCTCCCGTGAGTAGCAATAGGAGACGTTCGAGATCCTCGTCCGAGTAGAACTCAATCTCTATTCGGCCGCGGTCTTTTTGACGAAGGATGGAGACTTTGGTGCCCAGTAGGCCTCTCAATTGCGCCTCGGCCGCAGCGAGGTTGGGATCAGACCAGGTAGGGTTTGTTTCACGTGAAACAATATCCCTCGCGCTCAAGCGCCCCTTCGCCCACTCCCGGGCCATTCGCTCGGTCTCCCGAACCGATAGACCTCCGCCCACAACTCTCCTACAAAGCTCCTCTTGCTCTCGGGGATCCTCCACGCTTAGAATCGCGCGTGCGTGCCCCTCGCTTATTCTCCCCGATTTGACCTCAGAGCGCACCTCCTCCGAGAGGTTCAACAACCTAAGGGTGTTCGCAACCGACGACCGGCTCTTCCCCAGCCCGAGCGCGATATCCTCCTGCGATAGGCCAAACTCCTCCATCAATCGGCGGTACGCCAACGCCGCGTCGACAGGGTTGATGTCCTCACGCTGGATGTTCTCGATAAGCGCGATCTGCAGGCTCTGCTCGTCACTCAGTTCCCTAACCACCGCCGGGACGTGCGTTAGACCAGCCTCAGTTGCCGCACGAAGCCGGCGCTCCCCGGCCACCAATTCGAACTCCCCGCCTCCACGCGAGCGCACCACTATTGGCTGCAAAATCCCGTGCACCCTAACCGAGTTTACCAACTCGGCAAATTTGTCCTGGTCAAATGAGTCCCGCGGCTGATAAGGGTTAAAACTAATCCTCCGGATCTCGATCTCCTGCGCCGAAACTCGTTCCTCCCTGTCTGCACCGGGAATCAGCGCGCCCAGTCCTTTACCCAGCCCCTTCTTCTCCAAGACGTATCACCTCCGCCGCAAACATTGTGTAGGCCTCCGCCCCTTTTGACTTAGGATCGTAAGCGATGATGGGCTTTCCGTGGCTAGGAGCCTCACTCAGCCGCACGTTCCGCGGCACCACAACCGACGACACCTTCCCACCGAAAAACCGCCTTACTTCTTCAACAACCTGCTCCGACAATCGTGTCCGGTAGTCGAACATCGTAAGCAACACCTTCGCGATCTCCAGCCCCGGATTCAGATGCTGACGAACCAACTCAACGGTCTTTAGAAGCTGACTGATCCCCTCCAGCGCGTAGTACTCGCACTGTATCGGTAGCAGCACGAACTGTGCCGCCGTCAACACATTCACCGTCAGCAAGCCCAGCGATGGAGGACAGTCAATTACAATGTAGTCGTAATGATCATTCACTCGGTCCAGGGCCTGCTTCAGCTTCGTTTCCCGAGACATCATCGACATCAGCTCAATATCGGCGCCCGCCAGATCCAACTTCGCCGGGACCAAATCCAAGCCCACATTCTCCGTCTTGACGATCACCTGCTCAATGGGAACATCATTGATCAGCACATCATATATGCACCGCTCCAGCTCCGACTTGACGACGCCAACGCCGCTTGTCGCATTGCCCTGCGGGTCAGTATCCACTAGTAGAGACCGCTTCCCTGCTACCCCCAGACACGCCGCAAGATTGACCGCCGTCGTCGTCTTTCCCACGCCGCCCTTTTGATTGACTACCGCAAATACCCTACTCATCCCATCTATCCCCATACCTCAACAATTCATTCAACGCTTACCCCGGCCAATCCTCCGGTACAACATAAGAACCAGGGTAGCTCTCTCTTCCCTGGTTCAACAAAATCAGGCCAGTGTAGACATGCGTCTACCTTATCCTATCGGCGGACAACCTTCGAAGCATCATGTCTGCAATCTTTTCCCCACTCACGCCGTATTCTCCGCGCTCTATCTTCGCCTTCAGTTCCTGAACCAAATCCTCCCGAGTATCCGGAATCTCCACCAAAGCAGCCTCAGCTACTGCCATACTCTTCTCCAGACGCGAGAGGTCTTTCTGCCGCAACTCTCTGTCCGCCAATTCACCTCTCATCCGGCCTTCCGGTAGGATGCGCGCTTCAGGGCGGCAAGCAAAACCATAAGCTCTTGCGCATTCCACGTCAGATATTTTCATCTCAAGTCGCCCCCCGATATCTCTGCAGTGTTGCCTCGCCGAACACCTCTTATGCTAGCACTACAAACGCAAAAAAGGCAAACTCCGAAGCTGGAAACGGCAACCCGGCCAACCTGCTCCCAAAGGAGTTTAGTCCCGATGGCTTTGCGTCCCCTTCTTTCGAAGAGTTTGCCTTTTTCGTTCTTATTATCTCTATTAGACATTATCGGCCCCGCTCACACGCATCCTCAGGGTCCAACAAAAAACTTTCCTCTTATTTGCCGCATCGCGCAATTGAGCCACCACCTTTTGCACCCCCAGACCCCACTTTTCCCCACGTCTGGCCGACCGCCTTTCCTCCGGATCAAGCAGCCGACCGTTTTGTTGTTCCCCCTGTGACACCGCGTCACCTTGGTGTCACGTCTGACTTTCTATTGGTTCCTGAAGGAAAACGCTGGCCTTTCCGATAATTGAACTGTAACAACCTCATCATTCTTCGCTCAAGGTTGACCCTTTGTGCGAAGTCTGAAGAGGTCCGTCTCAACACAAGAGGCCAGCGCAGTACCTTGACCAGCCCTGAGGACTGACGGACGGCGCCTCGTCCTAATCGCTGTACAAGGAGGTTCACTTGCTAAAGACGGTACTGATATCTCTCCTGCTCATTGCATGTAGCACCCAACTATCTGCAGGCTCACTCACTTACCCCGTTCCCCAGTGCTCAGCATCGCTCGAAAACGAGCCTGACGGTGAACACATACTTGTGGAAGGCTACTCTACCTCCGCCTCGCCAGGAGACCCGGCGGTGCCTTTCAAGGATATCTGTCTCGTCCTCCCACCTAATGCCGCCCCAAGCTCCATCCGCGTCCAGCTCAAGGACGCAGTAACCTCGCTTTCCGAGCCAGGACACGACCTGGCCCCAGCACCACCACGCATCGCCGTGATCGACGGCCAAGAATTACTCGACTGGGGCGAAGGCAAGGAGATCGAAAACGGCCGTAACAAACTCGTCTACGCCCGCGACGCCTTTACCCCGGCCTCCCACGTCGAGTTGATTGACGTCGGCAAATTGCGCAAGTGGCGCATCGCCCGCATACGCTTCTATCCATATCTTTACAATCCGGTCGCTAAGGTGCTTCAGTTCTGCTCTAGCGGGGAAATACTCGTGAGCTATCTTGAGACGGCGGGCACAACTACTGCTGCCGAGACGAGCGATCGAATCCTCACTGAGCTCGTCGCCGGCCTCACCGCAAACTTCCACGCAGCCCAGAATTGGTACGCCGTAGCAGGTGGCCCATCAACCCAGGCGGCCAAACAGCAAACGTTCTTGATAGTCACCACCAACGCCATCGCCGCAGCAAGCAAAAACCTGACCGCGCTCGTCAACGTCAAAAAGAACCGTGGCTTTAATGTCTTGATAGCCACCGAGGCTCAGTGGGGAGGCGGTACGGGCGATGCCGCAGCCGACAAAATCAGGGCTTACCTTAAGTCCATCTACGCCTCGCTAAACGTCAAATACGTCCTTCTGATCGGTAATCCCTCGCCCATCTCGGGTGACGTACCTATGAAGATGCTCTGGCCCCGGCGCACATCCCTTAGCTATCGCGAGGCACCTTCCGACTATTATTTCGCCGACCTTACCGGCAACTGGGACCGCAATGCTGACGGTTACTTCGGCGCGCCCGAGGATTTCGGAACCGGCGGCATAGACCGCTACCCCGAAGTACTCGTGGGCAGAATACCCTACTACGGCTCTATCAGCGATCTCGACCTAATACTCAAAAAGATCGTTGACTACGAATCCGGGATCATCGACGGCTCCTGGGTGAAGAACGTTCTTCTCAGCATGAAGCCCTCGGATGCCAACACCCCCGGCTATCATCTCGGGGAGGCCATTCGAAAGGACATCGCCCTGCCCAACGGCTTCTCCACAACACGCGTTTACGACCAAATCTACGGCCTCAGTCCCGCACCGGACTACACACCCTGCAACTACTCGAATGTCCTTAATGCTTGGCAAAAGCACGCGGGCTTCCATTTCTGGTGGACACACGGCAACGAGACCACTGCGTCGGACATAATGTATTCAGGACAGACTCAGGCGCTAGACGACAGCTATCCGTCGTTCGTTTTCCAATGTTCCTGTCTAAACGGCTCCCCAGAGCATTCCAACAATCTGGCCTATAGCCTTCTCAAGCGTGGCGCAATCGCGACAACGGCAGCCACCAGGGTATCCTGGTACTACCCTGGCCAGACCGTCTACACTAATACAGACGCCAACACCGGAATGTGTTATCGCTACGCCGCTAGGCTAATCAAAGACCACATGCCATGCGGAGATGCACACTATCAGATGATGATAGATGTCCCCAACGAGATATGGATGAATCACTGCGTGTTCAATCTTTACGGCGACCCCAGCGTCGCCTACGCGGCCGGTCCGCAGATCGCTCACACGCCTCTCAACGACCAGGAACCCTCAGCCGCCGCATACAGCATTCACGCAGATGTAACCTCCAACGCACCCCTTGCCGATGGAAGCCCCACCATCTACTGGAAAACGTACTCCTCGCCGGCCTACTCACCTGTCCCGATGACCAGGTCAGCCGGCATCACTTATACGGGTCAGATTTCCTCACAACCGCCCGGCTCTACGGTTTACTACTACATCGTCGCCGCTGACACGTCCAACCAGACCGCTGTGAGCCCGAACGGCGCGCCCACTAACGTTCACTCATTCAAAGTCGTTGCCGACACCACGGCCCCAACCATCGTTCACACACCGCTTTCCGACACGGGCCGAACTTCCGGACCCTACGTCATCAACGCAACAATAACCGATGACAGGGCCGTCGCAGAGGCCAAGGTATACTACTCTGTCAACAGCGCCGCGGAAATAGCCCTGCCCATGAATCCCACCACAACCGGCGCAGGCGCCTATCAGGCTTCAATTCCCGGACCGATAGCGCCAGGAAGCATCGTCAGATACCGCATTGTCGCCGTAGACGCTTCGGCACAGCGCAACACGACCAGTTCTCCCAGCTCCGGAGTCCACTCGTTCGTCGTTGGCAACACCACGCGCGTCGCCCTCTACAACTCAGTGAGTAGACCCGGATACTTCTTCGGAACAGCCAGCAACAACTACAGCCAGTTCGCCGACGCTCTCAATAGCGACCCGGCACAACGGTTCGAGGTGACCGTGATCACCTCACTTACCTCGAAGGACCTTGCAGACAAAGACGCCCTCATCCTGGCCGACAACTCTGTTGCGATCGATGATATGACAAATGTCTCTTCCTGGTTTGTGCAAGGCAAAGTCGTTATGGCCGTTGAGAGCGCCGTCTGCTATGCCGCGTTCTCGGGCTTTATGTGGCCGGAGTCCCTTGGTACCAACGGCTATGGAACGTTCTGGGACTACAACTCTGGGGTTAACGATCAGCGCGTAGCATCTATCGATCCAATAATGAAGAACTATGTCCTGAATCAGCAGCTCGAGTCCAAAGGCAACGAAGTCGAGCTCTTTGCTGCCAAGCTGCCGGCTGACGCTCGAGTTCTCACAGACAAACTCTATGACCCTAAGCGTATCTATGCGGCCTACAGGGACGTACCCGGAAAAGGCCGCATCGTGGTGCTTGGGCCGTTTGTGCCGTTAGCCAGTTCTCACTACCCGTTGATTCGAGAGGCCATCGCATCTTGTAAGGTAGCCGCACCTAGGAAAACAATCACTCTAACTGATCCTCGTCCCGCCCAGGATTTCCTCGCCGGTGAATTGGTCTACATCGCTTGGACACTTGACGGCCCCTGGACAGCCTCGGACAGGGTTACCATCGAATACACAACCGGGATTAACGACGCCTGGAAGCCGGTGGCCGGCGCCGAGGCTCTGCCCTGCAACAATCGTTCCTTCGCGTGGAACACTGCCGGACTGCCCACCAGCCACAACTATAAGCTGCGTATTACCGAAGTCGGTGGCGCGGCTTACGATGAATCCGATAAGCCCTTCGCCATAACGGTTCCGCCGCGCATTGTCTTGTTTAGTTCTCCAAAAGCTGGACATATCTATCCCGCAGACAGCCGTATTCAGGTCTCATACACTACCAGCGGAGCATGGGAAGCGGATGACAAGATCGCTCTCGAATATAGTTCCGGCGCCGTCTGGTCCCCGATCCCAGGCGCCAACGCATTGCCCTATGAGACTGGTGCCTATGCCTGGGACATCTTCGGCGTTCCTGCAGGACAATATCGCATAAGAGCCTTACTACAAGATGGCTCCGTTCTTGGAGAGTCAGACCAGTTCACCATCGAACCGCTGAGGACCACCAGCATCAAGGTGCTCTCGCCTAACGGCGGGGAGGTGTATCAAGCCGGACAACCCATCAACATACGTTTCAATGCCACTGGGACTATGGTATCCGACACTATCAAGCTCGAATACAATACTTCCCTTGACCAGAACTGGGTCACGATACCCGGCGCGGAAGCCTTGCCAGCCGACGCTAAAAGCTTTGTCTGGGCTACATTGAGAGTTCCCGGCAGCAGCGGTTACCGCATACGCGCATCAATAAACGGGACCAACCACACGGACATCTCCGACGGGACGTTCTCAATCATCCGCACAGTGAAGCTATCGGAAGCCAAGTGGTGCTCCGATGGTCAGCTTGTAAAAGTAGTAAGCAAAATTGTCACAAGCAACTTGGAGGGCAGGTCCTACGTTCAAGAACCGGACCGCAGCGCCGGTCTTCGCGTACGGAGTGTCTTACCGCTGGATAGGCTTTCAATTGTGACACTCATCGGCAAGATGACAACCCTCGACGGCGAGCGCGTGCTAGAGGTGACTTCTATACAGGTGGACGGCGTCGGCGGTCAGCCGGTCCCCTTTACCGTGACCACCAACATCATCGGCGGCGGCACCTACGGGCTACAGCAGCCTGTGTATTACTATGCGACCTTGGGTGGAGTCAAAAGGCTCTACCAGATGTACAACACAAACAACATCGGTTTACTGCTCAAGGTGAGCGGATCTGTGACCGCAGTCGGACTGGGTTACTTCTATATTAGCGACGGAATGAACTTGGAGGACGGCTCCGGCAACCTGGGAGTTAGAGTAACCTGCGGACCTGGAGTGCACGTACCGTCTCTCGGACAGTGGGTAACCGTAACAGGAATAAGCAGTCCGATCTATCGCGATGGGATGCTCTTCATGGGACTGTTGGTTCCCTCCGGGTTGGGTATACAGATACGGTAATGATGACGAAGTGTCTACCACGCACTACTAAGGGGGCGGGCCTATTGCCTGTCCCCTCGTTTATCAACCGACGCCCGCGCTTGGTGTTCGCGTCGGATGCTATCTCCTGTGGATTCTTATGATCACCTCACGCTCCCGCTTTGCCGTCACAACAGCCACAACCACCAACGCCAGCACAAGCACCGCAGCAAGCACAGGCACCCATCTAATCATCCAGCCTACGCCCACCTGCGGCTGCGGGACAGACCGGGCGGGAGGCAGACCGAGCAAGGGCCGCGCGTCGACATGACCCGTCACTACGGCGTCACGTAGCCAAGCGTAGAACCTGGGCTTGCCGACCTTCTCGATCAAGTAGTGGAAATCGTGGAGCCTCCGCTTGTAAGTGTCAGGCAGTATAGATACGTGCCCCTCGGTCACGCCTTCGAGCGTCTTGGAAGGTCCACCATAGAACCTGCTATTGGCGTCGATCGAGAAATGAACTGCGGCGCCCTCCTGTATCCAAAACGGCAATGGCTCTGGCGAGGCCTGGGTAATGTAGGCATGCACAAGCTCATGCTTGAGCAAGTCCTGGTTCTCCTTATCATAGGCGCTTTCCAACAAGGCGACATATCGGCCCCCATTGAAAGTGACTCCGCGAACGTTGGGCGTCGGGAACATCGGCTGCAACGCAGGAGGCACGTCTCCATCCTTGAAGGTCTTCACCAAAACCGGCATTGATGGCGGCGGGATGCCAACCACTTCCCTCAAAGCAACCACCGAGGATACTTTGCACGTCCGAAGGTCAATCCTTTTGGCATCGGCGTAGATCTGATGTAGTTCGAACTCGGGGATAGCTGAGGCAGACACCGACATCAGCGCAAAAAGACCTATGAGCGACAACCACATAACGCACCAACCATTAGCGTATACGTTTCACGAGAAAGCACGGTTCCAGCAGGCATTACTTCAGCACTTTTTAGTCGTCGGCGTGTAACCCGGAGCAGAAATAGCTAGTCTATATCGGCCACACAGTTCGCCGTAACCTACAAGTTGAGTTTCTTGACTCGTGCCTCAGCAAATGACTCTCGTCATATCACCCACGGCAAAGCGACGCCCTCAGCCAGAGACGAGGGAGTTGTATGACCCCAAACAAATCGCGGCTCAATCAACTTGGGCTCCGTCCACTTCGTGCCATTTGTAATTATATCTACAATGCTCTCAGCGGCCACCTGCCCCGCATTCCACCAGGACGCGCCCACCGAAGAAAGTCGCTGCTGGCGAGCTCCACGGAACGAGTAGCAATCGAAGCCCAGTATCGAGAGCTGCCCCGGCACATCCAGGTTAAGTCGCTCGGCAGCAAGGCTGGTCAGAAACGACGAACCCGCATCGGTACACATAACACAGTCCGGCTTGTATTTATGCAAGGCCCCCATAATGTTAGCTACATTCTCGGCAACCTCCCAGGTCTTCAGATCACAAGTGGGCGGCTCAAAGCCCAACTCGCGCTTCACAACCTCGGCAAAACCTGCGAATCTCTTTTCTCTGAGATACTGCGCATGGTATCCCAGAACACACAGTGGTTCCTTCTTGCCCACGGATAACAGTTTTTCAGCTACCATTCGACCGGCTAGGACATTGTCCATGTCCACACTGTACGGATATAGGTCTTCACCACAGGCAGGAAAGACTGCGATGACAGGGACGTTGTCGTCAATCAAACGGCGCGCTCGCTCAACCGCCTGCGGCGATGGACATCTCAATATCAATCCGCCAATCCCGGACGAAGCTAGCGCATCCACGGTTTCGGCGTCGTTGTTCGGATACCTTGTGCCCACCACCGTGAAGTAATCCCTTTCCGATAGCGTCCTCTGCACGGCCGATAGCAACGCCAACTCGAATGTTGCCCATATCCAAGCGTTTGACTCATCCTCCATAGCGCTTATCAGGACCCCGATCCACTGGGAGCGGCCTGTCCGTAGAGAGGCAGCGGCGGCGTTTCGCCGATAGCCCAGCGCAGCAGCACAGGCCCTGACCCTATCTCGGGTCTTTTCGGGAATTGCATCCACTTGCGGGTGACGATTGTTCAGAACAAAGGAAACCGTGGTTATAGATACTCCTGCAGCTTCTGCAACGGCTCGAATAGTAGCAGCCAAGCCCACAACCCTCCAAAACGATTTATTAATGTTTACCCTATTTCAGGCAGCTTGTCAATAGCCCATGTCTAAAAAGCCGAAGAAAATGCAGAGTTTGAACTCAAAGCGCACCCAACTCCAAAATTGCGTGTGGGTAATTTCAACTTAATCTGCCAACCTGTGCTGAAAACCTGCTGTCACCTTAATAAAGCTCCGTTTTAGAACAGTCGAGGCCGGCGGTGTCTCGACATAGATGGCGTCGCGCAAGTTTAGCAGGGGTGGCTTTAAGAGACAAGCGTCGCGACAGAAAACTGCCGAGATTACGTATGATATTCCGCGTTGATCTTGACATAGTCGTAGGAGAAATCGCAGGTAAAAGCCCTCGCGCAGGCGCTGCCTAACCCAAGATCAAGGGTAATAACCAGCTCGTCCTCCAACATAGGACGCCGAGCCTCGGCATCTTCGATTGGGAGCGGTTCCCCGTTTTCGACTATCTTCACATCCCCGAAGTAAAGCGTAACCTTTGATGGATCAATGCGCGCCGATGACCTGCCAGCAGCGCACAGCACTCGCCCCCAGTTCGGATCTTCACCGAAAACAGCCGTCTTGACCAACGGCGAGTTGGCGATGGTCATAGCCGCAGACTTCGCGTCGGCGTGGCTATCTGCCCCCGTCACCCTGACCTCTACATATTTGGTCGCGCCCTCGCCGTCCCTAGCGATTGCCTGTGCAAGATCGATGCACACTTGGCCCAACGCCCGATCTAAAAGCTCATATTCCGCGGTTCCCTCTAGGATATCTGCGCAGCCCGACGCGCCATTTGCGAGCACAATCACGCTATCGTTGGTGCTCATATCGCCATCGACGGTGAGCGAGTTGAAGCTGCGTTCGACGTTGGAGATGAGCATCTCCCGCAACGCGCTAGCGCCAATTGCTGCATCTGTGGTAATGAAGCAGAGCATCGTGGCCATAGCCGGACAGATCATACCCGAGCCTTTGCACATACCGCCTACGCGCACCTTCACCCCGCCTATCTCCAGCTCGTAGGCAGTAGTCTTGGGTACAAGATCAGTGGTCATAATTGCTCGCGAGGCAGCCGCGCCACCGTCACACGACAACTCCATCACGGCACGCCTAATCCCGTCTTCGATCTTGTCCATGGGCAGCGCTCGTCCGATGATGCCTGTAGACGAGCAGTAGACTAGGTTTGGGTCCACTCCCAGCAACTCACCAGCAAGACCGCACATCCTGCGCGCATCCCGCAGGCCTTGAGCACCGGTACAGGCGTTGGCATTACCACTGTTGGCCACTATCGCCCGCCCCCTACCGCCTACAATCCGCTCAATATCGACCAATACCGGCGCGGCCTTAAACGCATTGGTGG
>Ga0209227_1002788_pt1 | contig 12175 bp, 11 predicted proteins | sample YNPBryantNP2012_FD_185815 | JGI IMG/M metagenome (GOLD analysis project Ga0209227, IMG submission 185815) | Anoxygenic and chlorotrophic microbial mat microbial communities from Yellowstone National Park, USA - YNP Bryant NP 2012 (SPAdes)... ...
ATTCCACTGATGATTTCGGCGCTCAACCCATTCCAGCCCATTTCCATTTCTTCCTTGTTCATCTAGCCTCCTTCCTTTTCTCTAACACAATCTTACCTCTCTTTCCCCGAAAATTTGTGTCACACCCATGACAATGAACTGGCTCTTTGTTGGTTCTTTGTTGCTCTCTGCATTGGTTTCTACGGTTGTCGTCGGAATCCTTTGGCGGCGGCGAGATATGCCTGGGGGACAATACCTGATGCATCTTTCCACTGGTCTGGCCATCTGGGCTTTCTTCTATGCCTGTCAGTGGTTGGCAACAGGCGAGGAGGCAAAGCGGATTTGGCTGAATCTGGCTTTTCTCGGGGTGCTCATGGCCCCCGCTTCGTTGTTCCTGTTTGCTGTTCGCTTTACCCGTCCGAATGAAATTTTGCGCTGGCATGTTTTTTTCTTCATTCTGATCGAGCCAGTGATTACCTATGTGCTGATTTGGACCGATCCGTATCATGGCCTTTTTTATAATCGAACAGTGCCCTCTGGAGCAATTACAAATACTGGCCCATGGTTCTGGATCAACGTCATCTATTTGTATGCGTTGATTGTCGCTGCATTGATCACGTTGATCCGGGCGTGGGCTTCTATGATCGCAGCCTTGCGTCCACAACTCAGCATGATCGTATTAGGGATTTCAGTTCCGGCGGTTTTAAACCCGGTCTTCATCCTTACCCGTGCCAAATATGATTTTCCAGACCTGACACCGGTTGCTTTTGTGTTCAGCGGCTTATTGGTAATGCTGGCGCTCTCTCGCTTCCGCTTATTCGATGTCGTACCGGTAGCCCGTTCGGTGCTCTTTGAGCGGATGGCAGATGCCGTGATCGTCCTCGACGAGCGTAACCGCGTTGTGGACATGAACCCCGCTGCCCTTCAATTGGTGGGAAAAACGGCAAAAGAGATTATCGGCTATCCTGCTCAACAGATTCTTGCCGAATATGGGGAATGGTTCCGTCAGTTCCGCGATACTCTGGTGTTCCAGAACGAAGTCACATTGCCGAGCAATCCGCCCTTAATCCTCGATTTGCGCATCACGCCTCTGCATGATCATCGGGGACGTTACAGCGGTCGCTTGATTGTCGCTCGCGATATTACCCAGAGAAAACAGGCCGAGCAGTCAGAGCATGAACAACGCATGTTAACCGAGGCGTTGCGTGACTCGCTGGCTGCACTGGCTCGCTCTCACAGTTTAGACGAAGTCCTGGATCAAATTCTTGATCAGGTGGGGCGGGTGGTGCCTTTCGACCTGGCGACGTTGATTTTAATGAGCGAGGACGGAAAAAAACGATTGATTCGTTACCGAGGCTACCGTGAGCAGGGATTGGCCCGTTTTGTTCACGAAGAAAAAGAGGCGCTGGTAGCGGATTTCCCCAGTTCCCGCTACATGTTGGATACTAAAAAGGCGTTTGTTATTCCAGATACTGAAAACAGCAGCGATTGGATAAAGGTAGAAGGGTTGGAACAACTGCGATCTTATGTTGCAGCCCCGATCATTGTCCATGATAAAGTCATCGGTTTTCTCAACCTGGTCAGTTTTACACCGAATTTCTTTTCGCAGGTCCATGCAGACCGGTTGCAGGCTTTTGCCGATGAGGCCGCTATCGCTATCGAGAATGCACGCTTGTTGGAGGAGACTACTGCACGTGCGGAGCAAATGACAGCCCTTTTTGAGATTGGTCTGGCTATTACTTCAGGATTGAATCGTGAAAGTATCCTGCAACAGTTACTGGAAGAGTGCCAGAAGGTTTTGCCAATGGATGCTTTTTTGGTAGCCCTGTTTAATGCAGAAAGCGGGTTGATCGAATATCCTTTGTTTTACGATCATGGCAAGTTTTATGAGTTACCGCCTCGTTACCTGGGAGAGAATGCTGGCTTGAGTGGCCACATCATTAAAACCCGAAAAACAGTTTACCTTCCCGATGTGACCGATGAGCAAATCACAAGAAACTATCAGATTTTTCATCTCGGTGGCACACCAACTCGGTCGTACGTAGGGGTGCCAATGGCCATTGGCGAGCGGACAGTCGGCGTGATTTCAATGCAAAGTTACGCTCCGCACGCCTATAGCCGCTCCCAAATTCGTCTGCTGGAGACCATTGCCACACAGGCTGCTGTAGCCCTGGAAAATGCGCGCCTGTTCGAGGAAATTCGCAAACATGCAGAAGAAATGACGGCTCTTGTTGAGATCGGCATGGCAATTACCTCTGGCCTGGACCAGTCCCATGTCTTGCAAACCTTATTTGAGCAATGCCGTCAGGTGTTACCGCTGGATGCTTTTTACATTGCTGCCTACTCTGCCCAGGATGGAGAAATGTCCTACCCGCTGGCTTATGAGAACGGTCAATATTTACAGGTTCCCCCCCATAACATCAATAACCAGAATGAGTCTGGCCTGACGGGCTATGTCATTCGGCAAGGCCGGACGCTCTATATTCCCGATATATTTTCCCCTGATGTAGAGCAAATTTACAAAATCAGTTACTCTACAGGAAGCCCAATTCGTTCTTATTTAGCAGTACCAATGATCATTCGCGACCGCATCGTTGGGGTAATTTCTGTCCAGAGTTACCAGGTAGATGCTTATTCGCCGCAACAAATTCGTTTGCTGGAAGCCATTGCTACCCAGGCGGCGATTGCATTTGAAAACAGTCGCTTATACACTCTCGCCCAACAAGAGATTCTGGAACGACGTGCTGCCGAAGAGCGCTATCGCGCCTTGTTTGACCAATCCCAAGATGCCATCTTTATTATCGGTTTTGATGGGCGCCCCGTCGAAACCAACTGGCGGGCTTCCACCATGCTCGGCTATTCCTCGCACGAACTTCTTTCCCTGCACCTCAGCGACATCTATGCCAACCCGGCAGAAGCCAGTAAGACAATTGAAGAATTGCTCAAAGGCACTGACATTCCTCTCTACGAAACTTCTTTTCGTACAAAAAATGGCGCGGAAATTTCAGTCGAACTCAATGCCGAGTTGGTTCATGATGCCAACGGTAACCCCTTGCACATTCAAATGACCGTGCGCGATATTACTGCGCGCAAACAGGCAGAACGTGCACTTCAAGATGCCAATGAGAAATTGCGCCTGCAATTGCATCAAATCAAAGCCTTGCAAGCGCAACTGCGTGAACAGGCAATTCGCGACCCTCTGACCGGCTTGTTCAATCGTCGCTACATGGAGGAATCCTTACGGCGTGAACTTGCTCTGGCAGATCGCCAGAAATCGCCTGTCAGTGTAATCATGATGGACATGGATGATTTCAAATTGTTTAACGATACCTATGGCCATGATGCAGGCGATTTCTTGCTTAAGAAACTGGCCGAGTTTCTTCTTCGCGAGATTCGCAGTTCTGACATTTGTTGCCGGTATGGCGGAGAAGAATTTCTGGTGGTCATGCCCGGTGCAGAGATAGAAAAAGCCCAGGAACGTGCCGAAAAAATTTGTCGTGTGTTTGAAGAGTCCAGTTATCCCTTTATGGGAACTACCTTGAGAGCAACTTTGTCTGTGGGAGTGGCCTCTTATCCTCAGCACGGCAAGACCATCCTGGAACTGATCCACGCCGCCGACCGCGCCATGTACCAAGCCAAAGCCGCTGGCAAAAACCGCGTCTGTTTAGCCTGAGATGGGGGCATTGCTCCGCTTGCTGGGTTCGGCAATTTCGTGACGCACCGTCATCAACAAATTTTCAGCCTTCAGTTCATTGAGCGTGTAACAGGGGGCTTGCAGATGATCTGCCAGAGCCTGGGCCAATCCCTGGTCAAACGAGGCGTGTTCCATGTTGATCACCACCGAACGGAATTTTCGCTTCGCAATTTGTTCGGCTAGTTGATAGGCTTCCTCTTGTGGCGGAAGCGGCCCCAGCGAGACGTTCCCTGCTCCATCGGTCAGGATAATCAGCAATGGTTCAATATCCGGGTGGAGAATTGCCTCCTGCGACAGCACCTCATAGGCCATCAACAGCCCGGCTGAGAGCGGCGTCTTGCCCCCGACGGGGATGTCCACCAGAGCACGTTGAGCCAGTTGGACGGAGTTGGTGGGCGGCAAAATCAGCGTGGCGCGGTCTTTCTGAAAGACAATCAACCCCACCCGGTCGCGGCGCTGATAGGCATCGGTCAGCAGCGATAGAATCGCCCCCTTGGTGGCGGCCATGCGCTCCGCTACCGCCATAGACCACGAGGCATCCACCAGAAACAACACCAGGTTGGCGGCTTTCTTGACCCGCACCTTGCGCTGCAGGTCGCTTTTCTCGATAGCAAAAGCCAGTCGCTCCCTGGCGCCATCTGCCAGGATAGAGGCACGCTCCTCGGCGCGCCGCTTCTGATAGGGAGCCGCAGCCCGGATGGTCGCGTCGAAGGCAATGTCATCGGTCTTGCCATTGGCTGGACGCGCCTGGATGTAGCGGCCGCGCTTGCGCTCGGTATGGGTGCGAGACCTGCGGCCTGCCTGCCGCCGTGTCAGTTTGTCCAGCGGCGTATCGAGTTTGCGCGGGGCAAAAGTCTCGCCGACTTTGACCTTTTTGCCACCATCCCACCAGTGGGCATCCTGAGAATTGAAAACCGCCTGCTGCGGAGATGGCTCCGCCGGCGGCGGCTGATCCATGGACTCTTCCTCGGCAGTGTCAGTTAAAACTTTTTTTTTACTGCGTCTTCGTCCGGGTCGGGGTTTTCAGCGGGTTCCGTCGGCTCGCCTTCGGTGGCCGAACCAACCAGGTTCTCGATGCGTTCCTGCAACTGCTCGGGCGTGATTTCGGCTTGCTGGAATGGTCCACGCTTGATGCGGTGCGGCAAGGCCAGTTCGGCGGCCAGGGCGATGTCGCGATCCGTAATCGCACTCCGCCCCTCGAAGGCAGCGTGGGCACGGGCGGCCTTCAGGATTACCAGATCAGCGCGGTGACCGTCCACGTTCAGGGACGAGGTCAGCGCAGCGATGGCCAGAAGGTCGCGGCGGGTATAGGTGATGTGATCCAACCGTTCGCGCGCCTGAGCAATCTGACGGCTCAACTTCTCCTCGTGCGGCTGCCATCGCTTGCGGAACCCTTCGGGGTCGGCCTCGAAAGCCAGGTTATGCTCGATAATTGTCACCCGATCGCGGGCATCGCGAATGCCGGTAATCTCCACCGACAGGGCAAAGCGGTCAAGCAGTTGCGGGCGCAGCTCACCCTCTTCCGGGTTCATCGTACCGACCAGGATAAAGCGCGCCGGGTGGGTGAACGAAATCCCCTCCCGCTCGACAATGTTCATCCCCATCGCTGCCGAATCAAGCAGCACATCCACCACGTGGTCATCGAGCAGGTTCACTTCGTCAATGTAGAGCAAGCCCCGGTTGGCAGCAGCCAGCACGCCCGGTTCAAAGTGACGTTCGCCCTTCTTGATGGCCTGCTCAATGTCGAGTGTGCCGACGACGCGGTCTTCTGTGGCCGAAACAGGCAGGTTGACGAAGGGGATCGGCTTTTCCTCCACCGGCAGCGGTTCCCCGGATGCCGCTTTCTCGCGGCACTCCGTACACCACGAAGCGGGCTGATCCGGATCACAGCCAAAACGACAACCACGCACCACGCGCACTTTGGGCAAGAGCGCTGCCAGGGCGCGCGCCGCCGTAGATTTAGCCGTGCCGCGTTCTCCGCGAATCAACACCCCGCCAATGCGCGGGTCAACAGCATTGAGAATCAAAGCGCGTCGCATGCGCTCCTGTCCGACAATGGCCGTGAAAGGGTAAATGATGGGCATAGGAATCTCCGGACGCTGATTATAACGCGCCTTTGCGCAAAATGTGCCTCCGCTAACCCCAAGCGCGGCCGGGAATTGCCCCCCAAACCCCTGCCCTCTGGTTCCCCACTCTGAGGGGAGCGTTAAAGCCGCCGCTTCTGCTTGAGTTCGTCAACCAGCCACTTGTGCTGCCCCATCCTTCTTCATCTTCCCGAGTTGCGTGCTGATCTTGCCCAGAAAGTCATTTGTGGCAAAGGTGGTCCTCCATGAAGAGACTACCCAAAAGGCCAGGCGCGGATATAATCGGGCAATAATCTCCTCTCTGACTTTGTCCAAGCATCCAGATTTTGTGCATACCGCAACTGCAACAGGAGCCATCAACATGTCTGAACTCGTTGGCCTTTCTGCCGAACTCGAACACACTGTCACCGATGCCGATACCGCTGCCCGCTGGGGCAGCGGACTGGTCCCCGTCTTCTCGACCCCCGCCCTGGTAGGGCTGATGGAGTCCGCTGCTGTGGAAGCGCTCAAGGGGCACCTCGCCCCTGGCCAGACCACCGTTGGCGGCCACATTGACGTCCACCACCTGGCCGCCACGCCGGTCGGCATGAAAGTCCGCGCTCGCGCCGAACTGGTTGCTGTGGACGGACGGAAACTCACCTTCAAAATCGAAGCATGGGACGAACGCGAACGCATCGGTGAAGCCACCCACGACCGCTTCGTCATTGACGAGGCAAGATTCCTGGCAAAAGTGGAATCCAAAAAACAAACCGCGTAGAACCCCCCTCCTATGCCGGATCTCTCCTCCCTCGCCGACAAACTGCGCGCTCTGGGCGTGCGTCCCGCCGCGGACCTCGCGCCGGCTCCCGTCAAACCGGCCGTTGCCGCCGCCTCGATTGAGGCCGTGGTGGATGGCCGCTTCGTCCAGACGCGCCGCGGCGAGGCCTTCATCAGCGAACAGGTTTACGGTCCCGACTACCGGCACGGGGAGGCCTCGCTCCTGGTCAACACTCCCCTGGCGGAGATCGCCGCCTGGGCAGGGGAACCGCGTTTTCACCGCCTTCCGCTGGAGGCCTACGCTTTCCTGGACACCGAGACCTCCGGCCTGGCGGGCGGCACCGGCACCTATGCCTTCCTGGTCGGCGCGGCGCGCTTCGTGGACGACGACTTTCGCTTGCGGCAGTTCTTCATGCGCGACCCGTCCGAGGAGCCGGCCCTGCTCGAAGCCCTGGCCGACTTCCTCGCCCCGTGCGGCGCGCTGGTCACCTTCAACGGCAAAGCCTTCGACGCCCCGCTGCTGGCCACGCGCTACCGGCTGCACAGCATCCCCGTCCCCTGTGCCGACTACGCCCACCTCGACCTCCTGCCGCTGGCGCGCCGCCTGTGGCGCGACCGCCTGCCCTCTCGTGCGCTCAAGTACCTCGAAGAGAACGTGCTGATGGCGCCCCGCACCAGCGAGGAAGTGCCCGGCTACGAGATTCCCTATCTCTACTTCGATTACCTGCGCACAGGCGACGCCTCGCCGCTCAAAGGCGTCTTCTACCACAACGCCATGGACGTGGTGGCGATGGCGGCGCTGCTGGCGCATATCGCCTCCATCCTGCACGATCCCTTCAGTGACCGCGTGGCCCATGCCCTGGATGTGATTGCCCTCGCCAGACTGTTCGAGGAGATGGGCAAGTGGGACACGGCGGCGCGTCTCTACGAGCGCGGCCTGGAGATGGACCTGCCCGAAGCCGATTTCTGGCAGGCTGTTCAGCGCCTCTCGCATCTGCAAAAGCGCCGCGGCGACCTGGAAACCGCCGTCCGTTTGTGGGAGCAGGCCGCTGCTCAGGGCCATGTCTATGCTTTCGTCGAACTGGCCAAATACTACGAACATCACGTCCGCGACTTCGCTGCTGCATTGGAGTGGACGCGTCGGGCCGGCGACCAGCTTGACAAACTTTCGCTTCCCTCTTATGAACGCCAACACTGGCATGACGAATTATCTCATCGCCGCCGCCGGTTGGAAAACAAAATTCTTTAAGGAGAACCCCATGAAATCCTTTTTTCTCCCTCTTATGGCGTTGGCAGTGGTACTCTCCCTCGCGGCGTGCAATTTGCCAGTACCTGCCCCTGTCCCCACGGTGACTCCCCCTGTGACGCTCCCTGCGCCTCCCACCGTGACTCCCGCACCTCTCTTTACCCAGGTGGTGCTTGTCGCTGTTCCCTACAGCGAAAGCGGCGTTGCTCCCAACTACACCATCACTACCTCGACCCCTGCTTTACAGGGCAGCAGCGACCCGCGCGTCCTGGCATTCAATCAGGCGATGACCGATCTCGTGCAACAAGAAATTGCGGCTTTTAAACAAGATGTCGCCAGTCTGCCGGCTGAACCGATAGGAGGCGGCAGTTTCCTGGAAATTACCTTCGAGCAACTCGCTCCGACGGGCAATTTGCTCAGCATCAAATTCACAATCCAGTTCTACTCAGATGGCGCAGCCCATCCCAACACCTATAGCCGTACTGCTACCTACGACCTGGAGGCCGGCTCCTTCCTGACCCTCGACCGGCTCTTCCTCCCCGGCGCGGACTACCTCGGCCCCATCTCTGACTACTGCAAAGCCGAACTCGCCAGCCGTGACCTTGGCTACGACTTGCTCAGCAGCGCCGGCGCTGATCCCTTGCCCGAAAACTACCGTAACTGGAACGTCACTGCCGATGGCCTGCTCATCACCTTCGACCCCTACCAGGTGGCCTCCTATGCCGCCGGGCCGCAGATGATCACCATCCCCTATGCTGACCTGGGAGCCATCCTGGACCCGCACGGGCCGCTGGACTATCTTTTGCCCTGATCGCATTTCGGACGGCTTGCCGCCGAAAACTTAATCCCAACCCTCTTGAGGTGACCATGTCTCAAAAACGCGCTTCTTCCAAAGTCTCCTCCCGCCGTCAGGCTGCCCGTCAGCGCCGCCAGGCGGCCCTGGCACGCCGCTGGGCGGCCATTGGCGCAGTCCTTGTCATTGCCTTGATTGCCATTGTTGCTTTCGCCTTCCAATCAGGAGGCGAAAGCGAGGCAGTGGCTACCGTCCAGGGTGTGCAGGAAATTACCGTCGAAGAAGCCTACCAGAAGTATCAGCAAGGCGTATTTTTCCTCGACGTGCGCACGGTGGAAGAATGGAACGAATACCATGTTCCCAACACCACCCTCATTCCCCTTGATCAATTACCTGCCCGGCTGAACGAATTACCTCGCGATCGCGAAATTGTGGTCATCTGCCGCTCCGGCAACCGCAGCCAGCAAGGACGTGACATTTTGCTCCAGGCCGGTTTTTCGCAGGTGACCAGTATGGCCGGCGGCTTGAAGCAATGGAGCGCCCTCGGTTACCCCATCGAAGGGACGCGCCCATAGCTTGACAGCCCTCCTTATTTTGACTATAATTGAAATTGATTTTCAATTAGCCACCTGACACTTTGCCCGAGCATCTACAAAAACTGTCCTCAAGATGTCATTGCGAGCCCCAAAAGGGGGCGAAGCAATCTCCAATAAGCCGTTTGGGAGATTGCTTCGGGCGCTCTACGCCCTCGCAATGACCCCTTGCGAAAAACTGTCGGGTGGCTAGATTTTCAATAAGGTTACTGCATGTCGCTCGATACCTGGCTGACCCAACTCCAATCCACCGGTTGCCGCATTACGGCGGCCCGCCGCGCCGTGACCGAGGTGATGCAAGCCACCGAGCGGGCGCTGACGCCGGTCGAGGTCTATGACGCGGCGCGCAAACGCGACCCGCGCCTGGGGCTGGTGACGGTCTATCGCACGCTGGAAAAACTCGAATCGTTGGGTCTCATCCAGCGCGTTCATCACGAACAGGGTTGTCAGGCTTTCCTGCGCGCTGGCGAGGGGCACCAGCACATCCTCCTGTGCGAGCGTTGCGGCAAGGCGGTCCTCTTCGCTGGCGATGACCTGGAGGCCTTGTTTGCCCGCCTCGGCGAGCAGACCGGTTTCGAAATCAAGTCGCACTGGCTGCAACTCTACGGCTTGTGTCAGGATTGCAGGACAGACTTATAAGCTATCAGTAGTGAATCCAAGGCAAAAACGTGCCGTTGAAACATGGCAGTACGCCAATCAGCCAAAGGCAAGTTGTTACCCCCTGTGGTATAGTATAGTAAAAGGCAGGTTTCTGATGGATGCAGAAGAGATTTTGTCAAAGTTGAGAGAACTGAAGCCTCTTCTTGCTAAACGATACAAGGTCAAAGAAATGAGCCTGTTTGGTTCTTTCGTCCGTGGAGAACAGGATGCCGATAGCGATATTGATATTCTCGCAGAGTTTGACAGCGAGGCAGACCTGTTCGATTGGATCGGTCTGGCATTGTACCTGGAAGAAATTTTCCAGTGCCAGGTAGATGTTATTTCCAAGAGTTCTCTTCGTAGCGAACTGCAAGAGTTCGTGTTACCTGATGCCATTGCGGTATGAGAGATTACACAATTTACTTGAAGGATGTTCTTGTTGCAATCCAAAGCATTGAAGAATTCATTGCTGGGATGGATCTGGATTCATTTCAGGAAGGTAACTATTCAGGCTGTCATTGCGAGGGCGTTTTTTGCCCGAAGCAATCTCGTGTTGAACAGGAAAAACCATGCTTTGGGAGACTGCTTCACTCGCAAAAAGCGCTCGTTCGCAGTGACACCCCTGTTTCGAGTGGATGGCTGAATAGTTACTCAGGAAGATGATAAGACTGCCAGTGCCGTGATGCGGAAACTTGAAATCATTGGAGAGGCAGTCAAACAAATACCGGAGGAAATACGTCAGAAGTATCCTGAAGTGCCATGGAAAGAGATGGCTGGCATGCGAGACAAGTTAATCCATTTTTGGAGTGGATTACTCTCTGGTCTGGACAACGATTACCAGACGATTACCTCAGGTCAAGCACAAAATTCAGCAAGTACTGCAAGAAACTGGCTAATCAACGCCACGAACTGTTCTGCTGGGCGAAGTGCGCGAGTAAGATACGAGTTCATGACGTAGTTTCAGGTCTTGCAAGGTCACGTATTCCATCGCAAAAAGGAGCGTAAGTACGTTATGTGCATGTTCTGTGCAGCCATTCCCACCGTTGCCGCGACCGGCGTTGCGCTGGATAGCAAACAGCGTAAGGACGCCGCAAAGCAAGGCAAAGCCGCGCCGCGCATCCGTCCGTTCCCGCTGCTGACGGCGGGCGCGATCCTGCTGCTGATGCTCGGCTCGGTATTCTTCCACACCAAGTTCCCCCGGCTTGGCTGACGGAAACATCGGGGCAGGGGGGCCCCGATAAAAAATTGTTAGTTTTTATTGAAAAAGAATATCAATTTCATAAAGGAGAAACCGATGAAAACAAAACTCACTCTTCTTTCGTTCCTGGCAATTGCTGCCCTGTTGCTCTCGGCCTGCGGAGGAACAAAATCCCCCGCCGCCGGAGACAAATTGCCCGTGTTGGCAACCACCTCCATCGTCGCGGATGTCGTCCGCCAGGTGGGCGGGGATTACGTCCAGGTGACCACGCTCCTGCCACTTGGCACCGATCCGCATACCTTTGAGCCGCGCCCGCAGGACGCCGCCGCCATCGCCGACTCGGCCCTCGTCTTTGCCAATGGCGCCGGGCTGGAGGAATTCCTCGCCCCCCTGCTTGAAAACGCCGGAGCGACGGATAAACTGGTGGAAGTTTCGCAGGGAATCGAACTTTTGCCCTTTGAAGGCGAGGAACACCATCATGAAGGCGAAGGCGAAGGCGAAGGTGAAGAACACCACCATGAAGGGGGTGATCCGCACACCTGGATGGATCCCAATAACGTGATGCTCTGGAGCGAGAACATTGCCGCGGCCCTGTCCGCTGCCGACCCGGCCCATGCCGAGGCCTACCGCGCCAACGCCGCCGCTTACCAGGAGCAACTGCGCGTCCTGGATGCGTGGATTCGCCAGCAGGTTGCCCCGATTCCGGTCGAGAAGCGCCTGTTCGTGTCCGATCACGCTGCGTGGGGCTACTTCGCGGAGGAATACGGCTTTACCCAGGTCGGGACGATTACCGCTTCGTTCAGCACCGGCGCTTCTCCCTCGGCGCAGGAACTGGCCGCCCTGGAGGAGGAAATCCGCTCGCTTGGCGTCCAGGTGATTCTCCTGGGCACCGACGTTAACCCCAACCTGGCCGAGCAAATTGCTCAGGATACCGGTGCGCGCATCGTCCGCGTTTATCACGGTTCGCTGACGCCTGCCGATGGCCCGGCGGCGACGTACCTGGATTTTATGCGCTATAATGTGACGGCGATTGTGGATGCGCTGAAATAGATACCGTTCTGTCATTGTAACTATTCAGGCTGTCATTGCGAGGGCGTTTTTTGCCCGAAGCAATCTCGTGTTGAACAGGAAAAACCATGCTTTGGGAGACTGCTTCACTCGCAAAAAGCGCTCGTTCGCAGTGACACCCCTGT
>Ga0209227_1002793_pt1 | contig 12158 bp, 10 predicted proteins | sample YNPBryantNP2012_FD_185815 | JGI IMG/M metagenome (GOLD analysis project Ga0209227, IMG submission 185815) | Anoxygenic and chlorotrophic microbial mat microbial communities from Yellowstone National Park, USA - YNP Bryant NP 2012 (SPAdes)... ...
CCGCCCGATGCCGATCTTGAGCCGGAAAAATCCGTCCCAATCGAGCGCTTCCAGGATGGACTCCACCCCCTTGTGCCCACCCGATCCCCCGCCCTTTCGCAGCTTCATCCGTCCGAAGGGCAGGTCCAAGTCGTCGTGCACCACGATCATGCGCTCGTCGCCGCCGCAAAAGGACCTCCAGATCGGGGCAACGGCCTCGCCGCTGCGGTTCATGAAGGTCAACGGCTTCATCACGAGAACGTCCTCGCCGCCGACCCGCCCGCGGCCGATTTCAGCCCGCCTTTTGTACGGCTTCCAAGCGATCCCCTGCCGCTGTGCAAACGCATCGACCACCCAAAAGCCCGCGTTGTGACGGGTCAGCCGGTACGGTTCCCCTGGGTTCCCGAGCCCAACGATGATCCACACCCCTTCAGAACCTTTGGGCCAGGGGCGAGCACTGAAAGCATCATCCTGGCCAGTCGGACAGATTCTGGAAAAGGGTCGCGGGGCTCCGTATCAGTCTTCCTTCTTTTCCCGCGCACCCGAAGCCGCACCCTGCGCCGGAGTCCCGGCCTCCTCGGCGCCCTCCGCAGGAGCCTCCACCACTTCCGCCTTTTCTTTCTCCGGAGCGGAAACGACCACAATCGGCTCCTTCGGATCCGTCAGAATCTGGATCTCGCCCTCGACCCTGACGTCCCCGACGTGCAGAGAGTCGCCCACTTTGAGGGACGAAACGTCGACCGTGAGATGGTCCGGAATCCGGGTGGGAAGGCACTTGACCTCCAGGCTTCTCCGAAGTTGCTGCACGAGGCCTCCGGCCCGAAGGGCCTCGATAGGTTCTCCCACAAGACGCAGGGGCACCTCCACCACGATGGCCTCGTCGAGAAGCACTTCCAGGAAATCCACGTGGAGAACCCCTGCCAGGGGATGGCGCTGGATGTCCTTGAGGATCACGGTCTTTCGGGTCGCTTCCGGGCCCTGAATGTCGAGCTGGATCAACACGTTCTGGCCCGCGGCGGTATGCAGCACCCTCTCGAGCTTCTTCTCGTCCACACTCAAAGGAAAAGCCTCTTTACCCTTCCGATAGCACACCGCAGGGATTCGCCCCCGGGCCCGGAGTTTTCGTGCGGCCCCTTTGCCCGTTGCCGGTCTTGCCTGCGCTTCCAGCTGTTGAATTTCCATCGTTTCCTCTGCGTTCCCTCCGAATTCGTCCAGGCGACCCGCCGGCCAGCCCCAAAGAAGCCCAACGCCTGATGGACGGGTCCGTAAATCATTCAGATGAACAGGCCGCTTACCGATTCTCCAAAATAGGTCCGCTTGATCGCTTCGGCGAGCAGCCGGGCAACCGAAAGGACTTGAATCTTACTCGATTTCGCGACCTCTTCCCGCACGGGGATGGAATTGGTCACCACGAGCTTCTTCAAACAGGACGACTCAATCCTCTCCAAGGCCGGGCCGGACAGGACCGCGTGGCTGCAGCAGGCGTACACTTCGGTCGCGCCCGCGTTCTGCACGGCCTGGGCGCCCTGCACCAGAGTCCCGGCCGTGTCGACGATATCGTCCACGATGACGGCCCGGCACCCCTTCACGTTGCCGATGATGCTCAGGCTCCTGGACTGATTGGGCGCGTCCCTCCGCTTGTCGATGATGGCCATGGGAACATCGAGCCGCTTGGCGAACGCGCTGGCTCTCTCCACGCCTCCTGCGTCCGGCGCAACCACCACCAGGTTGTCTGAAATCTTCTCCCGGATATAGGGCAGAAGGACTGGAGTCGCGAACAGATTGTCGACAGGAATATTGAAGAAGCCCTGAATCTGGCCCGCGTGAAGATCCAAACACAAAACCCGGGTCGCGCCCGCCACAGTGATCAAGTCCGCCACGAGTTTGGCCGTAATCGGCGCCCGAGGGGCCACTTTCCGGTCTTGGCGGGCGTAGCCGTAGTAAGGAATCACGGCCGCCACTGAATTGGCCGAGGCCCTTTTCAGGGCGTCCATCATGATGAGGAGCTCCATGAGGTTCGTGTTGCTTGGCTTGCAGATCGACTGCAAGACGAACACGTTCAGGCCTCGAATGTTCTCCTTGATCTCCACGGAGATCTCGCCGTCGCTGAATTTGCGGACTTCGGCATGTCCAGGCTCGATTCCCAGTTCGGCGCAAATCTCTTGGTGGAGGACGGGATTCGAGTTGCCGGAGAAAATCCGGAGTTTTCTCATCGTACTCCCCAGGCTGGATCAGGCATCGAAGAAAAAAGGACTTTAACAGAGAAAGACCCAAAAGTAAAGGACGGAGTCCTGTCGGCGCAGAAAGGGGACGAACCCGAGAGGGTGCTCAACGCCTGCGGGCGGTTTTCAGTGTGGCTGGGGTGGGAGGATTCGAACCTCCGAATGCAGGATCCAAAGTCCTGTGACTTACCGCTTGTCGACACCCCATCGGCCGCAACTCGACCCACAAAGTTGGAATATACCAACCGCCCGATCGGGTCAAGCCTCCGAGGCCGGGGGGTGATCGCGGAGCTTCTCGAGTTCTTTCCGGTATTCCAGGAGAACCTTCTCCTCGATCATCCTTCTCGTAGCATTATTCAAGGGATGGGCAGTATCCTTGAACGTGCCGTCTTTTCGCTTCTTGCTGGGCATGGCCACGAACAGACCCGTATTCCCGTGAATGATTTTTAGGTCCCGGACCACGAAGCAGTCGTCGAAGGTGATCGTGGCGTAGGCTTTCAACCTCTCCTCGCTGACCGGGAACACCCTGACCTCCGTGATCTTCATCTCTCGGCCCCCTCGTTTCCCTGTTCTCGTGGCTTCCTTGCTGTAACGGCTCCCCCTCCTTGCGCCTCATCTCAAAGGCTGTAGGCCGTCCTTTCCAACAGAGTTCGCCGAGGGTATGAAACCTTCTCCCCATCCGCGCCGCATCCACCGCCGTCCTTCCTCCGGCCCCGCACCGGCAGACATGCCAGGCACCGCTGTCGCCCTCAAGATCCGCGCCGCAAGGCTAACTGTCTTTTACTGACGAAAATCTTAAGGGGCTCCCGTGGGCGTTGTCAACAAGAATTTTTGAGGTCAGCAATAAAACTTCGGCAATGGGATAATCATTTTATAACTGCATCGGCAGACTGCCAGCGCGGGACGCAACACTCCCTGCCCTTGTTGCACTCCGTACCCCCTTTTCCTATCATGCATTCGGATTCCAGCAGGTACAGAATTTGAGGCAGACGCACCGCCAGCGGAGAGGCAAATGGAACGCCCGTATCGATATCTGCTCACCGGGGGAGGCACGGCAGGGCACGTGTATCCTGCCCTGGCCTTGGCCGAACAGATTCGAGAATGGGAGCCCGAAGCCCAGTTCCTGTATGTGGGCGCCAGAGGGGGAGCCGAGGAGAGGGTCGTCCCCCCGGCGGGTTACGTTCTGGAAACGCTTCCAGTCCGAGGTCTTCCGGCCGGCCGTTCGATCCTTCGGCTGGGTGGCGTGATGCTCAGGCTGGCGCGATCGGTTGTCCGATCCTTTTCGATCCTTTCTAGGTTCAAGCCGGACGTGGTTGTGGGCACAGGAGGGTACGCAAGCTCGCCGGTTCTCTTGGCCGCTCTCATCCTTCGCTTCGCGAGGCTTTGGAAGGGCGTTATCGCCCTTCACGAGCAAAACATTCTGCCCGGCCGCTTCAACCGATGGATGTCCCGGTGGGCAGATTTCACGGGCGTCGCGTTCCCGGACACAGCGTCTCTTCTGCAAGGGAAGAAAATCTTCTGGACCGGGTATCCGGTCCGAAAGGCAATCCGATCGATTCCGGAGCAAGGGCTCCTGCGGGAACAGGCGCGCAAGGAATTCGACATTCCGGATCAAGCGAAAGTGGTTCTGGTCTTCGGGGGAAGCACGGGCGCCAGAACCATCAACCGGGCCGTCCTCGGCACTCTCCCTCTGCTTGTGCGGCGTAAAGATCTTTACATCTTCCATGCGACTGGACATCCCCAAGGAGACTACGATCCCGAATCGGAAATCCTCGAAACTCTTTCGCACCTGCCCGGCCGCGAGGAACTCGCCCTTCGCTACCGGTGGCGCCGTTATTTCCACGACATTCAAAAATTCTATGCCATGGCAGACCTCGTCGTCTGCAGGGCCGGAGCCGGATCCATTTTCGAAATCGCCGCTCTGGGCCTACCGGCCTTGCTGGTTCCCAAAGCGGGCCTTCCCGGGGACCATCAGATCAAGAACGCACGGTTTCTGGAACGCGGCGGTCTCGCCCGCATCGTTTATGAGCGAAAGGATCCTCTCTCGCCTGCCGCGGCTCCGGAGGCAGTGGACACGGAAGACTTCAACCGCCTTCTGCTCACCATGATCGAGGGTCCGGCTGGGAGACCCTTGGAGCGAAGAGAACGCAGACTGGAGATCCCGGACGGAAGCCGGCGCTTTTACGAAATTCTCGCGCACTTTCGGCAGAGAGCCTTCGGAATCGAGACTTCGGCTTCCCCTCCTCCGACAGGACTCGAGGGTGCGACCGCTCATCGGGCGCTGTTCCGGTTGGAGTGGTGGAGCCTTCAAAAGTTGCTCCTTTTCCTCGAAAGCCAGTGGACAAAATCCGTTCCGCTCACCGAAGAGGACAGGCGGTACGTCGAGTACCGGGCGGACCGACTCTTGTGCGCGCGGCGGTGGCAGGAACGAAACGCTGGCGTGAAGCTGGCCGGTCTGGTCCGGTACGAAAGACGCCTGCCCGTTCTCCTTCAGTTCATCACCGATCGGACGCCCGCTCCCCGTCTCCAGCGTCTGCTGGGCGGAGATTTCGTCCAGGTCGGTTTCATCCGGCGCAACGCCGTGCAGGCCATCCGGAGAATCCGCAAGTACGACGCCGAAGTGCGCAGGGCCCTTCTTACCGCCTTGACAGACCCCTACTATGAAGTGCGATCCTGGGCGGCGAGAGCCATCGAATCCATGGCAGAGGAAATCGGCCCGGACCCTGAAATGGAAAGCCTCCTCCGGAGGAACCTCCGGGACCGGTGGTTCGAGGTAGTGGCCTCCTCTCTGGACGCACTGGGCCGCATCGCCAAAGATCCTTCGGTCCTTCCCGAGGTGGAGAGCCTTTTGGAGAGCAACAACGGCAGGGTTCAGCATGCCGCCCTCCGCTGCCTCATGCATCTTATTGAAAGAGACGTGGTGCGCCTGTCGGCCGAGACGCGGCGCTGGATGAACCGGATCCCCATGCGCGGCCTGGACTTCTCGCCCCAGTTCCCGCTGAAATCCACCTGGGAGGCTTTTCAGAAAGTCCTTTCCCAGAAAAGCGCCGTCTGGGACCGGAAGGAGGACGACGTGCAGGAGTTCGAAAAACAGCGCTTGTAACGGGAAAGGCGGGAATCGGACATGTTCCATGCCCTTTACGTCTGGCTTTACGACCCGGAGGGGCTCTTCTCTTTTCTGAGGCTGTTCAACTACCTGACGAGCCGGGCCATTTTTGCGGTCATCACGTCTTTCTTGTTCGTCTTGATCGCGGGCCGCCCCATGATACGGGCTCTTTACGAAAGAGGGCTGCGGGACACGGCCCGGCTCGAACTCTTCCCGTCAGGCGGCGATCCGAAAAAAACCGGAACGCCGACCATGGGCGGACTGATCCTGCTTCTGGCGACCCTGGTTTCCTGTCTCCTCTGGTGCGACCTTTCGAACCGGTTCATTCAGATCCTCCTGGTCGCCTCGGTCTGGTTCGCCGGACTCGGCTATTTGGACGATTCCAGAAAAATCCGCCATCAGGACAGCAGCAGGGGGTTGTCCCGAGGGAAGAAGTATGCCGGCCAGATTCTGTTCGGTCTGATGCTGAGCGCGGTCTTCCTACATCCGGCCCTGTCGCCGGTCCCGCCGGAGATCGCGCCCAAGCTGTTCGTCCCCTTCTGGAAGTTCCCTGTGCTCGATCTTTCCTGGGGGTACACCGCCGTGATCGTTTTGGCCGTCGTGTATGCCGCCAACGCCATCAATTTCGCAGACGGCATGGACGGCCTGGCCATCATGCCCTCGGCCTACGTGATCGCCGTCTACGGCGCTTTCGCCTATGTATTGGGCAACGCCAAGTACAGCCGCTACCTCATGTTCGACTACTTCCCCGGCGCAGGGGAAGTCATGATCTTTTGCGCGGTTCTGGTGGGGGCGTGCGTGGGGTTCCTCTGGTACAACAGTTACCCTGCCGAGGTCTTCATGGGCGACACAGGGTCCATGTTTCTGGGTGGCACCGTCGGCACCCTGATCGTGCTGCTCAAGCAGGAGATTCTCTTCCTCATCGTGGGCGGCATCTTTCTTGCCGAGATCCTCTCGGTGGCCCTCCAGGACTGGCTCGGCATTCAGCGCATCGGCAGGAGATTCCTGTACCGCGCCCCGATCCACGACTGTTTCCAATACATGGGCCTTTCCGAAACCAAGATCACCATTCGATTCTGGATCGTCTCTGGCATCCTGGCGCTCGTGGGCCTAGCCTCCCTGAAGATTCGCTGACAAGCCGGTTGCCCCTTGAGAGTCGCGCTTCCGAGCCCCCTTCTGAAGTTTTCTTTTGACCGAGCCGCTCCCACCCTTCCAGGCGGCGGCCAAGGGAGCCTCTGACGGATGGAGGCCGAGTATGGGCTGTCGCATTTGGGGCGCGCGCCTTTGTCGCGCCTTTGTCGCGCCGTTGACACTTGGGCCCTGTGAAAGTATTTTGGAAAGTTAGGCGGCCCTGCGGAAAAGGGCTTTCAATTTGGAGCACCAAGACATGGCTGGATATCACGTTGCGGTCGTGGGCGCCACAGGGGCAGTCGGGCAGGAAATGCTCTCGATCCTTCAGGAGAGGTCTTTTCCGGTTCAGCGCCTTCGTCTGCTCGCCTCGGGCCGGTCCGCTGGAAAGCGCATGCTGTTTGCCGGCGAGCAGCTCCAGGTCGAGGAACTAACCGACAAGGCGTTCAAGGGCGTGGAGATCGCCCTGTTCTCCGCCGGCGCCGAAAGGAGCAAAACCTTTGCCCCCTTGGCGGTCAAGGCAGGAGCAGTCGTCGTGGACAACAGCTCAGCCTTCCGGATGGACCCGGAGGTGCCTCTGGTGGTCCCGGAGATCAACCCCCAGGAAATCCGACGCCACCGCGGCATCATCGCCAATCCGAATTGCACGACCATCATCATGTTGATGGGAATCTATCCCCTGAGAGCATACGGCTTGAAGAGAATCGTGGTCTCGAGTTATCAGGCTGTTTCGGGCGCTGGAGCCTGGGCGATCGAGGAACTCCGTCGACAGGTCCTCGAATGGAGCACCCACCAGGTTCGCAAGGCTCTCCTGGGCGCCGACGAGCCCCTGGCCCTCAAGGCCGAGAAGTTCCCTCATCCCATTGCCTTCAATCTGATTCCCCACATCGACCAGTTCCAGCCGAACGGATATACGAAAGAAGAGATCAAATGCGTCCAGGAAACCCGCAAAATTCTTGACGATCCGAACGTCCTGGTGACGGCCACAACGGTCCGGGTCCCTGTTTTTCGGTCCCACTCGGTGTCGGTCAACCTGGAGACTCACCGAGCCCTTTCTCCGGACAAGGCGCGTTCCCTCCTGCGCAAGGCCAGGGGCGTGAGAGTGTTCGACGACCCTGAAAAGAAGAAGTACCCCATGCCCCTGCTGGGAACCGGAAAGGACGACTGCTTGGTGGGAAGAATCCGGAGGGACGAAACAGTGCCGAACGGCTTGTGGCTCTGGGTCGTCGGAGATCAGCTTCGCAAGGGAGCCGCCCTGAACGCCGTCCAGATCGCCGAGGAACTCGTGGGCAAGCCGGGCGGCAGGTGAGCGCATGCCGGACAGGGCGCCGCGGCCGTTTTCGGTCCCTTTGACCCCATTGCACCACGCGGCCAGACAGACTGAACATCTGCCGCGCGGTTCCGGCCTTTTCCCTGATCCAGCCGGACCGGCTGAAGCCGGAGATCCGGCGCCTTCGAACATGGACGCCCAATCCCTCCCCAGCCTTCCAGCGCCGCCTTTTTCGAGCCGGGAGACCTTGGAACAGCTCGACTGGCCCTGGTTTGTGAACGAACTCCGCAGCCGGCTCAGGACAGCCCCTGCCCGGGAGCATCTGGAGAGTCTTGTCTGGGCCCGCGACGCCGACGAGGCGCAACGGATTCTGGCCGAGGTGGAGGAGGCCAGAGCGCTTCTGCGCAAAGGGAATGCGTTCCCCCTGGGGACGCCCCCGGATATCCGGCCTCACGCCCTGCGAATCCGAAAAGGGGCGATCCTGGAACCGTCCGAACTGGCGGAAGTCGCCTCTTGGATCGAGAGCGTGGAGGCCATGCGGAGGTTCCTGGTCATCCACCGCCAGGCGGCCCCTCTGCTCCACCGCCACGCCGAGCGGGCGCCCTCCCTGTCCCACCTCCTCTACGACATCCGCAGCGCCGTTTCGCCCGAGGGCGAGGTCCGAGACGAGGCCAGCCCGCTCCTCAGTTCCCTCAGACAAAGGGCCCGCCGGGTCCATCGCCAGATTCAGGAAAAACTCCAGAGCTATTTGCACGCTCCTGAGTACGAGGATCTGTTGCAGGACCGCTTTTACACTCTCAAGGAGGATCGATACGTCCTGCCGGTCAAGACCCATCTGCGAAGCCGGGTCGACGGGATCGTGCTCGGCAGTTCGAACAGCGGGGCCACTCTGTTCGTTGAGCCCCGGGAAATCGTGGAACTCAACAACGTCCACAAGCTGGCCCTCCTGGAGATCGATAACGAGGTCCGCAGAATCCTGCGGGAGATCTGCGATAACCTGCTGGCAGAAGCTGACGAGCTGAGCAAGGGCGAGTCCTTCCTCGGCCACCTCGATCTGATCCAAGCCCGGGCCTTGATGGCCGAGGAAACGGAGGCAACGGTTCCCGGCCTTCGTTCCGAGGAGGGGCTCCGGCTGCTCGGAGCCCGGCATCCAATCCTGGTCAAGAGCAAGAGACCTGTTGTGGCCAACGACGTCGTGGTCGCGCCTCCGACGCGGACGCTGCTGATCACGGGCCCGAACACCGGCGGCAAGACCTGCGTCCTGAAAATGGTCGGCCTCTTTGCTCTCATGGCCAGGGCGGCCTGCCCTTTGCCCGTGCGGGCCGGTTCCAACATTCCTTTCTTCGAATCGGTCTTCTCGGACATCGGAGACGACCAGAGCCTCCAAGAGGACCGCTCGAGCTTTTCCGGACACATCCAGCGAATCGTCCAATTCCTGGATTCTTCTCCCGGCCCGTCCAGCCTCGCCCTGCTCGATGAGATTCTGATCTCCACCGACCCGGACGAAGGGGCGTGCCTCGCGCAGGCGATTCTCGAACGAATCGCCGAAGAAGGCGGCATCACCCTCGCCACCACCCATTTCCTTTCCCTGAAGTCTCTGGCGGCCGAGGATCCTCGGTTCCAGAACGCCTCCCTTGGATTCGATCCCCACACACTCGAACCCACCTACCGGCTCTCCATTGGGCAGCCCGGAGGGAGCCACGCCTTGCACATGGCGGCCCGACTCGGCGTGCCCGAGGACGTCCTGGAGCGGGCCCGCCGCCTCAGCGCTTCGTCGGGCGCGCGAGGCTTAGAGCCACTCCTTCTGCAGGTTGAGACGATCCGCATTGCCCTGGAAGAGGACAGAAGAAAGTGCCTGGCCCTGCAGGCCGAGACAGAGGCCCTCAAGGAGCAACTGGAAAAAAGCTGGGCCGAGATCAGAAGCCGGGAAAAAGAGTTGCGGGGGAAGTACAGAAAAAAGCTCGAGGCCGCCTTCCAAGAGGCCCTTCGAGAACTCGACTCCGTCAAGAAGCGCCATAGAGCTGGGGCCGGCGGTTCCTCGCCGGCGAAGGCACACCGGGAGATCGCGGAAGTCAGGCGCCGGGCCTTGTCGGACCAAGGGCCCTTCAACGAAGAGCCCGAGGAGGAGATCGGGTCTGAACCGGTTTGGACCGACCTTGCCTGCGGAGATCCGGTTTACCTGCCTGCCCTCCGGACAGAGGCCAGAATCCTCAAGATGCCGGACCGAAAGGGATACGTCGTCGTGGAAAGCGAAGGGTTCCGGATGCGGGTGTCCCGAGACCAAGTCCGTATGGCCAGGCCCAGGCCGAAAGATTCCCCTTCCGATTCCCGTTCCCGGGAGGCTCGAACCGATCGGCTCGAAAACCGCGTGCAGATCCAGCCCCGCCGCGCACCCGAGAGAGCCCCGGGCCTGGACCGCTGCGACCTTCGGGGCCTGACCGCAGCCGAAGCGCTCGAGCGAGCCGAGCAGCACCTTGATGCGGCCTTCCGGGAGAACGTCTCAAGAATCTGCTTGATCCACGGGCTCGGGACAGGAGTGCTGAGAAAAGCCGTCCGAGAATATCTGGCCCGGTGTGCTTATCCGGTCTCGTTCAGGCCCGGATCCCCGGAGGAGGGCGGCGACGGCGTCACGATCGTCGAGATCGACCTGGCCGGCGACCGTCAGGACCCAGGTGCCTGACCTCTGCGGCCTGCATGCCGGGCCTCCTTGCCCCGAGATAACGCCAAGGGCCCAAGGAGTTGCCTCCACCCCCACCTGTCGTCAGCCCGAAAGGCGAGAACACAGGACATGAGGAGCCAGAGGGAGTCCTCCAGCAGGAGCTGCACTCCCACCTTTCTGCCCGCGGTCGTGTCAAAGCAGCCGCAGTGAATGTCGAGCCCCCGGACGAGGGTCGTCGAGACGGCAAGAAAGAAAAGGAAAAAGAGCAAGGCGGCCAATAGACCCGCTGACCGGGTCCATTGTCCGGCGAGAAGGAGAAGGCCGCACAGGAGTTCCACCCAAGGCAGGACAAGGGAGAACAAATTCACGGCAACCGCTGGAAGGATTCGGTAATTCGACACGGCCCTCGCGAACTCGGCGGGGTGAGCGATTTTCTCCAAACTCGCCGTGAGAAAAACAACGGCCAGACTCACCCGGCAGAGCCAAAGAAGCCAAAGCTCCCAGCGGGCTCGCTCCGTCGTTCCAAGACGACCGCCCCGTTCCACGGTTTCCTCTCAGTGTGCGGTTGAAGAATCGTCTTCCTGCCCCTCGGACACGGTTGTCTCATCCCCAGCCTCGGTCTCCCTCGGGTACCCCGAGCGGACCCACTCCTCCCAGCCGCCCTGGAACAGCCGGATGTTCCGGTAGCCGGCCTCCCTGAGGAGTTCGGCCACCTCGCGGCTGGACCCGCATCCTTGCCCGTCGCAGTAAACGACAAGGGGCGCGTCCAGGGGAACGAGAGCCAGGAAAGACGACAGCCTCTCCTCAAACCTGCGGGCATCCAGGGAAACCGCTCCGGGAATGTGTCCTTTCCGGTACTGCTCGGCCGAGCGGGCATCCACGAAAATCTCTTGGCCCCTCTCGAAGGATTGCCATGCGTCTTCCAGACCGATCAGGCCAACCCCTTCGATCCCGGGCTGGGGCAGAGGCCCGAACAGAGGAATCCCCTTGGGTGAAATCGCGTTGGCGACGAGGGCCATGGCTGTGGCGACCAGGACAATGAGGCTGGCTTTTCGCAGCATGACGATTCCGGAACTTTTGTTGCAAAGGATCGACAATACGTTAGCAAAAACACCCAAGGAAAAAAACGCGCACGGGGTCGAGCCGGAGGCTGACCCGAGAAGAAGCAGGAATCTTTACTTTTTGTTCCACCTTTCTTATGATTTTTATTGACAAGCTTCTGCCAAAAAGGGTGAAAAGATCCAGAAGGTCCACGGAAACACACTCGGCCTCAAGCCCAGCCAGTTCAAGAGCCTGGAGCGGATCTACCGCAGGCGCCTCCCCCTTGATGTCATCGTAACCCCGGAACTCGCGCGGTATCTCGCCGACATATCCTGGGAGATCGGCAGGCAGGTCGGACTTCTCGTCGACCGCAGGGGTTACATCCAGCAAGTGGTGGTCGGAGAAGCCAGAAAGCTCGTTCTGCCCGAGCCGAAACAGCTCCGCTCGTCGCCCGAGCGGCTCTGCGGGCTGCGGTACATTCACACCCACCTCGACGACGAACCCCTAGGCCAGGAGGATCTTGCGGAACTCGCTCTTTCCCGGCTCGACTGCGTGGCAGCCATCAACGTGGATTCGCAAGGTTTGCCCCGGACCGTCCGGCTTGCGAACCTGGCTCCCAAGGGCGGCGCGGGCAAGCCGTGGCAGATCTGGGAGCCTCTGTCCGTTTCGGCCCTGTCCCGCCATCCGTTTTCAGAAACCATCCGGGCAATCGAAAAGGAACTGTCCCGAGGCCCTTCGGCGGCGGTCCGATCG
>Ga0209227_1002794_pt1 | contig 12153 bp, 8 predicted proteins | sample YNPBryantNP2012_FD_185815 | JGI IMG/M metagenome (GOLD analysis project Ga0209227, IMG submission 185815) | Anoxygenic and chlorotrophic microbial mat microbial communities from Yellowstone National Park, USA - YNP Bryant NP 2012 (SPAdes)... ...
TGCCCTGTTCCTTGTGCTCCTTCTCCGGTTGCTGGCATCCCACCTGGTGCGCGCCGGAGGCGCGCGCACCCAGGGCATCTCCAGGGCACGCGGTTGTCTTGGTCTGCCCGCTGCGCGCCGGAGGCGCACGCATAACCGGAGAAATGACGGCGACCGACAACAACCTGCCCACTGCGCGCCGGAGGCGCGCACTCCCAGGGCATCTCCGCTGACAGCGGCAGGTTTTTTGGGGAAGCCCCTGCGTTCCTTCGCTCGTTTTGGGCTTCAGGACGCCCAAATTCCCCCTTCTCCCCGTGTGGGAGAAGGGGGAAGGGGGGATGAGGGGCAAACACGCCCGCAGACGCAACGCCCGTGCTCCCAGTCCCTTTTACATTTGCAGCTACCCTCCCACAAACACCGGCACATCCGCATCCCCCACGCCCAGCAGCCGCATCCGGTCGCGTCCGGCGGCATACGCCGAACGCACATCGTGCCCGGCGGCAATCGCCGCATAGAACCCCTGGGCGAAGGCGCGCGCCGCATCGCTGCTGATCGCTGCACGCATCGCAATCAGCGGCGGCATCCCCGGACCCAACGCGCTCAGGCTGGCGGCGGAGTCACAGGCGCTCAGGATGACGCAGCGCAATGATGGCGTATTGGCGAAGGTCTGCAACAGCGCAGCGCGTGGCACGGGATGCCGGTCGCCATACGAATCCTGGAACAGCAGGTCGCCGGCGTCGCCGTGGCTGAGAATATGCAGGAAGGCTGGCTTGAGTCGCAGCAGCGCCTGGTGCAGGTCCTCCGGCGTGGCGCGCGGCAATGGCTCGATGCGGAAGCGTTCCGGGTAGGGCGCGAGACAGTCGCGCAACGCCCGTTCCTCGATCTCCCAGTTGAGCGCAGCAGTACCGCGTGGCGCGGCATACGCCGCCATCACCACCTGGGGCGCGGCGGGCGTGGATGCCGCAGCGCCGTGCGTGATTGTCTGTTCGGTGGCGACATGCACGGTCTGCGCATGGATCGGCCCGCTGATGGTCGGACCCGTGGTCACGTGTTTGTTACCGGCGACAACATCACCAATCTGACCGATGACATTGCCGCTGCCGAAGTTGATGCCGCCCGATTGCTGAGTAACGGTGATTGGCCCATGGACATCGCCGGCAACTGCTGCCCCAACCTGCGCACTTCCACTGATCGTCTGGGTATGGCTGCGCCGCGGCGATGCGGATTGCGACTGTATCCGGCGCAACTCTTCAACGATGGCGCGCAACTCGGTGATGGCGGCAGGATCGTGCTGAAATACGGCGACAATCTGCTGCGCCAACCGCTCCTGGCTTTCTGGCTTGTCGGCTTCGTCTTCGAAGATCGTCAGTGCCGCTTCGGCTTTGCGCTGGCCCCGGAAACGGCGCTGGAGCATGCCCCAGGCGCGTCCCAGGAGTTGCGTCGTCGTATCTGTGGCGTTCTCGCCGATCTTCGCCAGTGCGCCGCCGGCGATCAGCGGGGCGATGCCCGCTACCAGCAGCCGGGCGAGATCCAGTAGTTGGGTGGGATCCATGCGACCTCCGATAGCCGATAGCCGATAGCCGATAGCCGATACTGTCGATTCCTGCCAGTACGACGACTTGCTCATCCTGTCGAAGTGGATGGTTGCTGCTGTTGTTTGACAGGCCTTGTTGCAGTTTGCGGACGCTGGCGACGAACGATAGGCGTCAGTTCGCTGGTTTCGGTTAGCAAAGGTTCGAGCCGTGACGCGGAAACCCGCTCCGCTTTGGTGAGCAAACGCAGCCAGCAGGCGATTTCTTCAAGCTCCTTGAATGGTCTTTGAGTAATTATTCCGCCATAGCCCGCGCAGGCGGGCTTCGCATTATATAGCCGAGGGCTTCAGCCCGACGGCAAAAGGCGCATACCGGATTATAGCGGTTCTCAGATACGTTGACCCCTGTCCAGGTCTGCCGTGTCGTGCGAGGCGCCCGCTTCCGCTGCGCTCCCCATCTCCGCGCCTCCGCGCCTCCGCGTGAGCCGGTTCGATGCACGCGGATATGCGGAGCACGCGGAGAGGCATCACACTGCGGATTTTTCACCTTGCATCCGCCGGTTGCCGGCAACGGGTTGGGCAGCGATCACGCATGCGGGTTGATAAGCGCCGCCGCCCACACTGCGTCATCAGGCGCAAGTGGCGGTTCAGGCGGACGGTGATAATCAATGGCCAGATCGTAGCCTGCGCGGTCATAAAGGTTATGCAGCAGATCGTTAAGCGGCAGCAGCGGCTCTGGTTCGCCGTCCCGCAGCGGGATCGGAACATCAGGGATCGGCGCCCGCACACTGAACAGGATAACATCCGCCTGGGGACGTTGTGGCGCCCGGCTGATGACGATCCGATAATCCGATGCGCCTGCGCCGGGTGGCAGACGCATCGGCAACGGCGCTCCGGCGCGCAACAGGTCGATCTCTACCAGGTGGGTGGCGCTGGCAAGAATCCGTAGACGCTTGCGTTCATAACTCAACCGGCCCTCGCCGGTGAGTTTGTTGCCCGGCGACAAGAGCTCAATAACGGTCACCACCGCGCCGGTGGTCGGATCGCGGATTTCCAGGAAGCGCTCGACCACTTCATCCGGCATCGGGAGTTCTGCGGTAACTGCCATTGATTGCTGCAACGCCGGGGAGGACCGTGGCGGCGGCGACGAAGGCGGTGCAACCACCAGGACATCCGGCTTGCCGGCGAATGTGTCGGACTCAAGCAAGGCCAGGTAGGTGCGCCGCTCGATGGCCACCCGGTAACGTGGGCGCAGGAGCGCGCTCAGGTGTTGCTGGATGGCGACGATCAGACCCGCGTGGACCTCTTCCCACAGACCGGGACGCTCAAGATAGGGATCCATGCCCGGAAACGGCGTCGGCATGGCGGCGTGCTCCTGATTGCGAGATATACGGCAGGTGTTGCACTGTCATTATAGCATCCCTGGCTGATAGCCGATAGCCGATAGCCGATAGCTGATAGCCGATACTGTCGAAGTGGATGGTTGCTGCTGTTGTTTGACAGGCCTTGTTGCAGTTTGCGGACGCTGGCGACGAACGATAGCCGTCAATTCGCTGGTTTCGGTTAGCAAAAGTTCGAGCCGTGACGCGGAAACCCGCTCCGCTTTAGTGAGCAAACGCAGCCAGCAGGCGGTTTCTTCAAGCTCCTTGAATGGTCTTTGAGTAATTATTCCGCTCTCGCCCGCGCAGGCGGGCTTTGTCTCGCCTGGCCGAGGGCTTTAGCCCCACGGCTAGTACAGTTTGATGATCCGCAATGCGTAATCCTCCAGTCTTTCCATCAACTGCTGCTCAAATGTACTCATTGTAGATCTGCTCTGAATATCAATGAAATATCGGCTATCGGCTATGGTTTGCGCCGGGCAAGCCGAAAACCAGGGGCGCGGTCATAGTTATCGGGATAGGTGGCGTCGCGGAAGACCGCGCACAGGAGGATCAGGTGAGTGCCCCACGAGCCGCCGCGAAGTGTAATAAAGTCTTTTCGTGCCGGTTCCTGCCCATCCTCCCGACCATCGTGCGGGTTGTAGGGATACGGGCGATACTCCGAACGTGTCCACTCCCACACATTCCCGGTCATGTCATACACTCCCTCCGCCGTCGCGCCGTGTGCAAAGCAGCCGACGGCGGTCGTCCCATTGTAGATCATGTTGAAGTTCGCCCGTTCGCCGTCGGGCTCTTCATCCCCCCAGGCATAGGTGCGGCGCGTCGTGCCGCGCGCCGCGTATTCCCACTCGGCTTCACTCGGCAGGCAATACTCAAAGCCATCGTTAAGATACTGCGTCAACCAGCGGCAGAAGGCGGTTGCTTCATACCAGCTGATCCCCACCACCGGATGGTTCGGACGCGCGATGCCGAAACGCTCGTCATCCCAGAACTCCGGTTGATCTTTATGCTTGCGACGCTGCCACTTATGCAACCCAGGCGTGGCCGCGTCATCGCGCGCCAGCCACGCCCGCGCCGCGTCGTCCCACCAGGGCGCGGATGGGTCATAGCCGCCATGCTGCATGAAGATCTGGTATTGCGCGTTGGTGACCGGGTAGCGCGCCAGCGCGAATGGGGCAAGCCTCACGGGCTGGTCGTTGATCTCATCCCGCGGCCAGGTGCGCGCACGTTTGGCGGTTTCCTTATCACCCTGGCTCAGCCAATACTGCTCCCAGGCGATCCCGGCCGCTTCCGCTTCTGCGCGGGCACTGCCAATCACAAACTGCCCGCCTGGCAGATCAACCATATCTGGCGGCAGGGTGCATACGCCTGGGCGCGGGTCGCCAAGCTCGCCAAGCAGTTTTCCCGCGCGCACGCGCTCCGCGCCCGGCAATGCGATACCCTCAACCACCTGCGCCAGTCGCTGTGCAAGATCACGGCGCAACTGCTTCATTCCCGCGCCGCCGCGCTCCAGGCGCGGCCAGCCGACATCGGCGGCGATTTCGGCGGCCAGCAGCAGATCGCGCTGGCGTCGCTGTTCATCACGCTCATCAGCCATGACCAGTTCGCTCAATAGTTGGTAGGGCATTGCCAGCGCCCCTTCGCCAACCAGGTGGCCAACGCCAAGCATGATCGGGACGCGCCAGCGGTCATCGGCGCGGCGCGCCATGATCTGGGGGACGAAGTCAACGCCATTGACCAGGTGCAGACCCGCCAGATACTCCTGGAAGGTCTGATGCGGGAAGACATAGGCGTCGCCAGCGTCACGCGCCTGCAAAATGCCGGCACGCTGATCGGCGTAGTCAAGGAAGCGGGTCGCGCCCTGGAATGGATTGGGATGCTTCAGATGTTCCAGTTCTTCGGCGACCAGGTCGCGCAAGACCGCGCGCGACAGACTGCCGGCCTGGCCGGGCGCGCCGGTCTCATGCGCCTGAAACGCTGCGCGTTGCAGCAGCGGCCGCAAACTCTTGAGGTCGACCCCGGCAAGCCCGATGTAGTCCATCAGCGTGCCAAAGGCGCTGGCATAGCCGCTCTCGACTTTGCCGCTCTCCCAGCGCGCCAGCAGAATGTCGATGCAGCGGCTATACAGCCCGGCGCGATCTTCCGGCAGTTCGCCATCATTCAAATGCACCAGCGCCGTGATCGTCAGCAGCAAGGGTCGAATCCCCAGACGACGCAGATCAGGGCGACTATCCAGCGCCTGACGCAGCCCACGTCGTCGCCGGTCACGCTCAGTTGCTGGCATCCGCACTCCGGCCGCGCCATACCAGGCATCGACAAACGAGCGCATCTGAGCAATCGTCCAGTCTGCCAGCGTTGCCGTTGGCCAGCCGGGTAGCCGCCACTCCGCATTCTCTTCCCCCTCATAGGCGCGCACGCGACATGAAACCACCATCCGGCAGGCAGCATGCTCACGGGCAAACTGTTGCACCGCGCGGACGACCTTCTGGCGTGCGCCGCCGCCTGCGACTTCATCCAACCCATCGAGCAGCAACAGGACGCGCCCGGCAGTGAGTTCGGCGTACATGGCCTCGGCCAGGCCGCGCTCCGCGCCCTGCGGCTCCAGATGGTCCGCGATATAGTTCCAGAGTTCGGCGGCGCTGCCGGCGGATTGCGGATCAGCGGCGAGTCGCTGCGCGAACGGCAGCAGCGGCAGAAAAATCGGAATCAGGCGTCCTTTGGCGCCCAACCGCTCCCAACCGGTTAACTGTTGAAGTGGAGCATCGTCGGCACTGAGACCGGCGCGCGCCAGGGTGAGCGCCAGGTAGCGCAACGCCGTGCTCTTGCCGCTGCCCGGTTCGCCCAGCAGCACGAGCCGCGACTGGTCGGCAATCGCCTCGGTAACGAGTTGCGGACCGAAGAAGACCAGTTCGGCGTGCTGACGCGCCAGATTCGCAAGATCCGCCGCGCTCAGGCGATCCAACGCTGCGCCGTGCCCCGGCTGGTTCAGTAGTCTGCAATAAGGCGTCAACCGCCTCGACCGAGTACTTCTCACGCATCCGCGCCAACGCCTGCTCAAAGAACGCTTCGCCCATCAGGCTACGCAGAGTCAGCGCACTCTGGAATTCAGCGAGAAGGTCATCGGACATCAATGCACTCCTACACATTCCCCGTCATATCGTACAAGCCGTCTGGCAGCGGTGTCGCTCATACAGGCATCCGCAGGCACAGGAGCACAATCACGCCTGTATTATCGCAATCGCACGAGCGCGTTGTCAATAGCCGAGAGGCGAGAGGCGAGAGGCGAGAGGCGAGAGGCACGAGGCGCGAGGCGCGAGGCGCGAGGCGCGAGGCGCGAGGCGCGAGACGCGAGGCGCGAGGCGCGAGACGCGAGGGGGCAGGGCGGCGAGGCGACGTAGGGGCGCAGCGACGCTGCGCCCGTACCGGCAGCGGTGGCCATGGCGAGAGGCGCGAGGCGCTGGGCGATAGAGGTGTGAGGAGCGCCGAACGGTTGATCGTGTGCATTCTGTATTGCCCTGACCACAATGCTATAATACGACGGAGGCATTGCGCGCCGCTGGATTGTTGACGGAACTGAGTCCAGAAGAGCAAGCGCGCGCTGTGCAATCTACGCTCACGCTCGATGAATCTCACGCCGTCCTGGATCGTGCCGGCGGTCTGCCGCTCAGTTTGCGTCGACTCCGGCGCGCTGGCGAAGCGCTATCTGACCGAAACCGGCAGTCTGTGGGTTGCGGCGCTGCTCGATCCGCCTGGTGATTACCGATGATGACGGCGTTGCTAACCTGGATATGATGATACCTGTGGGAGGACGCAGTGGTACAATCAATCGAGAAGGAGGCGCTGGCATGAAAACGATTGAGACGATCATTACTGTATTACCCGATGGCAGCATTCAGATCCCGCGTCGGGCCGATCTGACGCCGGGTACGCACCGCGCGGTACTTGTTGTGGAGGAGTCTGTTCCTGCTCGCGCACCACAAAGACCACTGCGGCTAAAAATGTTGAATATGACGGCCTGGCCGGTCGATAGCACCTACCGTCGTGAGGATATGTATGACGACAATGGACGATAATGCACTCTTTGTTGATACGAATAGTGTCGCTACGATGCTTGTCCATGGTGTGCGTCGCCTGTTGACACACAACACTGGTGACTTCGAGCGTTATGCCCATCTCATCAGTGTCGTTCCACTCGTGCGAGATGTTCCCGCCGCACCGAATGCGGAATCGTGACGGAAGATCAGGCATAGGGCATGCCAGAGCGCACCCGGTGCCTTGTGGGTTATACTCAGTCATCTCATTGACCAGTACCGTGCCAACTTCTATCTCCTATCTTCCATCTTCTATCTTCTATGCCAACGCCAGCGAGGTTGCCCATGCCATTCTCCCTCGATACCTGGCGCGCTGAGGTGCGCGCGCGGATCGCCGACCTGGCGCGCGACCCGCGCGGTGCGTTGCAGCGCGCCGGCGTTGACACGATCTATGGCTTTCTCCTCGGCAGTACGCTGCTGCCGGTGGCCGCCGCCGCCGCGCACGACCCCGGCAGCGCCATCGTCGCGCTGACCGGCATTGTCGGCAGTGTGGGCGCGAACCTGGTGAGCAACCTGGTGCAGAAACGCTATGACGGACCTGATGCCGCAGCGGTGATTGCCGCAGAAGCGACCGATCCCGCGCTGGCGCCAGCGTATGCAAAACTGGTTGCCGAACTTGATGTGCTGGCGCTGGTGAAAGCAGAACTCGCCGGTCACACCGAACTCTTGCAGCGCCTCGATGACGAACTGCGCCGCCTCGGTCCTTCCGGACCGTTCGCTGGCGCGACGATTCGTATCGAGCAGTCGGGCGGGGTCAACCTGGGAGTCGGGGCAACGATTCACCAGACCGGCGATCTCGTCGGCGGCGATAAAATCGTCAACAATTTCTTTGGCGGCCATCCCGGCGAAGACGGGCAGCGGCTGCTGCGCGACTACCTCCGCGCGCTGCTGGATGAATGTCGCCAGTTGCGCCTGGCGCGCCTCACCGGGCGGGCGCAGACCGGCGCGGAGCAGAGCGCTGTGCCCCAGGTGCGGCTTGACCAGGTCTATACCGACCTGACGGTGGACGATCAGGTGCAGATCGGTCGTTCGCACATCTATGCCGCCCCCCGTGGCCGCGCGGTCGTCAAGCGCTATCTCCGGCGCGTCGATCCGGATGTTGCGCCTGCCGCGCGCAGCCGTTTCGTGACGGTGACGACTACTGAGTCGAAGGATGCGCGTCGCAGCATCGCCATTGGGGATGATTTCCGCGCCCTGCCGGACGACGCTCAGGTCGAGGTGACGGCGTGGCGCCCGCGGCTGGCGCTGGAAGCGGCGCAGTCCCGCCGCCTGGTGCTGCTCGGCGAGCCAGGCGCGGGCAAGAGCACGGTGCTGCGCGAACTGGCGCTGCTGCTGGCGCTTCGCCTCACGGGCCATCCGGTCGCCATCCCTGGCTGGCCCGCAGATGCCGCGCCCGTGCCGGTCTACGTGCCGCTGGGCCGGGTAGCCGCGCTGTTCGAGCGCCATCAGCACGATGCGCGCGCGGCGTTGCGCCAGGCGATCGGTGATGCGCTGGAGGGCGAACAGGATGTGCGCGCCGGTCTGCGTAACTTCCTCACGCCGGCCCTGCGCTCCGGCGGCGTGATCCTGCTCCTCGACGGTCTGGATGAACTGCCCGCCGCCGTGCGGACGCAGGTGGCGCTGGCGCTGCGGCAACTGGCGAAGGACGTCGCTGCACCGCTGGTGGTGACCAGCCGGGTGCTGCCGTACCGCGAGTCGGCAGACTGGCAACTGCCGGCGGATGAGGGGTGGCAGGTGCAGACCATCCAGCCACTGGCGTTTGGCCAGGTGCGGGTGTTTGTCCGGCAGTGGTACGCTGCGCTGGCCAACCCGCGCAGCGATCTGACGCCGGAGCGCGCGGCGAAGCGCGCGGACGAGTTGATCGCGCAACTGCAACAGCGTCCTGAACTCGCGCCGCTGATCCGGTCGCCGCTGCTGCTGACCATGCTGGCGATCCTGCACTACAACACCGCCGACGTGCCGCGCGACCGGGTGCGGTTGTACGAAGAGTGCGTCCAGTTGCTGCTCGAACGCTGGGAGCCGGAGCGCACCAGTCCGTGGGTCAGTCACCCGCGGCTCGCGGAACGCCTGGGGAATATTCCGGGCCTGACAATTGAGCACATCCGCAACGTGTTGCACAAACTGGCTTTCGAGAGCCACGACGCGCCGCCGGGCGACGATGGGCGCGGCGTGATCGATGGCGAGCGGCTCAGCGGCAAGATGGTGAAACTGTTCCGCCGGTTGGGCGCGCGCGATCCGGCAGCGGCGGAGGAAGCCTTTGTGCGGGTGCTGCGCGCGGATGCCGGTCTGCTGCAGGAGCGTGGCGAGGGCGTGTTCGTCTTTCCGCACCTGACCTTCCAGGAATACCTGGCCGCCTGTTACCTGGCCGACCTGCCCGGAATGGATGAAGCGGCGACGCAGCGCTGGTGCAGCGCCGACGCGGAACGCTGGCGCGAGGCGCTGATGTTGCTGGTGGGGCGCCTGCGTCGCCAGGGCAAGACGGACAACACGCTCATTCCATGGCTGGCGCAACTGGCAGCCGCGCGGGTCGGGCGGGCTGCGAAAGAGCCGGCGCGCCGGCGGCGGGAGGCGCTGCTGGCGGCGCTATGCTACGCCGAACTGGGCGGCGCGGCGGCGCTGGCGACCAGCACCGTCGATATCGAGGCGCAGCTTGAGCAACCGCTCCGCGCCGCGATTGTCGATCTGCTCGCCGTGCATGACCCGGCGATCACCGTCACCGACCGCATCGCTGCCGCGCGCGTACTGGGCGAGCTGGGCGATCCGCGCGCGCCGGTGACGATGGACGAGTGGAAAGCGACGCTGGCGCGGCGCAATGAGGCGTTCGGTGAGCCGGACGGCTACTGGTGCTATGTGAAGCCGGGAACCTATCGCATCGGCGGCTGGGAGCGGAATAAAGCCAGCGCGAATATCACCCTGCGCCCCTGCTGGATTGCGCGCTATCCGGTGACGGTGGCGCAGTACCGCGCCTTTATTGACGCGGGCGGGTACACGCATGACGAATACTGGACGCCGCACGGGCGGACGTGGAAGCGGGAGCGGAACCGTACCCGACCGTGGGGATGGTATGAACCGCAGTACACCGGCGCGAATCAGCCGGTGATCGGCGTGACCTGGTACGAAGCCGCAGCGTTTTGCAACTGGTTGAACGCGCACCTGCGCGCTGCACTGCCGGAGGGGTATGCGCTGCGCCTGCCGACCGAAGCCGAATGGGAAGTCGCCGCCGCGTATGATGCGGCAGGGCAGCGCCGCGCGTATCCGTGGGGATCGGAAGACCCGACGCCGGAACGGGCAATCTACGACGCGAGCAGGTTGAATGCCGCCGCGCCGGTCGGCTGTTGCCCGGCGGGAGCGGCAGCCTGCGGCGCGCTGGACATGGCGGGGAATGTGTGGGAAGTGACCACCAGCCGGTATCGGCAGTACCCGGCAGGGAGTGCGCGGTGGGAGAAGGACGTTCCACCTGGCGAATTGGACGTGCCGTGGCGCGGCGGAGCGTGGTGGGGTAATAGCACATCTGTTCGCTGCGGGGCGCGGGGCTGGATCGGCCCGAGCGACGACGGCGGTTTTCGGTTGGTCGTCGCCCCTCACTCGCACTAATGTTCTGTTTTCTGGATGCTGAATCCTGTGTTCTGCTTCCTGAATCCTTGCTGAACGTGGTGGATGATCCGGGTGGCAAGGGCGCAGCAACGCTGCGCCCGTACTTTCGGATGAGAGCAGGCGGGGTGGGGTCTGGAGCGGGCGCTCCCGCCCCAGCCGCGCGCAGCGCGGAATCGTCGTGGAGAAGCGGAAACGATGCCGAAAACCTTTCGCAATCTCTGGCCCCAATTGGTACGCTTTGACAATCTGTGGATGGCGTATCTGGCGGCGCGGCGCGGCAAGCGTGGCCGGCCGCAGATCGCGGCTTATGAGCTTGATGCCGAAACGCGGCTGTTGCGCTTGCAGGAGCGGCTCGATGCCGGGACGTATCAGCCGGGACGTTACCGCACCTTTGTGGTGCGTGAGTGGAAGCGCCGTCTGGTCTCGGCTGCGCCATTCGAGGATCGGATTGTTCACCATGCGCTCTGCCAGGTGATTGAACCCATCTGGGAGGCGCGTTTCATCCACGATACCTATGCCTGTCGGCGCGGCAAAGGGACGCTGGCGGCGCTCAACCGCGCCCAGCATTTCGCGCGCAGCCGGCGCTACGTTCTCTCGCTGGATGTTCGTGAGTTCTTCCCCAGTATGGATCATGCGCTGCTCCGCGCCACGCTCTCCCGTCACCTGGCTGACAGGCGCGTCCTCGAACTGATTGACCGCATTCTGGCAGGCGGTGTTGACGTGCTGGCTGAAGAATATACGCCGGTCTACTTCCCCGGCGACGATCTGTTTGCAGTACTGCGCCCGCGCGGCCTGCCGATCGGCAACCTGACGTCGCAGTTCTTCGCCAACGTCTATCTGCATCCGCTCGATCTGTTTATCAAGCACGACCTGCGCTGCGACGCTTATGTGCGCTATTGCGACGACCTGCTGCTGTTTGCCGACGACAAAGCCATGCTGCATGCCTGGAAGGACGCCGTGCGCGAACGCCTGGCGGCATTGCGCCTGACCATCCATGAATCGCGGGCGCAGATCGCGCCAACCGCCGCCGGATTCCCCTTTGTCGGATGGACGATCTCGCCGCAACGTCGACGATTGCGGCGGCGCAATGTAGTGCGCTTCCGCCGTCACTACCGCGCTCGCCTGCGCGCCTACGCCGCTCGTGAGATCACATTCGCCGAACTTGATGCCACCGTCCAGGGCTGGATTGGTCACGCAAAGCAGGGCAGCACCACCGCTCTGCGGCGAGCGATCCTGCGCATGCCGGTACCGAAGCGCGGGACAGGTGACGGGTAACGAGGGGCGAGCATGAGCCCGACGGCATCGCCACCCCGCGCTGGCGGGCTTCGCCTCGCATAGCCGGGGGCTTATGGTCTTTGAATAAATAATCCGGTATAGCCCGCGCAGGCGGGCTTTGCCCTGGTTAGCCGAGGGCTTCAGCCCCACGGCTAGCGCGGTATAGCGGAATAAATTCTCAATCTCCATCAGCCCGACGGCTCGTGCGGCATACCGGCTTATAGCAATTCTCAGATACGTTGAACCTTCTTCGTGCGCCTCAGGCGGGCTGAAGCCCTGGCTGAGGTCGGGCAAGCCCTGCGGG
>Ga0209227_1002795_pt1 | contig 12151 bp, 10 predicted proteins | sample YNPBryantNP2012_FD_185815 | JGI IMG/M metagenome (GOLD analysis project Ga0209227, IMG submission 185815) | Anoxygenic and chlorotrophic microbial mat microbial communities from Yellowstone National Park, USA - YNP Bryant NP 2012 (SPAdes)... ...
CGAAAATGGCAAGGTGGTAACCCGCCTGGAAGGCGATCGCTTTAACGGTCGGGGGCCAAGCTGGATTATCCCAGAACCGCATAACGTTGTGGTGTTAACTTCAGGGTCAGCCATCACCGCGGTAGATGGCCCTGAGCCTTTCCTGACTAACGGCGATATGCCTTTTGAAGTGCTGGATTTGCGCGAACAAATCCGGGGCGAACGGGTGCGCGCGCGCACCAGCAACGGCATCGAGCTGGATGTGCCAATTTCGACGATTTTCCGCATTCAGGGCTCGGAGCATGTGCGCCTGGGCGATCCCTGGCCCTATCGCAAAGGCTCGGCTTACACGGCGCTCTTCTCTGCTGAAGTGGACGATGCAACACCTTCGCCGATCGAAGGCCGCAAAGCGCGTCCATGGGACCGGCTGCCCCTCGATCTGGCCAAGGCGCATGTAAGGCGACGCCTGGCTGCATACCATCTGGATGATATTTTCCCGGTGCGCCCTGAATTTGATATTGAAAGAGGGACTCTGCCGCGCGCGGCCATCTCCGGGGAGGTGCGTCAGGAGATCGCAAAGAGTCTGGACCAGTTCACCCTGGAGTTGGGCGCAGACATGGTACAGCAACTTGGCGATGAGATGATCGCCCGGGGCGTTACCATCGTCGGTGGCTCGATCGGGAACCGCATTGTGCCTGTGGACCCCAAGATTGTGAAGCAGCGCGTCGAAGTCTGGAAGGCTAAATGGATGGCGCGCGCCATGCAACGTCAGGCGCAGGCCGAAGCTAAACGCTATGAATTGCTGGAACGCTCGCGGCAAGCCGTGCTGGAAGAGATGTTGCGCATGCTGGCCAAAGAGTACGAACGAGTTCGTGGCCAGGACCCGCAGAAAACGGCGGCATTGCTGGCCGTGCGCCTGCTCGACACGCTGGATCAAATCGCCCATGATGCTGAAATTCAGGCTGTGACCCCTGAGTCCTCGCGCGAGGCGGTGCGCCTGATTCGTCAGCGCGTCATGGCGGATACCGAAATCCTGGAACGCAGCACGGGAGGTGGCCGAGCATGATTCCCGATCGTTTTTGGTACATTTTCAAGTATTTCCTGACCACGCTTGTACTGGCGCTGGTTTTCGCCGTGCTGGTCATGGTGACGACGATAACCTTGCGCCCTGTTACCGGCTTTTCCTTTTTCACCCCCTTGATTATAGGGTTGGCCTTCTTTCTGGCTTTATGGCATCCCCTGCGTTCCTTCCTGGCTTGGGCCCACAGCATCGTCACGCAGTTTTATGGCCTGGAAGATGAAGAAGGCGCGGCAGAAGATTTTGTCGACGCCCGGTTTTACGGTTTGCCCACCCGTCCACCTTATCCCTACACCTTGCGGGTTGAGGAGGGGCGGGTTCTGCCCTCAGGGCCGGCGGCCTTGCGCAAAGTTGGGGGGCCGGACTTCATCAGTATCAGCCATGACTCGGCGGTGGTCACGGCGCGCCTGGGACGCCTGGAGCGCGTCTTGGGCCAGGGGTTCCATCGGCTGCAGCCCTTTGAGCGGGTTTGGGATGTGGTGGATTTGCGCCCGCAGCGTCGTACCGTACGGGTGGAGGCGACGACCCGCGAAGGGGTGCCGGTCTTCTGTGAGGCCGAAATCCGCTTCCGCATTGACAGCGGCGACCTCAAACCTTCCCTCAATCAGCCCTATCCCTATTTGGAGGACGCCGTGTTCCGGGCGGCGACGCGGCAACGGCGCCGGGGCGATGGCAGCATTCAGCGCTGGGAGTCGCGTGTCGCTGATGGCATTCTGGATGGCGAGGTACGCGACCGGTTAGAGCGCTTCTGGCTGGATGACATCGTCCTGCCGGATGATTCCCAGAAGCGTTCCATGCTCAGCACGCTGGAAGCGGAAATAGAAGAGGCGGTGCGCGCTGCAGCGCGTAACCTGGGGGTTTACGTGGAAGGTGTGCGGCTCGGCCCCATCACCCCGCTGGAAGAGGACGTCTCGAAGCAATGGATCGAATCCTGGCAGGCGGTCTGGAACGAGCGCAAGACGGTGGAGCTGGCGCAGGGCGAGGCCGCTTTGTCCCTTCTCCCTGAACGCGCCCGGATGCTGGCGCAGGCCGACTTCTTCCTCAAAATGACCGAGGCGCTCAAGCCCTTCAGCGAGGTTGAGGTGCCGCCGGCGCTGATCACCATGAAGTTCCTGGAAGTCGTGCGCTCCCTTTCGGATAGCGATCCGGCGGTGCGCAGTTTGATGTTCAATCAGGCGGAGAGCCTGAAGCGTCTGGTCTCGGACATCTCTTACGGTCTGGAAGCTGGCCCAGTCCAGCGCTCCGAATCTACGGCTTTAGTGGATAAGAACGGCTAGGGTATGCGCCTGGTTTTTGTCCCCTGGGATCTGATGCCGTCTGCGCTCCTGGCCGGGGAGACGTTGGGCGAATCGTTGCGTCTGACCCTGGGGGAACTGAACGATCCAGCGCACCTGGGGACGGACGAGGTGGTGGGCCACCTTGAGCGCCTGGCGTTGCGGATGCTCAATGAGCCTCCCGATAAACGCGGGACAATTCTGCTGGTTTATGCGACCTCGCTCTGGTTAGCCGGGCGCTGGCTCGACGCCATGGAGATAGTGCAGCAGGCGCGGGCTGTTTTGGGTCTTTCGGTAGCCCCCGAAGCCTCCTATCACAAGGCCCTGGCGGACTACCTGGGGGGCCTGATCGCGCTAAGCGCCCACGCGGATGATAAGGCTACGCAGCTTTTCCGGTCCGCCCAAGAAACGTTGGAAGAAGCCGCCCGTTACTGGGGCTATGGGCGGAATCAGGAGCGGATGCAGGCCTGTCATGACCTGGTGCGCTGGATGGCCGATCTCCTCAACGGGATGGCGGAAAGCGCCGTTTCGGGGCTGTATTACCTCCTGCCTCTGTTTGAAGAAATTCAAGGCATTTTTCAGCGCGTTGGCCTGGTCGTCTTGCCCGCTCCTGTTCTGGAGCTTTCTGAGGGGACCCTGGCGCGGGTACACGGAGCCAATGAGCTTAAACTGATTCCCCTTTCTGGCTGGTCTGTGCCTTTGCTTTCGCCGGTGCCTGGCGCATTTTACTGTGCCCGGCAGATTGTAGCGGATGGTGATGGGGTAGCCCAGGCCCGCAGCGGGGATGTGCTGCTGCTGGAGTGCCGGAGCGTGTTGCCGGTTGGCGACCATGGGGTGTTCATTCGTCAGCAACGCGATGGGCGTATCCTTTTCCGCGCGCAAGCGGTAGGACGGGGCTTAAACTGTACGGCTAAAGCCCTTTTACGCAGGGGAGGGGGAGGATGAACGAGCGTGAATATCGGGTCGTAGTGATCGGGGCAGCCGGTTTGGACGTACACGTCTGGCCACGGATGATGGCGATCGAACCCGGCAAGTCCAATCCCGGCTACATCCGCTGGAGTTGGGGCGGGGTCGGGCGCAACATCGCCGAAAACCTGGCGCGCCTGGGGGCGGAGGTGATTTTCATCTCCGCGGTTGGCGATGATGAACCTGGCCATAACCTCCTGCAGCATTTGCAGAAAATCGGGGTGAATACGGAAGCCGTCCACATCGCTCCTGACCAGCACACCGGCGCCTATGTGGCCCAGTACTACTTCGATCGCCGTTTAGCCGTAGCTTTCGATGATATGCTCATCATGCGCAGCATTACCCCGGCTTATCTTCAGCGGTATCGTTCCCTCATCCGCAATGCGGATATGGTCTGTCTCGATGCCAACCTGACTGCGGAAACCCTGGAGAGCCTGTTCCGCCTGACCAGCAAATATGAGGTGCCCGTCTGCGCGGATCCGACGGCGGAGCTGTTGGCGCCGCGGCTGCACCCTTACCTGCCGGAGCTGACCGCCATCACGCCCAACCGACGGGAGGCGGAGATGCTTTTGGGAGAGCCGCTGCCGGATGAGGAGGCACTTATTCGCGGGGCACGGCGTCTGGTGCAGTTAGGGGTTGGGCTGGCCGTCATCACCCTGGGCAAGGGGGGACTGTGTTATGCCACGCAAGAAGAAAGTGGCCGCCTGCCGGCTTTTAAGGCCGAGGTTGTGGACACCGTCGGGGCCGGCGACGCGCTCACCGCGGCCATTGCCTACGCGCTTCTGGAAGAGATCCCGCCTTCAGAGGCGGTGCGGCTGGGACAAGCCGCCGCAGCGCGTACCCTGGCCTGTCATGAGACGGTATGCTCTACCCTCACCTGGGAGAGCCTCTATGAATACCTGGAAGGCTAAGCCCGGAACTATCCCGGAATGCGGCTTGACTTTACCGCATTTGTCTTCATAATTATAAACGTTAAGCTTTAGTCCTGTTCAGGAGGCACACTGTGGAAGGGCGGGTTTTGCTTATTGAAGACGATCCAGCCAATGCCGCTATCCTGCGCGAGCATTTGAACGAGGGGCAAATCAAGGTGGAAGAGGCTACCACAGGGCAGGAAGGCATTGAAAAGGCCCTGCGGCTTATTCCCGAAGGCATCGTGATCAGCACCACCTTGCCGGATATGGCCGGCATCGAAGTGGTCAAGCAACTGCGCGGCCTGAGCCGGACCCGGCACATTTTCATGATGATGCTGGCCGATGAGAACATGCATCATGAACTGCTCAACGGGCTGGAAGTGGGCGTAGATGATTTTGTGCCCTCTCCGTTTGACCCCGATGAGGTCACCCTGCGGGTGCGCAACGCTTTACGGCGCGCCACCAGCTCCAACCGGACCGATCCCATCACCGGACTGCCGGCGGGGCCTCTGCTGCAGGAGCAACTGCGCTTCCTGGTCCAGAACGATCCTGAAGGTACCTGGTGTCTGATCCGCTTCCGGGTGGCCTACCTGGATCCCTTCCGTGAGGTTTACGGTTTCATGGCCGCTGAAGATTTGCTGCGGGGTGTGGCGCGGATCTTTTCGGAGGTCATGGGTCAGAATCTGAGCGAAAAGGACTTCCTGGCCTACGGCGGGCGGGATGATTTCATCGTCATTACGCAGCGTGAGCGCTTTGAGGCCTTGCGCGATGAGGTGACGCGGCTGTTCGCGGAAGAAGTGGGATCGCACTACAACTTCATGGACCGGGAGCAGGGCTATATTCTCTACGAGGGGCAGAAAGTTCCTCTGGCCGAGCTGCGCGTGCGCATGGTCACGCCCGAAACCGATGGGCCTTTCTACGACATCCGCTCCCTCACCGAGGCGCTTGGCAACTGACCCTGGCGTGTTTTGCCCTGACTTGTGAGTTTTTGACCTACGCCCCGCTCTCCTCCGGGGCGTAGGTATTCTATGGCTGATGAGGGACCATGACTGCGTTGGTTGTTTTTACAGCGGGATGGGCGCTGGGCAGCGTCGTCATGGACGCGGCGCTGGTCCATCCGGCCTGGTTTCTGCTCCTGCTCCCTGTGGCCATGGTGGTGGGCTACGCCTGGCGGACGCCGTTGGCTCGCAAGGTGACCTGGGCTTTGTTCGGCATTCTGGCGGGGGCAGCGCGGCTCTATCTGGCCCAGCCGGTGCTGGATGAGGCCCATGTGGCCTTTTATCGCGGGCGCGGCCCGGTCACCCTGGTGGGGAAGGTGATAGCCGAGCCGGATGTGCGTCCGATGACGAGCTACATTCGGGTGCGCGCTGAAAGCCTGGCCCTGGGGGAAAATGCGGCGCAGCCGGTCCGCGGGCTGGTGTTGGTGCAGCTTCCCCCTTATACCCCGGTCGCTTATGGCGATCGCCTGGCCTTGCGGGGGCAACTCGAAGAGCCGCCGGTGCTGGAAGGCTTCTCTTATCGCGATTATCTGGCTCGCCGGGGCATCTACGTGCAGATGCTTCGGCCAACCCTGCAACGCCTGGCGAGCCATCAGGGCAATCCTGGGCTGGATTTGATTTACCGCTTTAAGGCGCAAGCCTGGCGCACGCTTCTGCGCCTGTTGCCGGAGCCGCAGGCTTCCCTGCTCGCGGGGATTCTGTTGGGCATCGAAAGCGGCATTCCCCATCAGTTTCAGGAAGCTTTTGCTGCGACCGGCACAAGTCACATTGTGGCTATTTCCGGCTTTAACATCTCCATCATCGCTGGCGTTTTTGCGGCGCTGGCGCGTCGGGTGGGGCGGGGAAAAGCTGAATTCTGGCTGGCGACGGGCGGCGTGGCCCTGTACACGCTTCTGGTCGGCGCTTCGGCTTCGGTGCTGCGGGCGGCCCTGATGGGCAGCGTTGTGCTGGCTTCCCGCGCGCTTGATCGGCGGGTGCATGGACCGACCTCCCTGGCCACAGCGGCCCTGGGCATGGCTCTGCTCGATGCCCATGTCTGGTGGGATGCCGGCTTCCTGCTCAGCTTGAGTGCGACGGCGGGCCTTCTGCTTTTCACCGACCCGTTGACGCACCTGTTTTTGCGGAGCTTTACGCGCTGGTTGGGACCAGGCTGGGGACAGCGGCTGGTGGGTTGGCTCAGCGACGCGCTGATCGTCACTCTGGCCGCGCAGATAACGACGACTCCCATTATCCTGGCCCTGTTCAAGCGGCTGTCTCTCATCACCCTGCTGACGAATTTTTTGATCCTTCCCGCCCAACCCTGGGTGATGCTGCTGGGCGGCGTGGCGCTGATCGCAGGGCTGCTCTGGTTCCCGCTGGGACAGGTGCTGAGTTGGGGGGCCTGGGTCTTCCTGACCTACACCATCGAGGTGGTGAAGTTGACGGCCCGCCTGCCCTGGGCTTCGGTGCCGTTTGAGCTGGTGAGCGTGCCGGTGATTTGGGGTTATTACGCCGGGCTGGCCTCCCTCCTGGCCTGGCAGACCATGACGCCGGCCCGGCGGTGGCGCTGGCTGGCACGGCTCCGTCGCCTGCCCGGCTGGGCCTGGGTTGGGACTTTCACGGTCCTGGTGCTGCTGGTCGTGGCCTTGGTGATGCTGCCCGACGGTAAGACGCATGTGACGATTCTGGCTGTAGGTCAGGGAGATGCGGTCTTGATTCGCACTCCAACTGGCCGTCAGGTGCTGGTGGATGGGGGGCCTGATCCTACCCGGACGCTGGAAGTCCTGGGCCGGTTTCTGCCCTTCTGGGAGCGTCACCTGGATGGGGTGATTCTGACTGCGCCGATGGCGGAGCGTCTGAACGGCCTTTTGCCGGTTTTGGACCGTTATCGGGTGGATTACGTGTTGACTGCGCCCATGACAGGCACGACCGCGCTGGAGACGCCCTGGCGCGCGGCGCTGGCTTCTCGCCCGCCGGACACGGTCGGGGTGCTGTACGCCGGCGGGGTCTGGTCCCTGGATGCCTCCACCCGGCTCCGGGTTCTGTGGCCACCGGCTGATACCTCCGGTCCCCTGGTGTTGCAGGTGGATACGGGCCCGCAGCAGGTGTTGCTGGCTGGCGCGGCCACGACAGTGGTGGAGCAAGCTCTGGTGGCGACGTGGGGGGAAGCTTTGCGCGCTCAAGTCTTGTTGGTGCCGCGCCATGCGGCGGCTACGGCGGCCACTCCGGATTTTCTGCGCATGGTGGCGCCGGAAGTGGTTTGCATCACGCTGGGCGAAGGGCAGGAGCCGGCTCCTGAGGCCCTGGTCCGGTTGGTAGACTGGCCTGTCTATCGTACCGACCGGGATGGGTCTATCGAGCTGATCCTTAAAGAACACAGTCTGCGCGTGCGCACGCACCGCTGAGCGGCGGCTCATTTCATGACCGGAGAAGGGAGTTAGCGGACGGTGGAAGCCTGGGGAGCGATTGAAGCGGGTGGAACCAAATTCGTCTGTGCAGTAGGCACGGGGCCGGAACAGATATTGGCCGAAAAGCGCATTCCGACTGGTTCCCCTTATGCCACCTTGAGCGAGGTGATCGCCTTTTTTGCCGAGCAACAGCGTAAGGGAGTGCAATTGCGCGCTGTGGGGGTAGGCAGCTTCGGCCCGCTTGTGCTGGACCCGACGGCGCCAGATTACGGCTGTATTGTCAACACCCCCAAGCCGGAATGGTCAGGGCTGAATGTGTTGCGCCCCCTGGAGCGCAATCTTGGGGTGCCGGTTCGCCTGGAGACGGATGTCAATGCAGCCCTGTGGGGAGAATGGCGCTGGGGAGCGGCCCGCGGTTTGAGCCATGTCCTGTATATGACAGTAGGAACAGGCATCGGTGGGGCGGCGCTGGTGCAGGGGCATCTGTTGCAGGGTGCCTGGCATCCGGAAATGGGCCATCTCCGTCTTCCCCGTGATCCTGAGGATAATTTTCCCGGCGTCTGCCCCTATCATGGCGCGTGTCTGGAAGGTCTGGCTTCTGGCCCGGCTTTGAAAGCGCGCTGGAACGTCGAGCCTTTCGAGCTGCCGACGCATCATCAGGCCTGGGCCTTGGAAGCGCGCTATCTGGCTCTGGCCCTGGTCAATCTCATTGTCACCCTGGTTCCGCAGCGCATCATCCTGGGGGGCGGAGTGATGCAGCAGATGCAGTTGTTCCCGCTCATCCGCAAACAGGTGAAGACGCTCCTAGGCGGGTATCTTCGCCTGCCGGAATTGCTCCATACGCAGCTTGAAACTTACATCGTCCCGCCCCTGTTGGGGCAGCGCGCTGGCCTGTTGGGAGCGTTGGCCCTGGCGATGGAAACGTCCGCTTCGTAATCGGGGCTCCCTCAGGCAAAATGGCGCTATTTTAAAATCCCGCTAGAATGGTGTAAGATAGAAATTCGGAGGAGGTGCACCCATGGATTTTAAGACTTTGATAGCCAAACGTTACAGTTGTCGGGCGTATACCTCTCAGCCGGTTGAAGAGGAAAAGCTGCAGTTGATTTTGGAAGCAGCGCGGCTGGCGCCAACGGCGGCCAATCGGCAGCCCTTCCGGATTCTGGTGATCCACACCGCCGGGCGTGAGGAAGCGTTGCGGCGCATTTACAACAAGGACTGGTTTGCCCAGGTGCCGATCGTTTTGGCGGTGTGCGGCGTCCCGGCGGAAGCGTGGAAACGGCGGACTGATGAATGGAGCGCTATGGATGTGGATGCGGCTATCGTCATGGATCATATGATCCTGATGGCCACGGAACTGGGCCTGGGCACGTGTTGGATTGCCGCCTTCGATCCGCAGGCCGCGCGTGAGGTGTTGCAGCTCCCCGAAGACATTAAACCGCTGTTGTTCACCCCGCTGGGCTATCCGGCCGATCAGCCCCGCGCGAAGGTGCGTGAGACGCTCGATGAACTGGTGCGTTACGAAAGGTGGAGCTGATGGGCACGCGCCTGGTGACGGTTCGCCTGGCTCCTTACGTCCAGGGCTACTGGCTTATCGGCGCTTCGGGAGTGATTGCCGTGGACGCCGGACCCAAGGGGGCGGCACAGCGGATGCTGGCGGGCTTGCAGGCTGCCGGGGGGAGTTCGGCCCAGGTGCGTCTGATTCTCGTCACCCATGGGCATCTCGATCACTTTGGCGGGGCGGAGGCGCTGCGCGCCATCACCGGCGCGCCTGTAGCCGTTCATGCCCTGGATGCGGAGGCCTTGCACCGTGGTCAGAACGATCCGGCGGCGCTGCGTCCCCGCGGCTGGGTGGCCCGTGTGGTGCAGGTGCTGCCCTTCTCTCTGGGGGGCGCGCCGCTGGCCGGCTTTAAGCCCGATCTGGTCATCGCGGAAGCGCGCGACTTCGATTTGTCGGCCTATGGCATTCCCGGACGTCTCATCTCGACTCCGGGGCATACGCCCGGCTCCGTCAGCCTGTTGCTGGAGGATGGTCGGGCTTTGATCGGGGATTTGCTGATGGGCCAGCTCTGGGCGCCGCAAAGTCCAACCTGGCCCTTTTTCGCCTGGGACCCTCAAGCTTTGTTGACGAGCGTGCGAACGCTCCTGGATGCCGGTGCGCAGAGCTTCTATCCTGCCCATGGCGGCCCGCTGGATGCGCGTGCCGTCTGGCGTTGGTGGCAAAAGGTCCGACTTTGAAGATAAGACCTGAGGAGGATTGGATTGATGAAACGTCTGTCCTACATCAGCCGGCTGGTGAGCGAGGCTCCAGAGCGGGACTTGCAGGAAATTCAGCGGGTTTCGCAGCGCAATAACGCACGAGATGGCATCACCGGCGTATTGCTTTACATCGGGGGCTATTTCTTTCAGCTCATCGAGGGAGAAGATGAAGCGATTGACCGCCTCTTCGATAAATTGCAGCGCGATGCGCGGCATACGGATATTGTGCTCATCCAAACTGAATTGGGGGTGACGGAGCGCCTTTTTCCCCAATGGGCCATGGAAGTGTTCAACCTGGAACGGCGGGAGGAGGATTACCTTCTCCCCTTACGCCTGCTGCTGCAGACGCTGTTCCAATCCCATCAGATCATCGCGCGTTACACCCAACCGACCGTAGCCCACATGCTGGCGCGCGGCCTGAATCCCGGCCAGATTAAACCCAGGCGCATCGAGCGCGTCGTCCTTTTTGGGGACATTTTGGGTTTTACCACCCTGACCGAGGCGCTGGGCGAAGCGGAGGTCCTGGGGCTGGTGGAGCGCTACCTGGATTTGTGCACGGAACAGATTGAGGGCCACGGCGGGGAGGTGAATAAGTTTATCGGAGATAGTGTGATGGGCTATTTTCCGGCGGAACGCCTCGATGCGGCCCTGGAGAGCGTATTGGAGATTCTGAAGGCCCTAAATGAGATGCGGGCCAGCGCTCCGGTGGATAGCCCTTTGCGCCTGCTGTATACTGGCTTTGGCCTGGCCTATGGCCCGGTGTTGGAAGGCAACGTCGGCACAGGGCGCAAGCTCGATTACACCCTTTTGGGGGATACGGTGAATACCGCCGCGCGTCTGCAGGCGCTCACGCGCGAAATCGGCTATCAGATTTTGCTCGCGGCTGAGGTGCGTGACCATGTGCAACAGGCCTGGACTTTCAAATCCCTGGGGCAGTACGCCATTCGGGGTAAAGAGACGCCCGTCGAACTGTTCACGCTGGACGATCCGCGGGCCTGTTGCCTGATCGCGCCCGATAGCTGGCGCACGGCCTTAAAAACGTTTTTAGCCGCTCAAGCGGCACAGCGGCCTGTCTGAGGCCAGATTCTACCGGATAAGAAAGGACCTATGGAACAGATTACCTATCGCGGTTGGCCAACCTGTTATCGCCTGACGCGCGACGACCTTGAACTGGTCGTGACGGCTGACGTGGGGCCACGCATCATTCGTTTTGGCCGGGTGGACGGCCCCAATATGTTCTGTGAGTATGAGGAATGGTGGGGTAAAATCGGCGGGACGGAGTGGCGCAATTATGGTGGCCATCGGCTTTGGCATGCTCCGGAAGTGCGTCCGCGGACCTATGCCCCGGATAACGATCCCGTGACGGTGCGGGAAACACCTGAAGGCTGGGCCTTCACCCAGCCGGTTGAAGCGACCACCGGCATCCAGAAAGAGCTGGTCATCAGCTTCCCGTCGCTGGCAGGCACGGTCCGCGTTACCCATCGGCTGCGCAACCTCGGCCTTTGGGCCGTGGAGCTGGCGCCCTGGGCTTTGTCGGTGATGGCGCCAGGAGGAACGGCCATCATCCCCCTGCCTGAACGCGGGCCGCACGGCACCAACCTGTTGCCCGCGAGCGTGCTGGCCCTGTGGAAGTACACCGATCTGAGCGATGCGCGCTGGACTTTTGGCCGTCGTTTCATTCTCTTGCGGCAGGACCCGCAGGCCACTACGCCGCAGAAAATCGGCGCGACGGTACCGGACGGTTGGCTGGCTTACACGAACGCGGGCTATACTTTTCTCAAGCGCTTCCCCTACTGCCCCGGAGCCGTTTATCCGGATTTGGGGGTGAATGCGGAATGCTTCACCAATGCCCGCATGTTGGAGCTGGAAAGCCTCGGCCCGTTGGTGCGTCTGGCGCCGGGGGCGGAAGTGACTCACGTGGAGACCTGGGCCTTGCTGCAAGACGTATCCAGGCTGGCCGACGAGGCCGATGTCGCGCAGCACCTGCTGCCGCGGCTGCAACCCTATCTCGCTCAGGAGTAGCAGCATGAAACCCATTTCCTGGCATACCCTGGCCATTCACGCCGGCGATGATGAGCATGAGCGCGATGTCGCGCCGCCGCTGCACACCGCCTCCAGTTATCGCTACCAGAGTGCTGAAGAGGCAGCTTATGCTTTTGCCAGCGAAACGCTGCCGATTTATACCCGCTGGGGCAATCCCACCCTGGCCTTGATGGAGGCGAAGGTCGCTGCGCTGGAGGGGGGCGAGGCGGCCCTGGCCGCGGCTTCCGGTATGGCGGCCATCAGCACGGCGCTGCTCACC
>Ga0209227_1002803_pt1 | contig 12136 bp, 16 predicted proteins | sample YNPBryantNP2012_FD_185815 | JGI IMG/M metagenome (GOLD analysis project Ga0209227, IMG submission 185815) | Anoxygenic and chlorotrophic microbial mat microbial communities from Yellowstone National Park, USA - YNP Bryant NP 2012 (SPAdes)... ...
TGGAGGCAAGGCTCACAAGCGCCAGATTGCAAGCACTGCGGACACAGATCAACCCGCATTTTCTCTTCAACACCCTAAACTCGATTGCAGCACTGATTTACGTCAACCCGCGTGCAGCCGACGAGATGCTTGGTGACTTGAGCGAATTGCTGCGCCGCTCTCTCAATTCGATGGAGGAACAGGAGGTTCCTCTCGCGCAAGAGTTGGAATTCATCGGGGGCTATATAAGGATTGAGGAAAAGCGTTTTGGCGACCGGCTTCGACTGGAACAGAGCGTTTCTGATGAAGTCACGAAAGCTCTGGTTCCAGCTCTCATTCTTCAGCCTTTGGTCGAGAACGCCATTCGCCATGGCATCGAGCCGCGGCGCGGTCCGGGACTCATTTCGATTGAGGCAAGACAGGAAGACAAGAATCTGCATCTGGTAGTCCGGGACAACGGTAGAGGATTGCCTCCAGAGGGCCCCGGCGACTTGGGACGTCGCCGGATGGGGCTGGCGAATACACGCGCAAGGCTGCAAGGACTATACGGCCCGAACCAGCGGTTCAACCTCGGCCGAGCGGAACCGCAAGGTTGCCAAGTCGATATTTACCTCCCCTTGCATTTCGAACCAGTGCAGGTCTTCCCCAGTTCGAGCGACCCATCAGTATGAAGATTCGAGCACTTATCGTGGATGACGAGCAGTTGGCAAGGCAGCGCATTCGGTTGCTGTTGGGGGAAGAATCTGACGTGGACCTGATTGGCGAATGCGAAGACGGTTTTGAGGCCGTGGACCAGATTGTAGCCACCAAGCCCGACTTGGTTTTTCTGGACGTACAGATGCCGGACATGGACGGATTTGAGGTGTTGCGGCAAGTGCCGCAGGCGTTGCTACCAGTTGTGATCTTCACCACGGCTTACGATCAATACGCGCTTCGGGCGTTCGAAGTGAATGCCCTGGATTATCTCTTGAAGCCATTCAAGCCCGGCCGGTTCAAAGAGTCGGTCCAGCGAGCGAGGGAGCTTATTGCCAACAAACAAGTTGGCGTTGCCGCCCGTGGCCTTCTCACGCTCTTAGGTCAATCTTTGCCGCCTGCAGGTCAGCTCACCCGATTGGCTGTCAAGGACGCAGGCAAGGTCACCTTTGTGGAACTCGACCAGATACAAACCATCGAAGCCGCCGGAAAATACGTCGTAGTACACGCCGGCAAGGTGAATCATGTCCTGCGCAGGAGCATTAGCTCGTTGGAACTACATCTTCCATCACATCAATTCTTGCGCATCAGCCGATCGGTAATCGTCAATATTAACCAAATTCAGGAGCTTCAACCGATGTTCAAGGGCGAGAATCTGGTTCTGCTGAAGAACGGAAAGACCTATCCCACCACGCGTCCGCTTCGTGAAATCCAGCAAAGGCTGGAATTCAGGTGATTTTTGTGACTTTTCCATCTCGCCGAAGATTTCAAGAACTTGCTTGATTCTACGCCGCTGCTGTGTGTTTGGCGCTGCGGTTGGTATGATCCTGGCAGCGATCTCAAGCGTGCAACCAGTTCGGCTGGGGGTGGTTCGTTCCCGCTCGCCGGCGCTTCGTACCAGAACATCCAGCCTTCGTTCCAAATCACGAGCCAACTCTTGGTAATCCGCGCACAATGCCGTAGCGAGAGTGAACAAGCTATCGCCATGAATCGAAAAGTAAAAACAACGAAAGCAAAACGTCTGTTCTTGGCGATTGCGGCGCTGCTCGCCGTTGGTGCATTGTGGTTCACCCGGTCGGCCTGGCGCACGCATACGTTCCACAAGTGGAGCATGGACGTCGGCATTGAAGCGCCGAACGGCGTGCCCAGGCCCGGTCAGATGCTCCGCTCTCCCGATCCGCTTCGGCGGTTCACTGACTTCACCCCCGAACAGCGGGTCGAGTTCGCGAGGAAGGGGCGCGGCCCCGGAGGATGAGAAATAACAGCCTGCCCCGGCGATCACCGGTCACTGAATCATGACTCTGTCAATGAAAAAATGCTCTCATGAGGCGAACCGCTTCGCAGAAGTGCGCAACGAATCAGCCCTCCCGCATTCTTGTGGCGCCTTTACTCTGATTGAATTGCTTGTTGTCATTGCCATCATTGCCGTCCTGGCGGGGCTGCTCCTGCCTGCTTTGGGCCGCTCGAAGGTCAAAGCCTACAACGCGGCCTGCGTGAACAATCTTCGGCAACTGGGCATTGCTACTCGTCTCTATTGCGATGACAACCAGGAACTCTTGCCGAGTGCGGAGATTCTTCCTACACAGCCGATCGATCCCCGGAATCCGTTGCCACGTATCTGCGATGTCCTCGCCAGTTACGTTGGAAGGACCAGCGGAACTAACACAAACAGTGCAACGGTGTTCAAATGCCCGGCCGACAAAATGGGTCGGTTTGCGACTGAAGGGTCTAGTTACGAATGGAATGCCGACCTGAACGGGCATCGCATGGACGAAACCCGAACAGACGAAGCATTCCTTCTATTGGAGCGAGGGAACCCCTCCGGCGGAATTACGAATTTCGTCCTGACCTTCCCCCCGGAAACGACTCCGCTCTTACTCGATTACGACAATTCTCACCCCCGTGTGCCAAGACCCGGGAAGAATGTTGTTTTCATGGACGGGCATGTTGCACCTTTGGAAGTCATTCGCGATGACTCCGACTAAAGGCCCGGGACGGCAGCGGCTACCTTCTTCTGCAACAAACTGACGGCCGAGAATCATCCACCCGATTCCAAATCGCCCCTTTGGACAATGTGCGCGGTTGATCACCGACATCGAGTCGCGACTTGAGAATGTTGTGCCCTTGCGAGCCGGGCGGAAACGGGAGACCGACCGGCAAATGAAATCGTTGAAAAAGCTAAGTATCAAGTATGGTTTGGCAAGTCGTGCAATGTCGCTTGTCGCAGTGATCAAGCGTAAAGGCGACAGGCCGGGCGAGGTACCCAAGACGATGGTTGTGCCGGTCGGCATGCCCCAGGATACTGCTTTTGAGGCATATACCCATTCTTTCGGCAGAACCGTGCATGCCGCGCCTTCTCCCCTTATTTTGGAGCGTTGTTGGGCAGATATGTCCCCGCCTGATAAACCTTCCATCGCGTTGAGGCTGGCGTGGGAAAAAATTCCCGAGGCTGACGTGTTGATACGGCTTGCGGGGCTGATCGAGCCTGATGGCGGCATGCCGGGTCGGGATGAGTATGACCGTTGGATTGCAAGTGCAACGGTGTTGTTCTGCTTCTTTGCACACGGGCACACAGAGCAAACCGGCGCATTCCGTGCGCATTTGCAGCGGTTGTTATCGTTTCTGAAGAATTCACCCCAGACTTCTACGGATCTTCGCAAGCGCCGGTTGGTGGAGTTGGCCGAACTGGGTACCGTACCGAAAGCCGATTGGGATGAATTGGCAAGCGCAATCGCAACCGGCAACCAGGTCGCGCCCTTCTGGTTCTGGCGGGCTGTAAGTGTTTTGTTCACCGCTTGATGTACCGCGGTCAAACCTGGTCGGCATTTACTTGCCGACCGCCCTGCAGAAGCGATGCGGGGGCTTCTCGGTGTCGGTCCAGAGGATTTTGCCGGCAGGGTTCGGCTGGAATTCTTCAAGGTCCATCCGAGTGGCAAGGGCAGAAGAACATTTGAGCGCGTGGACAAACTCAGGCGTGGCGATCATTCGGTTGCGGCTGTGCCGCGCAGTGCGAAAGGCTGGTTGAAATTTGGGGCGGGTTTACTTATTGTGGTGCTATGGCAGCGGCAAACGAGCCTGTAACGATTCAACCTGACATTGAGAAAGACACGGACAGCCGTCCGAAAGACACGCTCGATCCCGGCTACATCGTTATTTGCTGGAACGATCCTGTTAACCTGATGGTGTACGTCACGCACGTGTTTCAGGTGGTGTTTGGTTGGTCGCGTCAGAAGGCCGAACATCACATGCTTGAAGTTCACAACAATGGCAAAAGCGTGCTGACGCGCGAGACTCTCGAACGCGCGGAATTTTACGTGCACCGGCTCCAGGAATACGGATTGCAGGCAACAATGGAGAGAGACGAGCAATGATATTACTGAAGGCCGACGGCGACCGTTATCAATTCGGCATGAGTCTAGCCGAAAAGACAGTACTGCTCGCGCTTCTGGAGCGGTACCCGATGATTCCGCTGTCGTACTACAAGCTGTCAAAGAACCTTGGGAGTGACAAGGAGGACGACCAGGCCATGCTCGAGGAAGCAATGTCATCGCGCCGGTCGCTGTTGAAGAAGCGGGTGACCCAGTTGATGCACGGCGAAAGCAGGTTCCATCAGGGGCAGAACCAACTGCGTGCGACTTTCACACGCGAGGAAATCGAATGGCTGTTACAGGTGTTGAATGATATTCGTGTCGGGAACTGGATTCGGCTTGGTTGTCCTGATTGTGAGATTCGCATGCCCGTCCCAACCAGCCGCGAGGAGAAAATCGCTTTGGCCGAAATGGAACTGGCGGCGCATTTCGAGTGCATGTTTCTCGAGGCAGTTGACGGGCACATGAAATGAGATCGGAGAGGGTGGCGTGACCGGGTTTCCGCCGATACTTGACGACTCGCTGGCTTTTCCGGATCCGCGCAATGCAGTGGAACTGGACGGATTCGACGGCCTTGTGGCAATCGGAGGCGATCTGTCCGTGCCACGGTTGTTGAGCGCGTACCGGGCCGGAATTTTTCCGTGGACAAGCCCGTTGATCACATGGTGGTCACCGAACCCGCGCGCAATCATAGAACTTGATGGATTTCACATCCCAAGGAGCGTCAGGCGTTTGTTGCGCCGGAAACCATTCGAAGTGACGATTGACCGTGCGTTCAAGTCCGTGATTGAAGGCTGTGCTGAACCTGCTCCCGGCAGGAGAAAAACGTGGATAACCAGTCAGTTCATAAAGGCTTACACGAAACTGCATGAGGCAGGTCACGCACACAGTGTCGAGTGCTGGCTTGAAGGCGTGCTTGTGGGGGGCATCTATGGTGTATCTGTTGGGGGTCTGTTCGCGGGCGAATCGATGTTTCATCGTATCACAGGCGCATCTAAAGTGGCGCTGGTGCATCTGGTCGAACATTTGCGGGAGCGCGGTTTCATGCTTTTTGACATACAGATGGTGACGCGCACGACGGCATTGTTCGGTGCAATCAATGTTTCACGCGATGAGTATCTCGATCGCCTTGCCAAAGTGGTGGATTTGCCCGTGCAGTTTTAACCATCTTAGCCAGCATATTTCTCAGCGCGGCGCAGCCGCAACCAAATGTTCGAGGCGTAACAATGGCCCTGGTTGCAGGAATACCGCTGTGTCGCGCCGCGCTGAAAGGGGCGACTTCGTCGCCCACGGGGGGAGATGCGAGTCGGATCAGCGGACGAACAGTTCGAAGGTAAGAGTCTCGAACCACCCGCTGATCTGCGATTTCCGCACAGATCATCCAATACTAACTCCAAAGGCTCCACGCTGGTGACAAACTGAACAAACTCGCAGCCAGAAAATCTTCGCAGAAATGATCGATTTCTCAATATAGTTATTCAGCGCGGCGCAGCCGGAACCAAACTTGCCCGAAGCCCAAAGACCCGGTGCTTCCGCCCGTTGACCAGAAAACTCTGCGCCGCCGGGCTGGGAAATATGTGCTGCGACTTCGTCGCCAAATGGGGAGATGCGAGTGGGATCAGTGGCCGAAAAGTTCGAAGGCAAAAGCGTCGAACTACGCGCTGATTTGTGATTTCCGCGCAGATTGTCCAAGATTATACTATAGTGGCCTCGCGCAAACACGCGAGGTTTTGAATATGAAAAGCGATAATGTTGTTACCAACCGGAGGGAGAGTCTGTTGCAGCGTTATCTCGAAAGGTCCGCGCCGACATCGCAATTGCCCGGCGGCGACTCGTTTGCACCGGGTATAACGCGGCGGAATGTTTTGGGTATTCTCGGAGGAGGGGTGTTTTCGACGATCAAAGCTTTCACAGCAGAGCCCGGGCCAAACCCGCGATGGAGAACGGCAGTCGGCTTGAACGGGTTCGAATCAGCATCACGCAAGTATAAAAAGAACTTCCCGATTTGGGAGGTGCTGGATTTTGCGAGCCGCCATGGCTTTGACGGTGTCGAGTTGGTGCAGGGATGGCCGATGGGCGATTATCCCCGCGCCAACGAAAGCGAGCGGGTCGCCGCGCTCCGTCGAATGTATTACGGATTTGGACTTCAGGTTTTCTCGATTCAGTTGGGTGCCGACGGAGCATTCGATCCCGACCCGAACGTGAGGCAACGGTGGCTGGAGGATTTTCGAGATCGGGCGTTGTTTGCGCGTCGCCTCGGATGCGGTTGCGTTGGGTTGTGGCCGGGCGGACCGCTTCGCGGGCAAACGATCGACCATGCCATTGACCGGCTGAGCGAGTCGTTTCGTGAAGTTGGAAAGACAGCCGCCGATCTTGGCCTTATTGCGGCATTTGAGATTGAGCCCCCGTTCGTGTTCAACACAGAGGAACATTTGCGGCGAATCCATGCCCAAGCCGACCACCCGGCATTGAAAATCATTTATGATCCAAGCCATTTCGATCTAATGAACGGGTCATCCGGCAAACCGCACGAGCTTCTCCAGCGCGTTGGCGTGCGGAATATCGGGTATGTACATCTCACTGATACCGACGGCACACTCCGAGATGGTGGAACATCAAAGCATCTTCCGTGTGGCGACGGGCACGCGAACATCGCCGAGTCATTGCGGGTGCTCAGAGACGGCGGGTTCAGGGGATGGATCATGATCGATGCATGGGAAATCCCTGACCCCTACGATGCCTGTGTGAAAGGAAAGAGAATGCTCGATGCCGTCGCAGAAAATGCCCGACCGATGTGAGGTGGACCGCGCACTGCAAGCGGGGAAGGCCAATCGGGCATTCCGACATCGCACGCGTGACTGGCCCGAGCCCGAGCCTCGCTAAACAGTCATTATTTCCTTTTCCTTGTGTGCGAGGTGCGCGTCGATTTTTGCAATGTAGGAGTCGTGCAGTTTCTGGACCTCTTTTTCGGCGTGCTTTTCCTCGTCCTCAGCCACACCACCGGATTTTGCGGCTTTTTTGAGCTGCTCGATTGCGTCGCGCCGGACATGGCGGATTGCGACGCGACCGTCTTCGGCCATCTTTCTGACGACGCGAATGAGTTCTTGCCTGCGTTCGCTGCTCAATTCTGGGAACACGATCCTGATGATTTTCTTGTCCACCATGGGGTTGAGACCGATGTTGCTTTTCTGGATTGCCTTTTCGATCGGATGGATCATTGATGCGTCCCATGGTTGGATTACAAGGACACGCGGTTCAGGAGTGGTGATTCCAGCCAGCTCGCGTATTCGCATCTGGGCGCCGCCATACGCTTCCACCATGATGTTCTCGACGAGGGCGGGTGAAGCCTTACCGGTGCGAATGCCTGCGAACTCATTGATCACAACACGTTCGGTTTTTTCCATCTTTTCCTCTGCTTCCAGCAGAATTTCGTCGGGTGTCATAGTTCAGTGTGGTTTTGATTGATCGATTGGCCGGCCGTTGGCATCGGTATTCGGGCCGGCTGTGACGAGTGTGCCCAGTTTCTCGCCCAGCACCACTCGCAAGATGCTGTGCGGTTGAGAAAAATCGAACACGATGATTGGCATGGACGTCTCTCGGCAGAGCGAGAATGCGGTTGAATCCATGACTCGCAACTGCTTTTCAATCGCTTCGGTATAGGTTATGTGTTCGAAGCGGCGGGCGCTTGGGTTCGACTTCGGATCGCTGTCATAAACGCCGTCAACTTTTGTCGCCTTCAAAACAACTTCGGCGCCCACTTCTCGAGCGCGAAGCACTGCTGCGGTGTCGGTTGAAAAGTATGGATTGCCCGTTCCGGCGCCAAAAATGACTATTCTGCCTTTTTCAAGATGCCGAACTGCGCGCCGCCGAATGAACGGTTCGGCTATCTGGTGCATTGTAATGGCGCTTTGCACGCGCGTGGGTATGCCCGCTCGTTCCAACGCGTCCTGCAACGCCAGCGCGTTTATCACTGTCGCCAGCATCCCCATATAATCCGCTGTGGCGCGTTCCATCCCTTTCTCACTGGCTGCAATGCCTCGGACTATGTTGCCGCCACCCACAACGATCGTGATTTGTACGCCCAATGCCTGCACCTCGCCAATATGTTCGGCGAGTTCGCTCACTCTCGCGGGACAAATCCCTGCGCCAGTTTCGTCGGCCAGGGCCTGGCCGCTGAGCTTGAGCATGATGCGCCGGTACTTGGGAACGAGTTTGTTGTTCATCTGGAATTGCAGGCAGGCACCCAGTTTCGGCGGGAGAAAAACCGGTTTGCGACAGTTCGCTTTCCGGGTATGTCTGGCGGCTGCCGCATATGCGCGCGATTCCTAACAGAAAACCCGGTGCGCGTCAAATCATCTCCAGCACCGCCTGAACGAGCTTCGTTACGCCGGCTTCCACTTCGCTGATTCTATTGGCAAGCATGTAAGCCGGGGTGCTTGCGATTTTGAGCGTTTTGTCCACCACCACATTGTGCACGGTGCAATTGACATGTCTTGCTCCGAAGCTCTGCAGACGCGCTGCTGTTGACGCGTCATTGCCGATGGTTACCTCGACCTTTTTGGCGCCGAACAACCTGGCGGCAATTGCAGGAGCGATGCAGACAAATCCGAGCGGTTTGCCCGCAAGATGCGCTTCCTGAAGAACCCTCGCCACCTCGGGATGCACCTCGAACCGATCCTTGTTGATGGCAAAACTCGAGAGGTTCTGTGCCGCGCCAAGTCCGCCCGGCAGGATGACCGCATCCACTTCTGATACCTTCAACTGGTGGAGAGGAATGATGTTGCCGCGGGCTATCCTTGCGGACTCGACAAGGACATTGCGGCGTTCATTGCGCACGGGTTGTCTGGTAAGATGGTTGACGACCTGATACTGCTCGACGTCCGGCGCCGCGCAAACGGCCTTTGCATTGGCCCGATCAAGTGCCAGCAGTACCAGAACCGATTCGTGAATCTCGGACCCGTCAAAAACTCCGCAACCTGATAGAATGACTGCAACCTTCTTCATGGCGGCAATCTAAGCAAAACCACTTTCCCGGCGCAATGCTCTCGCGAAATGATCATTGCCGGTTGAGACTGCACCACGCTCTCCCGCGTTCGCGGAACAAACATCTCACGAAATTCGCACTGCTGTGCCGCTTGCGGTAACCATCAACATGCTGTTGTTCGCGCCAAGCACTTCGTAATCAAGGTCAACTCCAACCACGGCGTTTGCACCGAGGTTCATGGCAGCCATTTCCATCTCCCGAATCGCAGTGGCGCGGGCATCAGCAAAAACTTTTTCGTACGAACTGCTCCTGCCACCCACAATGTCCCGAATCGACGCAAAGAGGTCTCGAAAGATGTTTGCGCCAACGACAGCCTCGCCTGTGACAATCCCAAAGTACGCTTCGATTTGGTGTCCCTCGATGGTTGGTGTTGTTGTTGATATCATAAGTTGGGGGCCTTGGTAAACCCTGTCTCCGGTTCTGTGAAGTACAAATTCAGCCTGCATTTGTACAATATACGCCCTCTGCAATTCAGGAACATCCACGCCGACCGAATTTGTAATCCGCGGGAAGTCTGCTGCGACCGACGTCGGCGACTGCGAGAATCAACCCGCGACAGAGCGCCGATCTTACAAAGAACGCCCTTGTCTCGCCGTGGGCATCCGGTTGCGGCTGTGCTGCATTGAGACCATGCCTTCGAGCCGGCTGCGCGCCAGATGCAGCAATCGGGCGATTCACGCACCGAGCCGTGGCAGCAAAGTGAGTGACGTCTCAGCCGCGGCGTTTTTTCGGGCGAAAACCGGGCGGAAGTTTGGGGCCGGCTTCAGGTTCAGGGCTGCTTGCAGCGCTGCTCGACGGTTGAGCTGGTTGTGCCGTGGGTTGAGGCTGTGATTCGCTTTCAATTGTGGCCAATCGTTCACGAGCTTTGGCAGCGGCGGCGGTCTCGCCGTATTCGTCAACAATACGACGCAACAATGCTTCGGCTTTGGCCGGCTGGCCGATTCGGTTGTACAAATTGCAAAGGTGGATAGCCGCCCATCCCCAACGTTCGGGGTCAAGTTTGTTTTTCAGTATTTCCTCGTACTCGAGAGCGGCGGCGAGATTGTTGGAAAGGTCTTTCTCGTAAATCTCCGCTATGCGCAGGGCGACGTGGACCTGGCGCGGGTTCTTGGCGAGCAACTCGCGGAAGAGGCGGATGGCCTCGAGATAGTCACCGTTTGCCCAAACCTGCTCGGCTTGTTCGTACTCGGGATTTCCCATGACCCTGCCTTCATCATCATGCAGAGATTGATGAATGCGTTCGGCAACCAACCGCGACAGGTCCTGAGCCAGTAACAGGGCGAGACCGACCACGGCGGCCAGAGTGATCGCTGCACTGAGCCCGAGCGGTGGGGCCGCACTGATGGCCGGCTTCGGGCTCGGGCTTTCAGTGGTCGTTACAACATTGGTTGCGGCGGTTTCCGCGCCTGCGTTGTTTGTGACAGTTGCTGCGCTGTTTGTGACCGAGCCGGTGCCGGGCTCGTTGGTTGAGGCACCTGCGATCGAGTCATTCGTCTGGCCCGGAGCAGTTGGAGTTGAAAGCGTGTCCCGCGGTGAAGCCTGTTGGTCGAACACGTCGTACCGCCTTGCTGCGGCGTCTGCTCGTTTTGCGTAGGCATCGATGAATCTGTGTCCAAAAACGAGCGCCCCCACAGTGAGCACCACGTACGCCACGACTCGCAGGACGATTTTCATCTTCAGAATCCGCCCCCCAACCTATCAATCGTTTGTGATTATTGCAATCGCACCTTTTGGCTTTCGCCTCGTTTGGCATCACCGAGGGGCCATATTGGAAAATCCGCGCGGAAATCGGACCGGAGCTTCACTTGCGGTCTTTGCCACGTGGTTTCGACTGCATGGTTGAACGGCGCAATTCGCGATCGAGCTCACGCCGTTTGATATCTTCGCGTCTGTCGAATTCCCGTTTACCGCGCGCTACTGCGAGCTGGACTTTGACTTTGTTGCCTTTCCAATACATGGCGAGGGGTATCAGCGCGACCCCTTTTACACTGGCGCGTTCGGCAAGATGTCTGATCTCGTGGCGGTGTAGAAGCAGCTTGCGGGGGGCTTTAGGGCGATGATTTGAAATGTTGCCGTGGGTGTATTCATCGATGTGAGCATTGTGCAACCACACTTCGTCGCCTTCCACCCTGGCGAATGCGTCAGCGATCTGTCCGTGGCCGGAGCGCAACGACTTGACCTCCGTTCCATGGAGGACAATACCGGCCTCGAATGATTCCAAAATCTCGTAATCCCTGCGCGCTTTCGGGTTACTAACGATTTCCGGCATCGTCAAAGCACGGATGAATACCAGGCGGTTGCTGCCCACCGGGGCGTCGCGATGTTAGCCAGGGTTGTGGGGCTGCGCCATTGAACTCGGTTTGCCCGGGTTGGGTTCATCCAACACGTCCCATGCGATCTTGCCCTCGATGATCTCCATCAGAGCAATGTCTGCGGCACCCAAGCGTTCCGCGCCGGCCACAAGCGGTCGGGCAGCGGGTCCCGCGGAATTCAACTGGCGCACCCTGCGTGATACAATGTTTACCAAAATGTTCGGGTTGCCGACTTTCTCTAGCGCTTTTTTACACAATTCGCTGTTCAAGTTCGGTCTCCTTAAGACATTAAAATATCGAGCCGTATATCATATACCTGTAGGCTCGATGAATGCAACTGCGATTTTTGTGCCAAAAAATCTCGACGATCTTTACCACGGGCGCACGACTCACCGCGGCGCAGGTGCAACCGATTGATCCGTTCCTGACAACTGCGCCGGTTGCAGGAACACCGCCGTGCCACGCCGGGTACATACTTTGGCCCGTACTGTCAGGCCGGCCCACTACATGGTCGAGCCCACCTCAATCTCCAGCCGCGGAAACTTCACCAGAACGACGCTTTGTGGTGTTTGGCTGGTGAGCCTGGGACATTTCCGGGTTGGAGAAGCTTGCGATGGAAGCCCAAGATGTGGTGAAGTTGTCCGACAGAAAAATGGATACGACAGTTCGAGTGCGATTTGCGCCCAGTCCGACCGGTTTTCTTCACATTGGTGGGGCGAGAACGGCGCTGTTCAATTGGC
>Ga0209227_1002805_pt1 | contig 12133 bp, 15 predicted proteins | sample YNPBryantNP2012_FD_185815 | JGI IMG/M metagenome (GOLD analysis project Ga0209227, IMG submission 185815) | Anoxygenic and chlorotrophic microbial mat microbial communities from Yellowstone National Park, USA - YNP Bryant NP 2012 (SPAdes)... ...
TTATTTCGGTCGCCGCGGGGGAAGCGCGATGTTCATTGCGGTCGTCCGGGGAGTGTTCAACCTTGCCCAACAGGTTCAACCTCTGTGAGAACTGCTATAAATGCTCAATCTTCATCAGCCCGATGGCTCATTCGGCATACCGGATTCAATGCTCAATCTCCATGTCAGCAGCATCGCAGGGTGATGATCGTCGCTTCGGGAGGGCAGAGCAGGCGCAGCGGCGCCCCCCCCAGACCGCGCGAGACGTAGAGGGTCAGTCCATCCACCTGGTACTCGCCAATGACGTAGCGTTTGCCATACCGCGGCAGGGTGAACGGACCGAGCAGCGGCAGCCGCAGATGCCCGCCGTGGGTATGCCCCGACAGTTGCACGTGAATGCCGGCGTGCGCTGCACTTTCGGCAATATCGGGCGCATGCGACAGAAGCAGTTTGAATCCGTGAGATGGGACGCCGCGCAACGCCTGACGCAACGATGGACGACCGTCCCACACATCATCGATGCCGATCAACCAGAGATCGCCGCCGTTCCACGACAGGCGGCGATGCTCATTCAGCAGCAGTGGAATGTTCGCCAGCGTCAGCGCAGCATGCAGGTCTGCCAGTCCTTCCCAGTGGTCGTGATTGCCCGGCACGGCATAGACGCCAAGCGGCGCTTCCAACCCGCGCAGCAGGCGCGGAACATCGGGAATTGCCCAGTGATGGGTGACAATGTCGCCGGTGAACACGATCAGGTCAGGGCGCTCACGTTGCATCTGCGCGATGCCCCATCTCAGGTTCGCCTCGCTATAGCGAAATCCGAGGTGGCTGTCGGTCAAATGTCCGATGCGCAACCCATCGAGCGCGGGTGGCAGCGCCGGGATGCGCAGGGTCACACGCTCCAGGATCGGGCGCGCTGGCTCCCCTAGCAGCATATGCCCGAGTGCAGCCGCGCCGAATGCCCCACCTGCCGCAGCGATGGGCCAGCCAAACAGATTGATCCCTGCCATCCCCGCAGCGGCCACGACCGCGCCAAGCCCAATCCATCCCCGGTTGACGTGCAGTCTGGTCTCTTCGATCGTCTGGCGTCCGCGCAACGGACGACGCTTGCGCGGACGAACCCCGATCGGGTGCGGTTCGTGCGGGTGTGTTTCGATTGGCACGTGGTATTCCTTTGCTGCGATGAATGAAGGTTTCGATGCAGTGCGCAGTGTGATCATGGCAACCTCGAAAAGTTTCTCCAGTCCACAGTTGCAGAATGATGCCTGACGCGGGGTCAGCTTCCAACGTTCAACCTTCCCACTCCCGCAGGATACCACAACAAGTTTACAAATCGATGAGCGCTTTCTGATATGCGGTAGCAGGCGCCTGTCAGGTTGGTTCTCGCCGCTATGCGCTATACTTTTGTGCAGTCCTGGCTGTGGGGTTGATGAAGATGGGGTTGAACACTCCCGGATCGCGCCCCCCATGGGGCGACCGAAATGAATTTCGGTCTACTAGACGAGGTTGAACACTCCCGGATCGCGCCCCCCATGGGGCGACCGAAATGATGGAGATTGAGCACTTAATCCGGGATACGCCGCGTGCCGTCGGGCTGATGGAGATTGAGCATTTCGTCCGATATGCGCCGCGTGCCGTCGGGCTGATGGAGATTGAGCATTTATAGCAGTTCCCATAGAGGTTGAACCAATTGGACAGGGTTGAACGCTCCCAGAATCGCGCTCCCGACACGGTGACCGAAATGAATTTCGGTCTACGCTTTGCCGAAAACGGGGCGTCTCGCGTGACACGGCAGACCTGGACGACGGTCAATGTATCTGAGATCTGCTGTAATCCGGTATGCGCCGCGTGCCGTCGGGCTGATGGAGATTGAGCATTTCGTCCGGTATGCGCCGCGTGCCGTCGGGCTGAAGCCCTCGGCTATGCGAGGCGAAGCCCGCCTGCGCGGGCTAGAGCGGAATAATTACACAAAGACCATAATTTCGGTCTACGCTCTGTTGGCAGCGAGCGCCTTATGCAACACGGCAGAGAGGAACAATGGTCAATGTATCTGAGAAATGCTGTAATCCTTACTCATGATCGCAGGATGCCTTGTGATGAACGAACCATACGAAAACGAGCTGCGTGATCGGCACGCCCGCCGTCGCGCTTATACCGGCGACACGATCGTGATGCGCCGCCGCGTGCCGGTCACTGCGCCGCCCTCCCGGCGAAGCATCTGGCGACGCATTCGTCGCGCGCTGCTGGCAGGCGTCGTGCTGCTGGCGCTCCTGATCGCGCTGACGTACTGGCAGTTTGCTGCTGCCGTCGCGCCGCTGATCGTCGCCGACGCCCGTCCGTTTCCTCCGCTCAATCCGCCGGGGACAGGAATCAACATCCTGTTGATCGGCGTCGATGAACGTCCCGATCACCCGGAGGAGGGGGTGCGCAGCGATACGCTGATCGTCGTCCATCTCGATACGATCGGTCGGCGCGTCAGTCTGCTCTCCATCCCGCGCGATACGCGCGTCGAGCTGCGGGATATTGGTCCCGCCAAGATCAATGTCGCGTATGGCTACGGCTACGCGGCAGCCGGAAAACTCTACGGCGAAGGGGTGACTCCTGCGCAGGGGGGAATGGCGCTGTCCGCTGAAACGGTCGGGCAGTTTCTCGACCTTCCCATCCATTACACCGCGCAGATCAATTTTGACGGTTTTGCGCGGGTGATCGACGCGCTTGGCGGCGTGACCATCGATGTACCGCGGCGGATTGTCGATGATGCCTATCCGACCGCCGATTTCGGCACGGTGCGCATCGAGTTCGAACCCGGACCGCAGCGGATGGATGGGGCGCGAGCGCTGATCTATGCGCGCACCCGCCACGCCGACAGTGATTTTGAGCGCGCCGGGCGCCAGCAACAGGTGATCCGCGCGGTTGTCGATGAACTGCGCGCGCGGGGTCCACTCGGCGCAGCATTGCTTGTTCCCGCGCTCGGTCGCGCGCTCGACGGCGCCTTTACCACCACGCTGCCGCTGTCGCGCCTCGATATGATCCTGGGGATCGGGTGGATCGCAACCGGTCTGGACCCTGCGGCGATCGGGCAGTACCGGATCGCGCCCGATACCGCGCCCAACTTCCGCGAGATCGGCTCGGACATTCTCTGGGATCCGGCAGAGGTGCGCGCCGTTGTGCGTGATTTTCTGGCGGCGCCGGTGGTCGAAACCGAACAGGCGCGCATCCAGGTGTTGAACGGCGCCGGCGTCGCCGGATTGGCGCGGCGCGTCAGCGGTGAACTGGAAGCGGCAGGGTTCACAGTTGTGCCAGCAGCCGATGCGCCACGCAGCGATATGCCCGACACCATCGTGTATGATGTTACCGGCAAGCCTGCTACTGCACGTCGCCTGGCGACGCTGCTGCATGCCGGGATTCGTCGCGGCGCGCCCGACGGCGTGAACCCGACGGTTGACATTATTGTCGTGCTGGGACGGGATCAGGTGAAGTAACGTTTATCACAGTTTCCGCGCAGAAGTTTCGCCAGACATCTCCAGGAGCACAACAATGACCCGTGAGTACGATGTTATCACGTTCGACTGTTATGGCACGTTGATCGACTGGGATCGCGGCATTCAAGAAGGGTTCGCCGCCGCCGCCAGGCGCGTCGGTGTTGAGGTTGATCTCAATGCGGCGCTCACTGCCTATCATGCGATCGAGCCGCAGGTCCAATCCGCTGAATATCGCCCGTATCGCCAGGTGCTGGCGGAAACAGCACAACGCGCTGCCGCAACGCTTGGCTGGCCCATGGACGATGATACCGCCAGGTTTTTCGCGTCGAGGTTACCAGAGTGGCCCCCATTCGCCGACACGAACCCGGCGCTGGAGCGGTTGTACGCCGCCGGGTATCGGCTGGGGATCCTGTCGAATGTGGATGACGATCTGCTCGAAGCGACAATCCGGCATTTCACCGCGCCGATCGATCTGATCGTCACGGCGCAGCAGGTTGGTTCGTACAAACCTGCGACCGGTCATTTCATCGCTGCCCGTGAACGGATCGGCGGGTTGCGCTGGTTGCACGCTGCGCAGAGTCATTTCCACGATGTCGTTCCGGCGGTGCAGATGGGATTGCCGGTCGCGTGGATCAACCGCAAACACGAACCGTTGCCGCCGGATGGTCTGGCGCCGCTGGTCGATGTGCCGGATCTGCTGGCATTTGTGGAGTGGCTGGAGGGATAACGTGCCGCGCGGGGATGATACCAACAGCGCAACCTGTGCTCTACCAGATGTGATGTAATGCGCGATACACTGCGCCCCACTCTTCCAGCGTGACTGTCTCGGCGCGTCGGGTCGGATCGATTCCAGCAGCGGCAAGCGCATCCAGCACCCGCTGCCTGTCGATCTTCATGCCCATCGCTGCCATGCCTCCCGGCAGTGCATTGCCCAACTGCTTGCGCGGATGGAGGAAACCGGCTTTGATCAGACGCAGGAGCGCTTCCGGTTGATCAGGGACGACTGCCGGTTGAGGACGGATCCGCAATCGCAGCACACTCGAATCGACCTCTGGCGCGGGGAAGAAACTTGATGCCGGAACGCGCGCGACGATCTCCGGCTCAGCGTAGATCTGAACCGCATGCGCCAGCACACTCAGATCACCTGCGCGTGCGCAGATGCGCGCAGCAACTTCCTGCTGCACCAGCACGACCATCAACGTCGGACGGAGCGGGGTGCTGAGGAAGTGCCGGAGCACTGCCGAGGTGATGGCATACGGCAAATTTGCAACCACCTTGTACGGTCGTGCGCCGGATGCTGCATCAGGATCGTGTTCTGCAAGGATCGTTGCTGGCGGCAGGCGCAATACATCACCCTGGATGATTGCCAGATTCGGGGAGGTGCGAAACTCGGTGCGCAACCGTTCTGCCAGACGACGGTCGAGTTCGATGGCGACGACCGTGCGGGCGCGCTGCACCAGTTCCCATGTCAGCACGCCAAGCCCGGGACCGACTTCGACAACTGTGTCGTCGACGGTCAACGCTGCGGCAGTGACAATTGTCGCCAGTGCTGCACCGTCGATCAGGAAGTTTTGTCCCATGCCGCGCGAGGGGCGCAGTTCCATAGCGTGCAGTGCAGCACGCACCCGTGCGCGTGAAAGGTATGGATTGCTGACCGTCATTGGAGCGGCACGATCACCTTCCACATCGTACCTTTGCCCGGCGTGGAAGTCACCTCGGCGACGCCGCCCATCAGCGACGCGCGTTCCTCGATGTTCAACAGACCAAATGAACCGCGCTGATCGTAACTGGCGCGCACCTTCTCAACATCGAAGCCGCGCCCGTCATCCTCGATGATGGTTTCGAGGGTGGTGGGCGTCTGGATCAGGCGCACCCAGATATGTTGCGCTTTTGCGTGCTTCAGCGCGTTATTGACCGCTTCCTGAATAATGTTGAACAGCGTGCCTTCGACTTTGGTGTCGAGGTGCGCATCGATCTTGTCTGCTTCGAGGATGATGTTGGTCGGATTATCGCGGAACCGCTCGAAGTACTGTTGCAATGTCACATCGAGACCCTGGGTTTCGAGCGCCAGCGGGCGCAGTTCGAACAGCATCGTGCGCACTTCGTGGGTGGTGCGCTTGGCGAGTTGCCCCAGTTTGTCGAGTTCGGGCAGCACGCGCTGCGGATCGCGGTCGAGGAGGCGTTTGATAAACTCGACATTCATCGTGATCGCCGCCAGCGCCTGCGCCGGTCCGTCGTGCAGGTCACGCGCCAGCTGGTGGCGCACCTCTTCTTCCTTCGAAAGAAGTTTGGTGCGTTCCTGCTGGAGATCGTAGATCAGTTGGGCATTCTGGAGCGCCACCAGCGCATATGACGCCAGCGCCGCCAGTTTTTCGACTTCTTCGTCGGTGAATGCGCCGTCGCGCTCGCGGGCAAAGACCATCGTGCCATAGGCGGTCAACCCGAAGCGCAAGGGGAGCAGGCAGGCGGTATGACAGCGTTGCAATGACGTGAACAGCATCAATTCAGGGTCATACTGAATCTCGTCGAACGTCAACGGGTTCGATTCACGTAGCGCCTGACCGAGTGCGCCGCCTGCAACCGTAATGGAACGTTCCCGGTCGCTGGCGTCCAGCCCGCGTGATGCCGCCACGAACAACTGATTGGGCTGTCCGGTGGAGAGGAGCACGATCCCGCAGGTATACGGCGCCAGTTTCTGGCTTTCATCGAGCGCCACCTCGAGGACGTTCTGGTAATCATTGGTGGTTGCGAGCGTATAGGCCGCTTCATACAGGGCGCGCATCTGATCGCGGTACGCATTCGCCTCACGCAGCGCCTGCGCCGCTTTTTCTTCCGCCAGCGCCACGCTCAACCGATTGCTGGCGCTCCAGCGCTCTGCCAGCCCGCCGGTGATCCAGGGGATAAAGACAAGCGCCAGCGCCCGCAGCGCCAACCCGACGTATCCCAGGGGGTCGCCCGGAATCGAACCATTACCCGGACCGATCCGTGCAATCAGGTATGCACCGACATAGGCAAACGCTGTGATCAACCCCGTCAGCAAACTCGCCGATGAATTCAGGCGAAACGCTGCGTTGACCAGCGGCAGGAGGAAGAGCGGATACAGCGCCTCACGCGGATCGGGGTTGAACAGGGTCAGCAGGAGCAGCGTCAGGATATCGACGGCGAAACTGAACCGCAACAGAGATGCAACTGACGGGATGAACACCAGGATCGTCGTAAGCGTCGTAAAGAGCACGTACCCCCACATCACGACGATCATCGGGCTTTGCGCCGCAGAAGGGGGCCAGAGCGGCTCACCGGAGATCAGGCGCACGATTCCCATAAGCAGCGCCGTCACGCCCCACCGCGACAGGTTATAGAAGCGATCGCCGCCAAGCATCTGGCGTTGCAGCGAGATCTTCGACGAGAAAGGGATGTGCTCTGCTGCGTCCATGAGCGCTACTCTGGCATTACATACGTAACTTCGCTGCAAAAACGCACCGCTGAGACGCGGAGAGCGCAGAGAACTTCAAACATGAAATGTATGCGCAGCGAAGCATGCGTTTGAGCGACTCGATACAGCATTTTCCTCTATGAACGCTGCGCCTCTGCGGTAACATACCCTTTTTGCAGCGGACTCTTGCATTCAATTCGTGTGCGTCAACCACACCGGCAATCGGTGCAGGCGCGCCTCACGCGAGACGCGCCTGCAGACCTGGTCACATCGCCTTGAGGGCTGCAATCGACGAACTCACCGCTTCGGCGCTCTTCTTCACCAGCGCCATCTCCTCATCGTTCAACGGCAGTTCCAGCACGCGCTCCACACCGCCCGCACCGAGCACGCACGGCACGCCGAAGTAGATGTCGTTCAAGCCATACTCCCCTTCCAGGTAGCAGGAGCAGGGCAACACGCGCTTCTTGTCGCGCAGGATGGCTTCGACCATCTGCACGGTTGCAGCGCTTGGAGCGTAGTAGGCGCTGCCGGTTTTGAGCAGATTGACGATTTCACCGCCGCCTTTGCGGGTGCGATCAACGATGGCGTCGAGCCGCTCCTTGCTGATGAACTCGGTCACCGGTATGCCGCTGATGGTTGTGAAACGCGGCAACGGCACCATCTCATCGCCATGACCGCCCATCAGAATCGCCTGGATATCTTCGACCGATACGCCCGCCTCCATGGCAATGAATGTCCGATAGCGCGCCGTGTCCAGGACGCCAGCCTGCCCCAGGACCCGATTCTTCGGGAAGCCGCTGACCTGCTTCGCCAGGTAGGTCATCGTGTCGAGCGGATTGTTCACCATGATGATGACCGCATCGGGCGAAAGCGGCGCTGCTTTGGAGATGCAGTCGCGCGTAATGTCGGCATTGACCCGGATCAGGTCTTCGCGGCTCATGCCGGGTTTGCGCGGCGCGCCCGACGTCACAACAATAATGTCGGAACCGGCAGTTGCGCTGTAATCATTCGTGCCGACGATCTTCACGTCAAACCCTTCGATCGGTCCGGCTTGCAGCAGATCGAGTCCCTTCCCCTGCGGCACACCCTCGATAATATCGACCAGCACAACATCGCCCAGTTCTTTGGATGCGATCCAGTGAGCGGCGGTCGAACCGACGAAACCCGCGCCGATGATCGAGATTTTCGGTCTCATTGCTTCTCCTCTTCGCTTCAAAGAGATAACTTCTGCACCATTGCAGTGGTGGAATGAACCAGGTTACGGAGCGATCACGACCTTTCTGTATGCTGCTCCTGCGCTCACAACGATACGCGCCTGACGGCAGCGCGCGCACTCTGGCGGAGCCTGGCAAGCGCCGCCTCCAGATCGGAAGGCAGGGGCGATATAAACTCGACCCACTCGCCGCCGGATGGCAATCTGAATCCCAGGCGATGCGCGTGGAGAAACTGGCGTGTCAATCCGAACGTCGTCCGTGGGCGCTTTGGACCGTACAGCGGATCGCCAAGGATGGGCCGGTTGCGTGATGCACAGTGCACCCGGATCTGATGGGTGCGTCCCGTCTCCAATCGCGCTTCGATCAGTGTGTACTCCCCCAGGTCTTCGAGGACGCGCCAGTGAGTTCGCGCCGGTCTGCCGCTGGCAACCACCGCCATGCGCACCCGGTCGGTCGGATGACGCGCGATTGGCGCATCGATCACTCCTTCGGGTTCGGGCATTCGTCCCTCGACGACCGCAAGGTAGATTTTCAGCATGGTGCGCGCCTGCTGTTGCGCCTGCAACGACCGCAGTGCGCGCTCATTGCGCGCTGCCACCAGCAACCCCGATGTGTCGCGATCCAGGCGATGCACAATACCGGGGCGCATATCGCCATTGATCGCCATCTCGGGATAGCGCGCAATGAGCGCATTGACCAGTGTGCCGTGGTCGTGACCGGGTGCGGGATGCACAACCATGCCCGCTGGCTTATCGATCACGACGATATCCCGATCCTCGTACACAATCTGGAGTGGGAGCGGTTCAGCGACGAGGCCGACCGGTTGCGGATCTGGCAGGTGCACCGTGACCGTATCACCGGCACGAATGGGGGTGCTGGGGCGCGCCTGGCGATTGTTCAGAAGCACCTGAGCGGCTTCGATCAGGCGCTGAGCGTAGGTGCGCGAGAGATCGGGCACGTTATCGGCGACGTACCGGTCTAACCGCTCTCCCTCATTGGCAGCCTCAACCACCAGTTGCAGCACTTCAGCACTCACAGAACCCTCGCTCGAACCAGAACCGACTGTACCGCCGTCATCCATCGGATCGCAACGATGAACCGGGTCCCTGCGGTTCCCGGTTGAGCAGATCGTTCAGCAGCGCATCGTCGGAGGCTGCGCGGCGTTGTTCCCCATCGCCGATCAGCGCCAGAAACAACGCCAGTATCGCAACCCCGACCGTAATTGAGCTATCAGCGACATTGAAAATACCGGGGAACCAGTGAACATGGATGAAGTCGATCACATGCCCGAAGCGCAGGCGGTCGATGATATTCCCGATCGCACCGCCGACGATCAGACCGAGGCACACCTGCGGCAAGAAGTGCGGACCGGGCAGATGATAGCGATAGAAATACATCGCACCCAGGCTGATGATAATCGACGTAACCGTAAAGAAATGCGGAAAACCGATATCGAACATCCCGAATGCTATGCCGGTATTGTGGATCAGCGTCAGGCTCAACCAGTCACCGAACAGTGGTCGAGTCGTCCCTTCGACCGTGCCCAGTGTTTCCAGAACCCACGCTTTTGTGACCTGATCGAGTGCAAGAATAGTGGCGGCAATTGCGGCCGGACCCAGCCAGTAGCGCCGCAATTCACGCTCGATTGTCGAACCTGTTCGTGCCAATGCTCTCGCTTTCTACGCTTTCGGGGAAACTGGTTGCGCCGCTCACACAGGCGTCTTCTGCGTCAGGTTTCAACGGGACAGGGTAGTCGCACAACGCCAGCACTGTTACCGTGATCAGGAGCTTTCGGCATTTTGCCTGCCGTGACACCCGGCGCATACTTATCCACATATGAGAATGTTTTTGCTCGTGTGTTCAGAAACGCACAACATTCAGTTTCCCAACCCTCTCTGCCCCCTGCATTGCGAACCCATAACCCACACAGTACCACTCTTCCGTCATATGAGCATCACCAGCGCCGGGCGCGCTCGCGCGCCGACTGGCAACGCACACACAGTGTTGCATACGGAAGCGCTTCCAGGCGCTCAATCGGAATCGGTTCACCACAATCGGCGCAGATGCCGTAGGTGCCTTCATCGAGACGGCGCAGCGCAGCAGTGACCTGTTCCAGCAACTCGCGCGCATTGCTGCGCAGCGCCAGGTCGCGCTCGCGCACCAATGTTTCCATCATTTCTTCGGCAACGACATTCCCGATACCGGCGCTTTCCTCTCGACTGGCGCGCTCACGCTCCAACGCGGCAATCTCGGCGAGCAACGCATCGCGCTCCGCTTCGAGCCGCTCTCGTTGTGCTGCGAAGATAGTCGTCGATGGCATCTTCGCCGCTCCTTTCTCGCCAACAACAAGACAGGCTCGGCAGCCCCTTCCTGCCGCACCTGCAACAGATACCATATCCAGCGTCCACGCCAGGAGCGTGGACGCTTCTTTTGCGTACCGTTATTATACCACGTGATAGCGTAGAAACCGGTTATGCTGTGTCCACCGAGCGATAACCTCCGATCCCGCCGGGAGTGAACGTTTCCCCCAGACTGTGGAGCAGCGTCGCCACGATGCGCAACTCATCGCGCAGCACTGCGCGCAAGGCTTCGGGGCTGCGCTCCTCCCACAGGTCGCTCAGATCAGTGACATTCGTGCCGACGATCTGGAGATAGACCGGGGAAGGCTTATCGTCAATGCGGTAGCCGCGACGAATCTCAACTGCAATATAGTCGGCTGGCGGGGGAAAGTCGGGCATCACCCGTCGCAGCGCTGCACGCACCGCACCGTTGAACGCGCGCAGCAGTTCAACATCGCTCCGGTCGAACGAGCGCACATCGACCGTATAGGTCCATGCCAGCTCGAGTGGTCCAGGCGTAATGTCGCGCCCTTCAGAAAACAACTGGTGCGCAGCCGTCCAGACCAGGTTGAGTTCGACCCATGGCGGCGACCATCCCTCGCCGATTGGTTCGGGATGCTCCGGGAAGAGTTCTGCGCGGTAGACACGATCGAGCGTTCCCGGTTGAATGCTTTCGACAATTGCATGCTCGTGCAAGCCGGCAAGCAACCATGCTTCTTCGAGACCGACCGCAAGTTCTTCGTAACTGATCAACGACGTCCCCCCTCGTGTCAAAGCCATTATCCGCTATTGTACCGCCGGGTGTCGTGTCCGACAAGCGTCTCTCTGTTTGACCGCAAATGTTGATGTTTACGCCTTTTCAAGCAATCCGCTGGCGTGTTACAATATCGATACAAAGTGGTTATTAAGTGACAGTGCGACCTGGAGGGGAGATGCGTATGAGCAACGAGCAAAACAAGCGTCGTCGGAAGGCGGCATACATCTGGAAGCCAGAGATGATCCGCGCCTTGCGAGAACATATGGATCTGACCCAGCGCGAACTGGCCGATCTGCTGGAAGTGCGGCAGCAGACCATCAGTGAATGGGAGACGGGTTTGCATACGCCGCATCGCTCGACCCAGAAAACGCTGAGTATGGTCGCCGAGCGCGCTGGCTTCTCCTATAATGCTCAGGAATCTGTTCCTGCCGATGGGGATGGTGCGCAGCAGAATGGCGACGAGACCGCTGAGCGCACCAGCGCTGACCGGCAAACAGTCAGCGACGCTTGACATCTACACGTTTCCGTGTTAGACTGATACCAGAACGAAGGACGCCTGTGCGCGTCCTTCTTCTTCACCGAAATTACACGAAAACGTGTGGAGTTGTTATATGCCGCGCCGTTTCACGCTTCCCTGCGACCATCTCCGCGCCCTGTACGAAGCGGGTGCAACGACCATCACCCTGGCGAACCTGTACCACTGCAATCCAGCCACGATTGCGCGGCATCTACGACGCTGCGGTGTCGTGCTCCGCACCGGGCGCTTCACTGCGAAACCGTGTGACGAAGCGCTGCTCCGTCGGATGTACCTGGACGAGCGGCAACCGTTGACCCGGATCGCAGCCGCGCTCAACGTTTCGGTCAGCACCGTCGGGAACTGGCGGCGGCGGCTCGGCATCCCGCCGCGCAGGGGGCGGTAGGGGGGCGCAGCG
>Ga0209227_1002820_pt1 | contig 12088 bp, 9 predicted proteins | sample YNPBryantNP2012_FD_185815 | JGI IMG/M metagenome (GOLD analysis project Ga0209227, IMG submission 185815) | Anoxygenic and chlorotrophic microbial mat microbial communities from Yellowstone National Park, USA - YNP Bryant NP 2012 (SPAdes)... ...
GAGGCTTTTGGAGAAGGTACGGGAGGGCTCCAGGGTAAAGAGGCGCTACGACCAGCCCAAAACCCCCTGCCAGAGGATCCTCGCCGACCCTGAGGTGGACGAGATCATCAAGCGCAAGCTCAGGCGCCAGTACGCGAAGCTCAACCCGGCTCAGCTCATGCGGGAGATAAACTCCCTTCAGAGAAGACTGTTCAAGACGGTGGTTTCCGGTTCCATCGCTCCTGATGAAGAAGCAGAGCAAGATGGTGCCTATTTCGAATAGATTTTTTTATGAGTCAACGAATCTAATTTCGTGTAGATTTTTTATTGACGCAACAGGCAGCTTGTCTTGTTTCTATTCAATTGGTGCAAGGCACCATTTGAATGCGAAACTGTTTGACAGATTGTAGAAATTGAAGTTTTGGTGCCTGACCCCGTTTTGAAGACCGCGTTTTGAAGGGCCCCGGCCGGCGTTGTCGCCTGCAGGGGGTATCATTCTCTCATGGAGCACATCCATTCCGAAGTGGGTGTCAGCGACAGCAAGAAGCGGTGCCCGCGGTGCGGGTCGCGCAAGGTCATACCGATAGTCTACGGGTACCCGACGGCAAGGCTGGCTGAACAAGCCCGTTCGGGAAAGGTGGAGCTGGGCGGGTGTTGCCTCATCCCCGGCCATCCGGAGCGCAGATGCAAGAAGTGCGGCTATTCGTGGAGAGCGGAAGGCAGAATCTCCAAGCAGGCATGATCTTGGCCCCGAGGGGGAAATGTCCTTCACAGTATTAATATATATGGTTGGAGGCAGCCGTAAGAAATATTTATTTTCAGGGGAGTGGGAATGTTTAAGAGGAAGTCAAAGACCCTGGCCGATATGCCCCTCGAGGTGAAAAAGCTTTACGTCAAGATCCTCGCCTGCCAAACCATATCCGACGAGGAGCATAAGCCGGAGGAAGTCTCAGACCTTTATATGTTCATGACCCAGCTGAGCTTTGACTCAGGCGCGAGGCGTGAAATCAGAAAGTTCCTCGAAGCCGAGGAAAAAGAACTGTCGCCCCTGCTGGTCGAGATAATTACGGGCCTGGACCCCGAAGACCAGAAGATCGTGGAGTTTTCCATCATCAAGGATCTCGTGCGCACAGCGCTGGTGGACGGGGAGTACTCCGGCAAGGAGCGGGCCAACGTGGAGTTGGCATCCCGGCTCTATTACGGGGACAAGGCGAAAGAGAAGATGGAGCTTGCCGAGAAGATAGCCAAGAGGGACGATGATTTCATCCGGGGAAGGTACTCCTCCATTGACGAGTTCCTGGAGCAGGGCAAGAAGCTGGCCTCGGGGGCCGCGGCCATCGGCGTGCCGCTGGCCGCCGTCTACTTCAGCGGCACGGTGGGCTTCAGCGCCGTGGGCATCGTCTCCGGGCTGGGGGCTCTGGGCTTGGGAGGCCTGGCGGCCCTGGGCATCAGCTCCATGGTGGCGGGCATCGGGGTGGTGGTGCTCATCGGGTTGGGGACCTACGGGGCAGCCCACTTCGTGCTCAACCTCCCCGAGCGCGAGAAGAAGAAAAGGCGGGAATCCCTCATCCAGGAGATAATCAAGCTGCATCAGCGCGCCATATCCGCTCTGGCCGAAGACATCAACGACATGGCCTCCCGGCAGGAAAAACTGGCCAGCCAGACTGAAGCCAACAAGGCCGCTCTCGCTCATCTGCAGGGCGAGATAGGCATACTCAAAACCGCCATGCAATCTCTATCCCTGAGAGAAAAGAAGCTATGCGAGATAAAGACGCAGAGCTCGTAGTGGCTTTCCAGAGGCAGCAGCTCCTGGACATGAGGGAGCTTTTTTACGAGCTGGACCTCGACCTCGACCGGCTGCTCTTACAGGAACAGCGCACCGCGGAGGGCATCTCCGAGCTCCGGGGCGAAGCGGAGCAGCTCAAGGATGCCCTCGGACGGATGGGGGTCGATACGGGCCCGAGTCGGCAGGCGCACGGTCCCGCGCCGACGGCTGAGCCGGCTCCGGAGCCGCCGCCCCGTTACAGGCGGCTGGAGGTCATCTCACCGGAACGCTTCGAGGAGCTGAGCGCCAGGGCCGGGGAATACCTGGAGCGCGCGGGCATTGACCTTGACAAGGACCCTCTACCCCAGATCCTCACCGGAAGCGAGATCGAGGCCGCGGACAGGGAGTACCGGAAACGATACGGGGATATCAGCTGGGGAAAGACTGATTACCTAGTGGTGCTCACCGCCGGGGTGGCCGCGGCTCTGGTGGACATCTTCCTGGTGGACCTGCCCCTTCCGGTTTACCTGAACGCCGGAGAGGGCCGCGCAATGCCCTTAATCTACGACATCAAGGATAGGCTCCGCGGATACACTGAAGCGATCCATGAGAAGTACCTGAAGAAGCTGGAAAGGCGGGCGAAAGTCACTTACGACGCCAGATATCCTTCGGACGTCGACGGCCTGGTTGCCGGCCTGCGCCCGGCCGTCCACCGCCTGATGGGGCTGGGGCACGACCCCGGCCTCCTCATCATCGGAGTGCTCGACCTCATGTCCGGAAAAGGCACCTACATCGACAGGTTCGGAAAGATCATCTCGGTCCCCGCCAAGGGCTTCCAACCGCTCGGCTTCATAGATGCCTTCAACCGGGTTTTCCTGCACCTGCTTTCCGATATGTTTTCCTCCGCGGGGGTTCCGCCCCCATTCTTCTCGCTGCTGCAGCTCATCCCGGGCATGTCCCCTTTCGCCCTGAAGGAAGGTGGGCCTCGCGTTTCCTGGACCGACCTGGCCAGGTTCATGTACAGGCACGGCTACGACCTCCGCCATTTTTCGCTCATGGGGCTGGTGCCCGCTACGGTCAAAGCGGTCATCCAGGCCTACTGGCTCTACTACAGCTTCGGCAACAAGGAGCAGGCGGAAAAGGAGCACTTGAAGCTCGCATCCATGATGCTCATGGGGCACATGCTGGCCACTGCCGGCAACGCCCTGAAGGTCGGGCTGGTCAGCGCCTCCTTCTACTCGTTCTTCGCCCCCATGGCGGTGAACTGGGCCGAGCTGCTGAAGCTGGCGCCGGTGGTTCTCACCTATTTCGCCGAGAACGCCAAACGCGACCGCCGCATCCGCGCCGGCCTCGATGCCGAGTGGCTCAGCATCTACAGGAGCATCAGCGCAGTGGAGTCCGAGGCGTAAACCAACACTGAATCATCTTACAAACGCCTTATACGACTTATTCATAAAAGAGATAAACGCTTCGCTGCTGATATCGAAGTCATCTTTCAAGCGAAGTGTGATGCGGTCAGTTTGACCAGTGAGTTTTCTTACGTTGACCGAGCTGGGCAATCCCAGTTTGTCCCCCAGCGCGCCTTCTTCGTCGAACTCCTCAACGCCAAGCGTGGCGGCTACTTCTGAACGACTGAATTTGCCCGTCCCCACAAGGATATTCAGAACCAGATGATTGGGCCTTGTTTCTACCCTCAACCAGTTGAAGTTGCCTACTCTATAGGCGACATAGGATTTCTGATTCCATCGAGGACCGTCAACTTCGAAGTTGTCGGCAATGATATCGTTCAGCGCCAGGAACATCTCGCGGGTCTTGGGGCTGCAGCGCTTCTCCAGGTGCCATTCCCGTCCATCAATCGTCCAAAGCTTTGATGACACGCCGGACTTTGGCTTGCCCACTCCGGTGAACCTTCCAACCGGCAGCGGCACAACCACTTGGGGTTGCATCAATATACCCTGCGCGTCCTTGAATACCTCAACTTCTATGACCTTGATGTCTATGTTGTGTTCGCTGAGCCACAGGGCGACGCTCCCCAGCTTGTCCCTCACCTCGGATCCGACGATGATGATGCGCTGGTCTGCGTTGAGGTCTGGCGGATCGTCAACACCGGAATCGTTGCAGAACAGCTCGTAAATCTGGTTGAAGTTGAAGTCCGCGTCACCTGTCTTGCCGAGGTAGTTGCGAGCCTGGCTCTCGAAGTCCTCGAAGCCCCACTTTGATATATAGCTTGCTTAACGCATAGCCTGCATGTCCACCGGATCCTTCAGTTTGCCGCGTTTCAGTTCTATCACAACGGCGTTGCCCTGAGGGTCGACCGCAAGAAGGTCTAGCCGGTCTTTTATTTCGGGTATCATCACTTGTCGGCCTATCAACAACAACGGTTCCCCCAAAATGCCGGGCTCTTTCTCTATCCACTTCTCCAGGCCCTCCTCGAGCACCTTTTCCTTGGGAAGCTCCGTTTGGGGAAGTTCTATTGGCCCTTCCTCCGTGATCTTCCAGATAGCCATGCTTGCCCCCTCTCTCAGATGGCATCTATGCCCTTGACGGTCATGCCATCTCGTTGATTTTCTCCGATTCAATGATACATGGTTTCAACATCAAGCCGTCCTTTTAGCGTTCGCAAAAATTGCTTCCACCTGTTACCTTTTTGCCTATCTGTGTCTTCGGGATCATTACGACCAACTATAAACCCTCACCCTTAATGGCCCTCCGGGACCAGCACGATCTGGCAGCCCATGAGCCTTGCCTGCATTTCGGGAGAGTCGCAGAGCTCGTCGAGCACCGCCATCAGGTCTTCCTGGCGCGGCTGCCCGAAGGCCAGGCGGTACAGAGCAAGGCTCTTCTTCAAGCGCCGCAGCTTGCTCAACTCACTTGAGAAGGGCAGGGTGAGGACACGCCTCTCGACCTTGGCTCCTCCCTCCAACTCGTAGATCCAGTACGGGATGAGGTCGTTCTGCCCTTCTTCCCTGTCCTTCACAGCCAGATCAAAGAGGAGCTTCCAGGGATCGCCTTCCCCTAACCACTCTTTCCTCAGCGATTCCAACCCATACTTCATGGCTATGTTCTTGCGGACAGCATGACCCTTGTAGCGGTGGACCCTCCCCTCCCTCTGCTCGAAATCCACTGGGTTGGAGGGAAGGTTCCAGTGGTAGATGCGGTGGCAGTAGGTGTGGAAGTCCAGCCCTTCCTGACCGATGGAAGTCGTCGCCATGATGAACGGCCGGAACGGCGAGTTGAATGCCTCGCGCACGGTGGTCATGCGGTTGATGACCTGGTCCTTCTCGTCGCGCATCTCCCCGAAGCGTAAGGCGAAGCGGCAGCGCAGACGGAACGGCCTCAGGTCGATTCGGCCGGCTGCGCGGTTTACCCGCACCTCGTCGATGTCCAGCCGAGAAGTCCTCAACGACAGGGCATCGTTAACCGCTTCGGAGATCTGGGTGACAGCATCCGTTGGTTCATGGTCCAGCAGGCCCAGGGACTCGTACAGGCAATGCACGTACTCGTCCATAACGGCTTGCAGGTTGCCGTCGACGCAGTGCTGGAGGGCCTTGCGCCAGTACGTGAGGTCTTCCTCGCTTCCCCGGAGCAGCCCCATGCTCTCAGGCAGGTTAAAAAGGGTGCGGAACCCTTCGCTGATCCTGAACGCGGCATTCAGCCCTGCCTTGGAGGCAAGGGAGTTGAAACCTGTCAACCGGCCGAGAGACCTCAAGCCGCACGTCCCCGGCCCGGCCAGCGCGAGATCAGCCAGGACTTGCGCCAGGTCGTCCGGCATCCTGCCCAGCTGGAGCCGGCCGCCAAAGGCCTTCCCGACCTCCTCGATGTGTTCCACGAGGTTGGTCGGGCCTTCTTGCGATTCCTTCTTCGCCCTGACGGCAAGGGAGCGCCACCCGTCTTCATCTTCCATCCATGCCCTCACTGCCTCACCGTGCGCACTGACCGAATCGAGCATGGCGGGGGCGGCCCAGTACCAGCGCTGGTCGGGCAGGCCTCCGCTCCGGCTTTCCCGCCATCCCCTCTTGTGCAGTTCAGCCTCGATGACCCGTGAGGCCTCGGCGCGGAGCGACTCATAGCCAACACCGCCCCTCCCCTTCCCAAGCACGAGCTCCAGCGGGTCCACCATCTCCGCAAGGGCTATCGACGGATAAAGGAGCCCGAGCGTGGACATCCCAGCCGGCTCCTTCTGCTTATCCAGGTTGTAGCGCAACAGCGGTTTGCGCTTCTCGTATAGGTCGCGGTAGGCGGGCAGGTCGCCGAAACCCGCCAGCATCCTCCTCTCGGCTTCGTAAGAGCAAAGCGCGGCGATGGCGTCCGGCACCAGGTTCCAGCAAGAGAATACCAACGCCTTGCTCACGTCCCCCACTTCAGCGTAAGCATCACGCGGGGCATAGTAAGGCAGGGAGGGCGGCATCCACAGCAGTTTCCAGAGGCCGGCATCCAAGGTGTCGTGGAAGAGGGCCCGCAAGCGAGGGTTGGCAGGCTCCAGTTCATGGTATTCATCGAAGAGCTTCTCCTTGAGAAGATGCTCCTGTGCCCGTTCGATGGCGATGAGCAGCCCTTCTCCCGGGTTGTCCTGGACCTCTCTGAACTTGCGCTTCAGCTCATAGTCCCTCATCAGGTTGATGAGGTAAGGGCTGGACTTCCAGTACTCCATGACGTTGCCGGCCTTCAGCGAGCGGGCCACGCTGTCAGCCAGCAGCGCCTGGTGCAGGTCCTCCTTCCTGATCCCATGGATGGTGGCTATCTCCGCGATCATGGCATTGAGGTCCCTGGTGGAGCTCACCCTTTCCGTGCGCACCATCACCGAACCGAGTTCACCCTGTATGCGCTTCCTGGCATCTTCAATACTCTCCGCGCCGTCCTCCTGCACGGCATAGATCCCCTTGCGGAAGGCCCGCAGGTCGTCCTTCAGTCTCGAGAGCCTCTCATCATCGTCGAAGAGGAAGCGGACGGTACTTACAAAATCGGGGTAATGCTCGTCATCTTCTTCGCTGTCGAGGGCGTACATCTTATAGGGGGTTGCGGAGAGCAGCAAGATACGAACGTCTTCGTAGGTCATCAGGGCGCGCGCCAGCTCGGCCGCTTCGTCCTCCCCATCGAGGATGTGCTTGAAACGCTGGAACTCGTCCAGGATGACCAGTTCCGGCTCCAGCGCGTCCACGCAGGTCTTCGCCAGAGCGAGCCGCAGGTCTCCTACCAGTTCGTTGCGCCTGGACTTCTCCTCCCAGTTGAGCTTTCTTTTGTAAAGCCGGAAGGCATCGCACGCCTTGTCCAGGCGGTTCCAGAGCTTCCTGTCCTTCTTGAGGTTCCGGATGAGCATGCGGTTCATGTCTTCATCTATATCGGCCTGCCACTTTTTCGCCCACCACTTCCAGTTGTCCCGGTCCATGTTTCCCTGGAGCAGGTTGAGGAGCCCCTTGGCGTCCAACCTCTCCTCCCCTTGGAGCATCCGGTAGAGTACGGCGCGCTCCATCACCATGCCCAGGCTGGACTTCATCTCAAAGGTGGTGCCCGGGGTGAAGCTCACGAAGTTGACCTGGTTCCCTTTAAGCCCCTCGACCTGCGTGGGGAGCAGGGTCAACCTGGTGGTCATGGAGGTGTGGTTGGACTCCATCACGTTCAAACGCGCGATGTTCTGCCTGGCGATGGCCGCGTTGGAGCAGATGTAGATGACGTCAATCCGGTCCACCCTGCCCTGAAGATGATGGACGGCTTTGGCAATCAGCCCCCGCGCGACCATGGTCTTTCCCAGGCCTACCTCATCGGCTACGAGGAAGCGCCTGGCCGGAGGGTCGTCCTCGTACATGCGCCGGAATACGTAATCCACGGTCTTCCGCTGGAAGTCCTTGAGCTTGAGCAGGTTCTTGTCCAGTTTGGAGCTGTCGAGTATCAATCCGCCACCTCCCTGGCCGCCTCGTCGAAGACGCTCCAAAGGGAGATGAACTCCTCGGGCACGACCTCCCGGCCCTCCGGAGTGGCCAGCAAGTCATCGAGCAGCTTCCTAATGGCCTTCAAGCGCTCCCTGTCCCGGCAGAAAGCGAGGGTCATCTCCTCCAAGAGCGGCATATCGTCGAAAGGCCGGGTTGAAGTGCTACTACTTGAGCCAGTGATGAAATTCACCCGGCTCTGGGGCAGGGCATCGCCTTCGTTGAAATCTCCCAGGAGCATCAGCAGATACCTGACAAACCCTTCCCGGTTGGCGATGACGGACTGGATGACGGCCGAGTGCCTAACCTCCGGCAAGTTATCCAAAGGGAGGTTCAAGACAAAGCGGATAATCTGGTCAGGGTGGCCGGCGGCCAGTTCGAAAGCCATGAAGCCGGTTATCGAAGCGGCGGCACAGGGGGGCAGGAGGACGGTTTCGCCTGATGCGCAAGGAAGGGCGTCGACCGCTTGCTCGCTCCGGAACGTTATCGGCCACGCCTTGCACGAAGCAATCCCTTTCATGGGCTGAGGCCTGGAAGCGGTGAGGGCCATGCGCCACTTGTCCTGGAAGGGCTCACAGGTTGCCCTCATGTCCATGTCGATTAGCGCCCTTCTGGCATTTTCCAGGACGTCCTCGGCCGCTTCCCTTTCGGTGTCAACTTCGTAATCCAGGCCTCCGGGGTCCACCCTATCCAGCATACCCCCCAGCGAGTCTTCACCCAGCAGGTCGCGCGGATTCCCTACCTTGCCCGGCCTGCCGGCCAGTTCCGCCATGAACTCGACGTTCTTGGCGTTGATGATGGCCGCGTTGGTGGCATTGGCGGACCCGACGAAATAATGGGTGTGTCCGTCCACCTTGGTGATGTACGCTTTAGCGTGCAGGCCTCTTAGCGACGCGGCACCGGCTGCCCCTTCTTCTTCGCCTTCGCCCTCAGCCGGCTCTGCCAGAACGTAGTACTCACCGAACGCATCCAGCGCCTCGGAGTCCTTATTTGCCAGCTTCGCCAACTCTTCCACGCTGGAGACAAGGGCTATAGGGGCCTTGCTGGTGCCGGCAAGTTCGGTCAGCGCATACTTATCGAGGAAGGGGGATATCACGACAAGCTGGTCCGTCTTCTTGTCCGAGCCCGCTTTCGGGAGCCAGCGGCGGTTGTTCAGACCGATCACGTGGAATTCCAGCCGTTCGAATCCCTCCGGCAATTCCCACCTGGTCCGGGAAAGATCATCCGTCATGCCGGCCAGCAGAACGGAAGATGTTTCCGAAAACCCTCCCGCGGCCATCCCGGGTAAGCTCTCGAGCAGCGCGACCAGGTTGCGGTTGTTGTACTGTCGGCCCCTGACCCTCTTTCCGTCAAGGACCAGGGAGATGTCCCAGGAGCGGTCCTGGGTGAGGTTGCGCGAGAGCACCGCCAGGCGCATCGCAGGAGGTTTTACTCCCTCTGGGTCATCGAACCGGAGGGCCCAGAACTTCGGGTGGAATACGCCCCCGTTGGGCGCATTGACCTCTACCACCACGTCCTCGAGAAAGCTGAAGAGGACGTGCTCGCGCCCGGGCACATGGGTCTGCCCCTGCTGGCAGAAGACAACAAGGCGCTCCGAGATGCGCCTCAAGGCCTCCAGCAGAGCTATCCCATATCTCTCCTCCTTCCCGCCCTTCTCGTCGTCTGAGAACAGGAGCAGGTGCAGGGGGGCGTTCAGGAGGATGTTGAGGTCCAGCGAGTAGGTGGCCGCCAGCCCTCGGGTGAACGCGTAACCGGCGGGGGGCCTGAGAATAGATGTATAGAGACTGCGCGCTTCCGGCTCAAGCATCATCGTCATCCCCTCGCAATCCCCGATGCAGGTCATGAAGGAAACGGCGCACTGTGGGCCACCGGTAAGACAGGCGGTACGCGCCGGAAGCCCCGCTCCACTCGTCCAGGGCACGCCGGTTGGTGAAACGCGAGCGGCCGCCCTTGAGGCGCATCTCCCTTGTCCTGACCATTTCGCGGGCTGCCTTATTCATGGCGATGTCCTGGGCACTCGATCCCCTGACCAGTTCAACCCAGTCCTCGGTGAAACGGCGGGTAGGGAAAGGGATGGGGTAATCAGAGTAAGACAGCGCCGCCCATAGGCCGTCCAGGTCCCAACTGCTTATTTCCGAGAGGTTGAGTGTGGACGCCCATTCGATAAGCATTTCGTTGTACTGGTCAACCAGTTCATTCCCCAGCTCTTCCGCCAGCATGAGGTTGTAGAGAAGGACGGCACCGTACATAGCTTCCGAAAAGAGTCTCGCGTGATAGAGCGTTTCCTTGTGCGCATCACTGAACTCTGAATATCTAGGGTGCTCCCAGGGGAACTCGCAATCGCAAGGCATATCCTTTAGCATAAGCAGAGTAAGTAGGCTATCGCCCTGCTTCACCCTGAGGCAGTCCTGGATGAACTGTGCCTCCTCCCGCGTCAGGCGGAAGCTCAATTCGCGCGGGAACCCCTCCGGAGGGTCAGGGAGCTTGGGGTGCCAGGTAACCAGCGAGGGGTCCAGGGTGCTGAATCCGTCGTCGTCTTTGGGTGCCCTTCCCCGAGCCGTATAAATACTGTCCAGGGCGCGGTGGTAGTCGTCCTGCGAACCGGAGTAACGGCGTATTCCCCACCTACCCAGCCCCGACCAGTAGATGCTGCTCGGCAGACGCTTCAGCTTCCTGCCGGATGTCTTTCCGACAGTGCCTTCACTGTCATCGTTGTCGAGCAGCGGCTGTATGAGGTCAAGCTCGAGTTCCCGCGCTTTTGCCGCTATCTCCGCGGAAGACACCCTTCTGTTCTCGAGATGCCGATAAACCCAGGGCACGATGAGCATGTAGCGCAACCGCGTCTGAATAGTGCTGGTCCCAGGAAAGAGGATGTCGGCGAAGGAGTCCCTGACGCTCCCCAGCCCCAACTCGTCACGGGTCTCGCGCTCGTGAAAGAGTGCGATGATGCGCTGCATGCGTTCGCATTCCGCGGCGTCGTAATCGATCCAGGTCAAAGAGGAGCCCATTTTGCATCCAAACTTTCAGTTAACTTCTTTTACCCCATGATTCTCTGGCGGAGTACAGCCCGCTACGATAGTACACCTCCAAAATCCTGCAAGTAACTCTATCGTCATACGCAACGCACTTCAAGAAGGAAATAAGATCCTTGTTCCTTGCAGCATCCTCCACAACTGTCTATCCCAAATGCTATAAGTTATTTATGAGCACAGGAAAAGGCAAATGGCCGTACCCGCGGCGAACTGACTTCGAGAGGAATATGAGGAGCGTTGCCTCCTCCTATTTCAGGAGAAAGGGGCTTCCGACCCGCAGGAGATACCCATACATCCTCGCTGACCGGGAAATGTGGCCTGACAATATCATCCTTCCCGAGGTGGCCGACTACATCATCGAGGAACAGAGGAAAGCCCTGGAGGAAGGCCGCCCCTATCCCCTGCACAAGTACATCCACCACGGCTTGAGCTCTCAGGCCCTTCTGTTCAACCTTGTCGGGCCCATGATAGTCAGAGATGACCTCGAGCCACTACGACTGGCTTTCAAGGAACGAGGCATTCCCTGGCCGGCCGGCAAAACCACGGCGGTCTTCGAGATGGAGGACAGGTCCGTCTTCAATGAGCAGACAGCCCAGCCGACCTCGATAGACCTGGTGATCAAAAACGACAATGCCGGTGATTGGCTGTTCGTGGAATCGAAGTTCACAGAAAGCGGCTTCGGCAACTGCACGCACCTGGTGAGCGGCGACTGCGAAGGCAGGAACCCCGCGGGCGATTTCGATGCCTGCTACCTCCACAGCATCGGACGTAAATACTGGTACCGGATGAAGGAGAGCGGGATCCTCGACGGCCCCATGGCGGAGAGCCCCTTCTGCCCCATGGCGATTTACTATCAATTCTTCCGGGAAGTTCTCTTCTCAATCCATTACGACGGGTGCTTCGTCCTGCTCCACGACGAGCGCAATACCGCCTTCTTCTCAACCGCCGAAAGCCTGCCGGATCGGGGCATCTATCCCCTCATGACCTCGCTCCTGCCGGAGAAGCTAAAGCCCAGAGTAAAGCGGGTCACCGTTCAGGAGGTATTCGCCTACCTAAAAAACTCACCCACGCATCGGGACTGGGCGGGCGAGTTCGCATGCAAATACGGCATACAGTAGATAGGGTTCATAGGCTATGATGCATTCACCGATAATGCCATTCCCGAGCATAGCCAGGCGCTTTTTCGGCCATCATTGAAGTTTTGGTGCCTGGAATGATAAATGACGGACGCCCCCGAATATTCTCGTGTAGTAACGGTTCACGAGAAGAAAGGAGGAGCGTCCGATGAGAAAAGTGTATGTCGGTTTGGAGCTGGCGTCCAGGTTCTGTGTGGTCACAGCCATCGACACCAAGGGGAGGAAGTTGGAGACAAGGGTGCTCGAGACCAG
>Ga0209227_1002822_pt1 | contig 12085 bp, 7 predicted proteins | sample YNPBryantNP2012_FD_185815 | JGI IMG/M metagenome (GOLD analysis project Ga0209227, IMG submission 185815) | Anoxygenic and chlorotrophic microbial mat microbial communities from Yellowstone National Park, USA - YNP Bryant NP 2012 (SPAdes)... ...
GCGTATGGCGTATGGCTTATAGCGTATGGCGTATGGCTTATAGCGTATGGCGTATGGCTTATGGGCTATACGCCATAGGCGAAGGAGCAACGCAATGGCAAACTTTATTGATCGGTTGAGTGCAAAAGTCGAAGAGAAGAAAAATACGCTGGTGAAAACGCTACAACCAGACGCGGACGTGCACGAAAAACCCTTAGCCCATCTCGTACGCCAGCACTGGCATCGTTTGCCACGTTTTGACGCGATAGAACGACGTCCCGCGTTCGCGGTAGATGGTTCGCGCGCGGTGCGCCATCTTGCCAACGGCGCCTACCTCTTCGTCGCTCAGGCGTTGATTATCGGCGAACGCGCGAATGTGCCGCTTGAAGATACACGGGTGGATGTGGAGATTTTGCCGGGCACTCTGCCGCCGCCCTTTGTTGAACGCTACGCCGAATTGATGATGCACCATCTTGAAATCGGTCTCGCCAGTCACCACGCGGCAGAGATGCCCCAGGGAAGCGTCATTTTTCTGGATGGGGCGTTGTATGGTCAGTTGCCCCAACTGTATCCATTCCGTCAAATTCACGACAACATTCCGAATCTCGATTTGCCTCAAAAGACGCTGCACGAATACCTGCAGTTATTCGACCTGTGTCGCGCGCGCCAGTTGACACTCATCTCGATTGCCAAAACCAGTCGCCAGGCGACGCACACGCGCGTCTGGTGGTATGCCGCGTACGGCGAAGAACTCCCCCGAGAAAAAGAAATCGCCGACAGCGAGTGCCTCTATCGCTGGACGGAGCACGCTGCCGGCTTTTCCACGCCGATTGTGTTTGGCAAACGCGCGTTTGAGCAACAGCCCGAAGCCGTTGTGTTCGATCACGTTCAAAACCTGCCCGCGATCGCTTCGTTCTTTGTGCGGCTGGACGATTGGGACGATGCGTTACGGATTGATGTGCCAGCGACCTGTCTGGGGCGTTCCGAAACGTTGCGCGACATCGAGACCAATGCAGAACTGTTGCTCAATCAGCCCGACGATCTTGCACACGTGGCACATCTCCTCGCTCTTTTGAAAGCCGATTATGGGGGACGCGAGGTGTACAACGCGTTGCTGTACAGCGTGGATCGTCAGGTGCGTCTGCGTCAGGAGACGATGGATGAAGTGTACCTGGCGGTGATTCAAGAGGCGCTCGGCATACCCGAATTGCGTCTGGATCGTAGCGAGCGACGCTTTCATTCCTGGGGTGGCACCACCTGATACAAGCGCCACGCGTTCGGTCCCGGAAATTCGCGCACCAGGCGCGTCCACGCTTGTCCATCGTAAATCGCAGGATACATCTTGAGAATTTCGGAACGTCCGCGCGCGTTGAAGTCGGGATAAGGCACCAGCACCTGATCCACACGTCCAATCGGCGAACTCAGGATGGTCTGAAAATCGCGATCAGACACCAGCACCAGCATATCGGGACGGTTGAGGAAAAAGAGGAGCGGTGAACCCATCGAAAAATCGAGGAGCGTGGTGCGCGGTGGCGTTTGCGCGTTGAGAAAAGCCGCGATGGTCTTGAACTCGTCGAGTTGTCCACGCATCCAGCGATAATCGGCTTCGGGAGGCAACAAGAGCGCGCTGACCAGACGCAGCGGGTAGGGTTCGGGTATGCGATTGAGCGCGCGCGGAAGCAACCACGTGAACGGCGCGACCAGCGCAAGGGTCAGCACTGCTAACGTTGCCGCGCGCGCCCATCGTTCGCGCGCGCAACGATACGCCGCAGCGGCGATGATGACACTCGCAGGCACAACCCAGAAAAAATAGCGCGTGTGCGGTGGTAAAACGCCACGCCACGCGGTAAAAAAGGTGAACCCCAGCACTGACCAACCGAGCGCAAGGTAATTTGCATCCGACCAGCACTTGTGCCAAACAATGAACACGCTGAGCAAGAGCGTGGCAAGCGCGAGCAGAGGCGCCAACTCGGTGACCTGACGCCACAGTAACAAAGCGGAACCAGTCAACGAATTGTGCGCGTACGCAAAGGGGTGGCTGGGACCCAGCGCTTGCGCGGTGTCGGGCGTGGTCGTTGTGGCGCCGGGTCCGACCAGGAAATAAATCGGGTTGCCCACGACGAGCCAGTTGGCAAGCATCCAGCCGCCCAGAGCGTAGAACGGTGGCATCACATAGGCAAGCACACTCGCTTGCAACGCGCGAGGTTGATGCCGCGAGGGATCGAACCACCAGCGCCAGACAAACGCCAGCGTCATCACGGCAACCCAGGCAAGCGCTTCGTAGCGACAAAAAACCGCCAGCGCGCTCCAGATTCCCGCCGATAGAACTCCCCAGGATTTCCTCTCGCGATCCCACGCGACAAAGCCGCGCCATGCCAGCAACAAGAACGCCAGCAGCGGCGCCTCCGAAAGTCCCATCGCGCCATTGTGCACGATGAGCGGATGCGCCCCCAGTCCAATCACCCACACCACGCGCCAGACGCGCGGCAATTCAAAATCGCCCAGCACATTGTACAGCGCGGCAAGTGCCAGCGCCGTGTAGAACGCGCTCATCAGCGGTCCCGACCACAACACCAACCCCAGCGGCTTGAGCAACAACACCAGCGGCAAATCCGAAAGCACCGGCAAGGGTAGCCACACAAAGCCAATCGCCGCCAGATGCGGATCGCGACTATAGAACACGCTGAACGCTTGCGCGATGCGGGTGATGCCGTCGTAGTTGTACGTCTCCAGCACAAACGCGCCCGTCCAACCGATGATCGCGTAGAGCACAAAAGCGATGACAAAAATCAGGCGCGCGGCAGAAAGGTGACGAAGCAACATAACACTCTCGGTACACTATCCTCCTTACTGCAAGGGGGATGTGATGACCTTGAACAAACGCCAATGGCGATAGGTATCGGTAAAATCCCAATCCAAGGTTGCCCACCGAGCACCTTGCTGAAACAAGTCTGGATAACGCGCGGTGATGGCGTTAAAACCACTGTCACTGGCTTGAGGATCGTTGACAAGAACATAGTCCACAAATGCCGATGGATTTTCCAGGATCGTCATAAAATCGCGATCGTTGGTGATCACCAGGCGCTCGGGCTGAGGATACAACATAATGAAGAGGTATCCGCGCGTCGAGTCCACCATCACCCGACCACCGTGTGCGCGTTCGGCGACCGTACGCACAATCTTCGGCGCATCTTGCATATCTTTCCAATAGCCGTCACGCTCGCGTAACAGGGGCTCTTGCTCGGGAGCAAGCCAGTACGCACTCCACCGCTGTTCATCGAGACTCACGTGTGGATCGCGCATCGCAAGCAGAGTGATTGGCGTACTGACCAAGAACAATGTGACAAGTGCGCCGGTAACCATCCCGCGCGCTCGACCCATGCTGGCACCGTACCACGCGCCGATGAGAATAGTCGCGAAGGGCGTGGCATAGAACCAATAGCGCATCCACGCTGCCAGCGTACCCGAATATACCTGGAACGCGGTGAACGCCGGGACACTGACCAGCAAAATCACCAGACCAAGTAACTGAAAATTGCTATGCCGCAGCGCGAAAAGCAGAATGAGTAGCACGGCAGCAAGAAAAGCCAGGTTCTGTTGTGTCAAACGGACAAGTGCATATTCCAGCGTCTTGACCGCATTTCCCATTGCCCAGAAGAGCGGGTGTGTTGGTCCCATATTGCGTGCCACATCCGGCGCGGCTGCAAGGCTGTACGCACTGCGCTGAAAGAACAACGGATCGCCCATAAACAACCAGTTAAAGTACAACCACAAGCCTACGATGTACACCGACGGAGACAAGACAAACAACAGGCGTCCTTCCAGTGCCGTTTCCCAGTTTCGCCAGGGGGGCCAGCGTTGCACCACCACAGCCAGAGCGATACCTGCAATCATCGCCAGCGCTTCATAGCGCACGAGGAATCCCAGAGCCAAGCCCGTCCCTGCAATAGCCCAGGAACGCACGCGCTCGGGCATCAGTAGATAACCCCAGAGCACCAGCAACAAACAACACAGCAAAATGATTTCAGCCAGACCGCTCGCGGCAAGATACCAGACTGCCGGGTGAAGTTGCGTCAAAGCGAGCAACCACCAGCGGAGCGCGCGTGGCACATTCAAGTGCGCCAAAATCACATTTAGCACCACCAACGCCACCGCGCCTGCCACGCTGGACAAGATGGGACCGGCAAATGTCGGATGACCCAACCAGCGCAGCGGTAGCAATAGAGGCAATTGCATCAAACTGGGCAGCGGCGGCCACACAAAACCGATTGCGGCAAGATGGGGATCGCGCGAAAAGAGCACAAAGAACGCGTTCGCCGTGCGCGACAGCGCATCGCTATTACCAACTCGCCAGACATACGCCAACCACCACGCGGTGAACAGATTCAGCACGCCAGCCAGCACAAAGATCGCCCATCCTTCATAGCGTCCTATGGCTTGCAAAGGGATTGCCACGCGCGTGTCTGTTTCAAGATATGCCCTCACACCAAATCCCTCCACCGATCGGCGCGCTCTGTGGTCGGTTCGCCTTGGAACAGACCGTGCTTGGTCTTTTCCCAAAAGTACGGTTTGGTCACCAGTTGCCAAAAGCCTTTCCACGCTCCCACACTCATCAAACCCCAGTACAGGGGACTCAGCAACGCGTATTTGACCATATCATAGTAGCCGCGTCGCATCGCGCCCGCCACGTTCAAGTAGGTGAACGCAAAGTTGCCCAGGTACAAACACGCCGCGCCCGAATAGAACACAATGCCCGGAAAAACAACTTGAATGAGTTCCCAATGGGTGAGAAACCACAACGTGGTCAAGAACCAATACATGGGATTCAAGAGCGCGGCAAAAAACGTGCCGCCCACAACGAATTGAAAACTCCAGAACGCCGTGAATCCCAGTTCGCGATACAGTTTCAGCGGATGGCGCATATGCACCAGCCACGTTTGAATGTACCCTTTGATCCAGCGCGAACGCTGGCGAATCCAGTTGTAAATCTCGCTATTGGCTTCCTCGTACGTGGTCGTATCCACAATGGCGGTGCGATAGCCACGCTTGAAGATGCGTACTCCCAGGTCGGCGTCCTCCGTGACGTTGTACGGGTCCCACGCCCCGGCTTCGATCAGCGCGCTGCGTTTGAAATGATTCGAGGTGCCGCCGAGCGGAATCGGGGCGCCACTCGCGTCCAAGCCTGGCAAGAACAAGTCGAACCACATCGAGTACTCGACGGTGAACCACGCGGTCAACAAATTTTGATGGCGATTGTAATAGTTCAGTTTCGATTGGATGCACACCACATTCGGCGGCGATTTGCGGAACGCGACCAGAACACGCTTGAGTTGATCGGGATCGGGCAAATCCTCAGCATCGTAAATGACCACGTACTCACCGCGCGCGTGAATCAGCCCATAGTTACACGCTTTGGGTTTGGTGCGTGGTGACGCCACAGGCACCACGATGCCCTGAAAATGCGCCGGCATCTTGAGCGCTTCAAACGCCTGAATCGTTTCGGTATCGTCGGCTTCCATCAACACTTTGACGTCCAGTTTCGTGGCAGGATAGTCGAGTTTGTTGATGGCTTCGAGCAAATCGGGGAGCACATCCGCTTCTTTGTACACCGGCACCAGAATCGTGTAGATGGGCAATTCGCGGTCATCCAGCGCCGCCACTTCTTCGTCCGACACCGGCACTTCGAGTTCGTGCGTCATCGCGCGATACGCCAGATAAAACTTGTACGCCGAAAAACCGAGATAGAACGTTGTTGAGAGCGCGTTGAGCAAAATGATGTAACCGCGCCAATCCGCAATGAGCCAGAGCGCAGAAAAGAGCGCCACGAGTGCGAACGCGATCTTTTGCCCGCGACTGAGCACCCAGTACGCCGAATCTTGCGGCGCGCGCGACAACAACTCGGTCACACTGCGCCCCAGATACTCGGCGCCGTAGATGCGTTCCAGTGCATTTTCTAAATCTTGCTCGCTGACCAGCACAGGACGGATGGCGCGCTGCGTCAGACGCGCGGCAACGCGCACTGCCTCTTCGTTCAACGGATCCACCATCGCCAGCATCACCTGATTTTCATCCGCCGCTAGCGGCAAGATGCCCAGCGCGCGTTCGGTGGCTTCGTCAATCAAACGTGCGGTCGCTGGATCGAGCGTGACGGAACGCAAATCGAAAAACGGCAACTGCGCCTGCTCGGCAAGGAATTGTGCCAGTTGGTCTTGCGTAATGTCCCCGCGCGTGACAAGAGCACGCCCCAGACGCACTCCTGTCCGTTTTGCCAGATCGAGTGCCTCGTTGAGCTGGGCACGCGAAATGAGACCGGCGCGCAACAGCCGCGTGCCGATGTTCTGGCATCCCAGAACGCGCTGAATCGCGTCCTCCAGATCCGCGCGCGCGGCGAGGACAGGACGCACCGGCATCCCACTCGTCTGTTCGATTTCACGCCGCGCCGACTCGAACAACGGATTGGCAAACGCGACGACGAGCGCTCCGTCCGCGCGCGCAATCGGCAGCGCGCCCAGACGACGCGCCGTGTCCAGGTCAACCAGTCGTGCCACCGATTCGTCCACCGGCTCGCGCACACTGCGCCGCGTGATGGGTTGCCCCAGCGGATCGAACGCGTGCGTCGTTTCTTCGCGCAGTTGCAAATCCACCCACGCGATTCCCACATAATCGGCGAGGGCACGCGTGATTTCGTGCGGCGAACGCTCGCTGACCTGAACGATGGCTTGATCTACGGCGACCCCTTGCTCGATGAGTTGCAGGGCGTTTGCCGCGCTGGTGTTCGTGAGAATGCCGCGCGGAATCATCGCCTCAACCAGCCGACGCGTGCTCTCATCCAGGTGCCGCGCGTCGGGGCGAAGGATTTTTTGTCCTCCAAAAAATCGTTCGATGACCGCGCGAATTGTCGCGCGTGGCGCGAGAATCGGTTGCGCCGGCAAACCGAGTGCGGCTTCAACGGCTTGCAAGCCGCGCGTGTCGAACGGATCGGCGACCACCGTCCACACCACGCCATCGTTTATCAGCCAGGGCAGTAACGTGTGCTGTCGTGCAAGTTCAGGGGGAATGCGCGTCACGAGCGCTGCATCGAAACGCGCGCGAGAGAGACGTGTCGCCGGCAAACCGGTTTGCAAAGCGAGGATGATTGTGAGAGTGTACTCATCGAGATAACCCAGAGTCATCAAGCGCTCAGGAGACGCTTCGGCTTGTTGCCACTGGGCAGGGGTGACGATTCCCAGACCCACCAAAAGATCGCCTAACGTGGGAGCAAGGGGCAAAGTGGGGCAAGCATCGCCGTACAGCGCGCGCAGGCGCGCCTGCACCTCGTTTTCATCGAGCAGACGCGCTTCGACGCGCTGATGCGTTAACGCTTCGACGAGATGTAACACCTCGGCATCTGGCTGGTTTGTGCCCACCAGCAAAACATCGCGCCTGGCATCGTGTTCGAGGGGAACGATGGCGCACGCGCGCGCAATGGACGCGGGAATCAAGTCTGACGGTAAGGTTGAGCCGCCGTTACATCGTAGCGGCACGTATCCCGCGCGTACTCCCAGGACATACGCCCGCGCGTCGAGCCACTGCTGGGATGTCACAATTCCGCGCGAGAGCAACACCTCGGACAGAGATTGCTGGGTTTGTTGCGCGATGGCTTGCGCGGTGCGCCACATCTCGACCGTGAGTACACCGCGTTGCAATAACTTTTCGATGACCACAGACTCGTCCGCCGACGCGCTGACCCGTCCGTGCAAGTAGGCATGCTCGTACAAATGATTCCATTTCGTTGGGGGACACACTACCAGCCACAGGGGAAAATCGAATTGTTCCGCCAGACGCACCTCTACATCCTGGGGCGATGCGGTGCCGGCAATCAAGGTGTTGTGAATCCACCACAGCGGAACGATTTTTTGCGCGCGGGCAATGTGCAGAGGAATCAGCGGCGTGAGGTACGTCTGGGGAGTCAAACCGTGCAAACGCAAAGAGGGGAGGTTGAACTGCCACCCTAACGCTTCTACCACATCCTCTTCGCTCAGCCATTTCGCTTGCAGACACGTTTGCACGAGCGAAAGATTCGTCGGTAGCGCGCGCGCGTGCTGTAACGTTTCCTCCGTGAGATACCCCAAGTGAATCAACGCTTGCTCCAGCGTTGGGGTTGGTACACGCGAAACAGCACCGTGATAAAAGCGTTCCAGCGCGCGGCGCAAGTCCGCATAAGTCGCGCGCACAACGCGCACGGGGCGGCGTACGGCAGTAGCCAGCGCGTGCTGTGTGGCGGCATCCAGTTCACCCGCCGAAGCGACCACCAGCGTCTCACGCTCGAACTTGAGCGGCACCACAAGGAACTGACGCGCGAGGTGTTCGGGCAATACGCGCAGCGCGGCAGGAACAGGCACATAGCCACTCAAACGTACGAATGGCGTGGGATAGTCGTGCATCATCGAGGTTCATCTACAGGAGGAGGCGCATCGGGATAGCGCGCGTCGAGAAAGGCGCGCCGTGCCTGACGCGCCCGTTGTCGTACGAGGGCAACCACCAAACCAGCATCGGTAATGGCATAGACAAGCGTCAGAAGGGCGATGAGCAGAATCGGCACAGTGAAATAGCCCAAAAACATTCCCATAAACAAGACGAGCCAGATGGTCAGAAAGACCATTACACGCAGAACGATGACCAATGCCAGCCAGCCGTTGATTCGACCCTGTTCTGGCTCACGCACCGGTCGCCTCCCCGACAAGCACTTGAACCCATCCATTCCCTTGTTCGATTTGCTGGATGGGTAACGCCACAAGTTCTGGTAACCTGGTAATCAACGATTTAGGTGGTTGATGGATTTCTATCACCAGCGTACCGTCCACAAAGCGCAATGGACGCACATTTGACTCGCCCACATAGTCGCACAGCGCTTGTTCAATCCGCAAGGTCTGCGTGGCATCGCGCAAACCTGCAACGCTCAACTGGAGTGTGGCGCCGTTCGAGCGCGGTACGGTGGGGTTAGCCGTCCCCCGAAGTTCGAGCGGTTGAACCTGCGGCGCCGGGGTTTGAACGGCATGACGGAGTTGAACGTAAAAGACAATCGGCTGTCCCGTCGTCATCGAAAGATGGAGCGCCGCTTCTGCCCCACGCACCAGGGCTTCTTCAGTGACCCCATCGCTGGGAAAATGCGCCACGCCGATATGCGCCGCAAGGCGCAGTTTTTGGGCGATGCGCTCGGTCAATCGTTCACACACCAGACGCGCGCCTGCCGCGTCAGTCTCCGGCAGAATCGCGCCGAACTTGGTTGCATTGACGAACGGCACATCCACCGCGCGCAGAGAAGATCGCAGGAGGTCGGCAATTTGTTGATATGCGACGCGTTTCGCTTCGACACCTTCCGCGCGTGTCCACTCGGTCGGTTCGCTCACTTGCAAGAAAAGGATACACACTTGCCTGCCATACCGTTGACTGCGCGCGATTTCGCTCTTGAGGGTTTGCAACGCGTACGGATAGCGCAACAAGTTCGTGTCAGGATCATAGATGCGCAGTTCGTCTACCAACTGGTGTTGCTGCTCCAACTGCCGGGCGAGACGCGTAAAGTGCTGATTGGCAAGCATTCCCAGGACAGTGGCGCCACTCTGCGCAATGAGACACACCAGCGCGGGGAGCACCACGCGCGGGGTCAGACCGTAAACGATGACTTGAACCACCGTGAAGATCAGTGTCCCGGCAATTGTTACACCAATGCCCAGCGCGCGCGAGGAATGAATCAGTGCCAGTGTGGTGGTCAGCGCGAGCACACCAAACGCTAACATATGAAATGTGGGGTCAACCCACCCAAGGACAAGCGACCCCAGAATGAGCCATACTCCAAGAGTCGCTACGAGTAATTTGAATTGAAGGTCTTGCCGAGCATTCACGGTCTTACCTCACTCGAGAACTTGCAAAGGATTGCCAGCCCACCAAAAACAAGATGACCAGAGTGACGAAAAACAACCCCACCGTCAAGGCGAGAACCCATGAGGGCATACGTGGTGTGCCATCGGTTGTAGGCGTCGCTTGAGCCAGTGATAACGCGGTGGAACTCTCTTTTGTCCGCACTTCGAGGGTGGTCAACGAACCAGCAGCGCTCAGGATGGCAAGATCGCCGCGCAACTTGCCCAGCAGTTCCGGCGTGCTCAATGCCTCCGCCGCCCACAAGAGTCCTTCATCACTGTTGCCCGTGACCACAAGGCGCGGTTGCTGGTCTATCGTCGTTGCTTGCAGATAGCCGATGGCGCCACGCGGGGGCAACACTTGCGCTACTTGAGCCACCGGCGCGGGTTCGTCACTCTGCACCTGGAATGGCTGCGGCAACACACTGTTGAGTTTCGCGATGGCGGGATTTTGCGATGGACGCCCTAGCAGAATTTGATAGCGCGTCGCAGGGGCAGTGTGCGCGTCCACCACCAGCGGCGCGAGCGCCTCGCCTTGCGCCCAGTGTCCCAACTGTGCCGTCATCCATGCCAGCGCGCGAGCAATCGCCAGATTCGACGCGGCGGGAACAACAAACGTCACATCGGACAAGTCCATCGCCCCAAGAAACGCGCGCGGATAGTTGGAAAGCGTCGCTGGTAAAGCCGCCGGCGCGCCGGGGATGCGCAAGCGCGAATCGGCATAGACCACCAGCCACGCCTCGCGATAGTATGCGTTCAAACAATCGGTCGTGCCTCTGGTTGAACGCGCGACCTGAATGTTGCCCACCAGGGTCAAACTGTTTTCCCCCATCCGAAACAGACGCGTCGGCAGCGCGAATGTGACGCGTCCATCGGCAGCGGTCTGGGGTGTCAGCAAAATGCTCCCGACAGGTGTACCGTTCAACAGTACGTTCAACGATGACTTGCTCGTGTCCAGCAACGCCGAGTGTGCAAAATGCAAATCCAGGGTCGCGCCCTCCTGGATTTGCCACGCCATTGGCAACGGTATCACATAGTTGAGCGTTTGCTCGCGCGAACCCTGTGCGGTAATGTCACGATAGCCCAGTTCTTCCAGCGTCAACGTTTGTCCGATGGTGCCATTCCCTTTGGGCGGCGGCACCTGTAGCACTACACCGAGCGGTCCACTCAAACGCGCAGCGGTGGGCGTACTCGCCAGCGCGCGCGCGGCGGTCAGCATCGCCGCATCATCATCCCCTGTGACGACCAGCATCAACGCGTCACGCGGCGGCGTGAGTTGTTCCCAGAGCACCCCGGCACCGCGCGGAAGGGGATCGCCACGCAGGTCAGTGAACATCGTCTCGGCGCCCGATGCTTTGACAATCGGCAGAGAGAGTCCACGCGGCAGTCGTTCGCGCGCGCCAATCACGATCCGATGCGTGGTGACTTGATCAAATGCCGATGCGGCGACGACATCCACCTTGAGCGGACGCCACGCGGCAAGTTGACCCAACCTGGCACTGATGGTGGCAACTGCTGTCAGCTCGGCGATGTTCGGCGCATCGGGCAACACAAAGGTTACGGTGTTGGTGACCAGCGGACTCGGCTCGATGAACGGTCGGGGAAACGCGCCGAGGTCGGTTTCGGGTGGTTGGGCGAGAAAATTCAACTGCAAGTACGATGAACTATGCACGGTGACCCACACCGCCGGGTTGTCCACATCGGCACAAAAGTCGTCCTGAATGCCCATATACGTTTCGATGCGCAGCGCATTGTAACCCGAACGAATCAAGGCGTCGGGAATCGTCACCCGCAGCGTTCCTTCTTTGACATTCTCCGCTGTTAACAACACACTGCCCAAACGCGTACCGTTCCAGTCCACCACCAGACTGGAATTGGGACGCAACGCGGGGGAATGACTAAAGCGCAGAACGAGCACGTTTTCCGGTTGCACTCGCCAGGCGGGAGGCAAGGTCACGCCATACTCGCGCGTGGCACGTACCCCTTGCAGTGTCTCGTCTTTCGAGTATCCCAGGTCAGCCAGTGTAAGTGTGCGCGTGAACACATCCCTCTCGCCTTGCACAGGCACAGCCAAAAGCAAGGCAAGGCTAACAGTGACCCAGAAGGCAAAGAACGATCTCTTGAGCATAGTTCGACCATTATCGTTGAATTCGTACAATTTTATATCACAAGACTTGATCCAAGTAAATCACCAAAGCATAACGATTTGA
>Ga0209227_1002825_pt1 | contig 12075 bp, 9 predicted proteins | sample YNPBryantNP2012_FD_185815 | JGI IMG/M metagenome (GOLD analysis project Ga0209227, IMG submission 185815) | Anoxygenic and chlorotrophic microbial mat microbial communities from Yellowstone National Park, USA - YNP Bryant NP 2012 (SPAdes)... ...
CGAGTGCTCGGTATTGGCGATGAGGAAGCTCGAGAAAAGTTCGGCTTCCTTCTGGAAGCCCTTGAATACGGTGCGCCTCCGCACGGTGGAATTGCTTTCGGGCTGGATAGACTTCTCATGATAATGACTAAGTCTCCATCCATCCGTGACGTGATCGCCTTTCCTAAGACTCAAAAAGCCACATGTCTTCTGACCGGAGCACCTTCAGAACCAGACGTGCATCAACTGCTGGAACTCTGCATTACCGTGGAATCGCAGAAAAAGAATTGATAAACGGAGGACACATATAGCCATGGCCCGATGGAATCCAAAAAAACGGCTCCTTGATCATGAACATTCGGTTTTCTGGCAATACAGACTTGTGGACGTGGAAGAGCCGAACCTTATGCGGGAGATTTTTCCTTACACCGAAGTGCCCCGCATAGATTTCGACCACAAACTTTTGCCCCTAGATCCACCGGAGGAAATGTTTATAACCGACACGACTTTTCGTGACGGTCAGCAGGCTAGGCCTCCGTACACAGTGGAACAGATCGTTACTATCTTCGACTTTCTGCATAGACTCTCCGGTCCCAAGGGCGTCATAAGGCAGAGTGAGTTCTTCTTGTACACCAAAAAGGACAAGGAAGCACTGGAACGGTGTCTTGCCAGAGGTTACCGTTACCCGGAAATTACCGGGTGGATAAGAGCGGTAAAGGAAGACCTACAGCTCGTGGTTGACATGGGGCTGAAAGAAACGGGAATTCTAACCTCGGCTTCCGATTACCATATCTTTCTTAAGCTTAATAAACCACGCAGAGAGGCGATGGAGGATTATTTAAGCATAGTAAGAGCTGCTCTCGAGAAAGGCATTATTCCCAGGTGTCATTTTGAAGATGTTACTCGGGCCGATATATACGGCTTCTGCATCCCCTTTGCCATTGAATTGATGAAGCTAAGAGAGGAAAGCGGAATAGACGTTAAGATCCGCCTGTGTGACACTCTCGGGCTTGGTGTTCCCTACCCTGGGTCTGCCCTTCCGAGAAGTGTGCCGAGGCTGGTTAGAGCCTTCATCGAGGAGGCAGGAGTTCCCGGTCATCTCCTTGAGTGGCATGGGCATAACGATTTTCACAAGGTGATTGTAAACGGGGTTACAGCATGGCTTTATGGCTGTGCTGGAGTAAACGGCACGCTGCTGGGATTCGGAGAACGCACAGGCAACGCTCCAATAGAAGGGCTTCTTATGGAATACATAAGCCTAAGAGGCACAACCGACGGGATAGACACAATAGCAATCACGGACGTTGCCGAATACTTCCAGAAAGAGCTTGGATACCGCATACCGCCGAATTATCCCTTCGTTGGAAGAGCCTTTAACGCAACAAGTGCAGGTATACACGCAGACGGGCTAATCAAGCATCCAGAGATTTACAACATCTTCGACACAGAAAAGATCCTTAACCGACCCGTAAGCGTAATTATCACCGATAAATCTGGCACCGCAGGTATCGCCTACTGGGTAAATACAAGGCTACAACTTAAGGGAGAAAGAAGGCTCGACAAGAGACATCCAGGCATAATGAAGATTTACAAGCGAGTTATGGAAGAATACGAACAGGGGCGCAATACCTCCATATCAGACGAGGAAATGGAAAGATGGGCAAGACGATATCTGCCTGAATACTTCGTGAGCGAATTCGATATGCTCAAGCAAAAAGCGAGGTCTCTTGCTGCCCATCTCATAGAAGAAGTTGTGGAAAACGAGGCTATCAAAAGCATGGATCCATCCCGACAAGAGCTTGTTTTACGATCTCTCCTGGAACTAAACCCGTTCATCCAGTATGCCTACGTAACGGATAAGGAAGGACGCCGAATTACTCGAAACATCACCCACATTGAAGACAAGGCTAAGTACGAAAAAGCTCAGGTTGGCGAGGATCTATCTGATAGACCATGGTTCATAGAACCCATGAAGACCGGCAAGGTTCACGTAACAGATTTCTACACATCACGCTATACCGGGGCTCTCTGCATTACAGTCTCTGCTCCTATTCGCAACAAAGACGATGAGATTGTGGGAGTGTTAGGCGTGGACATAAGATTTGAAGAATTGGCCAAGATGGAAGATAGGCTCGCATAGAAAAACCCAAATGCGGCATAGAAGTTTAACCAGGCTGATCGCTTACAGTATTGCCATTGGGGGGCTGGTAATCATCAATTCATGTAGTATGTTCTCATCTAACAAACCCCATCCGCCATCCATACCCCCCTCCTCCTATCCCCCCTGGGCAAAACCATACTGCGTGCAGGGAAAATGCTATTTCCCTCTGCTGTCCGCTGAAGGATACGCGGAAGAAGGCATAGCAAGCTGGTATGGCCCTCAGTTTCACGGCAAAAGAACATCGAGCGGTGAAGTTTTCGACATGAACGGCATGACGGCAGCTCACAAAACACTGCCTCTCGGCACCTATGTGAAAGTAACAAAACTAGATAGCGGTCGCTGGATTATCGTCCGAATTAACGATCGCGGACCCTTCGTTGGAGATCGAGTTATTGACCTTTCCAGAAGAGCTGCTGAAGAACTCGGTATGCTTCCCAAAGGGACTGCTCGAGTAAGAATAGAAGCTCTTCAGCCTGCAACTCTTATCCAGTATGCTCAGAACCAATACCGATGGGTGCCAGAACCGGTGCCATCGCCATGGCAGGGACGGTTTGATATCCAGCTTGCAGCTTTTGAAAACAAGCAAAACGCTGATAGATTCGGCAAAACCGTTGCCGCCAGATATCAGGGAGCCGGTGTAGAGCCTTACTATTTTGGTGGAAAGCTTTTGTATCGAGTAAAAATAGGCACCTTCTCTGACCTTCACAAGGCACGGGCAGTGCTTGAAAAGATTCGAGCAGAATTTCCCGATGCCTTCGTAATCGCACAAGATGGGGGCGTCAGATGATCCCGATAATAAACTATCCATCCCAGGAAGCAGAAACATTCCTTAAAAAGCTGGCTCAACGTTCCTTCCATGGATCTGCAAAAGACGTGGAAGGCAAAGTAGAAGAAATCATAGACCGAGTTATAAAAGAAGGAGACAAAGCCGTAATTGCCTACACCAGGCAATTCGACTGGCCTGAAGCAACACCGGAAAGGATGGTTGTTTCAGAAGAAGAAATTGAGATCGCCTCTCGGAAAATTGATCCTGCCTTTATGGAAATTATAAAGACTGCTTCTAAAAATATTGCCGCCTTCCACGAAAAACAGCTTGAAAAATCATGGTTTACTACAGGAAGCGGCGGTATCATTCTGGGACAAATGGTCTCCCCTGTAGCATCCGCCGGTATCTACGTACCTGGCGGAAAAGGTGGCAATACTCCCCTCATCTCTTCCCTGCTCATGGGAGCAATCCCAGCTCAAATTGCAGGTGTACAGGACATTGTCATTGCCACACCTCCTCGGTCTGACGGTAGCATCCACGAAGCCATTCTCGCAACAGCCAGAGAATTGGGCATAAAAACGATTTACCGTATGGGAAGTGCCTGGGCTATCGCAGCACTTGCTTTCGGAACAGAATCAATCCGCAAAGTTGATGTCATAGTGGGACCCGGAAATATTTACGTTACGACGGCAAAGAAGCTGCTTTCTGGAGTGGTGGGAATTGATATTCTCGCCGGTCCCAGCGAAATTCTTGTTATAGCAGATCAAACGGCTGATCCTGATTACATAGCCGCAGACCTTCTAAGCCAGGCAGAGCACGACCCAATGGCAAGCGCCATGCTCATCACAACCAGCAAAAAACTAGCGGAAGACACGGTAAAATCCATCACTTCCCAGATTGATGGCACTCCTTTCTGGTCGCCTCTTCCTAGAAAAGATGTGGTGCTTCAGTCTCTCAACAACTATGGTGCTTGCTTTCTGGTTGATAGCCTTGATGTGGCTGCAACGCTGGCAAATAGAATTGCTCCAGAACATCTCGAACTTCACATAAACGACCCGTGGAAATTTATCGGACACATAAGATCAGCAGGTGCCATTTTCATAGGTCAATTCACTCCCGAACCTGTAGGAGATTATTTTGCAGGCCCCAACCACGTTCTTCCCACAGCAGGGACAGCCAGATTTTCGTCAGCCCTTGGAGTTCACACCTTTCTCCGAAAAACGAGCATCATCTACTACTCTGAAGAAATCACCAGATCCTGCGTTGACGACATAGCCCAATTTGCCCGTATGGAAGGACTTGAAGCCCACGCTAGATCCATAGAAATTCGGGCAAAAAAATTCTGATCTTGTGGTCGCCCTTGTTGGGCAGGCATAAGGTTGAGCAAGCACAAGGCCTGCCCCTACGCGATCTTTTCCCCAACTGCCTGGTGTTCTGGGATCTGGAAGAGGCTATGGCGTGCGACCCTGAACGTCCCCATCGCCGCAGCATCCGCCTGAAGGGATACGATTATTCCCAGGTCGGTGCGTATTTCATCACCATCGTTACACAGGATCGGGCATGTTTGTTTGGCAAGGTCGTAAATGGAGAAATGCGATTGAACGATGTGGGCTACATGGTACACCAGGAATGGACCAACCTACCTAATCGGTTCCCGAACATTGACCTGGACGCGTTTGTCATCATGCCCAACCACATTCACGGTATTATTGTCATCACCGGCGCCATCCCCGTAGGGGCAGGCCTTGTGCCTGCCCCTATCCATGCCAATATGCCTGCCCAAAATGGGAACAGGACGACTAAATCCGGGGCAACCGTAGGGTCAACCAAATCGAGGGCAACCACAAGGGTTGCCCCTACAGTTGGCGATATTGTGGGGGCGTTCAAATCAATCACCACGGTGCGTTACACACACGGGGTTAAACATCCGGCTGGTTGCCGTTTCGTGGCCGATTGTGGCAACGCAATTATTACGAACACATCATCCGTGACGACGAATCATTGAACAGCATCCGCGAATACATCACAAACAACCCATTGCAATGGGAAATGGACCGAGAAAACCCTGTAAGGGCACTTGGCAACGTGCCCATGCCAAAGGACGAACCATGGCGCATCTGACCGAATCAGCCATCGAATCTGCCGCCTTCTCCTGGCTGGCAGAACGGACGCAACATTATACGGAGGCGCGATATGGAAGAAGAAAGGACCGGCAGTAACATTCTTGAACCTAACGCCATACTCGAAGGCGATTTTTGGCCCGAGCCTGTGCGCATACTAACGCTAAAACAGCTTGGCGATAACACACAGATCGAAGCCGTTGGTATAAAAACCCAGCAGTTTTACTCTCGCATCCTTAGAGCCGAGGACCTAGCACGCGTGAGAGTGACTACCGAGCCGATACGCGATTTCGGCGGCCGCGGCGAAGCCTTTTTCCTGGCCATGGAGGCCCACCGTATCCGCTATGCCCATCAGTTTGACCCGTTTTTTGCCGTCAATATCTCGCAAGTTGATCCCCTGCCGCACCAGATCGAAGCGGTTTACCACTACATTCTTCGGAGCCCGCGCATACGTTTCTTGCTTGCCGACGACCCCGGCGCAGGCAAAACCATTATGACCGGCTTGCTGCTCAAGGAACTGAAATACCGTGGGCTCGTGCAACGCACTTTGATCGTCGTACCTGGCCACCTCAAAGACCAATGGCTGCGCGAGATGAAGGAACGCTTTGGCGAAACTTTCACCATCATAGACCGTAGCGTCATGAACGCCACCTGGGGCCGTAACATCTGGCAAGAGCAGCCGCAGGTGATCACTTCCATGGACTTTGCCAAACAGAGCGATGTGATGGCGAGTCTTGGCGAAGTGCACTGGGATCTGGTGGTTGTTGACGAAGCCCATAAGATGGCCGCTTACCGCTACGGCGAAAAAACTACCCGCACTGAACGCTACCGCCTTGGCGAATTACTCTCGCGGAAAAGCAACTTTCTGATCTTTCTCACCGCCACTCCCCACCGCGGCGACCCGGAAAACTTCCGCCTATTTCTTGACTTGCTACAACCGGGATTTTTCGCCAATAGCGACCTGCTCAATGAATCAGTGCAGAACGCCGATAATCCGCTCTTTTTGCGTCGCTTGAAAGAAGACCTGAAGGACTTCGATGGGCGGCCGCTTTTCCCGCCGCGTCATGTGATCACAAATCCTTATCGCCTCAACGATGACGAAAAGCGGCTCTACAACGCCGTGACCGATTACGTAGAAAAGTCATACAACAAAGCCCTGGCAACAGAAAAGCGCAACGTCGCCTTTGCCCTCCTCATCCTCCAACGGCGATTGGCTTCTAGCGTAAGAGCTGTGCGCCGTTCCCTTGAACGCAGAAAAGCACGGCTCGAAGAACTGCTAAAACTGGGAAAGTGGCTCGCCGAACGCGACTCGGTGGACGAAGAGAAACTGGAAGACGCCCCTGAGTCCGAGCGCCTGAGAGATGAAGAAGAACTGGTGGAACGCCTCACCGCCGCCGAAACCCGAGAAGAACTGCAAGCAGAAATTGAGACCCTCGCCGAGCTTATTCGCCTGGCCCATGAAGCAGAACAACACGAGGTGGAAACTAAGCTCCAGCAACTTAGACAGGTCATGGAGCATGAACACCTCCAACAAACCGGTGAAAAGCTTCTGATCTTTACCGAGTCGCGCGAGACGCTGGAATATCTGAGTGAAAAGCTCAAAAGCTGGGGTTATTCCGTGGTCACTCTGCACGGAGGCATGAGCCTGGACGAACGCATTCGCGCAGAACACGCCTTTCGTGAACACGCCCAGGTGATGGTATCCACCGAGGCGGGTGGGGAAGGCATCAACCTGCAGTTTTGCTCGCTCATGGTCAACTACGACATTCCTTGGAATCCCAATCGCCTGGAACAGCGCATGGGGCGTATCCACCGTTACGGCCAGCAAAAAGAGGTGCACATCTACAACCTGGTCGCGGACAATACTCGCGAAGGCAAGGTGCTGGGGGCGCTTTTCCGCAAATTGGAACAGATTCAGGCAGCATTGGGAAGCGACCGCGTTTTCGATGTTATTGGCGAAGTGATGCCCGGTCGTAGCCTCAAAGAGCTCATCGTGGAAGCGATCGCTCATCGGCGCACCCTGGAAGAAATCGTCGCCGAGATCGAAGCCATACCCGACGAAGAAGCGGTGCGGAAAGCACGAGAAGCAGTATTGGAAGGGCTGGCTACGCGGCATATTGACCTGCAACGCATCCTGGGTGAAGACCGACGTGCCCGCGAGAACCGCCTGATGCCTGAATACATTGAACGTTTCTTTGAACGCGCCTGCAAGTTCCTGAATATTCCTCTCGAACGCCGCCGCGATGGACTGTGGCGCGTGCCCAAAGTGCCTTACGAAATTCGCCATGTCTCCCAGGCGTTTCGGCATCGCTTCGGCGAGGTCTTCCGGGAATACGGCAAACTGGCCTTCGACAAACAAACCGCCCGCCGCCATGAGGCGACCTTCGTAGCACCTGGTCACCCCTTGCTGGAAGCTGTTATCGAACGGCTGCTGGCTGAATGCGCAAATGATATGAACCGCGGCGCAGTCTTCATTGACCCCGACGGGCAGCTTAATGGCTGGATCTTCTTTCTAGAAGGCGAGATACGTGACGGCTCGAATCAAGTGGCCGGAAAACGGATCTTTACCCTGTATCGTTCGGTCAATGGCGAATTAAGGCTTATCAACTCATCCGTCCTCTGGGATTTGAAACCTCATGACAAACCGCAGGAGATTGAAACCCACGTGGAGGAAGATGAAATCATCGCTTATGCAGTCGAGCAAGTTCTGGAATCTTACCGCTCTGAATTGTTGGCCGAGCGAAAGCGATATGCTGAGATCAAGCGCAAATACGGCCTGGCTTCGCTCGAGCAGATGATTCAGGAATCCGGCGCCAGGTTGATTGATTACGAGATACGTCGCGCCAAAGGCGAGAGCTTCCCCGAAGTCGAAATAATTAACGAAGAGCGGCGAAAAGAAGAGCTTGAGGCACGCAAACAGGCGCTCCAAGAAGAGATCCGCCGCGAGATCAGCCTGCTCCCCTCTACTCCAAAGGTGTTGGGCGTGGCACGCATTCTCCCGCAACTTGCCGCTGACGATGTCATGAGCTCAGATGCGCAGATCGAAGCCATCGGGATGCAGGTGGCCATGGAATACGAACGTCAGCAAGGACGCTCACCCAAAGACGTCTCGGCGCAAAACTTAGGCTACGACATCTTCTCAACCAGCTTAAGCGGCGAAGTTCGCTACATCGAGGTCAAGGCTCGAGCCACTACCGGCGCCATAGTCCTCACTACAAATGAATGGCTCATGGCGCAGCGCCTCGGCGAAGAATACTGGCTTTACGTCGTCGAAAACGCTGCCACCCAGCCACGGCTCCACACCATTCAAAACCCTGCTGCCAAACTTCAACCCGAAGACGATCCATCCCGCCGGGAGGATCTCATTCGCATGGTGGAGAACCTGGCTCCGTGGGAGGCTGTGCAGAAGAATACCCCCGAGCTAGAAAAGGCCCGCACACTCATCCGCGAAGCCTTTGGCGGACGTACCCCGCGAGTGCTCGATCCCTTCGCTGGCGGCGGCTCCATACCGCTGGAAGCCCTGCGCCTGGGCTGCGAGACTTACGCCCTGGATTACAACCCCGTAGCAGTCCTGATTAACAAGGCCGTGCTCGAATTCCAGCAGAAGTTTGCAAGGCCTGACCAGGTCAAAACAGTGCCGCTCCCACCTCGTCTGGAGAAGCACCCGCTATCTAAAACGGCAGGAGAGCACACCGATAATCCATTGCTTAGAGCTGTCTCCGCCTGGGGAAAGTGGGTGCTGGAAGAGGCCCGCAAAGAATTAGAGCGTTTCTATCCAAAAGACCCCAATGGCTCTATCCCGGTGGGTTACATCTGGGCACGCACGCTGCCCTGTAAGAACCCAGCCTGCGGCGTCGAAATTCCCCTCATGCGCCAGACCTGGCTGGCCAAAAAAGACGGAAAGACAATCGCCCTTCGGCTCATCCCCAACCGGGAAGCGAATCGCGTGGAGGCTGAAATCGTCGGGGCAAATGGAGAGCCCATAGACTTCGACCCTGAAGAGGGCACTGTCTCCCGTGCCCATGTGCGCTGCCCACTCTGCGGCGGCACGATAAACGACAATACCACTCGCCGACTCTTCCGCGAAGGCAAATCGGGTCAGCGGATGATGGTTGTGGTGCTCCACCACCCGAACCGCACGGGAAAGACCTACCGCCTGCCCACCGAGCGCGACCTTGCAGCCTACCGCACTGCCGAAGCCGCGCTGGAACAAAAACGCCAGGCCCTCTGGGCAGAATGGGGCATGGATCCAGTGCCGGATGAGCCAATGGACAAGAATGACCCTACAACGGTCGCTGGACGAGGTTACAACATTGAGAAGTGGGGGGACCTGTTCAACCCACGGCAGAAACTGGCGCTCATCACCTTCGCCGAGAAGGTCCGCCAGGCGCATGCCAAAATGCTCGCCCAAGGAGCGGAGCCAGAGTTCGCGAAAGCGGTGACGACGTATTTGGCGCTGGCGATGGACATGATGGCAGCATTTTGCAACACTCTGGCTCGATGGGAAAACACCTCGGAGATAATAAAGCAGTTGTTTTCGCGCCAAGCTTTACCGATGCTGTGGGATTATGTGGAACTGCATCCGTTCAGTGGCTCAACAGGCAGCTGGAAAGCAGGTTGGGAATACTATCTTGGCGTCCTCTCTCATCTCACCAGGATTCCACCGGTGGAGGAAAATGGGGAGGCTCGAGGGGACAAGTAAAGGAGAGAGAATGAAAACACTGAATGAAATTCGCGCTATTCTCACCGAGCATCGGCAGATCCTTGAGGAGCGTTACGGAGTTCAGGAACTGGCTATCTTCGGCTCGTACGCTCGGGGGGATCAGTCCCCAGTGAGCGATGTTGATATCCTTGTCAAGGTCAGGCGGCCCATCGGGTTCAAGTTCTTTGAACTCTGGGATTATCTGGAGGAAATTCTGGGTATAAAGGTAGATCTTCTGACGCCGGAAGCACTCCAGCAGAAGCCCGCCCTTTGGATAAGGGTTGAGGAGGACCTTGTCTATGTCTAAGCGTGATTGGACTCTCTTCCTGCAGGATATGCCGGAGAGTATCGGAAACATCGCACAACACAAGCGGGATGAGTTTTCAGGACTTTCTGAAGGATATTCGAACTCGGGATGCAGCGGTGAGATATCTCGAAGTCATGGGAGAAGCGGCGATGAGGATTCCTGATGACATTAGGGAGCGCTACCCGGAGATCCCGTGGGCTCAAATTGTGGGTCTTAAAAACCGACTCATCCACGGCTATTTCCTCGTGGACTACGGAATAGTTTGGGAAATCGTGCAGGACGAACTGCCCCAGTTACGCAGAAGACTGGAGCAGACCATGCAGGAGGTATCAGGATGAAAAGCATTACAGAATCGTCGCCGAAGGTATTACACGGCTCCGCCACTGCCCTTCCCTGGCCAGACAACTTCTTCGACGCTGTGCTGACCGATCCACCTTATTACGACAATGTGAACTACTCGGCGCTTTCGGACTTCTTCTATGTCTGGCTCAAGCGCACGGTTGGCGATCTTTACCCCGACCTTTTCGCTACGCCGCTCACGCCAAAGTCCGAGGAAATTGTACAGGACCCCAACCGTCAAAACGGACGAGAAGCGGCACGTGCTTTCTTTGAGCAACGCCTTACCCAAGCTTTCCGCGAAATCCACCGCGTGCTCAAGCCCGATGGCATCGCCGTCATCGTTTTTGCCCACAAGACCACCGAAGCCTGGGAAACGGTCATCAACGCCTTGTTAGAGGCTGGCCTCTACATGACCGCTTCCTGGCCTATTCACACCGAGATGAAAAAGCGGCTGAACGCTCAAGAAACTGCTTCGCTGGCTTCTGCCATCTATATGGTCTGTCGCAAGCGCACCACGAGTGAAGTGGGCGAGTATCCCACAGTGCGAAAAGAAATCGAGGCACGCGTGCGGGAAAAACTCGCCCAGTTCTGGGAGAAAGGCATTCGCGGCGCGGACTTCTTCATGAGCGCCATCGGCCCTGCGGTGGAAGCCTTCGGGAAATATGCTCGCGTGGAAAAACTTTCGGGAGAGCCGGTGAGCGTTGCGGAGCTGTTGGAATATGTGCGCAAAGTCGTGAGCGAGTTCGCTCTGGAGCGTGTCCTTGGTTCAGCGCAATTGGGCGGCGTGGATGCTCCCACCCGATTTTATCTCCTCTATCGCTGGACCTACAACCACGCCCGAGTTCACTTTGATGAGGCACGTAAATTGGCTCAGGGCGTGGGAGTTGAACTCACCACGCTGTGGGGCGACGGCGGACTGGTGGAGAGCCAAAAAGAATATGTGCGCCTGCCGCAACCACTGGAACGCGCAAAAAGCACCAGATTCCAGCGCCAGGAGCTTTTTAAAACAATGATCGATGCGCTTCACTATGCTCTCTGGCTCTGGTATGAAAACGACCAGAAAAAACTGCAGGAGCACCTTACGATGACCTACGGTGAAAACGAGACCTTCTGGCAGGTGGCGCAGGCCATCTCCGAGGTCTTGCCCGATGGCGATAAAGAAAAACAGCTCTTGCAGGGGCTGCTGTATGGACGAAGTAGCTACCAAACTTACTATCAAAAGCAGCAAAGCATCCTGGATATCCTTAAAAAAGGAGAATAGCTATGAAGCCGTGGCATGAAGTTGTGGTTCCACACCCAGACATACGAGCGGGCGAGTTTGACGAATCTGTCTTTGCGGCGGACTTGTCCGATGTGATTGCCGACCGTGGTCCGCTGGAATACCGAGATGCGCAAACCTTCTTCCGCAAGACCTATCCAACTCAGGGGCTTGTGACCCTGCTATCGGCCATTGTGTCGCGTCTATCGGGCAAGGGAAAGGGTGAGGCGGTCATTCAGATCCAGACACCCTTCGGGGGTGGAAAAACGCATAGCTTGATCGCGCTGTACCACCTTCTGAAGGCTCCGCAGGACTTACAGGGGTCGGAGGTGGTCTCAGAGGTATTGAAAAAGGCCGAGCTAAAGGCCATCCCCGCCGCCCGCATTGTGACCTTCACCGGCACCGCCGCTGACCCGCTCGGCAAGACGCCGTGGGGAGAGATA
>Ga0209227_1002826_pt1 | contig 12075 bp, 13 predicted proteins | sample YNPBryantNP2012_FD_185815 | JGI IMG/M metagenome (GOLD analysis project Ga0209227, IMG submission 185815) | Anoxygenic and chlorotrophic microbial mat microbial communities from Yellowstone National Park, USA - YNP Bryant NP 2012 (SPAdes)... ...
CTGGCCACGTTCTTCCGGGTCTGGCTGGCGCGCCTGTTGCCCGACGAGGCGGACTGGACCTACGACGAGACACGCAGCGCGGTGGCAACCCAGGCGGCCGACGACGATACCCAGTAGATGGAAATTCGTGCTCCTCGGCGGTCTGTGACCGCCGAGAAACGCGGGTCACAGACCCGCTTTGAGCAACTTTTTCCATCTACTGATACCGGCTTTATCGCCGTGCTGTCTGGCATCTTCCGGGAATGCGGCCGGGTGCTCAAGCGCGACACCGGCCGGCTCGTCTTCACGTTTCACCACTGGGACCCCAACGCCTGGGCGGAGTTGACCATCGCGCTCCAGCAGGCCGGCTTCCGGCTGGTCAACGCCCACGTGGTCTTTTCAGAGAACCCCATCTCGTCGCACATCCAGAACCTCAAGGCGCTCACCCATGATGCCATTTTGGTGCTGGCGATTGATGGCGACGAATATGCAGCCCGACGGTGGCCGCCGCTCGAAACCATAGACACCAGCGACAGCGAAACATTCTGCCGGCAGTGCGGCGCGGCATTGGGCTGGCTGCTGGAGAGCGACGCCGGGCGCGTCAGGCCGGGCGAGATTCGGGCGATGTGGAAACAACTGTTTGATGCAGATTAGCTGGATAGGAAGCAGCCATATGGAAGAATTATCCCTGGCCGACGAGATCCGCGCTTTCGTGGAGACGATGGTGGCCGGCGCGCAGACCCGCACCCGCTACCGCACGCCGCTCGTGGGCTTTGCCGCAGCCGATGACCCGGCCTGGCGCGTCATCCGCGAGCGCGTGAACCCGGACCATCTGCTCCCCACGGACATCCTGCCCGGCGCGCAGACGGTGGCGGCTTTCTTTGTGCCGTTCTCGTACCGGGTGGTGACGGAGAACCGGCGACACTTCTACGTCTCCCCGGAGTGGGTGCAAGCCTACGTGGAGACCAACGCCCTCCTCGAAGACATCTGCCGGGGGCTGGAGCGGCTGCTGGCCGACAAGGGCATCTGGGCCGCGCACCAGGCCCCCACGCACAACTTTGACCCCACCACGCTGCGCGCGCCCTGGTCCCACAAGAGTGCGGCGTATGTGGCCGGCCTGGGCGAGTGGGGCCTGCACCACATGCTCATCACCGCGCGCGGCTGCGCCGGGCGCTTCGGCAGCCTGGTGCTGGACGCGGTCATCCCGCCGACGCCCCGGCCCAACGCCATGTACTGCGGCTTTTACCGGGATGGTTCCTGCCTGGAATGCGTGAAACGCTGCCCCGTCGGCGCACTCACCGTCAACGGCCTGGACAAACAGCGCTGCTACCGGGTCTGCCTGGAGACGGATATGGTCTATCGTAATCAGTTCGGCACATCCGACGTGTGTGGCAAATGCGCCACCGGCCCGTGCGCCTTCCGACCAAATACCGACGACTGACGACCGACGACTGACGACTGAGGACTGAGGACTAAACAAGACCTTGACTTTCCTGCACACCACCTGTATACTTGGCCTTACAAAACGAAGGAGGAGCTCTTGGACCCCAGCCCTGCCTGGATTGGCCGCCCCGTGCGCCGGGTGGGCATCCTCTACGGCTACGAGCAAGATACGCAAAATCTGGCCCAGGTTCTGGTGGAGCAGGCCGCCCAGCGGGGTGTGGCTTGCTGGGCTGGCCGCAAGGATGACAAAGCCGGCATCCAACAGTGGCTGAGGCAGGATACCACCGACTTGCTCATTGTCATGGGCGGCGATGGGACCGTGCTGTGGGCAGCGCATATCACCGAATCCAGCCAGGTCCCCATCGTCGGCGTGAACTTTGGCACGTTGGGATTTCTGACCGAGTTCGAGCCGGCCGAACTGGTGGATTGCTTCCCGGCGCTTCTGGCTGGCGAATACTGGCTGGAGGAACGATTCAAGCTGCGCAGTGAGGTCTGGCGAGATAACGTGTGCATCGCCACGCACGAGGCTCTGAACGACGTGGTGGTGTGCCGGGGCTACCTGTGCAAGATGGTGCGCATCAAGGTGACCATTGATGGCGAGCCGTTCACCACGTATGCAGCCGATGGCGTCATCGTGGCCACCCCAACCGGCTCCACCGCCTATTCCTTCTCGGCGGGTGGGCCTATCGTCCATCCTCAATTGCACAACCTGATCCTCACACCGATTGCGCCACACCTGATCCTATCCCGAAGCTGGGTCCTGTCGCCCCAGGTCCGCATAGATATGGAACTGGTCAGTCGGGAGACGGCCCTGGTCACGGTGGATGGCCAGAGTCAGGCCCCCTTGCATCCTGGTGATCGGGTGCGCGTGTGCGCCAGCGAAAACGTAACCCGCTTTGTCCATCGCCGGCCGCGCACCTATTTCTATGGCGCGCTCCTGGAACGCATCAAATAACTCAAAACTCAAAACTCGAAATTCAACGCACCCGGGGAGGAGATAAGAAACACCTATGGCGAAGGAAAAAGCCATCGAGGTGGAAGGTACCGTGGTAGAGGCATTGCCGGATGCCATGTTCCGGGTCGAACTGGACAATGGCCATCGGGTCCTGGCTCACCTGTCGGGCCGGATGCGCAAGAACTACATCCGGGTCCTGCTGGGAGACCGGGTGGCCCTGGAATTGTCCCCCTATGACTTGACCCGGGGCCGAATCACCTACCGGTATCGGAAACCCACCGCCTCAAAAACCGCTTGAAACCCATGCTGGGCGAGCTACACGTCTCTAACTTTGCAATTATTGAGCACCTGACCCTGCGCCTGCAAGACGGCTTTAGCGTGCTGACCGGCGAGACCGGGGCGGGCAAATCCATCATCGTGGATGCGGTCAGTGCCCTGCTGGGCGGCCGGGTAAGCGATGAGCTGGTGCGTAGCGGAGCGGAGACCGCCTATATCGAGGCGATCTTTACCCTCTCCCCAGCCCAGGCCTGCCAGCTGACCCCCATACTGGCCGAATATGGGCTGGAAGGCAATGGCGAGACGCTGATCCTGTCCCGCGAGATCCGGCGAGGCGGGCGCAACGTCTGCCGGATCAACGGTCGGGCGGTCACCGCGACCACCCTCCGCCACGTGGCAGACGGGCTGGTAGACATCCACGGCCAGTCCGAGCACCTCTCGTTGCTGCGCGTGGCCACGCATCTGGAACTGCTGGACCGTTATGCCGGCCTGGAGGAGCAGCGCCGGCGAGTGGCCGAGGGGATGGGCGAATTGCGCCAGGTGCGCCAGGCCCTGGCCAACCTGCTGCGTGACGAACGCGAGCTGGCCCGGCGCGTGGACCTCCTCACCTTCCAGGTAGAAGAGATCGCCGCCGCCCGGCTCCGCCAGGGCGAGGAAGAAGAATTGCGCGCCGAACGCCGGCGGCTGGCCAATGCCGAACGCCTGGCCCAACTGGCCGACGCCGCTTATCGGGCCTTGCACGAGGGAGAGGATGAGCTACCCTCCGCCAGCGACCGGCTGAGCCAGGTGCAGTCTGCCCTGGACGACCTGGTCGAGTTGGACCCGCAACTCGCACCCTTGCTTCAGCAGGCCGAAGAGCTGGTATACCAGGTGGAAGCCCTGGCGGAAGGGGTGCGCGACTACCGTGATGCCATCGAGTTCGACCCGCCGCGTCTCCGGCGGGTGGAAGAACGATTGGACCTGATCTTCAATCTCAAACGCAAATACGGCGACTCGATTGCCGAAGTCCTGGCCTTCGCTGACCGCGCCCGCCGCGAACTGGAGGGGATCACCCACGCCGAGGAACGCATCGCCGAACTGCGCACAGAGGAGGCCCGGCTCCTCCAGGTCATCGGAGCGGTGGCCGCGGACCTGTCCGCCGCCCGGACTGCTGCCGCCCAAGAGTTGGCCGCAGCCGTGGAGAACCAACTCAGCGACCTGAACATGGCCGGGGCCCGCTTTGTGGTGGATATTCGCCAGGAGGAAGCAGAAGACGGCGTGTTCGTCGGCGACCGCCGCCTGGCTTGCGATACTACCGGCATTGACCGGGTCGAGTTTCTCATCGCCCCTAACATCGGTGAACCGCCCAAGCCCCTGGCGCGCATTGCCTCCGGCGGCGAGATGTCTCGCCTCATGTTGGCCCTGAAAAGCATCCTCTCCGCCGCCGATAAGGTCCCTACCTTGATCTTTGACGAGATTGATGTCGGCATCGGCGGCCGTAGCGCCGCCGTGATCGGGGAAAAGCTCTGGCGACTGACGCCGGCCCATCAGGTCATCTGTGTCACGCATCTGCCGCAGATCGCGGCCTTTGCCGATGCCCACTATGCCATCTCCAAGGCGGTCTCCAGTGGCCGCACGACCACTCAGGTCAAAGAGCTGACCCCCACCGAACGCCTGGAAGAACTGGCTTTGATGCTCGGTGGCCCCCCTCTCAGTGAGGTGACCCGTCAGGATGCGCAAGAAATGCTGGCACGCTCCCAGTCCATCAAAGCCACTTATAGACAAGAACCACCTGATATAGTATAATGGCCTTGCAAAAGATGGTCACACCGATAAGATGCTTTAGCCGGATATGGCCCGCCTGAAGGCTCGACTCCAGAGTAAGTTTCATCTATTGGGAGCGGCCTTTATCCCAACCTGGTGTTCATCAAGAACCTGAAAAGGAGGGACCAGACCATGAAATGCCCCCGTTGCGGTGCAGATGTGCAGCCAGGAGAGACCTTTTGTGGCGAATGCGGGGCCAGGGTATCTGCCCCGGCCCGGCCCAAAAGAGGACCGTCCATCGGTTTGATCCTGATCGGATTGTTCATCGTGGTGTTCTTGTGTTGCCTGGCCGGCTTTGTCCTGACCATGATCGGGGCCCTGGCCTGGCCCGCGTTGACCCCGCCAACTCCCACTCCAACCGCTACCGCCACGCCGACGGCCACGCTGACACCAGTCCCAACAGAGACCCCGCCGCCCTCGCCAACCAGCCCCCCGGCTACCCCTTCTCCCACCAGACCAGTCATAGTGGATGGGATGAAGGTCTACTCTAGCGACAAATACGGCTTCTCGATCCAGTATCCGGCCGACTGGCTCATGACCGAGAGCGCCTACGGCCCGGTGTTCTCCAGCGCGAAAACCGTGGCCGGGGTCACCATTGGCGCGATCCCGGGGGCGAATTTCCTGGGCGACGAGAAGGCGTTGGTCAATCAGTTTGTGGGATCACTTCAGACGCAAGGCATCTTCAAGGATGTCCAGGTCCTGTCCGAAGATACCCGCGTGTTCAACGGCCTGGAGTGGCGCTATCTGATCATCACCAGCAGCTACTCCGGCATGAAGACCAAATGGGACCTGTATGCCAGGATCCACACCACCGGCACCGGCTATGTCTTTATCGGCTTTGCCGTTCTGGAGAGTTACGATCAGGTTTCGCCAACCTTTGTCAAGATGATGGAGAGCTTTGAGTTTCTGCCGTGATATGACCAGCGATCATGGCGCCTGGTGGTTTGCAATTTGCTATCCGGCGCACACCTATAAGGAGGCCCGATCATGATTTGTCCCCAGTGCGGCGAATCCAACGAACCAGAAGCCAGATTCTGCGCCGGATGCGGGATCCCCTTGTTCCAACCAGCAGCCGAGTCTGTCAAACCCGCCCCACCTCCGCCAACAACGAGCCAGAAGCGGTCATCCATGCCCATTATCGTGGGGGGCCTGGTGGTGGTACTGCTGATCCTGTGCTGTTGTGGCCTGATCCTCGGCGGCGGCGGTGGGGCCGTAGTGGTGGCCTACCTGATGCCCACGGCCACGTTCACGCCAACGGCCACCTCAAGGCCCACTAACACCCCCACCCGGCTACCCACGAGCACGCCTACCCGGGTGCCCACCCGCACGCCCACCAGGACACCTACCCGCGCTCCGACTAACACGCCCCTGATCGGGACCGACGTGGGCGGCATGAAAACTTATTCCAGTGCCACCCACAAGTTCTCCATCCAATATCCGGCAAGCTGGACGGTAAAAGAAAACACCGGTGGCCCTTCGTTCAGTGGGACCTTGATCGGCGTGATCATTAACGTGACCAGGAACGCCGGCAGCGAAAATGCGTACCATGAGAGCAGCCAGGCTCTTCTGCGGGCGATCACGCCAACGGATTTCCAGATCGTTTCGCGGAGCAGCCGGGTCTTTAATGGGGTGCCGTGGCAATACTCGGTGATCACCAGCACCTACCAGAACACTGATTTCAAGATGGACCTGTATACCCATGTCCATACCACCGGCACCGGTTACACTTTTATCGGTCTGGCCACGGCCGCGCTCTATAATACCGACACGCGTACCTTCTCCCAGATGATGGAGAGTTTCCGCTTCTTGCCGTAGGAGAGAACCATGCATTGCCCTCACTGTGGGCGGATCATTGAGCCAGGAGCCAGATTCTGCGTTCGCTGTGGAGGTATGTTGTCCCCCCCACCGGCAGAAACGCCCACCAAGCCGGAAAAGGTGATCGTGCTCCCACGCTCGCCCCTGTTCATCGGGGGGCTGGTCCTGAGCATGGCCTTGTTGTTCCTGTGCGGTTGCCTGGTGGGGGCCGGCGGGGGCGTGACCGTGATGGCTTACCTGTCGCCCACTCAGACCCCGGTGCCCACCGCGACCGCACCTCCCACGCCCACAGCAATGCCCACGCCAGTGTCCATGCCCACACGCACACCTCTACCTCCGGCCACCCGCTCCGCTTTCATCGAGCCGATGCAGCGTTACTCCAGTGCCTCCCAGGGCTTTTCCATGCACTACCCGATGGGCTGGAACCTCCAGGAAGACCGGTCCGGGGTGATCTTTTCCAGCCCGGATGGCGTGGCCCTGGTGGTCATCACGGTGGTTCAGAACCCCGTTGGCAGCGAGAAGGCCTTCCGAGACCAGAGCGTGCAGAACTTTGCCCGCTCATTGACCGACATGAAAGTTGTCACCGAGGATACTCGCACCTTCAATGAAGTGACCTGGCAGTATTTGATCCTCACCGGTGTTCTGCAAAACAACGCCCCGGTGACTATAGACCATTACACCGTGATCCATCCCAACGGCCGTGGTTATATCTTTTCCGGGATCACCCTCACCGATAACTATGAAACGGCTTCCCAGACCTTCACCCAGATGATGGAAAGCTTCCAGGTCTTACCGTAGTACCCTCTCGCAGGTTAGAATGGTGTCCCAACCTGCGGGAGAGCATGATCAGAGGCTCATTCAGGAGAGAAAGATGAACTGTCCCCATTGCGGTACTCCCGTTGAACCAGGTGCAACTTTCTGTGCCGAATGTGGCGCGGCATTGTCCCAACCGGCGGTCAGCCCATCCCCGGTAGAAGCGTCCCCTGGGCGCTCCAGGCGGCCCTTTATCGTGGCCGGCGTGGTCGTGATAGTTTTGGTCTTGTGTTGTTGCGGCCTGCTCATCGGCGGCGGAGGCGGCGCCGTGCTGATCGCCTACCTGCAACCCGCCCCGAAGCACACGGTCTCTCCCGTCGTGCCGACCGTCCCCACCACCCGGCCCACCGTCACCGCCAGACCCTTACCAACCAGCACCACCGGGCTTCAGCCAACAGTGTTGCCGACCCGCACGCGGATCCCCAGCCCCACGCCCACCCAACCACTCGTCGCCGGGGAGATGAAAACCTATTCCAGCTCCGCCTTTGGCATCTCCATCCGCTATCCGACGAACTGGACGGTGAAGGAAGAGACCTACTCGACCTCCTTCTACAGCAGTGATTCCCATATCTGGGCCATAGTCTCCATCGCCTATAACTTCCAGGGGGACTCCAGGTACCTGCTCGAACGGTTCCTGGACCTGCTCCGTGCTCGCAACCTCGTCAAGGAGATCGTCTCTGAGGATACCCGGACGTTCAATGGTCTGCCCTGGCTTTATATGGTCATTGCCGATCCGGCGGGCAATATATTTGATCTGTACGGCCGGGTCCATACCAACGACCACGGCTACATGTTCATGGGTGCCGCCGATCAGGCCCGGTATGGTGAGCAGACCGGGCTATATACCCAGATGATGGAGAGCCTCCGATTCCTACCTGGTGGCCCGGCCGCCACGCCGATACCCCCAGCCACTGCCGCGCCCACCCCGGCGGCGGCCGGCACCTACCGGGCCACGGTGACGATCCAGACCACGGCCGGCCAGCCATTCATCCGGGGGCGCGTGCTCAACCGCAATGGCCGTGCCGTCGCCGGGGCCCTGGTCGAGCTATACAACGGCGAGAAAAAATGGCTCAGCACGGTGGGCACCGGTTCCGATGGCCGTTACGAACTGACGGTCAGTGCCGGCGTCTACTACCTCAAGCTCAAGAACTATCGTAGCGACTGGTCCCCCCTCGTCAATGTCAAGTGGGGCCAGGAAGCCACGGTAGATTGGAAGGAACAGTAAAACGTCAAACGTAAAACGTAATGCGTGGAACCTGTGACCTGTGACCTGTGACCTGCGACCTGCAACCTGAAAGGGGGAGAAGATGCAACTCTGGGAATACCCCCGGCCTGAAAACGACAACGGACGTGGCATCCATTGGTTCACCACCCAGTCTGCGCCGAACGCCCTGGTGGACACCTACATCGGCGAATGCAAGGCGATGCACATCAAGTGGGTCGTCTTTCTGAACGGCTACGACTGGGCCCTTCTGGCCAATGATTACCTGGTGCAGAGGCTCGTCGAGAACGAGATGATGCCCATTCTGCGGGTATATACCCATCCCACGGCGCCCCTGCCCGCCTGGCTATCGGATCTGGTCCGGCACTATGCGGCCAAAGGCGTGCGCTATTTCCAGCTCTACAATGAGCCGAACCTCAAGGGCGAATGGCCCAACAACCAGTTCCCGGCGAACATGATGGGCCAATTCGCCGAGTGGTGGATTGACGCCGCCCTGCGGGTCATTGACGCCGGCGGGTTGCCCGGTTTCCCCGGCCTGGCCACGGCCGGCGGCGAATACGGCCTGGGCGAGGGCGAGGACGTCAAGTTCTTCATAGATGCCCTGGAGGCCATCAATGCCCGTCTCGATGCGGCCCGGCGGATCAAGCTCTACGACAAGCTATGGATCAGTTTGCACAACTATAATATGTGGGCGCAAGACCCCCTCACCACGCCGGTGACGCGCCTCAAATCCCATTCCTTCCGCAAGTTCGAGGTCTATGACGAGATCGTGCGCGAAAAGATCGGCCGTAGCCTGCCTATCCTGAGCACCGAGGGGGGCACCCGGCTGGGCATCCGGCCCGATAACCCGTATACTGACACCCGGGACGAAAAAGTGGTGGCCGATCACATCGCCCGCTCCTTCCAGTACATGATGGACGGCCGGGCCCCGGATTACTTTTTCTGCTTCTGCCCCTGGGTCCTGGGCAGCAAGATCGCTGGCAACAACGATGACTATTTCGAGGATACGGCCTGGTATCGGGCTGATGGCACCCGCCAGAAGGTGATCGATGCCGTCAAGGCTCTGCCCACCCAGGTGCGCCAGTTCAGTTGGGATAGGCCAGCCCAGGTGACCTTCCTGGCCGAACCAGCCCGCATCGTCGCCGGGCAGAAGGCCACCCTGCGCTGGACCACGCAAGGCATCAAATCGGTGGCTCTGAACGGCGCGCCAGTGGGCCTCAGCGGCCGGCAGCAGGTCCAGCCCCCCACCACCACCACCTACACGCTGCGGGCCATCCCGCACCAGGGCGCGCCCATCGAGCAAACGGCCCAGGTCACCGTGGAAGTAGCTGTGCCGACCGAACCGCTCCAACCCCCCATCATCAACAAGGCCGACCAGTTGCCACGTTACCCGCGTGGCAATGCCCCGGGGCCATATCCCACTCGCCCGGAGAGCCAGATCCAGATGCTGGTCATCCATCACACCAACTGGGAAGGCGTCACGCCGGAAAAGCTGGCCGAGTACCTGGTGGACAAACTGCATTGGCCGGGCATCGGCTACCACTTTATGATCGCCAATGACGGCACGATCTATCAAACCAATCACCTGACCACCATCTCGTTCCAGTCCTACGATGGCGTGGACCCCTACAAGGTCACCAAGACCTGGGACGACCGGAGCCTCGGCATCGCCTTTGTCGGCAAGTTCGACGTGCCTGGTCGCCATCCCACCCCCCAGCAACTGGCGAGCGGCGGCCGGCTCTGCGCCTGGCTCTTGCGTCGGCTCAACCTGACGGAAGAGGCCATCTGGGCACGGTGCGAGCTGATGACCGACCCCTCGCGCAACCCCTCGCCCGGTTGCGTCAGGGGCGATGGCAAATGGATCTGGACCTGGGAAGACGCGCTGCGCGCCGAGGTGCGCAAATACCTGGTCCCTCCCGGCCCACCGATCACGCCGCCATTCTACCATTATATGCTCTTCTGGAAACATGCGGACAACTGGGCCAAAGAGGATTGGCAGGCAGCCCAGCAATACATCGCCCGGTTCCTGCCCACCTGTGGCTTTAGCGTGGAGGAGGCCCTGAAATACGAGTACGTGACCATCGTGGGCGGGCCGTTCGGCGTCCCAGAGAGCGACGAGCAAAAGTTGCGGGCGGCCGGCCGCAAGGTGGAACGCCTCGCTCCACCGGGTGGTTTCGAGGGCACGGCCGCCTTGCTGAAGCAAATGGCCGAAGAAGGCCGCCGATTCCTCAACCCGAATCTGTAGGGGCGGCAGGCTGACTAAAGAGGAGTCAACGGTGTGTCCAGATCGTCGGAGCCAGTCTCTACCTTGAGGATAGAGGGCCAGCCGGAAAACCTGGCCCGCATCGGGGATTGGGTGATGGAGTCAGCCCGGGCCTGTGGGCTGAATCAGGAAGACGCCTTCAAGATCCAACTGGCCGTGGATGAGGCGTGTACCAACGTGATCGAGCACGCTTATAACGGCCAGGGTGGGCCTATCGAGCTTTCCTGTCAGCGCGACGGATCAGAGATCCAGGTCACGATCCATGACTGGGGCCAGCCTTTTGACCCGACCGCGATCCGTCCCCCGGACCTGGCGGCCCCGCTCAAAGACCGCCCTGTTGGGGGACTGGGGTTGCACTTTATGCACGCCCTGATGGACCGGGTGCAATTCACCTTCGACAAGGCCCGGGGTAACATACTGACCATGGTGAAAGCCTGCCCTCTCCCTCAAGAGCAGGACCCGACTCCCCCTGCCGCCGGTTAGAAAGGTATCCCAACCTGCGGGAGGGTAGACAGTTACTATTGATCCGAGGAGGAACAGCCCTGGAATCAACCGAACTGGCGCACACGATCGTGGATGTGGCGGTGGATAAGAAGGCTGAAGACGTGGTGCTCCTGGACATTCGGGGCCTGACACCAATCGCCGACTATTTTGTCATCTGTAGTGGGAGCACGGAGCGGCAAATAGCAGCCCTTATCGAGACGCTGGAGCTGACGCTCAAGGCGCTGGAGCGAGCGCCATTGCACGTGGAGGGGGAACCCCGGAGCGGCTGGGTGCTCATGGACTATGGCGACGTGATCGTACACGTGTTTGGGCCACGTGAGCGGGCCTATTACCAGCTGGAACGCCTGTGGGAAGACGCACGCCTGGTAGTGCGCATCCAATAGAGCGGCTTCCAGCAGGTCTCAGTACATGGAAAGTCGCTCCAGGCGGCGACCGTAGGGAATGCGATCCGCCGCCAGCGCGGGGTGGCACACCCGGCGTGAGCACAGAGATCTGAACTATGCCGAAACCGGCCCTCCAGACACCTACCCGGCCGGCGATTCCGGGATATTCGAGGTCCCAGCCCAGTCCCCCTCAGCCAGAGGCTCCGGGTGTTCCAGCAAATATCGGGCCTCGTCGGCCAGCGCCGCCGGAACATATAGCCCCACCTCGCCCAGGCCGTCCAGAGTTAACCCGTAGACGAGGCCCAGGCTTTCATATCTGAGCAGAACCGGAACGCCCGCGCTCTCCAGCCGGGCTTTGAACACATGGGCCTGCATCTGCCCCTGGGCCACGTAGACGCAGACCAGACCTGCGGATGGTTCCATCTTCACTGCTCCTTCGTGAATAGCCCCTGGCCTGGCTCGCGCGGGGTTTGCTCGCACCCACGTTCTGCGCGGGTGCGCCCCCCTTGCTCGCACCCACGCTCTGCGTGGGTGTGCCACCTTGCTCGCACCCACGCTCTGCGTGGGTGCGCCCCCCTTGCTCGCCCCCACGCTCTGCGTGGGTGCGCCACCCTTGCTC
>Ga0209227_1002828_pt1 | contig 12068 bp, 6 predicted proteins | sample YNPBryantNP2012_FD_185815 | JGI IMG/M metagenome (GOLD analysis project Ga0209227, IMG submission 185815) | Anoxygenic and chlorotrophic microbial mat microbial communities from Yellowstone National Park, USA - YNP Bryant NP 2012 (SPAdes)... ...
GGGGGGATGGTGAGGGCCAGGGGGATGCAACACGTCACAGACACGCCTGCATTACCTCATCGTTATGGCCATGTGACAGTAATTGTCGCATTTAATCGCTCAAGTGCAATACTGGCATAGCGGCTGATACCAATCCGCTCAATCGTTGGGGTGACGACCACGCCATCTACCGTCATTGTCACCTCTTCACCGACAGCTTCTGGCAAGAGCAGACGTACAGAGGCCGTTTGGCCACTACCGGTTATGTATAGTTGTATTCCCCGTTCGTTACGTTGCCAGCGGTACGCGAGGTAGCCATCGGATGCCGGGTAGCGTACTACCACCTCAGCCCTGGTAATAGAAGGTTCTACCGGCCAGCGTGGACTGACGATAGTATCCTCGTAACGACTGGAGTCATCAACGATTCCGGCCAGACCCTCGAAGAGTGCGCCCAACATCGCACTGGCTCCCCAGCCATCGGTAGGAATAGTATCAGGCCCCGAGATGCCAGGCCGACCGTCAGGATAGTACCAGAGGTAGGAAGCGTTAGTCAGACGCAGGAGATTGGCATAGCGGCGTAAAATGTCGAGTCCATACGGCTCGAAGCCAAATGTGAAGGCGCCACGAGCCAGTTCACCACCAACCAGCGGCATGATCCCACCATTGACATACTCGCCGGGCTGTTCACCTTTACCGCCTGCCATCCCAAAGCTCCCTGCTGGAAAAGGCGGGTCAATGCTGTACCACTCGGCAAAGGCGCGGTTGAAATCGCGACGGGCGTAGTAGGTTTCAATAATGGCCTGTGCCTGCCCTACAGAAAGTACACGACGGTTAAGCGCATACGCATTCGAGAGGCTGAGCTGGGTAGACGGATCAACACCGGTTGGAGTGAACGTAGGGTCTTCAGGAATAAAATGGGTAAAAAAGCGGCCATTCCACGCCAACTCGTTTAAGCGCTGCATGATAGCATCAGAGAGTTCGTAATACTGCTGCGCTCGCTTTGGATCGCCAACCCGATTCTCAATTCGTGCCAGAAGAAAAAGGGCGTAAGCAAGCCCGGTGTTGTCACCGTGAAAGGTTCCCCAGACGGTATCAGGTTCGATCCAGTGGCGTGGCGCCGGTTTACCGTCAGGGCTGATGGTGGTCGGGCCATAGGCAAAATCCCACATATCGATGGTATACGGTCGTCGTACTAATCCCCGGTCGGCATTCCAGCGCAATGGATTAGTCGTGATGTAGGTAGCCGCCCGCCGCAGTGCTGGTAGATGGCTCTGTAACCATTTGTCGTCACCGGTCATCTGCCAGGCCTCGTAGACCCCCTGAATGTAGAGGAATTCGACGTCAGATTCGACCTCTTTCCGAAATGCTTTCACATAGCGCTCAGGGTAATCGATTACGTCGGGTAAACTTCCGTCCGGTTGTTGGGCATCACGGAACGCATCGAGTAAACTGGTTACATCATGCTCGAAATAGCGAAAGCCGCGCCCCTGATACACATGATCGCGCAGCCAAAGCAGGGGATTATCGGGTGAACGGTAGCCGCTAATCAGCCGTCCATTCAGTTCGTAGCTTACCCGTGCCTCTGCCATGAGTCCTTTGATACGAGGGTAGAGTGAGTCGATATCACTCTGCCCACTGATCAGGCTGGTCTGGGCATCGAGGATCACGATCTGACTACGAGCACCCGCTAGCCGACCATCGATCAGTGCTACTGCCCATTGTGGCCCCAATGCGCCGCCTGCTGGTAGAACAATCTCCCCCGTTCCATCGGTGACAACTGTTGTACCTTGGGCAGTCAACCGTCCACGGGCATCATAGAGCTGTACTTCAACCGAACCACGATATGCAGGAATCTGCACCACAATCGGGAGAGATTGCAGCGGCTGGACAACGTTCATCGGTCTGGCAAGGGTGAGTGATGCTCGTTGAGTCGCTGGCGGCAATGTAATCACCGCTGCTGGAGTCTGGTCGCGCCAGTGTTCTGGTAAGCGTTCAGCAACGGCACTTCCGTTTGCCAGAGCAACAATCTTCACCGTTGCAAAGTATTGTGCCAGTGCGTCATCGATCCAACGTGGTTCGCTTAACGGTGGCCCAATCTGCATTCCACCGGCGGCTTGCCAGGCACTACGGAATGGTTCATATACCTGATCAGCGGTTTGCTGCGCAGGTGAATGACAACTAACCAGAAGGATAACAACGATAAACCAGTGCGTTATCCGTTTCATAGAGCGCTATGATAGTAGAAAAAACCGAAGTGATCGCCGAACGAGCGCAAGGATCAGCGCACTTGCATGGCAAGCCTCTCATACCCAATAAAGATGTTCAACGTTGCCGATGTTCGGTCGCGTTCGCCGATAAACGTTATCCACATACACTTCCAGGCCGCATCGAGCGGTGCGTGACTGGAAACTATTTTGCATCAGTATACCGAAGATCGCCGATCTGTTGGGCATCGTACAGAAAACAACGACAACCCGGCACGCTGTATCCATCCGCGCACGGTACAGACGGGTTGAAGGCTCAATACCACTACCCATTCATTATCATTGAACAATTAGGAAAGAAAAGTTCTGTCAATATACACTGCCCGCTTGCAGAGAGCTTTGCGCTGAAGTATACTGCCTGTATACCCGACCTTTAAATTGCGCTACCATTATCCAATACTACCCGCGCATCGTAGCATCAGCAAGGAGCGCCTATGTCTCGCCTACCCGTGATCTTCATTCCCGGATTCACCGGTTCGTTCAATCTCCCAGTCTTGCTCGATTGGCGCGGTCCAACATTGAATGGGTGGAATTTTCCGCCATTTGTCGATTACGGCAAAACGTTGCTGCAAACGTTCACTCAAGCCGGCTATCGTCGCAATCGCGATCTCTTTGTCGCCTTTTACGACTGGCGGAAGCCGGTCGAGGAAAGTGCCCGTAACTACCTTGTTCCCTGGATCGACCGCGCAAAGAAGGCTGCCGGAGCTGATAAGGTGATCCTGATTGGTCACAGCATGGGTGGCCTAGTTGCACGCAGTTATATTCAGTCGTCCGCATATCGCAACGATGTTGACAGACTGATAACGCTTGGCACGCCCCATCGTGGTTCAGCGGAAGCCTACACTGCCTGGGCCGGCGCCGAACCGCATGCAGACGAGACGCTGCGCACCATCTTCGCCGTCTACCTGTGGTATTTGCGTCATGCTCACCCACTGCAAACTGAGCTTGATCCTGTTAAGACAATCCACACTCAGGTCCCAGGGGTACGTGATCTGCTACCGATTGATGACTACCTGTTAGCCGGAAATCCTCCGCAGTTGAAACCGGTAACCAGTATGGTAAGCCGGAATCTGTGGGGTGAGATGGTTAATCAACCGGCATCAGTTGCAACATTGACCAAACGAGTACCGGTGACAACGATTACCGGCGTTGGTTTTAATACGTTGAGCACGATCCTCGTTGGGCCACCGCCAACCGATCATCCCCTCCGTTATGCGGATGGTGTACCGCTCACGCGCCAGTATGATAGCCAGGGTGACGGAACCGTCCTCCAGCGGATGGCGATTGTGCCGCAGGCGAACAATCTCCCATCAATTCCGGTGAGTCACGGCGCATTGCCCGATAGTCCGCAGGCGTTGGCGCTTGTGTTCAGCGAGGTTGGCGTAGCTCCTCCGGTGTTGGGCGCCGTCCCAGCAGCCGCACCGCCATCGCCCACACCCCGCCTGGTAATCATGACAGCATCACCGATTACGGTAGAAGTTGAAGTTCCGTCCGGGCCACCGCTGCCCCCGGCTGGAGTATTAGGGGCTAGCGTGACACGAGCCGCACGACGCCGACGACGGATTCGGGGACGAAATTATGGTCATGCGGGAAAGGCACTGAATCTCGTTGTCATTGACCATCCGACTGCCGGTGATTACCGACTAGTTTTGCACGGCACCGATTCGGGCCATTTTGCGGTTGGGGCAATGCTGATTGGCGCCGGTGAACCACCAATTCTGGGGGGTGAGGGGGCAGCGGGGGCAACCGCGCCAACGATCACGACCATCGAGGGTGAAATCGCACGCGATGCCGATCTGTTTTACACCTGTACGTTGCCGACTACTGTCGATGCGCCTCAGCTCAGATTTGATGTTCAGAGTACTATGCGTGCTGCAATGGCGCAACTCGGTGCTGCGCTGAGCGAGCGTGGTGGCGTATTAGGAGCAGCACCGATTGATGATGATCGGTTACGCAACGTATTAAGCGGTGATTCGATGGCCATTGAGTCTCTGATGGCATTGCCACCGCTTGCACGTCGCCAGGCAATTGATCAACTCATCGATCTGTGTCAAACGTTGGTCGGCGATGAATACGAACGAGCGATGGCCGTCATCACGATGCTCATGCAGGTGCGTGATGCAATTGCCGGCGCGTGATTATTTCCTCTTCCGCCAAAGGATGGGTTTCAAACCTGTTAATGGTTTGCTTTCCCCGTGCAGGAAAAGAAGGAGGGGGAAGGTGAGAGAATGGCACCTTCCCTCCCTTTCTCAGCATGAGCGCAAACAAAGGCTGGAGGAAGGTGCGGATCATCCGATATGACGTTTCACCATAATATACTCGTACCACCGGTCGGCAACCCGCAGTGCGAGATACACCAGCGTCAGAACTACTGCTGTACGACCGATCCACCACTGCTTCCAAAGCCACTCTAATGCCAGCGCCATACACAGCGCTGCTAGCGGCAGCATAAAGAAGACCTGCTTGAGGATCATATCGGCAATGTTCCAGCTCACGAGCGAGTAGAGCACGAGCACTGCCCACCAGCCGAAGAGCAATCCATGCGCACGGCGCGCAGCCGACCATGCCAGAATTGCTCCACCGACAATCAGCACAATACCCGGCCAGGTCAGATGGTTAAGCATATACGCCCCATCAATAGCCGGTGTGGGCAGCGGCGATGCTTCGGCGCGCACCACTCGTTGACTGAGGGCGGAGCTGATAGCCGGCAATGTCTCGGTGACGATCACCGGTACATACCACACGTGATAGATAACAAATGCTATCCCCTCGGCGATAGCCAGACCCAACAGCAACAGCTTACCCCGTTGTATTGCTTTCGTCTCACGCCGGATCAGCTCAAACAGAGCGTAGATACCCATCATTGTAAACGCCATGATTCCCACTACCGTATATGTAAGCATTGCCAGCGCTGCGGCGGCTGCAACGCCCCACAATGCCCGTCGCTCGCCGGGCTGATCGTCGTAGGCCAGAACAACTGCAATCAGTACCAGCGTGCCCCAAAGTCCTAGTTGAGTGGGCCAGTTTCCCCACGAAATCAGAAAATATGGCATCAGCAAGAGATGATAGCAACCGGCTGCTGCTACCGCCAGTCCCGGTCGTCCGAACAGACGGAGGGCGATGTACGCAATGAACAGACTGCGTGAAACGTCGAGTGCTGTATTTAACACATTCGACGCCAGACCCAGATCGATGCCAATCAAGCCAAATGGGGCCGTAATGAGGTACCAGAGCGGCGAGTAGGGAAAATGTCCACCCTCGAAGCCGACCGTCTCGCCAAGCAAGGTGACTCTACTCGGTACAACAAGCTCCATGAAGCGTCCGTCAAGAACTAACTGCGTGCGCGGTACATGCCAGCGTTCATCGTAGACAATGGTCTGGGGATAGATGACACCACCAATCTTGATCAACGCTGCCAGCAATACAATGCGCCAGAGCCACATTTCATGCCACTGCGGCAACGTTTCGCCACCACGGGCAAATGCAAAACGGGTGAAGCTCCGCAATGGACCTAAACAGACATGTAACCCCACGAGGAGTCCCCATAGCATTGGTGTAAAGATAGCCCACCAGATACGGAAAGTGGCCAATAACCCCCCCAGAGTGATCAGGACGGTTACCACGATCACACTTGCCAGTGCGCGCTCGACAGCCAGGCGTCGTAAGAGCCAGTATCCCAAACCACCAATCAGCGCCAGATGAATGGCTTGCCAGAATGACCAGCCATATTCCAACTGATACGCCGCGATCCAATCGATAGCCACGCCTAATTGCCGGGGATCATTAGGAGTGGTAAACGTTGAACTGGTAAGATAGATGGTCAGATCATCATCACCGGGCGGCAAGAGAATGTAGTAACGAGCAATATCACTGCGTAGGCTTACCTTGATCGATTCAATCTCTTGTGTGTCGATCACCAACTCAGCCGATGACACACCTTCTGGTCGGTATCCGCTGGCACGAATAATCAATGTTGTCCAACTCGATCCAATACCGGGGAAGGAGACACGAGCCTCATCCTTGGTAAACGAGTATGAGAATCGTTGATTCCGTTCTAGCCCGTGAAAACCCTCGATGTACGGTTGGGCATACGTTGTCCCAATATCGATCAATCCTGCCGGAGAAATCAGGCCTGCCAGATCAGCACAAACCATCCCCACTAGCATCACGCCAATGATGAACCAAACATCGTGCGATAAGTGTCGAAGCCGCTGTCTCATAATTGCTCCCATAGTGGTAGTTCCCGATAAGCGCCAAAGTGAATATCAATGAGTCGTGCGGAGACCATCCACGCATACCTGAAATGCAACCCAAGGCGTAGAGACGAGCGTGGCCTCTGCGACAATGTCCACCCGTTCAGGCCTGGTGCCTCTTACACAAATCATACACTCTTCCCCTGTTTTGACATTGTTCCTGTGCTATACTACCAAAGCAGATCAATGTTGTGATCTGCACACCCGCCATCCGGCGGACAACATAGAGGGACTGCAATGAGACTGGAGCGATTTACCGAAAAAGCGCAAAACGCCTTCCATATTGCGCAAGAGATTATGCAGGAGCATCAGCATTCGCAGCTCGATGTCGAGCATCTTTTTCTGGCGATGCTCCGTCAGCGCGACGGTCTGGCGGTTCGAGCTTTGACACGACTCAATGTCGATCCACAAGAGGTTGCCCGTCGTGTCGAGCGTGAGCTAGAAAAGTTGCCTAAAATTCTTAGCCCTTATGGAACGGGCACGCAGGTGTACATTACACCGCGTACCCAACGGTTGGTAAAGCGAGCCGAGGAAGAGGCCAATCGCTTGGGTGATCAGTATGTTGGCCTTGACCATCTGCTGATTGCGCTAACCAACGAACGCGATGGCCCATCGGCAAGGATTTTGCAGAGTTATCAGATTGATCAGGAGCGGATTTACCAGGTGTTGATGGATATTCGTGGTAATCAGCGCAGCGATGATCCGTCAGCAGAGAACCGCTACGAGATACTGACGAAATATAGCGTCGATTTGACCGAGCTGGCTCGTGAAGACAAGCTCGATCCGGTTATTGGCCGGGAAGCTGAGATCGCACGGGTCATCCGCATTTTGTCGCGTCGTACCAAGAATAATCCGGTACTGGTCGGTGAGACCGGTGTTGGCAAGACGGCGATTGTTGAGGGCCTGGCACAACGTATCGCACGTGGTGATGTGCCTCCAACGCTACGCGACCGTAAGCTACTGGCGCTCGATCTGGCCGGAATGGTGGCCGGTTCTAAGTTCCGCGGCGAGTTCGAGGAACGTCTCAAGGCTGTCATGGACGAGGTGCGCAATGCGAAGGGGCGCATCATTCTCTTCATCGATGAGCTGCACACCGTCGTCGGAGCTGGTGCAGCCACTGGCAGCATTGATGCCTCGAATATGCTAAAACCGGCTCTCTCGCGTGGTGAAATTCAGGTGATCGGTGCTACTACTATCGACGAGTACCGCAAACACGTTGAGAAGGATGCTGCGCTTGAACGGCGCTTCTCACCGGTCTTCGTGGAAGAACCGGATCCAGAGACAACCATCGAAATGTTACGCGGTTTGCGTAAGCGGTATGAAGAGCATCATCAGTTGACCATCAGCGATGAAGCGCTGAAAGCGGCGGTGCAGCTATCGAATCGTTATATTAATGATCGCTTCTTGCCCGATAAGGCTATCGATTTGATCGATGAAGCCAGCGCCAAGCTCCGCATCGACATCTTCTCGATGCCGCCCGAACTAAGAGCAAAGGAAGAAGAGCTGAAGCGCTTACAGGCTGAAGAGGAAGAGGCCGGCGCTCGCCGTGACTACGAGCGAGCCGCTCTCTTACGTGCTCGCTATCTCGCCCTGCAAAGCCAGTTTGAAGCAGAACGTAGTGAATGGCTGGCGCGTAACAATCTTGATGAGGTTGTTGATGAAGAGGACGTGGCCCAAATCGTTTCGAGTTGGACGGGCGTACCGGTAAGTCGAATGCTCGAGACCGAACGTGAGAAGCTGATCCACATGGAGGAACGGCTGCACGAACGGGTTATCGGGCAACATGAGGCTATTGTTGCGCTCAGCGATGCGATCCGTCGGGCACGTTCAGGTCTGCGCGACCCGCGTCGTCCCATTGGTTCATTCCTCTTCGTTGGTCCTACCGGTGTCGGTAAGACCGAGTTAGCGCGAGCCCTCGCCGAATTTATGTTCGATAGCGAAGAGGCAATGACCCGCATCGACATGAGCGAATACCAAGAGCGTCACACTGTGAGTCGCTTGATCGGTGCCCCACCTGGTTATGTCGGTTATGACGAAGGTGGTCAGTTGACCGAGAGCATCCGTCGCCGTCCCTATCAGGTGGTACTCTTCGATGAGATCGAAAAAGCTCATCGTGATGTGTTTAATGCACTGTTACAGGTGCTCGAAGATGGTCGGCTGACCGACGGTCAGGGGCGAACGGTCGATTTCCGCAATACAATCATTATCATGACCAGCAACGCTGGTACTGAGCATTTGCAGGGTGGCGGGATCGGCTTCAGTGTCGGTAGCCGAGGCGCAAAAGTCTTCGATATGCGCGAGGCGCGGAAGAAGGTTGATGAGGCGCTTAGACAGACATTCCGGCCCGAATTTCTCAACCGAATCGATGAGATTATTCTCTTCCATCCGCTCTCAATGGATGATCTGACCAAGATCGTTGAGTTGCAGGTTGCCGAACTGGTCGAGCGTTTGCGCGAACAACAGATCGGCCTTACCCTGACCCAGGCTGCCAAAGAGTACCTGGTTCAGGAAGGATACAACCCGATCTTTGGTGCGCGACCACTCCGCCGCACAATTCAGCGATTGCTCGAAACCCCTATCTCGCGTGAGTTGCTGAAAGGGAACTTCCGACCAGGCGATCTGATTGAGGTGGATGTCGAGAACGGCCAGCTTGTCTTCCATCGCGGTGGTGTCCTCACCATCGAGGAACCCCGCCCTGCTGAACCACTTGATGCGTGAACTGTAATCTACGATGCCGGGTTTGTCATCTTTATTTATCCGGCATCGTGGTATGATCGTAATTGATACGCAGCAGGTGTTTGTTCTCAGATCAGGAGTGGCCGTGACAACATCTGATATTGCAACTCAACTCGTTACTGCTCAGCGCCGGGCTGCTCGTCTGCGCAACGCATTAATGACGGTAGGCGCTTTTTTCACAACTGCTCGCCAATCCGATCCTTTGCCAATGCTTCGCGATCTGTGTGGCGAATGGCTGTTGGCCGATAAGGTCGATATTGTTGTGCCTGCTGGTACCGGCAGCTTGCGTTCGCACGCGCCGACCATGCTGGTTGGCCCAATCACTATCGGGCGCCGTGTTGTCGGTCGCATCGAAGTGACGCGCGCTAACCCACCGTTTGATAGCGATGATCGCGAACTGCTCACCGCGCTTGGGCAAATTGTCGGTGCTGTTCTTGAACAATCATCGCTACAAGGACAGCTCGATCAGTATCTCAACCAGGCTCGTGCGCACGCTGATACTCTCGACCAACTGTTGCATTTTGGTCGTCTGGTCATCAGTGCTACTGCCGATCCACTCCATCTCGGTCTACAGCTCGCCACGCAGGTACCTGCGATGGTTGGTGGTGAACGGGCATCACTGTTGTTGATCCCGCTTGATAACGAGGAAACACCGCTGCTGATCCTCAGTAATGGTCACATAGCGACCCCTGAGCGTGCCCGCGAAGTGCGCGATCAGGGGTTTGCCGGTCTGGTATTGCGCGAAGGGCAACCGCTGATCATCGATGAAACTGAAGCTGATCGACGCTGGCTATCATTACGTACACACGAGATCAATGCACCGACGCGGTGTGCAATGGCTGCGCCGCTACGCTGGGGATCGCGCTTACTTGGTGCTATCACCGTCACTACAACCCGTAGCCGTCGTTTCGACAGCTCGCATCTCAATCTGCTTGAACTGGTTGCCTGCCATATTTCGCTTGCCATCTATGCTGCCGATCTCGAAGTGCGTCGTAAACGTAGTGTCAAACACTTGAATGCGATTCAAGATCATATCAATGCCGCTCTCACGGCGGCTCGTGCTGGCGATCTCAAAGCTCTGGATCAGATTGAAGCACAGCTTCAGGATATGCAAGTCGCACTTCGCACACTGTCGCTCAATGTCTCGGTTCTCCCTAACGACTACGAACAAGCAGATGAAACCTGAGATACCATGTATCGCTACGCCAGAAAATAGATGTAGCACACCTGAGTGTGGAACGACCGTCTTACCTCGTTATCGTTACGATACATACGTCAGACAGCTCATCGCTGAAAGTCATAACAGGCCCCCCGTGACTCGTTGTAATATCGGGGTAAGCAATAGAGGAAGCAGGCAGAGCTACATACCGTGTATTGCCTAATCTCTTTCGTCTCTCGAAAACAATATCGAGAATGAGTTTGAATATTTTCTTGCCAGTACTGCATCTCCTGCATCTCTAGCTATTCGGCTCCTTGTCAAGTTCCCTCTCTTTATCGCCATAATGTCTGATTGTGGTACGTACCTACGCCAACCCCTGCAACCGTCGCAACTCGGCCTCTAACTCACGCAGACGGACTTCAAGCTCGACCCGCGCTGCTGCTTCCCGCTGAGCCTGTTCCTCCGCCTCCGCCCGCGCTGTTGCTTCGCGTTGGGCCTGTTCTTCCGCTGCTCGTGCTCGTGCTTCCGCCTCCGCCCGCGCTGCCGCTTCCTGTCGCGCTCGCGCTTCCGCCTCCGCCCGCGCTGCCGCTTCCTGTCGCGCTCGCGCTTCTGCCTCCGCCCGCGCTGCCGCTTCCTGTCGCGCTCGCGCCTCAGCTTCCGCCGCCTGCTGCACCACTGTCGCGTAGTCGCCAAACGCCGTGCCGTCGTCGGCGTAGCACACCACGTGGTCGCCTTCCACCCCCACCCACAGGTCGGCCAGCTCCAGATACACCCACCCCCGCTCGTCCGGCGGTTGCAGCCGGTAGGTGTCCCCTACCAGCCGGTAATCGAGGAACCGGAGCTGCCGCTCCCCCCGCCGTCCAACGTTGTCCACAATCACATACTGCGCCACCCCCGCCCGTGCGTAGTGCGCCACCTTCCACACCACGTCGTTCTCCCGCGTCTCCGGCGAGGTGATCTCAATCATCAACGCCGGTCGCACCCCCGCTTCCGCCACATCAAAGGTGCTCCAATCCCGTCGCTCGCGCAGCCCTGGAATGACCATCACGTCCGGCCCGTGCGGCCGCAGGTCGGGCACGTCCCACGCCACCCGCACATCACTCAGCACGATAGCTCGCCCGTGCGCTTCGAGCCGGGCGCGCAACACCGCGGTGAGGTACATCCGGTCGGTTTCGTGGCGGTCACTGTGCACGATGAAGTCTCCCACGTCGGGATGCAACACATCTTCGAGGGTGAGCGGCACCGGTTCGAGGTGGTCGGGGTCGTCGGGGGTAGGCCGACGGACGTAGCGCCAGCCGTAGCGGAAGGGGTCTTCTTCGGGGAGCGGTGCAGGTGCGGTGGCAGTAGGATGGGTCATCGCAGTTCCTCCTTGCTGTGGTAGGTGGGTCTGCCGGTATTGTAGCACAGCGCTGGGCAGCGTGCAGGGGCGAGGGTGACAGCGCAACGGGCAGTGGGTAGTGGTATGTTCCATTCATCGTGTCTTCCTGGTGCTCAAAATGGTGCTCGATAGAGAAACCGTTTGAGCGGCCAAAAAGTTACACGAAAAAACGCGGCAATGCTGAACCTACCCGAAACGGTCGGTTACAGGACGAGTCTCACCCGCTCACCTCACAACGCGACGGCGCACGAGAACAAGAGAGTTCTGAGCGCCTATCCGAATAATCCCCTATGACATCA
>Ga0209227_1002835_pt1 | contig 12050 bp, 10 predicted proteins | sample YNPBryantNP2012_FD_185815 | JGI IMG/M metagenome (GOLD analysis project Ga0209227, IMG submission 185815) | Anoxygenic and chlorotrophic microbial mat microbial communities from Yellowstone National Park, USA - YNP Bryant NP 2012 (SPAdes)... ...
TGGCGGGCGGGCTGGCGGGCGGGCTGGCGGGCGGGTGGGTCAGTGACGAGGTTGATGATCGCCATCGTCAGCGACCGAACGAAGGCATGCGCCGCTCCGTCGGTCACGCCATGCGGGCCGGCGTTCTGGGCGCGGTCGGCACCCTCCTCCTGGCGGGCGCCAGCACACTGCTGAGCGGCGCCCTGGGGGGCCTGGGGATCCTCGATGCACTGGCGACCCTTGCCGCGTCAATAGCGCCGGTCTTCTTCTGGCTGTCTGCCACGGTGAACGGCGGCAAGGCCTGCATGCGTCACCTGGCCCTGCGCATCGCGCTCTGGCGCGCGGGCGCCGCGCCCTGGAACTATGCCGCCTTCCTCAGCGATGCCGGCGACCGCTTGCTGATGCGCCGCGTCGGGGGTGGCTTCGCCTTCTGGCATCTCCAACTGCGCGACTTTCTCGCCGGGTGGCCCCAGGAGCGGCTTGACGAGTTGCTCCCCGAGACGCCTGACCTGCGCGCCATCGAGGAGGAGTGACTCGATGCGCGGCGCGGCGGCGGACCGGCGCGCGGACCATGCGCGGGCGGGCGGCGCGCGTCCTGGCGCTCGGCGGCGCGTCCCGGCGCGCCTTCGCCCCAGCCTCCCCCCGCTGGGGGGAGGAGCCGGACGCCCATCCCCAACAGGGGAGAGCCTGGAGAGGGTTCGTCATCGTATTTGAGAAGTATTGGGCGCAGGCCGGCTTCGCAGGACTGTTCCTCCGGGGGCGCCGAACGGTGTGGTATCATGCCAGGCAGTCTGGCCGATATGCCAGATATCGTTACCTGAGCCGGGAGCGTTCACCTGCTTCCAGGAGGACGAGCCGATGAGCGTCCTGAAGCGCCAATTTATCACTGATGCCAGCGGAAAGCCGATTGGTGTCATCCTGCCGCTCGAAGAGTTTGAACTCGTCGCGGAGACCCTTGAGCAACGGCTCATAAGCCAGCAGACCGCAGCCAGGCTCCAGCAGATGGAGGCGGCCGCACATGACCCACTCTTCCTGGCGGACCTCGCTGAAACGATGGCAGATTTTGGCCACGTCGATGCTGAGAGGTGGGAGCGCGAGCCGTGACTTTCCAGTGGACGATCTTCCTTGCCTCACTCAACCCAACCACTGGTTCCGAGCAAGCCGGACGACGGCCAGTACTGGTCGTGAGTCGTGAGCGGCTCAATCAACTCTTGCCGGTCGTCAATGTCCTGCCTCTGACATCTCGGAAGTCGCCGATGCGAACGATTTACCCCAACGAAGTGCTCATTCCGGCGGGAACGGCTGGTCTCAGCGCAGACTCGATAGTGCTCTGCTACCAGATACGGACGCTCGACAAGCGGCGTCTAGAACATACCATTGGCGAACTCCAGGACAGTGCCCTACGGGCGGCGATTCTCGAAGCGCTTCGCTTCCAGCTCGATATGTAGCACCGCGCTGAAGACAGCAATCAAATCTTGAGGTCAACATAAGCCCTCGGAGCGGGGTGCGGGGAAACCCGGTTTCCCCACACTCCGCCCGCGGGAGGGTCTGGGAGGGCGCAGCCCTCCCAGGAAATTACACATTCATCCCCCCTCGCGCGCAGCACACCCCCCCGGGCCTGACATCCAACATCTAAAATCCAACTACGTTCCGGCCTGCGTCGTGTCCATCTGCGCCTCTTCGGGCCAGGGCTGCACATTGCCGGCCCGGTCGCGGGCGCGCACGCGAAAGGCGAAGTGTTTGCCTTCATCCGGGCCGAACCAGGCCGTGGTCACTTCCACCTCGCGCTTCCAGTCGGTCCAGCCGCCGCGGGGCAGCCTGCGCACCTGCACGTCGTAACTGGCGATGCCGCTCAGGTCGTCGGTTCCGCCCCAGGTGATCTGGTAGCCGTTGTCCTTGCGCCGGATGCCTGTCACCTGCGCCGCCGGCGGCGCGCCGTCCTGGCGCAAACTCCACGCTAGCGCGTCGTAGCGCACAACGCGGCGCTCATCGCCGGTCAGGTCGCTCAGTTCCACCCTGGGAGCCGCGCCGTTCGCTCCGAAGCGGAAGGTCCCCAGGGCCACCCAGGTTCCGGCGCCGGCCTGTTGATCGATCCGCGCCTCGCTCATGCCGTCATCGTGGTAAATGACGTAGCGGGCCGACGCGGTGGCCCGTTCTCCGCACTCGGGGATGTAGGCCCGCAGTTCGTAGAACCCCGCGCCGGGAAGCTGGGCCGTCCAGGTTGCGCGGGCGACGGCCTGCGCGGGGTCGCCGGTCGAGGCGACCCAGGCGTGGGTGCCGCCAAGACCACAGGCCGCCTCGGACCAGGGGGCGCTACTGGCGGCGAAGCCCGGATCGCTGTTGTCTACGGCAATGGCGCCCGGTTCTACCGTAACCGGCCGGGCCGGCGGCGGAGCCGGCGGCGGGGCGGGGGCGGGCGCCGGAACCTCGATAGGCACGGCGTTGCCCGGTCCCGGGTCGGCGCCCAGCCAGAGAAAGGTCACCTCCACCCAGTCGTTGCGGGTCATCCCCAGATCGTCCCAGAACGTGCCATCGGCGATATCAATGCCATTGGGGTCCTGGATAGGGCGCCCGCGTTCGTCGCGTCCGCCGTTGTACCCGTGCAGCACGGCGGCCTGGGCCATGGGCATGCCCACCGGGAGGTCTTTGTAGCGCCGGTTGACGTTCCAGTAGTCGTCGGTGGTGTTCCAGGGGCCAACATCCCAGACCGGCGCGATCACCGTGCGGCCCTTGTAGGTCAGGCGCACGCGGAACGTGTCGGAGCCGCGGGGGGAGAGGACGGTCCAGGAGGGCAGGGCGACGAAGCGGTCACGCGGCTGGATGATGTGGCCATTGGCCGTGCGGCGCCCGACCAGACCTTCGCGGGTGGCGAAGATGCGGTAGGTGGGGGCGAGGGCCGGTCGCGATTCTTCGGCGGGGGGGCCGGCCTGCGCCTGGGCAGTCAGGGCAGCCATCAGGGCGAGGATGGCCAGGCTAAGAAAGCGACGTAGCTTTCCTTCGGTCATGCTGTCTCCTAACGTGAAAATAAGCTGCTGGGGCAGGGGAATGGGGAAACCGGGTTTCCCCATTCCCCCACCCGCGGGAGGGTTTGGGAGGGCGCAGCCCTCCCAAGAACAAACTTATTTTCATTGCGGCTTTGTGCGGCGGAGCCGCATGGACGACTGAGGACGATCTGGTTCGACGCTGCCCGCCCGAGGGCGAGGGTTCGGGAGGATGCGGCCCCGGCAGGGTTCAGATACAGGGTTATTCCACGAACGTGAACATACGCCCTCGGCGAGGGGGGTGGGGAAACCCGGTTTCCCCATGCCCCACCCGCGGGAGGGTCTGGGAGGGCCTTGCCCTCCCAGGAACAACCATATGTTCTTGCGGCGTTGTGCGGCGGAGCCGCATAGAGGGCTGGAGGGTTCTTCAAGATGCCCGAGAGCCGGAAGAACTCCCTCGCCAGGTTCAGATCCAGGTTTACTCCACCGTAAGATTCTTCAGCGATGGAATAGCGGCGAACCAGATCGGCCCGCTATTGAGCGGAAGCTCACGATCGTAGCGGTCGAAGAGCCGCAACTGGTCGAAGCCGGCGCCTTTGCGCCAGGTGGCCTCGATCATCCGCCCGTCCAGAAAGAGCCGCGCCGGCCCCTGGCCGATCACGTCTTGCTGGATGCGCTGTTTGGGATCGCCGGGGATAGGGCGTTCGGGCACCTCGAGCACCACCAGGTTCTTGAAGCGCAGTTGCTCGCCGGTGGCGGCGTCCAGGTGGGGACGTTGCTGGCGGAAGGAGAGATAGCTGTTGGTGGCCCGGTCATAGCGCCAGCTCACGTAGGCTTCCTGGTAGATGAAGTAGTAGCTGATGCGTTGCGCCGTGGGGGTTGTGGCGGGCCGGTCGCGCTTGATGCGGAAGCCGATCTCGCCCAGGTCGGGCTGGTTGGCCGGGCGCTTATCCAGGAAGGCGGCGATGCGGGCGCTGGAGGTGTAGAGATTGTGGGGCGCAGGACGGTCGGCGCTGCGGGCGAAGGCGGCGCTGGCATCGTTGCGCAGCGCGTCCATATCCACGATCTCGACCGAGGTGGCGGCCATGGTCAGCGCATCGGGGGCGCCGCCGGCGTGCACGTACACCCCGCGCAGCCCCCTGGCCCATTCGACGAAGTAGGCGCGGGCGCTGCGCACCGGCCCGATGGCTGCCAGGTCGGGGGTGATGCCGGGGAAATAGACCGCCATGTAGCGGGTGATGCCGTACTCGGCGAGGGCCTCGAAGACGATGGCGGCCTGGTTCAGGCCGGTTTGAGGATAGGCCTTGGGGTGATTGTCAATCATCACCGTGTAGGGCCGGCTGGTCACGCTGCCACGGGGGATGGCCACCTCCGCGGCGCCGCGTGGCGGTGGAGTGCGCGCAACGACGAGGTCTCCACCGGCTAGAAGGGCAAGCGCCAGCGCCATCAGCAGGGCGGCGCGGTACGTGGTTCTGAGCATGCCCTTATGTCCCTTCCGCATCCATGGCGGCCTGCGCGAACGGGGTCATTTTAACATACATCTCGCTTCAGCCGTCCATGCGGCTGCGCCGCACACGAACGGAAATGAAAATAAGATTGTTCTTGGGAGGGCAAAGCCCTCCCGAACCCTCCCGCGGGCAGGGGGATGGGGAAACCGGGTTTCCCCACACCCTGCTCCGAAAGATTATTTTCACGTTAGATAAAGAGGAGAGTTTGTTAGCAGGTTGTAAGTCCCCTGTCATCCTCTCGTTACTTACGACGTTCGTTCGGACAGGGGGCGTAGGGTAGTCTAGCGGTAGGCAAACGCATGCGCATCGCGCGCCAATGACCGCGATCTGCACCCCCCGGGTGAAAGGCGCGGCGCCTGGAGGTGAACCACCAGCACAGACACAGCCTCACGCGCGTCGGCGATTGCATTTCAGCACAGGAGAACGGCCATGGTTACACGACAGCACTTCGTTATGCGGATCTTTCTTGCCTGCTTTGTTGCTGGTCTGGCGCTATTGATCGGGGTGTGGACCTGGCAGAGCGCCGCCAGTTCGGCCAGCCTGATAGCCACGCCCGCCATGCCCCGCCAGAACGATACGGTGACCCTGATCGGTTCTGGCTTCTCGCCCGGTGAGACGGTGTCCATCTGGATCACCTATCCTGACTTCTCGGTCTTCGGCGTCACCGAAGTGGTTACCAATGGCGATGGGGCCTTCAACTTCCCCTACGTGCCCGACTTCCTGGGCGCGACGTTTACGCCGGTTGGCCGCTACACCTATACCGCCTTCGGGCAGAGCAGCGGCCGTGAAGTCTACGCCTCGATTGAGGTGAGCATCGGCCAGGCCCCCGGCCCGTCTCCGAACGTGACGTTGAGCGTCCACCCGGCGGGTGATCGCCAGGGCCGCACCTTTATCTTTCGCGGCAGCGGTTATCGCACCAACGAGCCGGTGGCGATCTGGTTGCGCTACCCCGATGCGAGCGTAGAGGAACTGGGGCGCACGCAGGCCGGGCCAGGTGGACAGATCGAGTACGTGCTGAAGGTTACCGGGGCGCCGGTGGGCCGCTATGCGCTGACGGCCCGTGGTGTGGACAGCGGCGCCAATGGCATTGCCGAGTTTGATGTGCAGGTGGCTGACCTGACCGTGCCCTCGGGCCGCGCCAATCTGCGCATCGAGTCCTCGCCCGATGACCAGCGCAGCTTTGCCATCTTCAGTGGTTGGGGCTTCCAGCCGGACGAAATCGTGACCATCTGGGTCACGCTGCCGGACGCTTCTACGCTCTGGATCGGCGATGTGGTTGTCGACACGGGCGGCGCCTTCGTGGCGCGGCTCTACCTGAGCGAGCAGGAGGCGGTCGGTCTGCGCACCTACACGGCCTTTGGCAACACCAGCCGCCTGCGGGCCACCGCCGAGTACCGGCTTGTGCCCGGCGGCGGGCCTGGCACGACGCCTGTCGTCACGCCGGTGCCGGATAGCGTGTGTGGCGGGGCCGGGTGCCTCTGAGACGCCGTTGCCCCTTCCCTGGTGTGGAGCAGGGGGCCGGGGAGATCCGATTCCCTCAGCCCCCTGCTCGCGGGCTGCGCCCGCTCACACTCTCCCACCGGGTGGGGGGATGGGGAAACCAGGTTTCCCCATCCCCCGGCGTGCGGGCTGCGCCCGCCCAAACCCTCCTGCGGGCGGGGGTATGGGGGAACCTGGTTTCCCCATGTTCACATCAGCCGTCCATGCGGCTCCGCCGCACACCGACGGGATGCAAACAGGTTGTTCCTGGGAGGGCTGCGCCCTCCCAGACCCTCCCGCGGGTGGGGGAATGGGGAAACCCGGTTTCCCCATTCCTCTGCTCCAGCAGCCTATGTTCACGTTAGGAGTGCCGGAAAAGCGGGTTTCCCCGCGCTCCTGCCCGCCGGGAGGGTTACATGTCACTGATCTCAAACGTTTCGGGGGGCGGCACGGGCAATTCACTTAATCCGGCCGAAATCGCCGCTTCCAGACGGCGCTTCAGGTCCCAGAGATGTTCCAGTTCTTCATTGATGACACTGAGGCGCGGGTGCTCGAACTCGTCAACGTGGCTATCTTCGTAGATGACCCGGCGCTCCTCTTCCAGGGCTTCAATTTTCGCGCTAATCTCGCTGAGGCGGCTCTTCAGATCTGCCATCAGGCTCCTCCTCATTGATCTACGAGCCCGGTTCTTCCCCCATCTTAACACGCTTCACGCCGGGGAACAATCACCTTGCTCCACGCGCCTGCGCACCTGTTCACACCCGGGTGCTACACGAGGTTAGCCGCCCGCGGCGGGAGCGCCGTGGGCGTTGCGCCAGGCCGCCTGGCCGCCACGGGCGGGAAAAGGGGTATGCGGGGAGGCGAAGCCTCCCCGCACCCCTCCACCGCGTAAGTCCTGTTATCTAAAAGGTATTGCTCCTCAACTCTCCCCATGGGTGAGGGTCTGGGGAAACCAGGTTTCCCCAGAGCCCTGCTCCAAATAGTGAGCGGCGAAGGGGTAAAGGGTACGGTCCGGCTATGAAGGAGCCATCGTAGTGCTCCTATTGCTCCGCCCCGTCTACCAGGTGGGCGCCGAGCACCCGCAGCAGGTCGGCGACGGCCACGCCAAGCATGACCCCCCGCTGGCCGGCGTTGACGTAGATGCGCTCGTGGGCCGTCGCCGAGCGGTCCAGGTAGCAGGGCCAGCGTTTGGGGGCAAGGGCCAGGGCGCCGATGCCGCCGATCTTCAGCCCGGTGAGCCGCTCGGTCTCCGCTCGGGGCAGCAGTTCGAGGCGCTTCTGGCCGAGGGCGGCCGCGCAGCGTTTCAGATCGAGCTGGCGATCGGCGGGAAGCATAACCAGCACGGGCCGCCCGTGGCCGGCCCCGCCGAGCACCAGGGTCTTGAAGACCTGGCCGGGCGGCAGGCCAATGCGCCGGGCCACCTCTACGGCGTCCGGCGGGTCGTCGAGGTCGTAGACGTAGGTGTGGGTGGTGTAGGCCACCTGGTGGCGCTCAAGCAGACGTTGGGAGTTGAGTTTGCTCATGGTCTTTGATAGGCGCTGGGAGCCGGCTCCCGGCGCAGCACCAGCTTCTCCAGCGCCCGGGCCACCCCGCCCTCGGCGCACGTGCCGGTAAGTGCGCGCGCCTGAGCGCGCACGGCCGCCGGAGCGTCGGCCATGGCCACGCTCATGCCCGCCACCGCGAACATACTCAGGTCGTTCTCGCCATCGCCGATTGCCAGCACCTCGTCGCGAGCCACGCCGTAGCGCGCCATCAGTTCGCTCAACGCCTCGCCCTTGCTTACACCCGGCGGCACGAACTCGAAGAAGGCCGCGCCGCTGCGGATCGTCGCCACACGCTCGCCGACGGCCGCGGCCAGTTCCCGGTCGAGCGGGCCGGCGTGGAGAAAGGCCAGCACCTTGAGCGGTTCGGGCGTGTCGCGTAGCTCCCCGGGCGCGCAGAAGACCGCGGGCGCCTCGCCGTAGGCCTCCAGCAGCTCCAGGTGAGGCATCCCGGGCACGGCGTAAATCCCCGCGGCGCCGTAGACGACGTGGGCGATGCCGCGGGCGTCGAGCAGGTCGAGCGCCAGGGCCAACTGTTCGCCGGTGAGGGTCGCGCGAACGGTAAAGCGCCCGGCCTCCGGATCGGCCATGACCGAGCCGTTGAGGGTGATGTGCGGCGGCCGCAGCCCCAGGGCGCACGCGTAGGGCGCGGCCGAGACGAAACTGCGCCCGGTGGCGAGCACCACCCGCGCGCCGAGGGCCTCGCAGGCGGCGATGGCCGCCGCGCTGCCCGGCCCCGGGCGGTGGGCGGCGTCGATCAACGTTCCGTCGAGGTCAATGGCGATGAGCCGGTAGGCCATACGTCTCCTAACGTGAACATAAGCCCTCGGCGAGGGGGGTGGGGAAACCGGGTTTCCCCATATCCTGCGGATGCGGGCCGGAGGCCCGCGCACCCAGGCCCCGGCCCGTGGGAGGGTTTGGGAGGGCGCAGCCCTCCCAAGAAGTATGTTCATCCCGTCGGTGCGCGGCGGAGCCGCATGGACGGCTGGCATGAACATCGTTCGCAGCGTTCAGCCCCCCTCCCAGCCTCCCCCCGCTGGGGGGAGGAGCCGGGTTCACTCCCCCAGCGGGGGAGGACCGGGGAGCGGGCGGTCACCTTGCCCGCGGAGACGTGGCGCGAGCGGGACGCCCGCGCTCCCGGGCCGTTTGCATCGGGCGTTGTGCGCCATGCGCATGACCGTCTCACGTGACCATGGGGGAACCGGGTTCCCCCATTCCCCCACCCGCGGGAGGGTCTGGGGGCGCAGGCCTCCCAGGAAGAACCTTTCTCGAAGCAGGGGTCTGGAGAAACCGGGTTTCCCCATATCCTGCGGATGCGGGCCGGAGGCCCGCGCACCTGGGCTCCGGCCCCTGGGAGGGTCTGGGGGCGCAGGCCTCCCAGGAAGAACCTTTCTCGAAGCAGGGGTCTGGGGAAACCCGGTTTCCCCAGACCCCCACCGATCAGCGCTCCGGCACCAGGATCGTTGCCTCCAGCGAGGCCCGGTAACGCTCGCGGCTGCCGACGATGCCGATCTGCTGCGGCTCGCCTCCGTAGATGTACACCAGACTGCCGGGCGCGATCTGCGCCTCGCACTGGCAGTCCTGGCGCGCCAGGGCCAGGAAGGCGGCTGCGAAGGCCCGGTCCACCGCGTCGCGGCTGGCGCCGTAGGGCACCTCGATCTCCAGATCGCGCACACTGAAGGGCCGCGCCACCAGCACCTGCGGCGTTGCCGTAGCTCCTGGCGCGGGAGCCGCCCCGGGCAGGCGGAGGAGCAGGAAGGCCCCGGCGGCGCCGGCCAGCAGCAGCGCCAGCACTCCCAGGGCCCAGGGCAAGCATGAGCGCCGCCTGGTCGCTGGCGCGGGGGCCGGAGCCGGGGCGGGCGCGGGTGTGGGCGTGGGGGCCGGAGCCGGGGCGGGCGCGGGGGCCGGAGCCGGGGCGGGCGCGGGTGTGGGCGCGGGGACCGGAGCCGGGGTGGGCGTGGGAGCTGGCGACGGTGTGGGCGTGACGGGCGTCGGGCGGCTCGCCGTGGGCCTGGCCGGCGTGGGGGCCACCGCCACCACGGGCGGCGGGGCCGGTCGCAGCGCCGCGCGAAACTCGGCGATGCTCTGGAAGCGATCCTCCGGGCGCATCTGCAACGCCCGCTCGATCGCGTCGGCGGTGCGCGGCGAGACCCCGGTGAGACGCGGGAAGGTGAAGGGCGGATGGTCGCGCGGGTCGCGCCCGCTGAGCAGGTGGTGCAGGGTCGCCCCCAGGGCGTAGATATCCGAACGGGGCGTGGCCAGGCCCTGGTACTGCTCGGGTGGCGCGTAGCCCGGGGTGCCGATCTGCGTCACCCGTTGCTGGGGCTGAAAGACCCGGGCGATCCCGAAGTCAATCACCTTCAGCGTCCCGGCGGGCTGCTCGAGCATCACATTCGAGGGCTTCATATCGCGGTAGACCAGGCCCTTGTCGTGGAGATACTCCAGCACATCGCAGAGTTGATCGGCCCATTTTAGCACGCGGGCCTCGGGTTGCGCACCCTCGCGGCTGACCAGATCTTCGAGGTCCTGGCCGCGGACGAACTCCATCACCAGGTAGTGCCGCCCGCCATCGTTGAACGAAGCGAAGATGCGCGGGATGCGCGGGTGGCTGAGGCGCCCCAGCATCTCCGCCTCGGCCTCGAAGCGTTGCACCGCCTCGGCGCGCTCCTGCGGGTCGGTGAAGCGGTCGAGCATCTCCTTGACCGCGACCACCTGACCGGCCTCGTCACGGCCCTCGAACACCGCGCCCTGCCCGCCTTCCTTAATGGTTCTGGTCAGAAAGAACCGCGGGCCGTCGTTGTTCAGGATCAGATCGTACCCGCAGTGCTGGCAAAAGCGCGCCCGCGGCAGATTGCTGGCGTGGCAGGCAGGGCAGATCAGTGGTTGCTGCATGGCTGGCGTGACTTACCGGAACGGCGGCGAGGCCAGCACGCCGCCCTGGCCGAGGTTCCACACCTTGTTGGGGCCGCGGTCGAGGGCGAAGGGCGTGCGTGGCCCCAGGTTGCGGTCGTAGATGTCGCCGTAGTTGCCGACCTCGCGGATGACCGAATAGGCGAAATCGTTGCTCAGGCCCAGGCCCTGGCCAAACTCACCCTCCAGCCCCAGCAGGCGCCTGACCCGCGGATCATCGCTCTGGGCGCGTTGTTGCTCGACATTCTCCTGGTTGACCCGCAACTCCTCGGCGTAGATCGTCGCGAACACCACCCAGCTTACCACGTCGCGCCATTGCTCATCGTTCTCGATAAACACCGGTCCCAGCGGTTCACGCGAGATCCGCTCCCCCAGGATGACGTGATCCGCGGGAGCATCGAGGGTCTGGCGCTTGGAGGCCAGTTGGGAACTGTCGCTAGTCACCGCGTCGCATTCGCCACGATCATAGGCCGGGTAGAGCTGGCCCTCATCGTCGAAGAGCACGGCCTCGAAGGCGATCCCGCGGGCGGCGAAGTCATCGTTGAGATTCTGCTCGCTGGTTGTGCCGCTTGCCACACAGATGCGCTTGCCCGCCAGGTCGGCCGAGGTGGCGATGCGGGCGCTGGCGCGGACCATAAAGGTCTGCCCGTCGTGAAAGGTGGTTGGCCCGAAGGCCAGCCCGGCGATATCGCGGCCCAGGGTCCAGGTGGTATTGCGAATGAGCACGTCCACCGTCCCGTTGCGCACGGCGGCGAAGCGCTCATTGCGACCCGAGGTCGTCAGACCGATAAACTCCACGGCGTTGGGATCGTCGAAGATCGCCGCGGCGATGGCGCGGCAGAAATCCACATCGAAGCCGCTCCAATCATCGCGCACCCGGTCGTAGAAGCCGAAGCCGGGAAGGTCGGCATTGGCGCCGCAGATCAACCTTCCCCGTTCGCGTACTCGTTGGAGCAACCCCGAACGCGCCTCGGGGGCGGGGGTCGCGGTGGTATCGCCAGCGATAAGGGCCGGGGTAGCCGTCGGGGCCTCGGTGGGGGCCGTTACCGGCGTAGGGGGCGGCGCGGGGGCGGTTGGCTGGCCGGGGGCCGGGGTGGCGGTCACAATCACGACAACAGGGCTGGGCTGCTCGCCGGGCAACAGGCCGGTGCAGGCCCCAAGCGGCACGGATGCCGCCAGCAGGGCCAGGAGGCGCACTGCCAGGCGACCCGACCATAGCGACGACCACAAGGCACATCGAGATCCCACAGCTTCTCTCCCTGGCAAAGCGCAGAAACACAGCGCATCCAGACTGGCCGCAAAAACCTGCTCCTATCATACCAGGTGCCTTCCATAGGCGCGAACGGAACCGGCGAAGGCCTCCTGAAGCGGAGTGATTTCTCAGAGACCATCAGTCGTCCATGCGGCTGTGCCGCACACCGACGGGATGAAAAAAGGTTCTTCCTGGGAGGGCGTAGCCCTCCCAAACCCTCCCACCGGGTGGGGGGATGGGGAAACCTGGTTTCCCCATCCCCCTGCGCACGGGTTGCGCCCTCACCTTCCCGGGGGCGGGGGCGTGGGGAAACCCGGTTTCCCCACACCCCTCGCCTCGCAGCGTTCTGCCCCCTTCCAGCCTCCCCCGCCGGGGGGAGGAGCCGGGTTCCCTTCCCCGG
>Ga0209227_1002836_pt1 | contig 12042 bp, 11 predicted proteins | sample YNPBryantNP2012_FD_185815 | JGI IMG/M metagenome (GOLD analysis project Ga0209227, IMG submission 185815) | Anoxygenic and chlorotrophic microbial mat microbial communities from Yellowstone National Park, USA - YNP Bryant NP 2012 (SPAdes)... ...
CGCTTCGGCCGAGAGGGCTTCCCCCAGGTCCAAATCCTGGAAAATCGAAGCGCCTCCGCCAAGCCGCTCCGAGAAACGCCGCCACCCTGTGATCACTTGCGAGTGTATCTCTCTCAGGAGACAAAATACATGGATCGGATACGGGTTCCCCTTTCCTCATACCGCGACCTCTCTCGAAGATATGATCCGGTAAGGCTGCATCTGTCCGAGGTCCAAAGGGCACGCCTCGTCACGGATGGGATGTGACCCGAAGGCCCTGGACCTTCTTTTGGAGGGCCGAACGATCGATTCGGTAGGCGCTGTAATTCTCCCTTAGACACAGCGGCGCGAAGACCTCCTCGTGACGCCTCATGAACTCCTCCAGTGCCCTCGGTGCAAGCCCGCGATGCCCCGTCCTGACGAAGATGAGGTGCTCGGCGTCGTGACGCCACACCTCTTCCCAGAACGACCCCTCGTCCATGAACACTCGCTTCCCCCTGTCCTCGAAGTCGTAAATGACCGCAGAGGGCGGTCCCCCAGAAGGCGCTTTGGGGCCGGTTCCGATCCAGGGAAGCACGCGCTCGGCAATGTTGGTCCGCAGCCTTCTGACCCGGTAGGCCCCTTGCGAGTAAAAATATGTGAGCGATGGGTAGTTCGAGAGCACGGAAGCCCCAGCGGGGATGCATCCTAGGGCGGCGTCGATCTCCTTCTTGTAGTGCGGCTCCATGGAAGAAGAGAAGAGCGAAAACGGGGCGAAGCCCCGCAGGACCTTGCTCGGCTTCAGGCTGGCAACTAGCAGCACACAGAAGAAAACCACGAAGACAACCGTTGTCCACCGATGGCCGATCCCGATCCTTGTCGCTAGCCCCTCCCCTCGCCGCCGAAGGGCGTCCAACAAGAGGGCCGAAAGCAGGCTGTAGAGGGGCAGCAACGGGATCAACCTTCTGAGATTGAGAGGCAATGCCAAGAACACAGCGAAGACCAGATACCAGATGAGGATCATCCCTAGCGGAATGGCGACCTCGCCGGCCTTCGTCTTCCACCACACCCACCCCCCCCAGACGAGAGAGGCCATGTGGAGGACCTGGATGACCCAGGAGGGCTTGTCGAAGAAACGGACCATATCCAAGATCTCCCTAGCCGAACGCAGGCCCCAGGCACCTCCGCTTGTGAGGAGCTCGAGGGCTTGCCCTTGCGCCCTTTGCGCTGTGCCTCCTGCAAGAGAGCCCGTGATACCTTTCACATAGAGGATCCAAGGCAGAAGGACAATCACGAGGAGCGAACCTGCCAGCAGCAGCGACAAGCCCTTCTTTCGGGTTCCCCACCGGCCCAGCACCATGGCCCCCACTGCCACAGGCAGGAGGAGGGCCGCGAATTCCTTGGTGAGCAGGCCCAGCCCCGAGGAGATACCCGCCCCGGCGGCCGTCCACCACCGCCCGTGTCGCCAGAACAGGGCCAGGAAGTAGAGCGCGAGAAAGACAAAAAAAGTGAGATGTATGTCGTTCAGCACTCGATTGGAGTATCTCCAGAACTCCCCCTTGGCAGCGGTCAGGAGGAGCAACGCCGCCATAAGCCCCACCCGCCATCCCCAGAAGCTCGCGCCGTACAAGTAGAGGAGCCCCACCGTCAGGCAGCCGAAGACCATGCTCACGGCCTGGGCAGAATCGACGGATGGGCCGAAAAGATGGAACCCCGCAGCCATGGCATAGGAATGAAGGGGCGGGACCTTCACCACTGGCCTGCCTTCAACGGTCTCGTACACACCCTCCTTGAAGACCTTGAACCCCCATGCGAGATAGTTCCTCTCGTCCGGGGATATCGGCCTCCAGATCCAGTGGGAGTAAAGGTACACGGAAAGCAAGAGAAGCAGTGCAGCAACCAACCAATCCCTCTTCGTGAGGACGGATGGCTTGCATGGAAACGTGGACGGTTTCCAAATCGGGCCGTTCGCCCTCGTACGGCTCATGCGCATTCATCCCCTTTCCGGACTAGATATACCCTCGCAGGGCAGTCAATACATCAAGTCGTAGACCACGAACCTCTCCTCTTGGCACCTGGCGGTGAAATCCAACGCACCCTCTCTTCGCAGTCGCTCCATCTCATTGTGTAGGCCGCTATCCTCCTTCCCGAGGAAGACAACCACGTGCTTTATGCTCGCGGACCTCACGACCTCCATTGGCCCACGACGGTCCGCCCGCCTTCCTGGAGACACCGCCCCCCCTGGATCCTTCCCCTTCTCGCCCCGCCGGTATCCGGTTGCGAGGCCCGTCAGCCTGCTCTTGAAGACCGCGTGTTGACCCGCGCCATAGAAGTAGAAGAGGTTGGGGTAATTGCTCACTACCGCCGCCCCCGGGAGGAGGCATCGGATTGCCCTGTTGGCCTCCTGTTGCAGAAAGAAGTCATGGGACTTCCGGAAGATCCCCAATGGACGCACTTCCATCAACCACTTTTGTGGCCAAAGGTTAACCAGGACCAACAGCGCCAGGAGAAGCCCCCCCCCGAAACGCAGCCACTTTCCCTCGATCCTGAGCCTTTGGGAAAGCCAGGTAACCTTGGAGTGAAGGTCATCGATGAGCACCGCTACCAACACGCTGTATATCGGCAGCAGGGGTACAAGGCGCCTCCTGTTAGGGTCCATCCAGATGAAGAATATGAAGACAGAGAACCAGATGGCGGCGAAGATGGGCAGGAGCCACTCCCCGTTCGCCCGCCTCCGCCAAAGGCGCTGGACCCCGTAAAAAAAGGCCAGCGTGTACAGGGCCTTGAAGGGGCCGGAGATCATCCCTCGGAACTGGAGGTTGTTCCACACGGACTTCACATCCGGGACCCCCCACTTAGCGCTGTCCAGGATCAGATCTTCCACATCCCCTTTGGTCCTCTTTTCCACGCCTGCCAGGGGAGACCCCGAGACCTTATTGACGTATGCGAGCCAGGGAGTGACCACAATGGCCGCAAAGGCCAAGGCAACGAAGAGCTGGAGGAGGCGCCTCCTCAGGGGGTCCGGCCTGAGGAGCGCAGCCGGGATGAACAGGGGAAGGACCAAAAGGGCCAGCTCCTTGGTCAACAAGCCCAGGCCCAGAGATAGACCCGCCAGGATTGCGGTCCAGTATCTGCCGTGACGCCAATGGAGCGCGAGAAAGAGGATCGTGAGGAATATGAAGAAGGTGAGATGGATATCGTTCAGAATTCTGGTCGCGTACTGCCAGAACTCCCCCTTTGCCGAAGTCGCCAGCAAAAGGGCTGAGAGTAACCCTGCCCGCCGGCTGAGAAAGGCGCTCCCGAAGAGGTACACGAGCAAAACACACCCAGCGCCGAATATTACGCTCACTGTCTGGGCGGATTCCACGGCGGGACCCAAACATCGGAAGGCCAAGCCCACTAGGTGGGGGTGAAGAGGTGGGACCTGTGTCACCGGCCGGCCGTCGGGGGTGTGGTAATGTCCATTCTTGTAAATAGACGTCCCCCACGCCAGATACCCCATCTCGTCTGGAGAAAAATGGAGCGACCGGGTATTGCTGAACAAGAGCAAGGCCGCGACAAACACGGCCAAGGGGATCCACGCCTGGGCCGGCCTCGCCCCTCCACTGGTGGCCGGCAATTGGTCACAGGGGGTGGTGGGATTTCTCTTCGCTTCACCTCTCCGGCGCTTGATTTTCCGAAGGATTTGGCCTCCGGGGGATCCTTGCCCCCTCCCTCGGTCGGCCTCAGCTGCGCTTCGGCCGAGAGGGCTTCCCACAGGTCCAAATCCTCGAAAATCAAAGCGCCTCCGCCAAGCCGCTCCGAGAAACGCCGCCACCCCCTCGTCACTTACGGTGGCCGAACCCATTTCTTGAGGACGTCGCGAAATCAGCCAGGTTCGTCCCATGATTCACCCGAAGGCGCAATCGGATGCCCGTCGGATCCGGGGAGGCCGCTCGAGCACTTCACGGATGCCGGGCCCCTTTGTCTTCCCCACGATTCACCATCGGGCCGAGGCCCCTGAGCCCACACGGAACGCCTCCCACACCTCACGCATGAGGTCGTGAAAGCTTCAATCCCATGTATCCGACCATCCCAAAGCCGAGGATCGGCGCCCACTGCAAAAGATGGGTCCCGATGGCAATGGGCAGGGCCTCAGCCTGGGACATCCCGGCCAGCATCAGCGCCGCGGTGATCCCCGCCTCCTGGCTCCCGAAGCTCCCGAGACTTTGGACGAACTTGGCCGCGTACAAGAATACGAACAGGGACGCCGCCAGGCCCACGCTCAGCGAGACCCCCATGCTGCGCACCATCGCCAAGACGAACAGGTAACGCAATATAACAATAGCCGAACTCAGCACCAACAACCTGGCCGAGACGTTCTCCGAAAAGGCCTTGCTCATCCGCTCCAGAAACGCATCCACCCGACTGATCAAGACATCTCCAGCCCATGAGAAGGGCATACGATCCTTCAAGAACCGCGCTGCGCGGCCAAGCATTGCGTAAAATAGATCGATCTTCCAAATGACGAGCAGGGCCATCAGCAGATTGCCTCCCACAAGGATCGTCACCGTCCAGAAAAAGGGGGAAGGCCCGCTCAGGAGCGTAGCGGCGGAAAGGCAAAAAAGGATCACAAGCCCGATGACATACTCGGTGAATCGAAAAGACATCCACACCGCCGTCCCTTCGGAGACCGCTGTGCGGCAGTGCCTGTGGAGGTAGTATACGTAGGACAACTCCCCGGTCCTGAAGGGAAGCACGCCGGCAATCATTGAACTCGCGGCATGGACCATCCACAACCTCCCCAACTTTTTTGTGTCTCCGGCGCAGAGCAGCTCCCTGGTCCTCCACGAGGAAAGAAGGATGGGGAGCAAGACGCACAGACACCCCGTGAGAAACCAGGACCAATGTGTCCCTTTCAGAACCGAAACCACGTCCTCGATCCGAATGACATGAAAGACATAAACGAAGAAGGCCGCTGGGATGAGGATCCTCAAGATGTTTGCGGCCGCCGCTCGGAGGGCTCGTCTCTTCATCCCTCTGGCTTCTCGAGGCCCGCACCCTGCGGTGGGATGACACCCATCACCGCGTTCACCCTCCCCATGATCTTGAGGTGCAACGGCACGCGCCGCTCCCTGGTGGAGACGACGTGCTGGCCGTAAGCCGCGCACGAATCGCAGACCTGCGCCCCGGACGCGGCGAGACAACTTTCTATCTCCCCACAGGAATAGAGGCGAACCAGATGTGTCGGAACACCCATGATCCGTTTGAGTCCTCGCACCCCCCTTATCAACAAGGAGTCAGCCGTGGAAGTCACTATGGCCACCCCCCCCGCTCTCGTGACCCGGCACAGCTCCTCGATGATCCTCACAGGGTCCTGGAAGTACGGTATCACCCCCACACAGAGCGCCAAGTCGAAGGCTTGGTCGGGAAACGGCAACAAATCCCCTGACCCCCTCACCACCTCCAGCCCGTGAAGCCTCGCGATCTTCAGCAACCCCACGGAGATGTCTACCCCCCATACCTCGTTGCGGCCGGCGAGCTCGCGGGTCATGAGGCCCACCCCGCAACCCACATCCAGGATGCATTTTCTTTCCACCGTGTCGTAGTCGATCCAGCGTCGAAGCACCTTGAGCCCGTGAAGATGGGCCTTCCGACCGCAATAGCCGCAACTCCTCGGTGAATCATGGTGCCTTCGACTGGCGAGATCGTAATGCGCCGAGAGGTCCAGTATCTTCTCCTTCTCAGAAGCTGCCACTGTGAAGTCCGGGATCCCGTCCAGGAGCGGGTAGACACGGCCACAACCAGTGCATCTCGTCTCGTCGGACACGACCACCAGGGCCCCATGGCACGCAGGGCAAACGCATCTCTCCAGCAAGCGACGCCACACAGAACCCCCCGAATCCTTCGTAGGCGGAATCACGCCCCCTCCAGGGCGGCTTTCTCGAACCATCGGGGGTCCTCCTCGTATCCCAACTCGATCAGCTTTTCCGTGAGCACAGGGCCTATTTCCCGGATCTGTCCCGCCTTGAACTCCTTGCGCCACTTGTTGAAATTGTTCGCCTTGAGAGGTGGAATCTTCTCGATCAGCCCCTCCGGGTAAGAGACCCCCAAGAAGTCGAACAGCCCCTGGAGGACTTCCTTCGGCCTGGTGATGAAGTCCTCGTATCTGATCTCTATGGCCTTAGCGTTCGGAACGCTGGCCAAGCCCTCTTGTACGCCCTCTACACTCTTGAGCCACTGATAGGCATTGAACCGGAGTATCGAGTTCTTCTCGAGCACATCGTGCCACCCCTCGAACCTCGGGCCCCATCCCACTTGGCCCTTCCATTTCGCCTTATTGAAAATCGCCCCCGGTCGCAACTGGGCCATGTGTCTGGCCTCGTAGTACAGGGCCATCACCCTGTGACGCCAAAAAGGCTGCCTCTTTATCATGGTCTTGGCTACCTTGTAGAGTAGGGCATAGTCCTTCTTCTCCACTATCCGCCGCCTCCTCTCCCACTCCTTGTAGATGGAAAGCGTCACGTCCCTCCCGTCTCGCAGGATGTGGATCCAGCGGGCCTCCGGGAAAACAGCCTGTATGAAAGGGATCCTGAAGGAATGGTCAGGGGCCTTCTCTATCACGATCCGTTTCCCGGATCTCTCCTTGAAATAGCGGAACTCCCTGCGGACGAATCGCGTCACCCTGGGACTCGCCTCCCATGCCTCTCTCACGTCCGTATCCTTCAGATCCAGGTGAAATGCCCAGACGAAATATGGTTCGTACCACTGGGCTATTTCAGGATGCCTGTCCAGTACCTCGCTCAAAATGGTCGTGCCCGACCGCGGAGAACCGATGATGAACGCTACAGCAGAGTCTATGGAACCGTCTCTCATGAGCGCTTCCCGCCCTCTCTTTCGGTTTCCTCGAGCCTGAAACGAAGCAGCGCGATCTCCTGCACAAGTTTGGCCATGTTCCTCTCCGACTTCTCCAGTCTCGAGACTAGGTCGAAGAGCAGTGCAAAGAGAACAAAAACCGCTATGATCAAGATGAAGAACATGCGGTTCTCCATCATGGCGAAGCGCATCAGAAAATCCATCGTGAAGGGGAAAAGGCTCCCGACGCCCACTCCTGCCCACATCAGGACCCAGACCAAGCCGGACCTGATACCGAGTCTTTCCTGTCTCACCAGGTGCGCGATTCTGACGAGCTGGACAAGCGCCACCAACGAAAAGAGTATGCTCGCCGTGGTGATCTTCATCGAGGGTCCCCTTTCACCATCAAGCCCGATCCAAGACGGTCTTCCCTATGGCCTTCAACACGCCGAAACCGTACCTCACGAACCCCTTGTAAGAGAAACCGCTTATGCGGTCTCTCATGTTTATCGGGACCTCGCCGACCTTGAGCCCGACCCTGGAGAAACGGATGAACATCTCCGCCGCCATGTATTGCGGCTCGAGCATGCGATCGAAGACAGGGAGGACCTTTTTCAAGGCTGAAACCCTGAACGCCCTGAAGCCGCTCATGGCGTCGGTCATCCGGTAGCCCGTCAATCTGTTGACGATGGCCGTATAGAAGGGCAGGAATTTCCTTCTGAAAAACGGGGCGTTGTGATAGTTGGAACCCAGTATCCTGGAACCAACTACCACGTCGAGATCTTCCTCCTTCGCCTTCCGAATGAATTTCGGTATCTCCTTCGGGTCGTGCTGGCCGTCCGCATCAAGGTATACGATATAGTCGTAATCCTTCTTCGTCTCCGAAACGATGGCCTTGACCCCGGTGATGAAGGCGTACCCCTGCCCCAGGTTCATGCTGTGCCTTATCACCCTGGCCCCCAGTTCCAAGGCCACCGAAGAGGTCCCGTCGGTGGAGCCGTCATCCACGACGTAGAGGTCGCACCCCTCGGGGATGTCCTTCACCCATCCCCTCAAGGGTATCTCTTCGTTCAAGGCCCCCGTGAGGACGGCCAGCCTCATCTCCTCCTTCCCCCGCCCCACTGCGTCAAGCCCTTCTCTTTATCTTGAGGACGATCCTGTTGGCACCGTGCAGCCGGGCCGACGAGGGAGACTCGAGAACCGGCCCGAAGACATATCCCTTGTCCCTGTGCCCCTCCAAGAACAGCGGCCTCACCCACAACTCCACTCCTCGCTCCTCGCCCAGACGCCCCAACTCCTCTGCACCTATCCCATGGAACATCCCCCCCCTCCTCCTCTGCGCCTCTTGTATGATAGGGTGTCCCTTGTGAGGCATGCTCACTACCAGTGTACCCCCTGGCCGCAAAAGCTCCACCAAGCGAAACAGGGTCGGAAAAAATGGCGCATGTTGCAACGCCTCCGACGCGACGATGAGATCGAACGTGCCGCTCCTGAACGGAGGGGTGACGAAGGAGCCGCGACACAGGCCGATCGAGGGATCGCCCGGCCCCACCCTGCGCCTCGCCAACCGGATCATCTCACAGGATATATCCAGCGCCGCGACGAAATTCGCCTTCTGCTTCAGACGAAGGCTCAGCTCCCCATCCCCTGCCCCGGCATCGAGCACCCTGTCGAAACGGCCGTCGACGAAGGCCATCACCGCTTCGTAGATGGATTGACGGTTAGCCTCGCTGGAGAAACACAGCCTACGGGCCGGGTCCTGCTCAACTCTGGCCTTCTCGTCGAAGACCCGTGCCCAGTAGCTTTCACGCTCCATGGTCGAACCTCGGCCTCTGGATCTCGCACGGTCCGCAACGCCGAGGACCGGCACGCCAAAACAGCCAGCGGGGCCCGACGCGGGCCTTCAACTCAAGTGCTGTCCGCGGTCCTGTACTCGGGAAAGAAGCGCTCCTCTCCGAGGACCTCGCACTTTTTCTTCTTCAGATGGTCGTATGTCTCGCGGTCGTGTATTACCGAGGCCGTGTAGAAACCCTTGCCCGCCCTGGAAAAGGCCTTCTTGAAGCGGTAAACTCCCTCTCTTCCCCCCTGAAGGTCGTAAACCCGCAATCCTGCATCCTTGCTCCATTCTATGGCTTTGTATATGATGAGATTGTTGGGCTGCAGCTTCCAATAACGGGGGTCCGTGGCCATCAGGTAATCGTGAGCGACCGCACCTTTTTCGTATAGACAAACGCTGGATCCGATGAACTCGCCGTCTCTTGACGCGCTGATGAGCACCGCTTTCCCTTCCAGAGACCTGAACAATTCCACCAGAAACTCCAAAGATACATCGTAGTGCCTCGGTGCGCCCTTTCGCTTCATCTCGTTCCGGTATATCGAGTGAAACATCTCGATCTCCTTTTCGTCACAGGAGACCCTCACTTCTACCCCGCTCTTGACGGCCTTGCGTATGGATGTTCGACACCTGGTCTCCATGCCCTTCCAAATGTCCTCCGCACTGAGAGACAGATCGACGTATACTGTTTCCCAGAGTCTCTTGGTATCCAAGAGACCTTCAAAACAATCGTGGTTTCCGATATTTGGATCGAACCTGATGAACTCACTCACTATCCTTTGATCCCTGCAATAGTCGCCGAAGACCGAAACGAACCGCCTGGCCAACTCCCGCCTCCTTCTTTCGTCGGGACACTCTATGAGCGGCCCTCCATAGTACCAGGACGATATGATGTCGTGATACTGGGCCAGGTCGATCTCGCACCTCTCCGCGAAAGGCAGACCCTCCAACCTTCTGAGGAAGTACGGGTAATAGACGAGGTCCTCGTCGTCCGTCAGGACGAAAAGCTCCGCCTTTCCCCCGAGATGCCCTGCCAAGACTTTGATATACCTGGGATCGTGGTACACACCCCTGTTCGGATTTGTCAGGCGATCGTAATACGACTCCCACGCGCCCATGTCAGGGTCCTGTGCCCTGAATGTTTTCACTTTCCAACCCATTGCCGAGAGGGCGGCCTCCTGGTCTCCACTCAATTCCGAGGCTGAACGGCTCGGAAGATCTCCTTCATATCCAGGATCCCCTTGTTGATGTCCCACTCGAAGGAAAAACCGATGGATTTGATCTTCTCTGATGAGAGGTGATAGCTATTGAACGGCACTTCCTTCAGGACATGCTCAACGCTGGCCTCCGGGAAGACCCTTTTCACCTCCGCCGCGATCTCCCGGATCCTGTAATTGTCGCCCACCAAGTGAAAGATCTCTCCCACGGCTCGCCGGTTCATGGCAAGGAAACGCATGCCACGGACAGCATCATGAACGCACAAGGTCGGACGATAGTTGTCGCCGCTGCCGTGGACCGTGATAGCCATGCCCATCATCGCCCTTTGAATGAACAGGTTGGTGACCAGATTGAACCGTATCCCAGGCGAGTAGCCGTAATGGGTCCCGAAGCGCATTATCGTGTATTTCTTCTTGCTTCTCAGGAGATATTCCTCCACGGCCCGCTTGCTTTCCGCATACGGATACTTGGGCCTAGGTGGATCCTCTTCCGTGAGATGCATGTTCTTTTCAGTACTCAATACGCCACCGAAGACGTTTCCGGAAGAGGCGAACAGGATGTGGGTATCATTGGAGCATGCCTCGATGAGCTGTACGGCCCCGTGATAATTGTTTTCCCAGATCTCCCTTTCCTTGTTTATGCTCTTTTCCGCCTCCACCTCCCCGGCCAATAGGTAGACCAGATCCACGTCCTTCAACAGATGTTCCATCAGATCCTTGTCCAAGATGTTACCTTGCACATAGCGAAACTGAGGCGGAAGGCCCGCGAGCAGGTGAGGCACGAACCTCTTGTCCAAAAGGATGATCTCATCCTTCAGATTCCCTCGATAGGACTCGATGAGCCCCGACCCATCGTATCCCATGGCACCGGCGATCATGATCTTCATCTCTAGCTCCTTTGCGGCCCTACAGAGGCGACGCCCTGCACCCTTCTTTATCCTTCCAGATCGTAATCTCCGCGTATCAGAAAGCGCTCAACACCTCGACTATTCGATCCATCTGCTCCTTGGTCAACCCCGGGTGGTTGGGAAGCCCCAGGATCTTTCCGGCCACGGACTCGGCGTTGGGAAGGTAAAGGCCGTCGTAATTCAAACCGGCATTTGCCAAAGCCTCCTGCCTGTAAAGCGGGGCCTCATATCTGTACCTGAACTCTATCCCGTTCACCCGCAGGTGTTCTTTGAGATCCTCGAGAGTCCTGCCCGACCCCTCTTCGTCCACCATCACGGGACACCAGAAGTAGGTGTGTCTAACCCCACTGTTCACCACCGGGACTTTCGCCCAAGGCAGGTCGGCCAAGGCCCTCAGGAGATACTCGGAATTGGCGATCCTCTTGGCGTTGAGACTTTCCAGCTTTCCCAGCTGAACCAGACCCATGGCGGCTTCCATCTCGGTCATGCGGTTGTTGAAACCCACGACCGCATGACGATCCCTCCCCACCATCCCATGGTTCCTTATGACCCGGGCCCTTTCGGCCACCTTCGCGTCATCGGTGGTGATCATTCCACCTTCGCCCGTAGTCATGTGCTTTGTGGCAAAAAAGGAAAAACAGCCCGCCTTCCCGAATCCGCCCACCTTCCGTCCCTTGTATTCGGTCCCGTGGGCCTGGGCGCAATCCTCGATGATCGGGATCCCGGCCTCCTTGGAGATCTCGCCGAATTCGTCCATCTTCGCAGCGTTCCCGAAGAGATGCACCGGGATGATGGCCTTGGTCTTACGGGTGATCTTCTTGGCGGTATCCGCAGGCGAGAGGCAGAGGTCGTCGAGATCGATGTCCGCAAAGACCGGTTTGGCCCGCACATACAATACAGAGGAAACGGTGGCAAAAAAGGTCAGGGGGGGGACGATCACCTCGTCCCCTTCTCCCACTCCGATGGCCTCCAAGGCGATGAAGAGAGCCGCCGTCCCGCTGCTGACGGCCACCGAGTGACTGCAGCCCACGTACCTCGAGAAGGCCCGTTCGAACTCCTCCACTTTCTTTCCCGAAACGTAGTTTCCGGAAAGGAGGACCTGGGCGACGGCCTCCACTTCTTCCATCCCCACCGTGGGATGCGCCACCTTGATCACTCCTTGGGTCATCCCTTAATCTCGACCGGCCCCCACTACCCGATGGGCCCTCTCTCCATCACCGCCGATGAACGCCCTCGCACGCCGCCACTCCCCGGCTCCCCTGATAGAGAAAGGTCAACCCGCTGCCGAGCT
>Ga0209227_1002841_pt1 | contig 12027 bp, 7 predicted proteins | sample YNPBryantNP2012_FD_185815 | JGI IMG/M metagenome (GOLD analysis project Ga0209227, IMG submission 185815) | Anoxygenic and chlorotrophic microbial mat microbial communities from Yellowstone National Park, USA - YNP Bryant NP 2012 (SPAdes)... ...
TATGAGGAGGTTGTATTTTCCTTTTTCAAAGCATTTAACCTGGTAATGGAGATCGTTGACCTCGTTGCTACCTGCGAGGAGTCTGTATTTTTCTATCTCCCCGTTATCTGTTAGCAGCTCAGCGTTCTCCATTTCTCTGCATAATTTCCTGTTTGCTCCTATGGATGTGTAACCTATCCTCTCATTTTTTAAAGGATTGAGTATCAGCATATCACAGGGGCATGCTAGATCAACAGATATAACGTAGTTATTAACTATTGAATCTGATTGACTTGATCCATCCTCATCTGATGATCCTCGCTCTTCTCCTTTTGATCCTTTATTTAATAAAGCCCAGAACCCTTCAATGTCAGGTTTTCTCATTGTATCATTGACTATGAACCATAACGGCGCTAGTAATGCTACTACTAGTAGGACCATTAGTATAGTTGCTACAACAGTTGAGACAGCGTTCTTCTCTTTTCTAATGAATCTACTGATATGGTTTATCATTGTTTTCATTTTTGCCTTTCCCATCTCTTATATTATATGTTATACTTTGTTGTTAGTTAATTAAAAAGTTTTTGCGTTATTTTGTCGTTTTGTGAAAACGTCTAGTTGTATTAGGAGTAAATAAATCATTGTTAAAATCTGCTGATATACGTCCAAGCGGAGGAATATATATTAAAGAGGAATTATATTTATAAGTAAGAGTATGTATAAAAACCTGAAGGGTCTATTCTTATTGTTGAACTTCATCCTTTTTTCTACGGTTTACACTATAAATGCTGTATCCTGTAAGGATATCATAGCTTGTGGTGACGCTACAGATGGTGACTACAACCTCCTTTTAAAAATCAGGGATCCTAGTAGACCGGGTTTACAGGTTTTAACAAAGGTACCATACAGGTATAGTTACACCTATACTCATCCATGGAGTGGTAAACCCATGTTTTTCACTGTTAACCACTCGTACATAGGGGTAGTAACCTTGGGTGATACTATCCCTAGTACTGTTAAACCTGGTATGCTGTTTACTGATGCTGGTTTAGCTTACGGGGATGCTGATACGATGTCTAACTGGGTTAACCCTTCTAAGTTCGCGTGGGATGATTTCGACTGGTTACGTTACTCAGCTGAGCAAGCATCCAACCTAAGTGAAGCTGTTAGATTATTAACTGTGGATGTTGTTGACTGTTTACACGCACCTGGTGTATCTGAGAATCTATTCGTAGTAGGTAGTGAAGGAGCGGTTATCATAGAAGCTGATGCTTATAGGTACAGTGTTGAATCATTCACTAATGGTGTAAGGGTGAGGTCTAACTACCCTGTAGAGTTATGGTGCACGCAGATCCATAAATGTTTACCTGTAGCTTTATCGTATGATTACTCAGTTGAAAGAATGGTTAAACCAGGTGATGTGATACATTTAGGTTCATTATTCGGTGTTAGGATAACAAGGGTTACTCCTACTAGTATAACAGTTAGGCAGGTACCGTTTCTGAAATACAATGAGCGTTTAGTAATAATTGGTAAACCAGTGGTTATACCATTAAGGGAGCATCGTCCTGTAGGTGATTTTGATGTTTTTTTCATTGATTACCTACCTGATGCAGGGGCGTTAGTCAAGGTTAGAACCTATGTGAAAGCATGGGAGGAGGAGGTGCTAGGTAGGTTGAATAGTAGGTACGGCTCTTTAAATATCACGGATTTTATGGGTATATCCAGGCTTCATAGTGAGGATTTATCCTACCTTAGGGGTTTATGTGAGGATCGTTTCATCTATGAAGGCGCTATGATATATCAGATACCAAGGGTTAATGCTGATTTATTCAGCGTAGGATGGTTCTCAGCTGGTCACGCTTGCTCATCCATCTACGTACCTGTACACGTGGTTGATGAGGATGTGTATGCTCCTTATACTAACGGTGAAGCTGCTAATCTCTCATTAACCTTATCTTCTGTTTACAGTCATGGTGCTCTAACCAGTGTGTTCAGGAGGGTTGAAGAGGTTTTTATAGGTGAATGTAGAAGAGTAGAGGGTTTAGCTAAGATGTATATTGATCAACCCTGTATCGTTAAATCCCTGTTCACTATATCTGATACTGGTATGCAGAGGCAGGCTTATCTCACTGAGAGGTTTTATTTAGAGTATGCTCACACGTCATCTCTTCATTTAACTTGTAAGGATGAGTTAATGTTAACCAGTGATTTATGGGGTGAGGGTTACCTTGATTCACTTGATAACATGCGTAGTTTAGCGTCTGGTCTCTATGGTAACCCGGCTTATATAGGGCTCGTTGATACCTTGATAGATATAGGTCTAAGTATTGGTATGACTAGGGTTATGCTTTCACGTGTTATACAACCTAGTTTTTTTATACAGGATTTATACGTTCAAGCAGAGTATGCTTTAGCTAATTATGATATTGAGACTGGTTTCACCCTTCTTAAATTCTTAGTAGCTTATACATCCTAGAAGGATTTGAAAATGGATAATTAACTCAGTATGGATTGTAGCAGCGGTTTTTTTTATATCCTCTCCCAGTCTTTTAAAACAGAGTTCCATTTGTAGCTATCTATAGCTTCTATATCATCTATCCTGCGTAGTATACGCTCATATCCTTTAACTAGTGTTCTAGTTGAGACTTTAACGATGAAGTCGTATGTACCAGCTGTGGCTGTAACATGACTTACACCAGGTATATCCCATAGTTTCTTCATGAGATCCTTCCTAGTGTAACCTGGTTTCAGTGTTATGAATATGTACGCTTTAACCTGTGTTAACGCGAATGAGATTATACCTAGTATTATAAGTATCATTCCTATGGTTTTTATTATAAGCATGACAGGGTCAGTTGAGAATAAGGGTATACCGAAGTACATGTAGAGTATGACAGAGAACGGTACAGCGAATATTATAGTTGATGCTCTTATAGCGTTGTTAACACTTGCTTTACCTAAACCTAATGATCGTATGTATAAAACGTAAGCGAAGAATGTCGTAAACATAGTTAAACCAACATACGGGTAGTACTGTATGGATGCTTGTAATCCGTTGAGTGTGTGCGTTGTCCCCTGGGTGATATCAATAATAGATAGTATTAAACCTGTGAATAATAACGAGAAGAATACATTCCAGAATCTTATGTTTATACCATCATTTGGTTTGTTGTGTATCTTCATCATCTTTAGCTTCCTCTGGTAGATGGAGAAGATAGCCCATGTCGGGTTGATGATTAGGAATACTAGTGCTAGTGATACTGGTTCAATCTCACCTTTAAGACTTATTGATGCTAGTACAGCGCCGAATGTTACTATAACTGATGATTGAATCTCAGCTAAGGTAGGCAGGTTCTTCTCAGTTACAGATTCTATCATGAGCAGGTATAGTATAACAATCTGTGAGAATGAGAGCATCACTGAAGGCTCAGCGACTATTGATAGAAGAGCGCAGTAGGCTATCGTGTTAACAGCGTTGGTTAAACCAGCTATTATATTGTATTTCAACTCGTTTTTATTTATTAGTCTAAGGTGTTTGAATGACGGGTCTATGAGTTTTGACCCTATGCTTCTACCTTTAACTGGTATGGATAATACAATTGATACTAAGAGTGTTACTGATAAACCCACGAAAAATAATGAGAATGATAAAACATAGGGATTATGTATATAGTACTTGTTCACGTAACTATCTATCGAGGTTGTTAAAGCAGTGAAGAACGCTGATGTGAAAGCGATAATGTAGAATAGATACTTCTTCCTTATCCTCATCATATCATCATGGATTACTCTAATTGTTTAGAGATTAATCTTATAGTGTTATCTCCTTCTCTATGATCTGCGTAGTGGTTTTAGCTACGCCTTCAACCATCTGTATCTTATCAGTGGTTTCTAGCAGCTCCTCCAGGTTTTTAACCTGTGCTCTTATCACTATATCGTATTCACCTGCTACTACTGATATCTTCACAACGTTCTCTATCTTACGCATCTCCTTTATAGCTTTATCCACGTTACCTGGTTTCATTGTGATTAATATATAAGCGCTGATCATTCTACGATTTCACCTTCCCAGTAGGGTTAGTTAGAGGGTGAAATATAGGGGGGGATTAATAAAGTTATTTACCCTAGGTTGATGAAGGAACCACTGGTTTGAAATAAAAATATATTAATAAGGTTACCTATCATTAATGGAAAGAGAAAAAGGTTTGACTGGTTTATGTCATTATCATCATTAGTTAAGCAAGGTGTATTCAACGAGCAGATTAAACACGTAGCTAAAAACGAGCATGTGGATTATGATAAAGTGAAGAAAGGCGTAGAACTAGGTAGGATAGTTATCCCTTTTAACCCTGTGCATTCACCTAATCCTCTTGGTATAGGTGAGGGTCTACGTGTTAAAGTTAACGCTAATATAGGTACATCACGTGAGCACTGTGATATAAAAGAGGAGGTATCTAAAGCAAAGGTAGCTGTAGCTTCAGGTGCTCATGCTGTTATGGATCTGTCAACAGGCGGGGACTTAGACAGGATAAGACGTATGATACTGAGGAGCGTTAAAGTACCAGTAGGCACAGTACCAGTGTACCAAGCTGGTATTGAAGCCTTGGAGAAGCATGGCGCGATAGTTGACATGACTGAGGATGATATGTTCTCAGTTTTTGAGGCTCATGCTAAACAAGGTGTTGACTTCACAGTTGTACATGTAGGTGTGACACGTGAGAGTGTTGAGCGTTTGAAAAAGCAGCGTAGACTTATACCCATGGTCTCTAGAGGAGGATCATTCCACATGGCTTGGATACTGCATCATGGTGAGGAGAACCCGTTTTATAAGAACTTTGATTACCTGTTAGAGTTAGCTAAAAAATACAGTGTCACACTCAGCCTGGGTGATGGTATGAGATCAGGTGCTTTAGCTGACTCTAACGACAGGGCTAAGATGCAGGAGTTACTCATAATAGGTGAACTTGTTGAACGAGCTAGGGAATTCGGTGTTCAAGCTATGGTTGAAGGCCCAGGTCATATGCCTTTATCTGATATACAGGCTAATATACAGATAATGAAGAGTGTTACTAATAGAGCTCCTTATTTCGTACTAGGACCCCTGGTTACTGATATAGCACCTGGTTATGATCACATAGTAGGCGGCATAGGAGGCGCTATCGCTGGTTACTACGGCGCTGATTTCCTATGCTATGTTACACCAGCTGAGCATCTATGTCTACCTGACGTGGAGGATGTACGTGAAGGCGTTATAGTCACTAGGATAGCTGCTCACGCTGCTGATCTCGCAAGAGGCTTTGACCGGGATTTAGATCAAGAGTTCAGTAAAGCTAGGGAGAGCCTAGACTGGGGTAAGATGTTCGAGTTATGTGTAGATCCTGAGAAAGCTAAGAGGTACCGTAGGAAGCGTTCACCATCTGAGGATGCTAAAGTGTGCTCAATGTGTGGTAGATTATGCGCCCTTGAGATCGTTAAGAAGTACCTAGGTGAATCAAAACACTGAATACTTATCGTCTTAAATGATTTACCATTTCTCTTTTTATAGGTTGTTAGCAATAAGACCACCAGTTTTAACTAGTGGATGAATTAATGACGACCTATCAGACCTCAGAAGCCACCTAACTTGTTGAGTGGTAGTTCACAACCAAAACCCTATATATACACCTATGATTATTTATACTAGAGCTGATAAAATGAATGAGGGTGAAGCACCAAGGATAAAGGATTTTGCACCTGTTTTTTTAATGATGGTTTTATTCCTCCTAATCTACTTTTTATCATTATCCCTGGTTCATCCTTTTCAGGATGCTGGCATGAAGGCTTTTGAAGACCCTGATGATCCTTTTAACATACTAATAATACTCATGGTTTTACTGGTTACCACTCTCATTATACTAATCATAGCTAAATACTGGAGGAGATGGCTGATAAAAGCTATCATACTATTCGCTGTGGGTTACACGTCTTTCTACATACTTCTACCTATTCTAGGTGTGATACTATCAGGTTACGTTATAGTTTTTTTATCTTTACTGATAGCGTTTACTATAACATACGTGTTATGGAGGTACCCTGAATGGTACATCATTGATTTATGCGGTGTGATAATAAGCACAGGGTCAATCGTTATATTTGGTATCTCCTTAGGAGTCCTACCTGTTATCATACTACTGTTATGCTTATCAGTTTATGATGCTGTATCAGTTTATAAGACTAAACACATGATAACACTAGCTGATACAGTTATGGATCTTAAACTACCTGTTCTTTTTGTTATACCTAAAAAAAAGGGTTACTCTCTCTTAGCTGAGAGGAAGGGTTTGAAAGAACAGTTAGATAAAGGTGAGGAGAGGGATGCGTTCTTCATGGGTGTAGGAGACGTTGTGATACCTGGTGTTTTAGTAGTGTCATCGTACATTAACCTCCATGATGGTTTATACATCGCATTAGGTGTCATCATAGGTGTGATAATTGGTTTTCTCTTACTCATGATGTATGTTACACGTGGTAAACCACAAGCTGGTCTCCCTTATCTATGTGGTGGTGGTATCGCGGGTTACATAGTGTCTAATATCCTACTGTATGGTACTATAAATGGTTTAACATGGCTCTTATAACCTATTTTTTAGGTGTTTCAGCTTCGGGAGAAGATTTGATAAACTAAATTACGCGTACACTCGGTGAATCAATAAGCATCTTTTATAAGGATAACGAGTTAATAGTTCAGATAAGATGAATTCTCAGAGAAAAGGATTAAGAAATTATAGCTGCTTTTTTCTACAGCTAAATAAATACTTTTTTTAGTACCTAGTCTTGAAACCACAGGATTCGCACCATATACTCCTGTTGAAATGGTATAGGACCTTGCCGCATACAGGGCATGGTGTCTTATCTAGCAGATGCTCTATCCAGGTTTCCTTCACCTGCGGTAGAGTCTCTTTTTCTATCCTGTCTATTATCTCTAGCTGCTGCGGTGTCTTCGCTAGTCTTCTCAGCTGGTTTATATCTATGTCTATTGTTTTTGTCTCGTGTATCAAAGGAGTATAGGCTTCTCTTCCTCTGTTTTTTATGATTCTTTCATTTTTAACCCTGTTTTTAATGTTGTTTTTTAGTAAAGCTGCTATTGCTATACCACCTATTAACCCTCCTAGATGAGCGAAATGAGCAGTGCTATCCTGGTCACCTGAGATTATTACTATTATGGTTTCCATTAGAGCGAATAGTATAGCAGCGTATATGACTCTTATACGTGTGATTATCATTATACCTACTGGTACAGGCATCACGATCTCGTCACGTGGGTATAGGAACGCGAATGCTCCTAGTATACCGAATATAGCGCCTGATGCTCCTACTAGTGGTATAGTGGAGTCTAGGTATAGTAGAGCATGTGTTAATGTCCCGCATACACCTGCTGTTGTGTAGATTACTAGTAGGTTCCTCCATCCTATTCTCTGTTCTAAAGCATGACCCATGAAGAAGAATATGAACATGTTACCGAATATATGAGCGAAACCACTATGGATAAACATGCAGGTGAATAACGTGTAAATGTTTGGTAGTAGCTCTATTTTTGATAAGTATATTGGTCTGAAACCTAAACCAGCGTAGGATCCGCACCATCCCATGATCTCGCATCTGTAGATTAACCATATCAAGAATATTATAATGTTTGATATTATCAGAGCGTAGGTTATCATCCATTTTTTAACTATGAATAATAATAGTGATAGTAGGATTATAGCCATGATTAATAGTGTTATCCAATGCTGCGGTAGTATGACTACGTCCATTCTCTTCTTCTCCAATCACGCGCTATTACTAGAGCTGTTGCTGTGTATATAACTACAATAACAACCATGTTTTTAAACCCTGGTATTGCATCATCGTTATTAGTTTTTTCCCTTAGTGTTTCATCTGTGTTTATTGCTGATTTTTTCCTTGTGTTGACATTATCAGGTTCATCATCTTCAGATGTCTGATTCATACTGTTTTTTATCTTCATCTGTTGTTCTTTGAGATCCCAGTCATGCATGAATACATTACCGTAGTAGGTAGCTACTTCATTATTTGTTATTATAACTCCTACTTCACGGTTCCTCATGAAAGACTCCTCATTCCAGTTTATACTAGAGATCAAAACTGATTTGTTGTCTATTATAACGCCTTTATTATGGAGGTTTGATAGTATCGACCAGTTTGTATACATGAATCTAACTTGTACGCCGTGCTCTTCTAGGTGTGTTTTTAGTTTAAGGTTCTCATTGTTGGTTGAACTATAGGCAGGGTTATAGTTCAGTAGGATCTTCACGTCTACACCTTGTTCATGCTTCTCAATTATCTTATCAATAAGAGGGTTATCCTCATCCTTCCAGTCCTTGTAGAAGTATAACTGCTCTATGAGTATACTCTTCTCAGCTGAGTCTATTAGCTCGTATACTGATTGCATACTGTTATCAGGTGATAGGATAGGTGTCACTGTGAAGCTGCTATTGTAACTCATAGGTTCGAAGCAGGGTGTGTATCCTCCTATCGGTATTGAATCATCATAGTATAGATCAGATGGTAATGATAGATTCATCTCTTTGAAGGAGAATATATCGTGTCTGTCAGGGTTCCAGTCATCGTAGAAGACGTTAGTGAAGTATCTAGCTGTATCATTATTCTTTATCACTACGCCCCATTCACGGTTGCCAAATGAAGGATCCTGGGGTACACCTGTTTTAGCGTAGTTGCAGCTATGGATTATAACAGTCTCATTGTCTATCACAGCGTATTTAGCATGGTTGTAGGCGTATCTAGCGTAGATGTCTAATGATGGTTTGTTAACCATGAAGTGTATCTCCCCTCCTTTCATATTTATATTATTTAGTATCATCTTCTCTCTGTTATCTATACCGCCTACTGGTCCTCCTTCTATTAGTATCCTTACTGATACGTTACGTTCTAATGCTTTTATGATCTCGTCGCATAGGTTTGGATGCGTGAACTCGTACATGTTTAATAGTATGCTTTTCTCCGCTTTTCTTAACTCATCTGTTATAACGTTGAAGCTTGAATCAGGTGAGACGAAGCATCTTAATGAACCGTTATCCACTTTTATTTTGACTGCTGGGAAATCCGATTGCCCTATACCGTATCTACGGTTGTTAACCCAGTCTGTGTAAGTGTCAGTGTCAACTGGTATGTTATTTATTTGTCTTCTTCTTAGTATGGCGCCTTCACCTGTGTTCTTCACAGGGGTGCTCCTCCAGTTTTTATCAGTGTAATTTATGTCACCGTACACTATCATATCCACTGTGTGGTTCCATGGGTCTTTTAAAGCTATCACACCTGCTTTGTTACTCATGGTGAAATTCTTAGATGCAATGAGCTCTGGTACGTTAACCATTGAGTCAGTATTGTATTCAAAATCAGGTAGGCATCCTGTCTCCCATAGGTAAGCTGAGGCGTTATACGTAGCTGTTATACTACCCCCTGGTTTTATCATGGTGCCTTGTGGGAGTATGATACGTGCCTGTTTATCTACTCTTTTATAAGGGTTTTTTGTTATATACCAGTTTGAGATGTTAATTGTTTTATCTGTAGGGTTTTGTATCTTTATGTACTCGTTTTTTATGTTAGGGTGCGTATGGTAGTAAACCTCTGTTATCTTGATATACTCTGATCCTGGTGTCGTGGTGTTGTATATGTTGATGCTGCAGGAGTATATGTTGTTGGTTTCGTTGTGTTCATCTGCTTTGTTTTCCTCGTCAGCTACTGCTATGATAATGTGCACTCCTGGTTTTACATTTGAAGTGTCCCATTCAACTGATGGGTATTTCTGGTATTTCCCTATTGATTCGTATTTAACCCTCCCTATGCAGTTTGTGTTTTCTTGTTTGTCATAGTAGAATCCTACTGTTATGTTAGTAGCGTTTAATGATCCTTGGTTTTTCACTGTTGCTTTGATTTTTATTATGCTTCCCTCGCCGTATGTTTCTCTCTGGTTGTTCTCCTTGTCTGTGCATTTAATATTGGTTACGGTCAGGTCAGGTGCTAGGTTTTCTATGTTTAACGTGATCTTATCAGTTACTCCATGGTCACTGTCTGATCTAGCTGTTATGCTTACTTGTCCGTACTTATCGTTAGGGTAAGGTGTTATGCGCAGGGTGATTTCTCCTGATTCGTTTTTGTTTAGATGTATGTTATCAGTGCTTAGCATAGCGCTCCATCTTGGTGTCTTGTTGTTTACGTTTATACTGAATGAGTCGTTGAAGTCGCCGGTGTTCTTTATGTTTATTTTTACGTTTAGTTCATGGTTTTTTATTACGTTATAATAGGTTGACTCTGTGTTAAGGTCCACGTTGTATGAGCCTTTGTTTACTGTTATATTGTTTTTTTCATGTATGATTACCCCTTCAGGTGAAATAAACTGTAAAGTGTAGTTTGGGCCAGTGGGTGATGGTATCTTGTAGTATCCTGGTTCTGTTATGAATCCTTCTTCTATATGGTTATCTTCAGTGAATGAGATACTTATGATTCTTTGATCTTGTCTTCTTACAATGGTTAATGTATCCTCTAGTATGGTCGTGTTCCTCTGTGCTACTCCTACGATGTATCCACCAGTGGTGCCGTTGCTGGTTGATTCATCAAGGTCTAGTAGTTTAACCTCCTCTGTTAACGTGTATGTTACATGGTTGGTTTTTACTTTTACTATTATATACGCTGTGTTGTTGTTTTTTATGTGGTTCTGGTATTCTTGGTATTCACTGTTGAATCTTAGATGCAGCCATTCTATGTAACAGCCGTTTTGATCAGTCCTTGCTTTTTGGTAGTAGTATGAGTACTGCCATGTATTGTTGTAGTATAATTGCGAAGCAGGGTATATGTGTGACGGGTCGCTTACTATGTATGCTTTGATTTCTATGTTGGAGTATGGGTTCAGGTTTTCTACTGCTAGTTTAATATGGGTTGGTATACTGTATATGTTATCTTTTGTTGTTTTTGGTATGTACTCAGGGTGGTACAGTAAGTATACACGTGGTAGAGGAGTATTGTTGTAGTGGTTCTCTCTTCCTATTGTAGGGTCTGGTTCATCGTAGAAGTCGTTACTTGTGTTATCTGTATCAGTGTACAGGCGTCTTGATAGTGTATGCCCTTCTGGTATATTGGATGCTGGGTAACCTGGTACATCCATGTAGTCTATGACCCATTCTATGGCGTCTATTATCACTCCTGTGTTGTCTATTAGTATGAGTTTGTCGCCGTTGTTACCTAAACCGTTACCTATAGCTCTAGTGTTGACACGTAGTTTTATGGTTTCATCAGGTATGTCGTATGCATCGTATACTTTTGTATCGTTGTCTGTTAGTATAGCGTATCCATATGGTGGTATGATGGTTGTACTGTTACCATGTGTATCATCACCTGTTATATAGTCATCTGCGTTGTTGTCTCTTATAATCCATCCTGATACGTTGATATGACTGGGTGTAGGATTGTATAGCTCCACCCATTCATAGTAGTCATCATCTAAGCTGGGGTTGTACATGACTTCGTTGATTAGTATCTTTGTTTCTGAGGGGTCTACTGGATCTATTTCACTATCTTGAGGGTTTGACGCGGTTAAAACAGTTAAATTTGATATTAAAAATATAATAATTAATATAAAAATATGCGTTGATGGCTTCGCCATTCTGGTATTCATGGATTAAGATATTCCCCCTTTTTTTGTTTTGACGTGTTATAAAGTGTTTTTTTAGGAGGGCGGAGTGGGATTTGAACCCACGTATACGGATCTGCAGTCCGCCACATAGCCACTTTGTTACCCGCCCTTTTTTTACGTCTATTGTTTAAGGTTTTAATATGTGGCTATCATAGAAAAATGAAATGGATACGATATTTAATTGTTTTGGTTTTTTTATGAGACGCTGTTGACTTTACTGGGAGGATAACTTGTTTTTCTTACTGGGTGGATAATAGATCATGATGCTTCTAAAATGGGAATACCACATGGAGAAACTGATCAATAAAAAAAGTGTTAACAAGTTTTTTTTGTGATTA
>Ga0209227_1002842_pt1 | contig 12026 bp, 10 predicted proteins | sample YNPBryantNP2012_FD_185815 | JGI IMG/M metagenome (GOLD analysis project Ga0209227, IMG submission 185815) | Anoxygenic and chlorotrophic microbial mat microbial communities from Yellowstone National Park, USA - YNP Bryant NP 2012 (SPAdes)... ...
GCCGCAGCCGACATGCAGCGTTATCTGGAACACGGCGGCGAGTGGTAACACAACGCGGGGGGCGACCCGGCGGGTCGCCCCCCACCGCGTCGCCCCCCAGCCGCCCGCGCGTAGGGGCGACCCGGCGGCTCGCCCCTACAACGCACCCTCAGCGCATCACCAGCGGCAAATAGAGGTGGTATTCGACCCGATGGTTGCGCCGTGCAGCCCACCTGTAACATGGTTTCCGCTACAGCCGCCGATGACATTGGCCCCGTTGGCATGTGGCTCAAGACGCAGGGCGCGAACGTTGTTGACCAGGACGTTCAGCGCATAGTCGCTGGCAGATACTGTGACCGGGAAATCCGCGGCGGCCTGCAGACCTTTGACAACCATCCTGGAAATGGAGGTGAAGCGATTGAGGAAGAGAGAGACGATGGGTTATCTCAATTCTCAGAAACTGACCCGCTTTATGATGGAGGAGGGCTTCCCTCGCGTGGCCGCCCAGTGACGCGACAGGCGCCTCAGCCCGCGGAGCTCTCTTCCAGAAAGCACGGCTGGCCAGCGCGGACGGCCAGCACCGGCAGGTTCAGACTTTCCATCACCTCGGCAGTGACGTCGGGGAGATAGAGGCGACGCAGGCTGCGCGCGCTGTGCTTGGAGCCCATCACGACCAGGTCGTGCTGGCCGCGACGAGCTTCCGCGACGATCTCGTGTACGATGGTCCCCTGCCTTATCTGGATCGTCGCCTGGACGCCCTTGGCTTTTGCCCGTTCCAGCAAGGCGCGCAGGTGCCGCGCCTGAACCGTGTCGGTCTGCAACAGCTCCTTCCAGTGCATCTTGATCTGGTCGGAAGGAGGGTAGTGATAGAGCACCGGTTCGGCCACGTGCAGGATGGTCACCACTGCGCCCAGACGGCGAGCCAGGTTGAGCGCCCAACACTCGGCGCTGTCGGCATATTCCAGTGCGCCAGTGCAAAGCAGGATGCGTTCCAATTGACAGTGCGCTGTCGGCGCGTAGAGCAACGGCGTCCCCAGGCCCGGCATCACCCGCCGCAGCGACATGCCCTCCACCCAGCGCCGCCAGCGCGGCCGCCCCAGCGGACCGATGACCACGATATGTCGCTCTGGCAGCGCTTCGGCAATGATGGTCTGGCGCGCGATGCCCTCTCGCAGAACAACCGCGTAGGCGACCTGCTTCGCCTCGAGCAGCGACTGCGCATCCCGCAAGGCCTGCTCCACTGCGCTGCGGCGGTTCTCGCTTTCGACGATGCCCAGCAGCGTGACCCGTAACCCCAGCGCCTGGGCCAGCCAGGCGCCGTAGGAGAGCGCCGGCAGGCCCTCCGGCGCGCCGTTCGTGCAGAGCAACAAACTACGTTCGACGCTCATCGCAGCAACAGAACGCCGGCCAGGCCAGCGGCCAGCAGAACCAGCGGCGAAGGGATTTTGATCAGGTAGGCCACCAGGCTGACCACAGCGATCCCAATGGTGACATCCCAGCGCCCTCCGCCTTCACCGCGAAAGACATTCCACGCCACCAGCACCATCAGCACGGCGACGGCCGGGGCCAGGCCCTGCACAAAGTTGCCCACCCACGCCTCGCCGCGCAGGCGCTGCAGGATGGAGACGATCACCAGCATCAACAGCGTGGGCGGCAGCACAGACCCCAGCAGCGCCACAAGCGCCCCTGGCATGCCGCCGGCCGCGTAGCCGACGAACATGGCCAGTTGCAGCGCGTCGCTGCCGGGCAGAACGCTGGAAAACCCCACCGCTTCGACGAACTCGCTCTCTGTCAGCAGCTTGCCGACCGCTTCCTGGTAGAGCAATCCCACCGACGCCGGCCCCGATGTGGTGAGCAGGTTGACCTTGATAAAGATCCAGAACAACCTGAGCAGATCCGCAAGGGTCACCTTTTCTCCTCCCTCAGCGCTGGCGTCCGCGCAGACGGGCTGCCGTGGTGCCAACAGCGCCGATCAGATAGACAGCGTCCCACAGGATCGCCCAGACGAAAACCCATATGTCCGTTTGCCACCAGGAGAGGTCGAGCACCAGTCGCGGCAGGCCGCCCAGCAGGACGCAGGCGGCAGCCACCAGCCAGGTGTACGGACCGCGCCGTCGGCTGGTGGCCCAGCGGACGGCCTCAGCGACGACCAGGCCCATCAGGGGTCCCAGAAAGATGACGAACCAGCCCAGCAGGGGAATGACCAGACCGGCAAGCCCCAGCGGCAGGGCGACGAGGACAGCAACCAGATAGTAGACGGGCCGAAAGTCGGCATAAAAGACCTGTTGCTGGCGGCTGATGCACGTCCTGCAGCGATAGCCCACCTCCGTCCGTACGGCGCACCTGGGACAGATGGGCGCGCCGCAACGGTTGCAGCGCAGGTAGGTCTCCACCTTGGGATGGTTGATGCAGTAGAGCGGTTCACTCACTTCGGTTCTCTCCTTGCGATGCTGGAACGGAGGCGGTGCTCAAGATCGCTTCCCGCTCCTTTGGCACCAGGCGGGCCAGCAGGGTGCGGTAGAAATAGTCGCGCGGGCGGACGCGGGCAAAGCGCGCCACCTCGGCGCTGGCCTGCACGTCCACCTGGTCGCCCGCCGTCAGTTCCGCCACCACCTGGCCGTCCAACGCCAGCGCAGCCGGGCTGTGACCCTGGACGACGACCTGTACGCGGACGCCCTCGGCCAGCACCACCGCCCGGTCGAGACTCAGGTGCGGCGCGACCGGCACCAGCAGGATGTTGCGCTGCTGGGGCGGCATGATCGGCCCGCCGGCAGCCAGAGCGTAGGCTGTGCTGCCCGTCGGTGTGGCGACGATCAGGGCGTCGGCCACATAGCCAGCCAGCAGGTCGCCGTCGACGTGCACCTGCAGCCGCAGCACGCTGCCGGGCGTCCCATGGCCGACAACGACATCGTTGAGGGCCAGTCCATTCGCCAGGGGCTCCGCGCCACGCCGGGCCTCCATCTGCAGCATCATGCGCTCCTCGACCCAGTAATCGCCGCAGACCAGGCGAGGCAGGACAGCCGGCCAGTCCTCCGGTTCGGCCTCGGTGAGAAAGCCGACACGCCCGAGATTGATACCCACCAGCAGCGCCCCATGCCTGGCAGCGGCGCGCGCGGCGTGGAGAAGCGAACCGTCGCCGCCGAGGGTCAGCAGCAGGTCCGTCCCGGCCAGCCGCGCCGCTGAAGCGGGGTCATCGAGACGGTCACACTCCCAGACCGCCACGCCCTGCGCCTGGAGCGCGCTGGTCAGCTCGCGGGCCAGCAAAAGCGCCGCCGGGATATGCGGGTTGCGAAAAATGCAAGCCGTCTCTATGCGCCGATTCGCGCCTGAAGCCACGCCAGCAACTCTCCTTGCCCCACCTCGGTCTGGACGGCCGTGGTCATGTCGCGGACGACGACCACGCCCCGCGCCAGCTCATCGTCCCCCAGGATCACCACAAAGCGGACAGCGCGCTTGTCGGCCTCGCGCATCTGGCTCTTGAGTCCGCGCTGCCCAAAGGCCAGCCAGGTCGCCACGCCCGCGCGGCGCAGGGCATCGGCCAGGCGCACGGCCTCCCTGCGCGCCTGTGGCCCCAGGTGCGCCAGAAAGACGGCGGGGGCAGGCAGCGGCGGCACCTCGATCCCCTGGGCTTTCATGACCATGATGATCCGCTCCAGGCCCACGGCCACGCCGACGCCGGGGGTGGGCGGCCCGCCGAGCAGCTCGGCCAGGCCGTCGTAGCGTCCGCCGCCGCAGACGGCAGCCTGCGCCCCGATGCCGGCCGCCCAGACCTCGAAAACGGTCTTGGTGTAGTAATCCAGTCCGCGCACCAGCCGATGGTTGAGCGTGTAGGGGCGGCCCAGCAGGTCCAGGTCGCCGCGCAGGGTGGCGAAATGGTCGGCGCACTCTGCGCAGAGGAAATCGCCGATGCGGGGCGCCGCCTCGATGATGGGCTGGCATTGCGCGGCCTTGCAGTCGAGCACGCGCAGGGGGTTGTGCTCCAGACGGCGACGGCAGTCGTCGCAGATGACGTCGAGGTGCTGCTGGTAGTAACGCCTGAGCTGTGCCGTGTAGCCAGGGCGGCAGGCAGGGCAGCCGGTAGAGTTGAGCTGAAAAGCCAGATCGCGAAAGCCCAGGCCAGCGTAGAGGTCCCACACCAGCAGCATGATCTCCAGGTCGGCCAGCGGGTCAGGCGAACCCAGGATCTCCATATTGAACTGGGTGTGCTGGCGATAGCGGCCGGCCTGGGGGCGCTCGTAGCGAAAGACGGGGCCGATGGAGTAGAGCTTGACCGGCTGCGGCAGGACGTGCATGCCGTGCTCGATAAAGGCGCGGACGACGCCGGCGGTGAACTCGGGCCGCAGGGTCAGCGAATTGTCGCCCTTGTCGACAAAGGTATACATCTCTTTTTCGACAATATCGGTGGCGTCGCCGATGCCGCGGGCGAAAAGCTCGGTGGCTTCAAAGATGGGCACATCCAGCCGCCCAAAGCCCGCCCGCTCCGCCAGTTGACGCACATAGGCGCGCACGTGTTGCCAGTAGGGCTGCTCCTCGGGCAGGGTGTCGAGGGTGCCGGTCGGGCGCTGGAAACTGGGCATGGCTTTTCTCCTTCGAACGAGTATCGTTGGGGCTATTATACGCGATTTCGGCGGCCTTGACCACCCGCCTTGTCATTCTCCTCTTTCTGTGCTAAACTCCTCCTTCACATGATTGAACAGGAAGGTGAACGCATGCCCAGATGGAAGCTGGTCTTTGCCGCGCTGATCGTCGCAGCAACCCTGATGGCTCTGATCACGACAGTTCCCCAGGCCGCCCCCCCACTCCAGGCGGACCTGTACTTTATCACCTATCCCGGCAGCGGGGCGACGATCAGCGGCGTGGTCGAGATCCTCGGCTCGGTGAACCATCCCAACTTTGCAGCCTATGGCGTCTTTTACGCTCCAGGGCCCGCCCCGGCTGGCGACTCGCAGTGGCAGCGCATCACCTTTCAGCAGACGCCGGTGGAAAACGGCGTGCTGGCGGTTTGGGATACCACAGCACTGGGGGCGGATGGACAGCCGATCGTGCCCAACGGTTCCTACACACTGGCCCTGGCCCGTTACCAGCAGGGCAATAGTGGCCCGGATGAGCCGCTCTATTTTGTCACCAATCTGACCGTCAACAACGTCCCGGCGACGGCCACGCCCCTGCCCCAAGAGGAGGAGACGCCGCCACCCACTTCCTCCGCCGACACGCCCACCCCGGTCCCCATCGAACAGCCGCCCACCGTGACACCTGCCCCCACCCCAACCCGCCAGCCCAGCGCGACGCCCGCTGCTACGGCGGAGGGAACAGAAGACGGCGGCAGTTTTCAGCTCGACGTCGGCCGGCTGCGCAACGCCTTCTTCGACGGCGCCAAACTGACCATTCTGCTCTTTGTCCTGTGGGGCCTGTACGTCCTGACCAAGGCCATCGTGCGTTATCTGCTGCGCCATCGTGGCTTTCACCTGCCTTTTGATCTGCCGGGGCACAGGCGCTAAATCGCCACAGATCGCCACAGATTGCCACAGATTACACAGATTACACAGAATGACCTACCCTATCCTTTCTGCGCGAGCCAAAGCCCGCGAAGGTTGGAACGGCTTCATTATTGTCGGTCTGGGTAACCCCGGCCCGCGCTATGCCCGCAACCGCCACAATGTCGGCTTCCGCTGCCTGCGGGAGCTGGCCGCGCGCCACGGCATCCCGCTCGACCGGCGCGAGAAGAACGCGCGCGTGGGCAGAGGGGTCATCTGCGAGCAGCCCGTGCTGCTGGCCCTGCCACAGACGTTCATGAACGAGAGCGGGCGCGCCGTCGCCGCCCTGGCGCGTTTCTACCACGTCGAGCCGGAGCGCCTGCTGGTCGTCTATGACGACCTGGACCTGCCGCCGGGGGCGCTGCGCCTGCGCCCGGGCGGCGGCAGCGGCGGTCACAAGGGCATGCGCTCGATCATCCAACACCTGGGCAGCGAGGCCTTCCCCCGCCTGCGCATCGGCATCGGACGGCCGCCGGGGCGCATGGACCCGGCCGACTATGTGCTGCAAGATTTCAGCGCCGGGGAAATCCCGCTCATCGAAGAAGCGCTGGAGCGGGCCGTCCTGGCCATCGAGACGTGGCTGAGCGAGGGAATCGAGCGAGCGATGGACCGCTACAATCAGCGTCCCCCCGCCGAGGAGGCGCTGTGACGGCTGACGAGAACCGCCCGCATGACTCGTCGCCCCGCCAGCGTGGCGCGCCAGAGCTGAACGTCGCCGGCCTGCTGGCCTGGGTCAGGGCGCTGCCGCCCTACCAGGCCCTGCGCCAGGACATCGCCGCTGGCGAGGTTGTGCCGCCGCTGGGCCTGCTGCGCGCGGCTCGCCCCGCGCTGCTGGCCGCCCTCGCCAGCGAGAGCGAAAGGCCCATCCTGGTCGTCGCCGGCAGCGTCGAGCGCGCCCGCGCTCTCCACCAGTCGCTGCGCCACTGGCACCCCCGCCCCGAAAATGTCCTGCGCTTTCCCGAATCGCCGACGCTCTTTTACGAGCTGGCGCCCTATCCGCGCGAGACCATCGCTGGCCGCATGGCGGTCCTCTGCCAGCTTGCCGGCGCGGGGCGGGGCGAAGGGGTGGTGGTCGTCGCCTCGGCGCGGGCGCTGATGCAGCCCACCCTCCCGCTGCAACAGTTCCGCCTCAACACGCGCACTCTGGGCGCTGGCCAGAGCCTGGAAGCAGAAGACACCGTCCGCCGCTGGAGCGGCCTGGGCTATGAGATGGTCACGGTGGTGGAGGAGGCGGGCCAGTTCAGTCACCGCGGCGGCATTCTAGACATTTTCCCGCTCGATGCCGTCGCGCCGGTGCGCGTCGAGCTGTTCGGCAACGAGATCGAGTCGATCCGCCGCTTTGACCCGACGACGCAGCGCTCGGCGGGGACGGTGAAGGAGGTGACGATCCCGCCAGCGCGCGAGCCGCTGCCCCGCCACGGGCCGCGGGTGCTGCAAGAGGTCGCCGCCTGGCTCGACGCGCCGCACGCGCCCGAAATCGCCGCCAGGCTGAGCGAACACCGCCAGGGATTACAGGTTGGCGCGCCCTTCCCCGGCATCGAGTTCTACCTGCCCTACTTTTACAGCCATCCTGCCTGCCTGGTCGACTATCTGCCCAGGGAGGGTCTGCTGGTCGTGGACGACCCGACCGAGCTGTCCAACGTCTGGGCCAGCCTGGAAGAAGAGGCCCTCGGCCTGCGCCAGGCAGCCGAGGAGGAGGGCAACCTGCCCCCCAACTATCCGCTGCCCTATGTCACCTGGGACGAGTGGCAGGAACGCCTGGAGGACCGCCTCGCGCTGGTGCTGGGCCACGGCGAAGGCGCCCTCTTCCCCGAGCTGGCCTCGGCGTTCCATCCCGGCCCGCGCTATGGCGGCCAGTTGAACAGCCTGATGGAGGACGTGGAAAAGTCGCTGGCGGGGGGCGAGAACGTGGTCATCGTCAGCCGCCAGGCCCGCCGCCTGTCGGAGCTGTGGGCCGAGGAACGCGAACCGGTACTGCCCGTGCCGGCGCTGCCGGAGCCACCCCGCGCCCGCCTCGTCTTTGTCCAGGGGCCGCTGGAGGAAGGATGGGTGTTGCGGCCAGGCGACCCTCGCCAGTCGCCCCTGCGCCTGGTGACCGACGCCGAGATCTTTGGCTGGCGCATGCCCGAGCCGCGCCGTCCGGCCCGCCGTCGCCGCATGGCCCCCGAAGCTCTCTACGCCGACCTGAGCCTCAACGACCCCGTCGTGCACGTCGACTATGGCATCGGCATCTTTCGCGGCCTGGTGACCCATCGCGTGGAGGGCGAGGAGCGCGAGTACCTGCTGGTCGAGTACGACAAGGGCGACCTGCTCTACGTGCCCATCTATCAGGCCGAGCGGCTGGCGCGCTACGTCGGCGCGGACGACCGCCCGCCGCAGCTCAGCCGCCTGGGCAGCGCCGAGTGGGGGCAGCTCAAACACCAGGCCCGCCGCGCCGTCGAGGAGATGGCGCGCGAGCTGCTGGAGTTGTACGCCCTGCGCGAGGTCACGCCGGGCTATGCCTTCAGTCCCGATACCCCCTGGCAGGCCGAGCTGGAAGCCAGCTTCCCCTATCTGGAGACCCCCGACCAGGCCCGCGCCATCAGCGAGGTCAAAGCGGACATGGAGCGCCCCCGGCCTATGGACCGCCTGGTCTGCGGCGACGTGGGCTATGGCAAGACTGAGGTGGCGTTGCGCGCCGCCTTCAAGGCGGTGATGGACGGCAAGCAGGTCGCCATCCTGGTGCCGACGACCGTTCTGGCCCAGCAGCACCTGACCACCTTTCGCCGCCGCCTGGCGCCCTTCCCGCTGAACGTGGAGATGCTCTCCCGCTTCCGCACGCCAGCCGAGCAGGCGCGCGTCCTGGGGGGGCTGCGGGAGGGGACGGTGGACATTGTCATCGGCACACACCGCCTGCTGCAGAGGGATGTCGCCTTCAAGGACCTGGGGCTGGTGGTCATCGACGAGGAACAGCGTTTCGGCGTGACGCACAAGGAGCGGCTCAAGCGCATGCGCACCGAGGTCGACGTGCTGACCATGACCGCCACGCCCATCCCGCGCACGCTCTACCTCTCGCTCAGCGGCGTGCGCGACATCAGCATCATCGAGACGCCGCCGGAGGAGCGGCTGCCGGTTTCGACCTATGTGGGCGGCTATGACCCGCAGGTGGTGCGGCGGGCAATCCTGCGCGAGATGGAGCGCTCAGGGCAGGTCTTTTACGTCCACAACCGCGTCCAGACCATCGAGACAGTGCGACGGCGGCTGGCGCAGATCGTGCCGGAGGCGCGCCTGGCTGTGGGCCACGGGCAGATGCGCGAGCGCGAGCTGGAGGAGGTGATGGTGCGCTTTGCCGCCGGCGAGGTCGATGTGCTCCTCTGCACCAGCATCATCGAGAGCGGCCTCGACATTCCCAATGCCAACACGCTCATCGTCGAGCAGGCGGAGCGCTTTGGCCTGGCCCAGCTCTACCAGTTGCGCGGACGGGTTGGCCGCGGCGCGCGGCGGGCCTTTGCCTACTTTTTCTACAGCCCCGGCCACCTCACCAGCGACGCCTATCAGCGGCTGGAGACGATCCGCGAGGCCAGCGAGCTGGGAGCTGGCTACACCATCGCCATGCGCGACCTGGAGCTGCGCGGCGCGGGGGAGGTGCTGGGGGTGCGCCAGAGCGGGCATATCGCCGCCATCGGCTTTGACCTCTACACGCGGCTGCTGGCACGGGCGGTGCAACAGTTGCGCGCCCGCCAGAGGGGCGAGCCTCCGCCGCCGGAACCGCTGAGCGACATCCGCATCGACCTGCCGCTGGCGGTCGGCCTGCCGCCCGACTATGTGCCCGACAACAACCTGCGCCTGCGCCTCTACCGTCGCCTGGCCAGCCTGACCACGCTGGCCCAGGTCAACGAGATCGAGGCAGAATTGCAGGATCGCTTCGGCCCTCTGCCGCCTTCCGCCAGAAACCTGATGTTCCAGCTTCGCCTCAAGCTGCTGGCCCGCGATGCAGGGATCAGGAACACGCTGGTGGAGAACGGCCAGCTTGTGCTGCATGTCGACTGGCTGGAAAGCGCCGGGCGGCACAGGGTGCAGGAGCGCCTCGGCGAGCTGGGCTATGTGGGCCGGCGCACCGTCGCCCTCCCGCTGACAAAGGACTGGCAGGAGCGCCTGCGCGCCGTGTTCGAGGTCCTGCGGCGCCTCTACCCGCCCCGCTAAAGCGCCGTTGCCCGCCTCAAAGGGGCATGTTCACCGCTTCGAACACTCGCTCTGGCCGTTCGAAGCAGATGGAGCGCCCCGCTTATTTAGTAGGGATACATTGACTTTATTATGCCGCTGTGGTACAATGCCCCCATCTGGAGGCGCTGACGATGAACAGACTGGCCCGTGAAAGCAGCCCCTACCTCCTCCAGCACGCCAATAACCCGGTGGACTGGTATCCCTGGGGCGCCGAGGCGCTGGAAAAGGCGCAGCAGGAAGACAAGCCCATCTTTCTCAGCATCGGCTACGCCGCATGCCACTGGTGCCACGTCATGGCCCACGAGTCCTTCGAAGACGAAAACGTGGCCGCGATCCTCAACGAGCATTTCGTCAGCATCAAGGTCGACCGCGAGGAGCGGCCCGACCTCGACCGCATCTACATGGCCGCCGTGCAGGCGCTCACCGGCAGCGGCGGCTGGCCCATGAGTGTCTTTCTCACGCCCGATGGCCTCCCCTTCTACGGCGGCACTTACTTCCCGCCGACGCCGCGCCACGGCCTGCCCTCCTTCACCCAGGTGCTCTCTGCCGTCGCCAACGCCTGGCAGACCCGCCGCCGTGAACTGGTCGAAGGAGGCCTTCGCCTCGCCCAGGCCATCCAGCGCCAGATGTTTCCTCTCGAACCCGAGACCCCGCAACCCCAGACCCTGCAACCTGCCATCCTTCACCAGGCTGTCCACTCTATCCGCCAGAGCTTTGACCCTCGCTACGGCGGCTGGGGCAGCGCGCCCAAGTTTCCCCAACCGATGATCCTCGAGTTCCTCCTCCGCTACGCGCTCGTCACCGGTGATGCCCCGGCCCTGCAGATGGTCACCCACACCCTGGAAGCGATGGCCCGCGGCGGCCTCTATGACCAGCTCGGCGGCGGCTTTCACCGCTATTCGGTCGATGCCCACTGGACGGTGCCCCACTTTGAAAAGATGCTCTACGACGTCGCTCAACTGGCCCGCGTCTACCTGCATGCCTGGCAGTTCACAGGCGATCCATTCTACCGCGCGATCGTCGAAGAAAGCCTGGACTATGTCGTCCGCGAGATGACCGACCCCGCTGGCGGTTTTTACGCCACCCAGGACGCCGACAGCGAGGAGGGCGAGGGCAGCTTTTACCTGTGGACGCCGGCCGAAATCCGCGCCCTGCTGGGCGACCAGGCCGCTCCCTTCCTCGCCGCCTATGGCGTCACCGAAGAGGGCAATTTCGAGGGCCGAAACATTCTCCAACTGAAAGGCTCGCTCGCAGAACGCCAGGCCCTGGCCGCGGCCCGCCGTCGCCTGCTGGAAGCGCGCCAGCGCCGCCCCGCTCCCAGGCGGGACAAAAAGGTGCTGACTCCCTGGAACGGCCTGATGCTCGCTGCCTTTGCCGAGGCCGCCCGCGCGCTGGGGCGCGCCGACTACCGCCAGGTCGCTGCGCGCAACGCCGATTTTCTCCTGCGCGCCCTGCGCCTGGCTGACGGCCGCCTCCTCCACGTCTGGAAGGACGGCGCCGCCAAAATCGACGGCTATCTGGAAGACTATGCCGGCCTGATCGACGGCCTGCTGGAGCTGTACCAGACCACTTTCGAGCGGCGCTGGTTCGACGCCGCCCGCGAGCTGGCCGACGCCATGCTCGAACGCTTCGGCGCGCCCGACGGCGGCTTTTTCGACACCAGCGCCGACCACGAAGCGCTGGTCGTCCGCCCGCGCGAGGTGCAGGACAACGCTGTGCCGTCCGGCAGCGCCATGGCCACCGTCGTCCTCCTCCGCCTGGCTGACCTGGCTGGCGAGCCGCGCTACGGCGACGCTGCCCTGGAGAGCTTGCGCCTCCTCTTGCCGCTCCTGGCGCGCTACCCGCTGGCCTTTGGCCACTGGCTGACCGGGCTGAGCTATGCGCTGGCCCACCCGCGTCAGGTGGCGATTGTCGGTCTCCCTGCCGTGGACGACACACAGGCGCTGCTGGCGGCCTGCCGCGACGGCTACCGCCCGCACCAGGTCGTCGCCCTGGGCGCGCCGGGCGACCCCGCGCCGCTGCCGCTGCTGCAGGGCCGCACCCTCGTCGATGGCCGCGCTGCGGCCTACGTCTGCTTCGATGCCACCTGCCGCCCGCCGGTCCATGACCCGGCGGCGCTGCGCGATTTGCTGGAGGAAAAGGGCTATGGGCCCATGCGGTCAGCATGAATCTGTCCTGTCAAGAGGAGCGATGAAACCGCTTTGCTTCATCCTGACTGCCTGCCTGGTCCTGGGGTTATCTGCCTGCGGGGGATCGGTCGCACCGCCCTCTTCCCCCCTCGCGGAGCCGACAGGCGTAACCCCCACCGTT
>Ga0209227_1002843_pt1 | contig 12023 bp, 14 predicted proteins | sample YNPBryantNP2012_FD_185815 | JGI IMG/M metagenome (GOLD analysis project Ga0209227, IMG submission 185815) | Anoxygenic and chlorotrophic microbial mat microbial communities from Yellowstone National Park, USA - YNP Bryant NP 2012 (SPAdes)... ...
CGCCCTCATTGTTGCTGTGTAGCTGCGCAAGGCTTTCTCTGCTTGTTCCTGTATCTCGGCTTCGCGCCTCTTCTCTTCTTGCAGCCGCTTGGACTTCTCAATGGCCTCTTGCAGCTGCTGTCTCTCCATGGCGATCACTTCAGTCGCGCGAGATTTGCTAATCATCCCACTGAAGAAGCCTATCACTGCGCTTTGATAACTCTGCAGAGAGCGCACGGCCTCGGTTGTATCAACCTTGAGGGCTTGACGTATGTCTTTCCTCCACTGCTCAAGCGCTTGCAACGCACCAGTATATTGCGTATCCTTGAACGCCATGGAGATGATGGATGACATCTCCTTGAATGTGCGTTCAACTATGCTCTTTTGCTTCTCCCCGCTGTTCGCAAAGACAACCTCAATACGCTTTGCGTAGCGCTCGGCTTCGGAGAGGGCAGTCTTCGCGGCCTGAACGGCCCTCAACTCAAACTGCCGAGACAGGAGAGCCAGCGCGCTAATGCGCTGCTCTGTCATGCTGTCGCTTTTTGCAATCTCAGGCCTTGCCCCTCCACGCCCTCCCCCACCCCGTCCTGCTCTGGAGAGACGATTCAGCGCCTCGGCAAGACCTTCGAGCTTTCGACGTACCTCGTCAATGCCCTCAGCGCCGGAGACAATAATACGGGATTGTAGCTGCGCCATACTCCCCTCAGTCAAGCATTATAGCATATATTGTCAAGTATTTCTCGTTGCCTTTTCAAGCTGTTCCCTCTCCACATCCACCCAAACCCGCTCAAGAATCAGCAGTGCATCTACAATTTCTCTATCCTTCATTCCATAAAAGGAAAGGAGGGGCATAACGCCCCCCCAATCCAATCCACTAGCAACAGACGCACTCCCCCATCCAAGGGGAACGGTGCGATAGCGCATTTGGGTGCTGACAAGCCCCCACGCTGCTATTGCTTGCAACACCCAATCGTAGAACTCGCCGCAGAGCTGCTTAGCGTAGTTTTCATCAACATGCCCGCGAAACGCCTTGCGGGCATAGTCTGCTAGGCTTTTCCCGCTTGTTCCTCACGCTTCACGGCCAGCTGAATGGCCTTCTCGAACAGAACGTCAAACGCAGCCGTCTCTGCGAGGGCATCGCGCACATCATCGCTATACTCAACAGCAGTCTCCTCTTGCGTGTCAGGATCGACGGCCTTCAGCCCCTCCCAGTTATGCACCATGTCACGCACGATATGCAATCGCACCTCGTAATCGCCCCAGGAGTTCGCCGAACGACCCTTACACCGAGGGCAAATTTCCCTCCCACGTTCCGCAGTAATCTCCCCATTCTGCGACTGCTCCCTCAAGCTCACCAACCCACTACCACCGCATTCTTGGCAGATGTTGAATTTGCGCGCATATTGCTGCAGCTTTGTGCGTGTAATGGGTAGGAGCAAAAACTTCGCCCCTGGGCAGACTTCAGGCACCTCCACCCACACAGGTTGAGAAAAACGACTGATAATAGCAGTTGTTAGCAACGTACCCATAGTTTCACCTCCTGAAAGATATTATAACACAAAAAAAGACCCCCGAAAATCGGGGGCCTTGTGTGTGCCGCAATGTTCGCGATTACGTCGTCCAGGCCGTACCAAAGTCGGCAACAGGGGATTTGAGAGTAATCTGCAGAGAAGTGTTCTGGGTAGCGTTTTGGTCGGTGGGGTAGAAGCGCAGCTGCACGTTACGCTCACCCTCCCCAATGTTCGGGAACTGCTCGATGTACACATCGCACTTTGGCATGAGAATCTCAAGCGGGTGGGTGGTGTCAGCGGGGTTGGTGAAGGTAACCTTCAGAGAATGCTGGTTTGAGTCAACAAGAGAGCGCAAATCATCTGTACCTACAGTCCACAACCCAGTCACGTCAACAGAAAACTCATTCCACTGTCCAAGCAGCACGTACTCCCCCCAACGCTGCCCATTCAGCACGCCAGGAGAGGAGGCATAACGACGTGCATTGATAGACACGTCAGTAACAAGAATGTTCGATGTGCCATCAATCTCTACAGCAGCAATCCACACAGGATAGACAGGATCAGCGAACAGGTCGGGGGTAGCATCAATAGGAGTGGTGTTAAAGGTCGCCTTCCCCGTTCCCAGGAAGTCAACTGAGAATTCCACCTCGGAAGGCTCCTTAGCAACGCGCATCGTCATCCCAATGGCCTTAACCCCATTCATCTTATCCGCAACGTTGTTCAGTTGGTCCTGGATTTCGATTGTCAGGCTCCCGCCTTCCTGGTCCCCAATCTTGAACACGTGGGTATACGGGTCGGCACTTCCAGTCACAGTAGCCGGGCCGAACAACTTGTGGAACATCAACCCCATCCAGTCGCGCTGACCAATAAACGACACCCTACCATCAGCGACGTAGAACCCCCTCCCGGGACGGGATGGGTTGAAGTTGGTGGGGCGGCGCTTCGTATCGCCGCGCTGCTCCCTACCCCAGAAGCTCAAATCCCCAGTGGTAGTGGGACCCTGCTTCCCAATCGTCCCGGGAGTCCCAAAGGACGTTTCATGATAAAACACATACTGCGTTTTAGGCCCAAATCGAAAATTAGGCATATTACACCTCCTTCAGCTTACGCTTAGAGTGCGTACCAGGCTTCTCAGCGCCAGTTGCACGCACAATAAACCCACGCCTCTCCAATCCAGACAGCACATGCTCTGGAAGGGACGACTCGTCAACCTCAATGGGGTGGCGAGTGATGACAAAGGGAACACCGTAGAGGTGAACCTCATCAAATGGGTAGGTTTCAGGTAGGCAGACTTTAATCATCAGAACTCCCCTCCCAAGTTGATACGATACGTTTGACGGTAAATAAGCGCCGTTGGTAGAAGCTCATCTAACACCTCACTGACTATTGTAGCATATGACCCAGGATAAGATGTGATGATTTCTTGTCTCAGTGTTTTATACACCCCCTCCATAACGGTGAAAATGTCATCTTCATCTTGTGGTGCAGGATACCTCCCGATAATGTATACAGAGACGTTTGCGAAAATTGGCTGGCGCCTCGTCCCAATCGGGGTGACCTGCCCAAAGTCGCTCCCATCATACCCAACGAGTACAGCGGGCAGGTTGTTGACAGCATAATCCAGCATGGCATTTCCACCAAGCCTTTCCACAAAGGCAGCCCTCACCAAAGACGAGTTGCGCAGCTTGTTCACAATACTATCAAGCATTTCATTAATGACCGCCATATGCCCTCCTAACAGTATTATACACTACTTCTTTTTTCCCCCTTTCCTAAGCTGGCCTCTCCTCCTATAAGAAGCCTTCACTCTGCGCTTATGCTCTTCTGCGACTTCCTTCAGGTAATCTTCTAACAACTTACGATGCTTCCTAATAGAGAAATCACCACGCCTTCTCTTCAGCGGTCTAATAGGAGACTCTCGCAGCGGTTCTAGCCCAGGCATCTTCCACCTCTCTCTCCTTCCAAACAACTTGATATCTGGATGGGATAGGATTTCAGGACGATATTTTGGTAGCTGTCTACCCGTCAACACACTCCACTTCGTGTCTTTAATCTCCTCCATGGTAAACCCAAACTTTCTGGCAATGAAATTATCAAAGGCAGTGTGCACAACAGAGTCAACAACAGGACGATTGACAAGCTCATTCCTCCAGAATGGGCGGGCTGGTACGGTTACCTGGTGGCCGGCAACAAAGCGATATGGATGGGGCGCTCCGGGCCACCAGAGCGCCATGGCCCCCCTCCACTTCGCTCCTGGGTAGACGCGACGAAACAACTTCTGCAGATAGTACTCTGTTACTTGCGCACGACGAAAAGCCAACAGCTCCTTGTGCTCATAAACACGAGATGTAACAAATCGCGGTGGTCGTAGCATACCGCGCGGGGCAATGACGTTCGAATACGACTCGATCATCCTATATCTCTTCCCATGAAGATGTATCAAACCATAAAATGGGATGCGCGTATCGTACATTATCTGCAGCGCATTATCTCCCATAAGATTGAGTCGTAAATGCATATTGTCGATGATTGAATGATAGAGTTTACCAGTGAAATAAAGCAGGTCATTGCTTCTCCTCTTCAACAACCACCATCTGCTCATAGGTTGCCAGTACACTGGGGAGCTGCTTTTGTCATCTTCACTAGGGATGGATTTGCTTTGAAAGATTTGCGTAATCAAATCTCTCTGAGCTTGTAATAGCGTAGTAGAAGCAAATCCCCGTAGATATTGCATGAACTCCACTATCATGCGCTCACGCTTTTCCGGAACGATGTAGGAGAAATCTATCCCTACAGTCAAATCCAATGCCGCATTATACTCAGAAATTGTCCCACCAGCGCCAAGCTCTATCGTCACCAAATCCCTAGAAAACTCAGGTTCAATTCCTACGCTCAAAAGGCAACGGTAGAGAATACGTTGTGTACGATATCGATTTGGTTTGACAAAGATTGATGTGATTGGGGGGATGGAGACATAGCTGAAAAGCTCGGTGCGCGCAACAAGACGACGAAAATCCTCCCCAAAAAGCCCTTGCCATCCAGTACTCTCTAACAGAGTTGAAACAATATCACCATCAAGAGAGACTCGCACCCTACCCATCTACTCACCATATTCCTCATTCATAGCAGTGAGGATGTCAGGACGCAGCGAGAGTGACTTGACAGCAACGTTGCTGCCCTGAGGTGTGGAAGGGGGGAGTGGGAGGTCAGCTGCCCCGGCAAGGAGCTGATTCAACCAACTATACGCCCAATCAATCAGCCGTTCGAGGGGAGGAGGGATTTCTGCCGCTGGTTGACGGGCGTAGATGCGCTCTATCGCCAAATATGACGTTACATCAGTCAAGATTTTAGGAACGGGAGAGGGGAATGGGGTTGGGTAGCCTGCAGAGCGTAGAAACGAGTCCACGAGCGACTCCGCCGCTGCGATAGCAGCATCCATAACCCCTCCAACCGGCGCCCCAACCCCATCCGTCAAACGCTCAATCTCTTCAGGGTCGAAGCGGGTGAGTATATCATCCCGCGTCGCATATGCCATATCACACCTCTAGGAATGGGAGCAGGACTTCCTTCTCCTGCTCGCTCAGCTCAACTTCCTGGCCTGCAGAATAGATACGACCCCTGAACACCACGTTATGCTTCAAACGATACACACCAGAACCCTTCGTAGAAGTAGGAGTAGTGGGGGGAGCAACAGCTCCCCCCTTCTCCTCTTCCACAGTCACAACGCGCTTTTTAGGACGCGGCATGTTTCACCTCGCTTATGCAGCGCAGTTAGTAATCACCGCACCAGCCTGAGGCATCGCCACCCAGGGCTTGACGAACTCGGTGTAGTCAATCTCCGTAACGTACGGGTTGACCTCCCACCGAGTCACCACACCGAGCACCTCCTGATCCCCACTCTTACCCCAAGAGGCAATCGCAGTAAACCCAAAGGACGGTTCCTCATTCCCCAAGCCACTGGCAGGGCGATAGAGCAGATACGCACTATCCGTCCAGAACGGCTTGAAGGCGCTCCCATCCCAGTACATCCCATCACCGAGGTAGCCCTCTTCAAACCCAAAGAACCGATAGAACTGCTCGAACGTAGGGTATCCAGGAGCTTCCACACCAAGAATCGTCTTATGGACGTTGGTGTTGGATTGGGCCGCCCTCCAAGCGTCAGCCCCGAGAACAAGCACATTCGGGCGCACACCAATCAGCTTACGCACCTCTTCAATAGACTTGAGAATGTGCTCCACAGGGTCAGAGACGGAATTTCCACTAACCTTCACATCCCACTCGCTCCCAGCCACGATGTTCAGCGTATACCCGAACGTCGTACCAGCCAGCAAATCAGCAATAGACTTCTCGCGAGCGTTCATCACAAGACGCTTCGCCAGCATGGCGGCACGCTCAAACGGGTCCCATGGAACGGCGGAGAGAGACGCAGCGCGGGACTCGCGCACATCAATCTTCGCCCCCAAGGTCACCTCATCAAGCGTGTATTCATTCAGCGTGCGAGTAACGCTGACGGTGTGCGGCAACCCATAAAGCGGTCGACGAATCACCTGATCGTTCGGGACTTCAAACATCTCCTTGTTATACGCAGGAAGGACAACACGCAGCGAGTTGAACGTCACCAACGGGAGAACCCTCGTGCCGATATACCCCGTGGGTACATACCCAAGGGCCTTCCCCGTCAGTGGCTCGGAGATATTCCCATAAAGTTGAGAAATACGATCGGCCATATCACACCTCCAAAGTCAGCTTAGTACAGGTACGCATACCCGTACAGCACACCATCAATGGTTTTTTCATACAGCACATACCCAACAGCATTAGAATCAGCTTCAGCAGAGGTCAAGTAGATAAACGTAGACGCGTTGTTCGGTTTGATCAACCACTTGTCAGTCGCAGCATGGGCCGCAGCCACCTTAACCAAGACGTAGGAGCCCTTGCGAGCAACAGGAACAACCTGCCCATCAGCGGTTTCATCAAGCGCCGCTCCCACAAAACGGTCTTTGCTAATCACCCCGAACGGAACGCAGACGGGAGCCCCAGCCACGATAGTGCTCCCACTGGTGTTCTTCACACCAAGCGCCTCTCCGAACAGCTGATTCTCGTAATAAAAGCTCACAGCCATATCACACCTCCCTTAGTTACCTCACCCACGGCGGGGTGATGGTCAACCCGGTGTCGCGAGGTACGGCAACACGAGGGTTATGCGGCACCCCACCAACATTTGCAACAGGCAGGGCCATCAACAGCTCCTCAGCCAGCTGCAAATCCATACGAGCAACACGCTCCACAGCAGAACGCAAAGCATCACTCCCCAAACGAGAGCCGTAACGCTCAAGCAGCATGGTCACACGCAGCTCAAGCAGCTCAGCACGAAGCTGTTCACGCTCTCGCAGCAGCTCCTCCAGCTCATCCATAGGAACCTCATCGCTCATGCTAGAAGGGGCATCATGAGCAGCTTCCTGTGGAGGAGTGATGCTCACCCGCACGCTCACCTCAGGTTGCTGCAGCGTAGTGGTGACTGCACCATCCTGAGGCTGCATTACTTCAGTTACAGACATCTGCACCTCCTTTCCGCTATCTACCACGGCCTCATTACCGTCATAAACACGCGCGATATAATCGTACACCCCAATATCCTCAACAACCTCGTCAATCATCCCCAGCTCAAGTGCCTCTTGCGCAGAATACAGTTTAGCCTTTTTGATTTCTGTAGCAATCTCTTCACTCAACCCTCTATATTTTACCACATCGCCAAGAAACATCCCTCCAATATTATCAACTTCATGCTGCAGCCTATTCAGCACGCTCTCAGTGTTCTCTCTGAAGACAGAGTGGTCACCCTTTGCCTCGCCAGTTGTGATAAGGCGCACATCCACCCCATCGCTATTGAGCGCCTTCGTTACATCAACTTTCATCATAATCGCCCCCACACTCCCAACCTCAGAAGAACGCTTTGCAACTACCTTGCTTGCAGCGCTAGCAAGGTAATACGCAGCAGAAGCGGAGAGCGAATCGACGAACGCGATGACTGGTTTGGAAAGGGATACTTCGCGGATCTTCGCGGCGGCCTCAGGCACACCAGCGGCCAACCCTCCAGGGGAATCAATGTCAAGCACAATCTCATCCACATCTTGATTCGAGGCAAGGGAGTCAATCTCCCCAACAACCCCTTCCAAATCCACCAGAGGGAGGAAGGCCCCCTTCACAGGACGTGGGACGACTATGCCGCGCAAGCTCACCACTCCTACGCTCTTGTTGCGTACCCTCCCATCAGGTAAGGTGACGGTTGCTGGGGTGGTGACGATGACAGCTCCATTCTCGCGATTCTCTTCATCAGTGGACAGCGCCTCAGCGGCGCGCGCTCGCTCGTTTTCGTTTTCAGGGAAGAGAAAATGAAGCAGAGCATCAGCTGCCTTCGAGCAAAGCAGCAACACCTCCCCAACAAACATCTGCCTGATACGATTAATCACGCGAGTCGACAATGTAATCATCCTACCCTCCTTGCACAGATTCTGCTGGTTTGAATCCAGCCTTCTTCAAGGCATCATTGTAGTCGAAAGGCACCCCAGAGCGTGCAAGCAAAGAAATCGCTTGCAGCATCCTGAATGTAGGCAACTCCTCCACCCAGTTCAAAGATACGCGAATGCGCCCCTCTCTGTTCATGGCAACGAGAGCTTGATTTGCCATACGCCCGAACAGCAAGCGAATCATCTCCCCGTCAGAGCAAATCATCGTATCCAACCCGTACGTTGCCCTGATGCTATCAGCCGCCTTCCCACCCTGACCGTATATTCCTGTCTGCACCGTTGCCTCAGAAGAGAGAATGGCGCGCTTGATGGCCCTATCCAAACGGTCAACAAGCATGTCGAATGCCCTACTCCCATCGAAGCGATCATCCGCAAGCAGATTGACCTCAAGCCCCTGTGGGAGGGCGGCTACGGCGTGGTTTTTGAGCTCCTCAAGCAATCCAGTGATGTATTCAGCCACACTCCCAGTGTAGTTATTAGGGAGGACAATGCTCCCAGGAGCATACCTCCCAAGCACCGGGGGGTCGCCGAGGCGTTCTGCGTAAATCGCCCAATCTTGCAATACGTAATATTTCATCACCCACGCAACTGCGACAGAGCGCATCACAGCGCTTGCAGGAGGATCGAATGGGTTGTAGGTTACGATGAAAATCTGCGATTCGTAGTTTGCGAGCGGCTGCCAGCCCTCGTCTTGAATATACACATACCCCTCACCACTGCGAAAATCAATTGCCGTGTGAGGAAGCGCGATGATGTCTGCAGGTAATCCTGTGTCTTGTGCATAGACAAGCTGCACTGCGCTATACCCGTACATGGGGAAAAGGGCGATGGTGGGGAGGGCGGATTTGATGTTCATGCGATTGAGCGCATCTACGACATCCTGAACATTCCCCTCTTCAGCCTCGAAGCGATAGCTCGCAGACATCACCCCAAGCTGTCGCTGCTGCACAGCTGCCATGACATCTGCGTCGCGGGTGAGAATCGTGTTGAAGATTTTCGTTTGATTAAGAGAAGACATGCTTTGAGACAGCGCTTGAATGACAGAATCAAACGTCACCCCGAACGCTGTCTGAAACAAAAACTGAGCATCTGGTTTTGCCAATCCGTACATAAACCCTCTCATGTAGATTATATCATACTACACCCACAGCTTAGATAGACGTTTTCTTTCACTTTCCCTCCCTCCACCACGCACGCGCTGCACGCGCAGTGTGTTTTGTACAGCTAACCGCACATCGTTTGCAGTAACAGCGCGCTCTGGGGAGAGGCGATTATACAGCATCGAAAGAGCGTCAATGATGTCGTCGCTCTCGTGCTTCCCTCCAGTCCATGATAGCATTTCAGAAAGAACATCCCTCAACCATGGGGAAGAGATGAAAAACACCCTTCCATGCTGCATGGCAGAGCGCAGGGGTGTTGAGCGCGTGATTTTGTCTGCTGTGGGGCGCACAAACTCTGTAATGCTCACACCCGCCAAAAGACGCTTGAGACTCTCCGCAAGGGACACCCCAGCAGCTCCCGGTTGTTGTTCAAAAAGCTGTACCACTGGGAGGCGCATTTGAGCAGCTCTCTTATTATCCTCCATGGCCGTGCGCAGAATGAGCTCGTCTCTCTCCCCAGGGGGGAGCTGACACGTCACCACATCCGTGACGAGCACTCTATACTCCCCATCACCGCGCACGTACAGCACTCCTAGCGCTCCTGCCGTCTTATCACCGCGTGTCGTCGCCGCCAAATCCCACGCCCTCACCATCGTCGATGGTTGCGCTTTCCATTGGAGAACATCCTGCATTGTAATGCTTCTCACCCAGTCGAGCGAGAACAAATCAGAGACTGGGCGCACATCCCAATCGCCTTTGAGCAGCTGTTCGCGTGTTACTGGGTCGAGGTGTTGCAGGTTTTGCACGTACTCTTCGACATCGAGGTGCGGGTTGTCATAAACAGTTGCTGGGATGTAGAGGCGCTCGTGCTTAGGAGAGGATGATGTGATAAACCGCGCCCTCACCCATTCATGCCCCACTCCTCCAGGGTTTGTGGCTGCGCGCATGCGCAAAGGGACGTTGACGCTCGATGTTTTGCGCAATCGAGAAAACATGTAGAGATATTCTTCTTCGCGAAACTGCGTGAGTTCATCAAACCCGATGAAGTGATACTCAGCCGATTGATATTTGAAGCGGTCAGAGGGGGATTTCATATACCCGAACGACAATGTCGCCCCTGAAGGAAACGTCCATGTTTTGTTGTGCTCATTCCACTTCGCATCCGTCCCGCTCAACCATTCTCTCGCCCTATCCATCAGCGCCCCTGGTTGAGCAAGGTCCGTGAACGTCTTCCTGAATATGATTGCATTATACCCAGGAACGTCAACATACTGCAGCGCAGCCATGAGCAGTGCGGCTGATTTCCCCCCACCAGCCGCCCCACCATAGAGAATCTCCGGAAGGAAGTCAAGCATGAGGAAGAGCTGCTGCTTTGCCGTAGGGACGATTGGGATGTACTCACTCCACTTTAGCTGTAGATTCTGCATCTTCTATCTCCTCCACCTCCACCTCTCCCGTCAACAGCGTTGCATCGGTACCCTCTTCCTGCCCACTAGCAATGAGCTGCGTAAACAGTTGTTGCAGTTCTTGCAATCGCTCTTTTGAAGAAATCTGCTTTGTGGCATCAATGCTGACAGATGCTGTGAAAAACTGCGTTTTCTTAGGAGCGGCCAACCCCAAGAGCTCAATGCGTTTTGCAATCGCCCACTTGACGATTTCGAGGTATTGCGGGTCGCCTGGGGGGAGGGATTCTTCTTCAATGCGTTCGTATTCGTATGGGGAGCCTGATGTAGCCCCCGTTCCACGCTCTTGAACCCTGCGGCGTTTTGCTGTCTGACGAGATGTTTCGTATGCCTGCCATGCCTGCTGTTCGATGAGTTCGAGTTTCTTCAGCTCAATCGCAATATGCGCATCTAGATCAAGAGTCGTCTTTTCCCTCCACTCCTCCATCACGTGCTGCAGGATGCTGGACATTTCCTTCGCAGACACCCCGAGCTCATGGGCTATATCCCAAACATCATACCCACGAAGAAGCATGAGCGCTGCGATGCGAGCCTTCTCCGCTCCATCAAGTTCTACTCTTGGGAAGCCGCAGTACATTCTAACCTCCTGTGTGTTGATTATACCACATGCGCGTTTTTTGCGTGTTATGCGTCTTTATATGCGCCTTTTGAAACTGAGCTAAATTACCCCCTTCTCTCCCCTATGGTTCCTTTTCCCCCCACCTCCCTCTCCCCCTACGGTCCCCTTCCCCCTCCTCTCTCTCTTTCTCCCTTCTCTCTCACACTCTCTCTTCTCTCTATCTCTCTCTCTAATTCTTTAATACTTAGTATGCTTAATACGTACACCCCCTACCCCTTCTCACCCCCTCTCCCTCCGGCGTTATATTCCCTTAACCCCCCTTTTTCTCCTTAACCCCTCTCATCCCCCTTCCCCCCTCTTGTCTAATAATATATTAGACACCCATCCCCCCCAACTTACCAACTTAGCTCGACTCTGACGCGGTGACCTTGTTATACGGATGGGTGTCGCGGATAGTGTCCTTGACAAAGGGACAGGTTTGTGTTATAATACGGCTGAGTGGTGAGCGAGCGCGGCTAACCAAGCGAGCGCTTTACCGAAGAGAGGCAAAGAAGAAAAAACGGCAGCGTCACAGCACAAATGTTTTACATGCTGCTCAGCATGCTGCGAAAAAATACTCAGCGTACTGAGTAAAACGCGTGCTGACAACTATGGTTGTCAATGCGTGGTTGTGATGAAAAGCGGGTTGCTTGTGAAGGAATGCTGCTGATTGTGAAACATTGCACATGCTTGTGACGGAAAATGAATGGTGGTGAAATGAGCGGAATTTGGGGGAGTGGTTCGCCACTGCTGTTATTTCCTCGTCTCAATTTTCGGTTCCATCTAAACCCTTGAGCCACAACGACTTACGCCACGCGCTAGAATAAGCCCTAATCTTGGCACGA
>Ga0209227_1002847_pt1 | contig 12014 bp, 12 predicted proteins | sample YNPBryantNP2012_FD_185815 | JGI IMG/M metagenome (GOLD analysis project Ga0209227, IMG submission 185815) | Anoxygenic and chlorotrophic microbial mat microbial communities from Yellowstone National Park, USA - YNP Bryant NP 2012 (SPAdes)... ...
GGCTACGAGGTGCACGCCTACCAGATCCCTCTCATCGCCGATGATCGGCGCATTGGTACGACCCTCCTGCAACGCGCGCTCGATATCGTTGATCTCCCTGCCGATATCGAAGTGCTGATGTGTCTGAGCGAAACGGCGCCAGCGTGGTCTGGCAGTGCATTGATTGCGGTCTATGGTCCGTCTGCTGATGCGCTTGCCGTTGGAAGTTCGAGCAGCGACGATGCGATCATGAGTTGGGACGATCTGCGGCGCGACCTGCTTCTGGCGGCTGCCTGCACCGACATCGTGTATGTTGCGACGCTGGAACAGTGTGTCGCCGCCGGTTATCTGGAACGGATCGCCGGTCTCGATTGGAACGAGACCGTGCGGGTTGCGCCCGCGCCCTATCTGGTGATGCAGGCGGCGCGAACTGTGATCCTGACGGGGTTGTTCATTGCGCGCTACGGCAAAACCGTGCTTGCCTGGATGGGATGGCTGCTGGCGTTGATCCTCTGGTTACGCGGGAGGCGCACGCCGGCTCATCCAGCGCCCGACAATTGCGAGCGAACTGACCAGCAGCGCAACCAGCCCAAACGCCAGGAGAGGTGAGCGTGTCACCAGGTCGCCAGCAAATGCCAGCAACGCAAGCGCTGGCGCTACCCCGGCGAGCGACGCCAGCGTATATGCACCAAACCCCAGCCGCGAATAGCCAGCAGCGAACGACACCAGCGGATACGCCGGACCCGGCAGCAGGCGCAGGATCATAACACTGCGCCAGGTTACGCGCTGCGCCAGATGTTCAACCTGCGTGCGCATCTCCGGCGACAGTCGCGGATCGAGCAGCGCACGCCCCCACCGCCTGGCAAGCCAGAAGCCGATACTCGCCCCGATTGCATCAGCGATCAACGTGTACAGAAACCCGACCAGCGGTCCGAATGCCAGTCCTGCGCCGATCTGCAACACCGTCGCAGGCGCGACCGGCGCGACCAGCAACAGTGCCAGCGCACCGATCAGCGCCAGTGGACCGAGCGGACCAAGCGTGATGACCATAGTGCGGATGACAGCAGGGTTCAGCAATTCGCCAGAGGTGCGGAACAGCCAGAAAACGGCGCCGACAAGCAGGATCGCCAGCACAACGGAGATCAGATGGCGCGCACTCAAGCGCGGCGGCAAATGTGCAGGAAAACGTTCCACGCTCTACTCCCCGATGCGACGGAACACACGCGCTTCCGACTCAACGACTTCCCACTGATCAAGACGGTCTAACACATACACGGCCAGATCGCAGATACCGCTCTTGATATGATAACTGCGGCGCAGCGAGAAGTACGGCTGCATCAAAGCACGATAGGCATCGTCCTGACGAATGTAATCACCGCGGTCGAGCCAGTGCATCAGGTGCCCCAGCACATTCCACGGGCGCGGTGAAGGAATATCTTCCATCACGAGTAATGTGGCGCCGGGACGCAGCACGCGGTGCAGGTCTGCAAGCACAGTACGCACCAGATCATCAGGCAGATGGTGAAACACACCCAGGACAAGCGCGCCGTCAAAACTGCCCGAAGCAAAGCCAAGCCCTGCACCGCTCATCACTGCGTAGCGTCCGGGGCGACGGCGGCCAGCATAGTGGATGTAATGCCGGGCAATATCGACGCCAGTGTACGACTCAGGCGGAAAACAGATCGAAAATTCGCCGGTACCGCAGCCAAAATCGAGAAATTGCCGATTCCCGCGATCATGCCAGGGATCGAGTTCCCGTCGAATCACGTCTTTTTCGGCATCGAACCCGTCTTCGACGACGCGCCGCAGGAAGCCCCAGAGTCCAGGATGGGCGGAGAGTTTGTCGAGAAGTGTCTGGAACATAATGTCTCCGTCACTGTGGAGCACTCGCATCCCGCACATGATCTGCGTCAGGTTGAAGGTAGGGAAGCGAACCGAATTGTATGGACGTACATATTAGCTGGTATGTTCATCGAAAGCCAGCTCTAGCTGGATGGATTTAGATATTTGGGTTACAAAAGGGATCGCCTCATAACCAGGTTTTATCAATAAGGCTTCTTCCATTGCATTTCTCAGGTCTTCGGTTGAACCTACGTGATAAAAATGTGTACATGTTCGTTCCACCAATCCACTCCAATGACGGGCAATATGATCATTCAAGCGATACTTGTTTTCTTTCCACATAGATAGCGCAAAGCCACACGGCAAGTCTCGAGTGATTCGCGCTAGTTCTGCCGCATCATCTTCTGACCATTGCTGATAATAGTCTGTATGTCTTCCGATATACGGGGGATCAAGATAAACAAAATCGTCTTTTTCCACATTTTTAAGGCATTCTCTCCAATCTCCTATAAGAAATTCCCAATCTTTTGTCATCATCACCCTTTGTATTTGTTTAATTTGGTTCACAATCTTAGTAATGTATGAGCGTCGAAAACGATCTTTTTTGCGACAAAATGGAACATTGAATTCACCCTTACTATTAAATCGGATGACGCCATTGAAGCATGAGCGATTGAGAAAAATAAAATCTAGTGGATTACCTGTCCTGTTAAATCGTTCTCTAACGACATAATAGTATTCTTCTCCTTTTGATAACAGTTTTCTACCTTCGTTTGTCAGGTATGTTCTCACTTCTTCGGGAGATAGATCTCTTCTATATATCATCTGGTACAACCTTATGATATGAGGATTTATATCGTTTATAATGGCCTTTTCTGGCTGAACATTAAATAAAACCACGCCTGAACCTGAGAATGGCTCTATCCAACGGCCCTTTCCATTCCAGTAGATGTTTTCCAGGATAAACTTGACTAGCCTGGTCTTAATCCCCTGACATTTTATCGGAGGGACAATGATCCGATCTATCATTCTTGGTAATCCCTGGTTGATCATTTTGATGAACTCTTATATTTTAAGTAGCTTCTCAGATCGTTATAAGGAGGTTGATCCACCCCCGATGCTCGCGCCATATCACCAGTCAGGTAGCGCATCCAGTAATCATCGAAAACGGCTTCACCATGTGATGAGAAAGGACCTGAACCACTGATGAGTTTATCAATCTCTGTGACTGATCCGATGTTTCTAGTGTTTCCACTTCCTGGTTTGTCCGATGCGATACGATACTTTTCCTGAACAAAAAACTCAAGATTTTCGATTACTGAAGTTATACTTTCAATTTCATTGAGACTATATTTCCTTCTCTCGTCTACCGAAATTTCTTTCTTTGAATAGATGATACCCAGAACAAAGTGACCTTTGTAAGATTCGTAAGGAAAGGTTATATTCCTGGTGCTTTTTCTTGCGCGAAAATACCCGGTGAAAGTTCCGAGCGTCATACCGTTGACGTAATTTTCGTCAATTCTATAAGTACTTTTCAGATCAAGTGCGAATATGTTTTTATCTCTATCTTTGAAACTTATATCCGGGTAGAAATTCTGTTGAGCTGCCAGAATCATCTCCAGATGGTATTTCTCGGAGAATTGCAGCAGTTCAGGGAACAGCAAGAGTTCCATTACTTTCGAGATAACCTTCGTGTCTGTGGAAATCGTGTAGATGTTCTTTGCTATATCGATGAATCCCTTGATAGTCCAGTCACCGTTTTGAGTCGAAACTGCAGACCTGAAAGTTGCTATTTCTTGCTGAAGCGCATTCAAAAAGTCGTTCTTATCCATCGTTCGTTCTGTGGTATCATTTCAGCCTGAGCACGCCAGTGCCTGATCCTTCCGCGCGCGGCAGATGACAGAAAGACCCACCGGAAACGAACCGCCGCGCGCAATCCAGGCAGCCTCAGCGGCGAGGGGCCAGCGTAACGCTTCGTTCAGCAACGCGGGCGGCAGTTGAAGGTCTGATCCCTCGTCAGGAGCGTCGGGCAGCAAACGCTCGATGAGTCGCTGAACGAGTGGAAATGGTAACAGAAGCGTATTGACATAAGAAATGCGCTCGATGACAAACCCCTGGTTCCGCAGCAACGTCTGGACATCGCCAATCGTATAGCGCCGCCGACCGTGGACAGCGCTGTCGTGCCTGCCACGCAGCCACTCGAATGCGGGCAACCGCAGCAGGAGACGCCCGCCGGGTCGAAGGACACGCCACGTCTCGCGCAGCGCCGCTCCCTCGTCAGGAACGCCACGGTGGTACAGCACCTCGAAGGATGTCACCAGATCGAAGCATGCATCGACAAATGGCAATGCCAGCACCGTTGCCCGCGCCAGTGCGCCACGCAATCGTTCACGCCCAAAGAGCGCCGCTTCCGGCGCCAGATCGACCGCCGCGACCGACCCGTAACGACGCAGGAAGACGACATTCCCGCCGGTGCCGCAACCGGCGTCGAGGATGCGCAGATCGCGTCGCCCGGTATAGACCTCGTCAAGCAGCACTGCCGCAATGGCGCGCATGCCGCCGTACCACCAGTGGCGGTCTTCAACCGCCGCCATGACCTCGTATTCGGTTCGCTCCATGCTTCCTGCCTGCCCGGCGAGCACGTTCTCCGCAGTGTACCAGAAGGGGGGCATGCGTGCAAGCGCCCAACCTGTCGGGATGCATCCGTTCCGCCGCTGGATGCGAAGACATGGTACACTGACGGAGAACAGCCGTTATCAGGAGGGAACCACCTATGAAGCAATACACCAGACCATCGGACGAAGAACTGCGTAAGCGCCTGACGCCTGAACAGTACGCGGTGACGCAGCACGAAGGGACTGAGCCGCCGTTCCAGAATGCTTACTGGAACAATAAAGCGCATGGCATTTACGTCGATGTCGTGTCCGGCGAGCCGCTCTTCAGTTCACTCGACAAGTACGACTCGGGAACCGGTTGGCCCAGTTTTACAAAGCCGCTCGAGCCGGACAATATCGTGACACGCGAGGATCGCAAACTGTGGATGGTGCGCACCGAAGTCCGCTCGAAGCACGGCGACTCGCACCTTGGTCATGTGTTCGATGACGGTCCTGCGCCTACGGGGTTGCGCTACTGCATGAATTCGGCTGCGCTGCGCTTCATTCCGGTTGAGAAACTGGAAGAGGAAGGGTACGGCGAATATCTGCCGTTGTTTGAAAGCGTGCTGAATAAGGAGCGTGAGTCGAAGCGCTAGTCACGACCACAACCGCCCCTGATCCGCACCGTTATCGATGGTGCGCTCGACGTAGGGAACGCCCAGATGTTCATACGCGCGCCGTGTGGCGATTCGACCGCGCGGCGTGCGCTGCAGAAAGCCCAGTTGCAACAGGAACGGCTCGTACACGTCTTCGATAGCATCGACTTCTTCGGCAAGCGATGCCGCCAGCGTCGAAAGCCCGACCGGTCCCCCGTTGAACAACTCGATGATCGCGCGCAGCAGGCGCCGGTCATTTTCGTCAAGACCCAGGTGATCGACCTCTAGTTTCGCCAGTGCGTCGCGCGCTGTCTCCAGCGTAATGACACCGTTACCGACGACCTGGGCATAATCGCGGACCCGGCGCAACAGGCGATTGACGATACGGGGCGTTCCACGCGCCCGGGCAGCGATCTCGTGCGCCCCTTCCGGTGTGCAATCAACCCCCAGAATACGCGCCGAGCGCATCACAATCTGGTAGAGCGCATCGACCGAGTAGAACTCGAGGCGGTGTACTGAACCGAACCGATCGCGAAGCGGCGACGTCAGCAGCGCCAGACGGGTCGTTGCGCCAATAACCGTGAACCGGGGCAGTTTCAGGCGCAAACTGCGCGCTCCCGGACCCTTCCCAACCATAATATCGAGCGCGAAATCTTCCATCGCCGGGTAGAGCACTTCCTCGATAGCCCGATTCAGGCGATGGATCTCGTCGATGAAGAGAATATCGTCCTTCTGCAGGTTGGTCAGCAGTGCGGCAAGGTCGCCGGCGCGCTCAATGGCAGGACCGGACGTCAATTTGATATTGACCCCCATTTCGGCGGCAAGCACGCCTGCCAGACTCGTCTTTCCCAGACCGGGCGGTCCGTAGAGCAGTGTGTGATCGAGCGGTTCGCCACGCCCTTTCGCAGCCATGATCGCAATGCGCAACTGCTCGACGACCTTTTCCTGCCCGATGAACTCGGCAAGACGGCGCGGACGCAGGCTTTTCTCGATCTGCTGATCTTCTTCGCCAGCTTTCGGTGTGACAACCCGTTCTCCGCTCATAGACGCCTCCGCACACGTGTGCGGTCATTATACCATATCGCCTCTGGCGCAATGCCTGTGGTATAATGCCCGGAGTCGCCCTGCGCCGGAGAATGCTGCCGGAATGCACCATCACCCTGAGACGAGCAACTGGCAGGGTATTCCCTGACGCGCGCAGGTTGCCAGGAGGTTGCACCCTTTCTTCGCAGGCTCGAACCTGCGCACCGGTGAAGCGCACAATCTGGAGGACGCCAATGCCCACGCTGCGTGCCCGCGATCTCACGCCCGATCTGATCCTGTTCAACGGTGCAATAACGACGTTCGATCCCGAGTTGCCGCGTTGCTCCGCCATTGCCTGCAAGGATGGGCAGGTTGTCGCAATCGGCGCCGACACCGATGTTCGCGCGCTTGCCGGTCCAGGTACCGAACAGATCGATCTTGGCGGTCGCACAGTTGTTCCCGGTTTCAACGACGCACATAACCATATGCTCGAACTGGGGATCAAGTTCACTCGCCTGCAACTTGAGCATTGCACGTCGATTGCAGCGATGGTCGCAATGGTGCGCGATCAGGCGGCAAAAACCCCACGCGGCGAATGGATCATCGGCGAGGGATGGAACGAGTCGCTCTTCGCGGAAGGGCGTTTGCCCAACCGTCTCGATCTCGATGCGGCAACAACCGATCATCCGGTGCTGTTGAAGCGTTTCTTCAATATGGATGTCGTGAATAGCCGCGCGCTCGAACTGGCAGGCGTCCATGCGACGACTCCCGATCCGCAGGGCGGCAAGATCGAGCGGTTTGCCGATGGTTCCCCAAACGGCATTCTGCGGGCGTCTGCCAAACTCTTCTGTCGGCGCCTGATTGCCCAACCGACCCCTGAACAGGCAGTCGCGGCGCTTGAGGCTGCCGGTCGCGCGTATCTGGCGGTTGGTATCACCAGCATTCTCGATCCGGGGCTGCAACCATGGGAAATGCGCGCATATCTGGATGCCCGCCGTGCTGGACGATTGCCGGTGCGGGTCAACCTGATGCCCTCCTGGCACGGCTTCCGTGAAGACGAGACCCGCGATCAACTCGATGGGCGCGCTGCCGAACTGGGAGTGTACAGCGGTCTGGGTGATCGCTGGCTCAGTCTGGGCGGGCTGAAGATGGCGATTGACGGTGGGACGACAAGCCGCACTGCCTGGATGTTCCAGCCGTTCGTTGGCGAAGAGAAGGTCTACGATTACAACCGGCTCGACCCGGAAGACCTGCGCGAATTCTTTGCCCGCGGTCACGCGCTGGGGTGGGATATCGGCATTCACGCGATTGGCGACCGGGCGCATCACGAAGCGGCGCGCGCCTTTGCTGAGGTTATCGAAGCCTCGCCACGCAAGGACCACCGGCACAACCTGATCCACGCCTACTTCGCCACCGAAGAGAGCCTGCGGCATATGGCAACATATCAGATCGCCGCTGTTGTTCAGCCGACCTTCATCTACTACGAAGGGGATGATCTCTTCCGCGATGTGGGCGAGCGTCTGGCGCATCAGTACAAACCGGTGCGCACCTACCTCGACCGCGGCATTCCGGTCATCGCAACCAGCGATATTCCCAGCACAGTGCATTACAATCCCATGATCAATCTCTACAGCCTGGTGACGCGCAAAACGTGGAAGGGAACGCTCATCGCGCCGCAGGAGGCGATCACCCGCGAAGAAGCCCTCTATGCCTGCACTGCAGCCGGCGCATGGTTGACCCGCGAAGAGCACGTCAAAGGGCGATTGTCGCCCGGTTTTCTGGCAGACATGGTTGTGCTCGACCGCGATTATTTCACCTGTCCGGATGAGGAGATCAGGGAGATTCAGGTGGATATGACGGTGATCGATGGACGTGTGGCGTACCGGCGAAATGGATGACACTGAGAACGAGCCGTGTTGCATCCATCGCCTTCTTCCGAGTTGCTGACCACGCGCCCGGTGTCGCCCGACGACCTGGAGGTTGCATTGCGTCTGCTCGACGATGCTGACCGCTGGTTGATGAGCGTCAGCATCGATGAAGCAGCCGGATTGCTCGCCGGAGCGCCAGCGCTGTTGCTGCTCGCCAGCGACAGACCACGTGGTATCATTCTGTCCGACTGGCCCCACGAAACGGTGGCGTGGCTGCGGCTGCTGGCATTGAGTGGCGGTGTATCGACCACACGCGCCATCGATACGTTGCTGCCGCCGTTTCACCAGACACTGCGCGCCAGAGGCGTTGCGCATATCTATGTCGCCTGCGCCGATCCGGGCGACTCATGGGCGATGGCGGCGCTGCGCAACGCTGGTTACACCCACGACACGGACGTCATCGTCTATGAAAAAGTGCGTATGAATGTTCCATCGCAGGGCAACCCGGCAGTGCGGGTACGCGCAGCGACTGCTGGTGACATACCGGCGATCCTGGCGGTTGATACGCGCTGCTTCAGCGTCGAGTGGCGCAAGGACGACGTGCAGATCAGCCTGGCGTTGCACGAAACCCCGCGCTTCCTCGTCGTCGAAGAAAACCTGGAAGTGGTCGGTTACGCCTTCGTGACGATTCATCATGAGGGGCGTCTGGTGCACCTGGTGCGGATCGCCGTGCTGCCCGACCGGCAGCATCGTGGGATTGGCGCGCGGTTACTGTACGAAGTGGTGTCCTACGCCACCGCTATTGGAGCGCAGCGGCTCACGCTCAACACCCAGGCGTACAACCGCAACGCTCGACGCCTCTACGAATGGTTTGGGTTCCGGCGCACCGGTGATCGACAGATCATTCTACGCCGTGATCTTTGACTGCACGCATGCCTCGATGAAGCGGCGGAACAGTGCGCGCCAGCGCGGATCGACCTCGCCCTGGAGCGCTTCGGGATGGCACTGGACGCCAATCAGAAAGTGACCATTCGTTCCCTCGATAGCTTCGATCACGCCGTCCGGCGCCCAACCGACGGCAATAAGTCCGGGGGCAACGGTTTTGATCGACTGATGGTGCAACGAATTGATCGGCAGTTCATCACTGCCAAGAATCCGTCGCAGGCGCGAATCGGGCGACAGGCGCAACGTATGCGCCAGATATGTCCAGTCCTGGCGGGCATACGAATCGGAGTGATTGAGCGATGTGTCGATCTGTGAAGGGATATCCTGGTACAGGGCGCCGCCAAGTGCAACGTTGACCATCTGCGCGCCGCGGCAGATGCCGAGCACCGGTTTTCCCTCGGCGACCGCCCAGCGCACCAGAGGGAGTTCAGTGCGGTCGCGCAGCGCATCGACGACGCCAAGCGCAGGAAGCGGCGCTTCGCCGTAGTGGTGCGGCTCGATGTCGCCGCCGCCTGCCAGCAACAACCCATCGATCCGTTCGTACAACGCGCGCAACGCCGATTCGTCGTCGATGGACGGGATAAGGAACGGCGCGCCGCCGGCTGCAACGACGGCGTCGATATAGGTCTTACGGTGCCCGATCGATGGCGGACACCAGTCACGGTCGTAGAATGTTCCACACGTAATGCCGATGCACACTCTGCTCATAACGCACCCTTCTGAAGCGCCGCTCGCGGCGCCAGGAAAATGTGGACGGCATTATACCATGTTCGTATCAGTGCAGCAGGAAGGAGAACAGATGGCGCCCCAACCCTGGCGCACACGCGCCTCACGCGACATCTACCGCAATACGTGGGTGCGGTTGCGTGAAGACATCGCAGAACTGCCTGATGGTCGCACAACGATCTACAGCGTCCTCACGCCGGGCATTGGTCAATGCGTTGGCGTGCTCCCGTTTCTGCCCGATGGACGGGTCGTCATGATCCGACAGTATCGCTATGTTTACGGCGAAGGGCACCGTTGGGAGATGCCGACCGGCGGGATGCACGAGGGAGAAACGCCGGAAGAAGCCGCACAGCGCGAGTTGCAGGAGGAGATCGGCTATCGCGCCGGACGTTTCGAGTGGATCAGCAGTTATTACACCTCGAAGAGTGTCGTGGAAGAAACGGCGCACCTGTTTCTTGGCTTCGATCTGACGCCATCGAGCCTGCCGCCCGATGAGACCGAATTTCTCGAAATCGAAGCCATGCCTTTTGAGCAGGTGCTGGACATGGTGCTGTGCAGCGACATCCGCGACAGCATGACTGTCACGGCGGTGCTGCACGCCGCGCGACGGTTGGGTGTGTAGCGCAGGCGTTTATGCAGCAACAATGCGCACTGGCATGATACGTCCCTGCCAGCGTCCTGGCGCACCCTCGAAGCGCCCCGGAACCGGATGACCGCAGCGAACACACCGACCGGATGCGTCGAGGCGCCAGCGTTTCAGGCGATACCAGTCGCGTTCGATGACCCGCACGCCGCAGCCGGGGCAGATGGTCGATTGCCCTTCAGTATCGTCCACATTTCCGGTGTACACGTAGCGAATACCGGCGGCAAGCGCCTGCTCGCGGGCGCGTTTCAGCGTTGCAGCCGGGGTTGGCGGCGTGTCGAGCATGCGATAATCAGGATGAAACGCAGTGAAATGCAGCGGCACATCAGGACCAAGTTCGCGCACGAACCAGTCGCACAGGCGCGCAACATCATCGGGTGCGTCATTGGCGCCCGGAATGATCAGGTTGGTGACTTCCAGCCAGACTTTCGTTTCGTGACGCAACCAGCGCAACGTATCGAGCACTGGCGCCAGCGAACCGAGGCATAACCGCCGGTAAAACTCCTCACTGAAACCCTTGAGGTCGATGTTCGCCGCATCGATATGCTCGAAGAAGGCGGGGCGCGCCTCAGGTGAAATGTAGCCCGCCGACACCGCTACCGTTGCCAGGCCGCGTTCGTGCGCGGCGCGGGCGCAGTCGATGGCATACTCGGCAAAAATAACCGGATCGTTGTAGGTGAATGCGACGCTCCGGCATCCGCTGGCAAGCGCCGCTTCGGCGACGTCCTCTGGAGTGGCGCTCGCATCGAGCAGCGCCATCTCGCGCGCTTTGGAGATCGACCAGTTCTGACAGAAGCGGCATCCAAGGTTGCATCCCGCAGTGCCGAAGGAAAAGACGCCTGTACCGGGCAGAAAATGGAAGAGCGGCTTCTTCTCGATCGGATCGGCGCAGAAGCCCGATGCACGCCCATACGAGGTCAGCACGACCCCTTCCTCACGCGCCTCGCGCACGAAGCAAAACCCGTGCTGACCCGGACGCATCGTGCAACCGCGCGGGCAGAGATCGCACTGCAAACGTCCATCGGCGGTGCGATGCCACCAATCGCCCAGAACGACGCCAGGCGCAAGGAATGTACGCTTGCTCATAGCGACCTCCTCGTGATGAAATGGCGCTCTCTGAGAGTCTACTCCTTTCTGAGAAAGAATCAAGAGCGGGCAGTGTGACTGCTCACAATCTGATATGCCTGCCGGGAAGCGAGGGCGTGCTGAAACACTGGTGCTGCGCAGGCAGATCGCCGGGCGTCCCTCGCCTGGAGTGAGGGCGTCCCGCCCTCGCAGGTTGACCGGGGCAGGATGAAGATTGAGAATATAAACCGGTATGCGCCTCTTGCCGTGGGGCTGATGGAGATTGAGAATTATAGCATTTCTCATAGAGATTGAACCTCCTCGGACGACCGCAGTCGCCATTGCGCTCCCTGCGCGGCGACCGACACGCACGTCGGTCAGTAAGAGAAGACATCCGACATCGTCCGTCGTCGGGCGTAACTCCGCTCGTGCGGGCTAAAGCCCTCCCTGAGCGCATGGAAGCCCCTGTGGGGCTGGCGTGTCGGTTATCCTTTGTTCCTATCCGCCGTGTCGTGCGAGGCGTCCGTTTCCGGCAGAGCGTAGACCGAAATTCATTTCGGTCACCGTGTTGGCAGCGCGATTCTGGGAGTGTTCAACCCCGTCCAATTGGTTCAACCTCTATGGGAACTGCTATATTTCGGTCATCGTGTGGGGCGCGCCATTCCCAGGAGCG
>Ga0209227_1002856_pt1 | contig 11983 bp, 9 predicted proteins | sample YNPBryantNP2012_FD_185815 | JGI IMG/M metagenome (GOLD analysis project Ga0209227, IMG submission 185815) | Anoxygenic and chlorotrophic microbial mat microbial communities from Yellowstone National Park, USA - YNP Bryant NP 2012 (SPAdes)... ...
GCCGCCGGTGTCGATGTCGGCCATGACCGGGATTTTCACGGCGCGGTTGATGTTGCCGGTGATGTCGATAATGTCCTTCATCTCGACAAGACCGACGTCCGGCAAAGCCAGAAGGGAGCCGGCGAGGCCGAAGCCGGAAACCTGGGCGGCCTCGAATCCGGCAGATTCGACGATGCGGGCGCTCAGGGCGTCGTGGCAGCCCGGGACAACGAGGGCCTGGCGGCGTTCCAGAGCGGCGCGGAGACGGGATGCGCGATCAGACATGGATGGTTCGCTCCTCTCTTCAGAGTACTCCCGAAGGCGGCCCAAATTCAGAGGGACGACTCTGAAAATGTGGATTCAGCGGTCCGGGGGCGCCGGCGGAGAGGCCGGGGCCGGGGAGCTTTCCAGTTCCGAGCGCAGCTGCTCGAGCAGCAGGGAGGCGGCTTTCTGCGAGGCGGCTTTTTTCGAACTGGCCTGGGCTGCGGCGGAGCGGCCCGGGCCGAGGCGGGCTTCGACGGTGAACACCTTGGCGTGTTCCGGCCCCGATTGGGCGATGAGGGAGTAGCGGGGCATCGGCAGGCGGCGGGCCTGGGCGAGCTCCTGGAGCGCGTTCTTGGGATCGATGGGGATGTCGGAGGCGGAGGCTGTCCCGCTTTCCACGGCAGGCCAGAGGAGGCGCGAAAGGAGCCGGCGGCAGACTTCAAGCCCCTCGGCGGGGCCGGCGTCAAGATAGATGGCGGCAAGCAAGGCCTCGAACGCGTCGGCGAGAAGGGCCTTTTTGGAGCGCCCTCCGCTGCGCTCTTCGCCCTTGCCGAGCAGGAGGTAGCGGCCGAGGTCGATGGCGAGGGCGACCTCGTGGAGGCGGGAGGCGCTGACGAGATGGGCCTTCAGGCGGGACAGATCGCCTTCGCGCGCGTTGGGAACCAGGCGGAAGACGAACTCCGAGGCGAGGAAGCCGAGAATGGAATCGCCGAGGAATTCGAGCAGCTCGTTGTGCTCGACCTCAGGCGAGGATTCGGCGCGAAGAGACTTGTGGGTGAGCGCGCGGAGGAGCAGGCCCCGGTCGCGGAAGCGATACCCGATGCGGGACTCCAGCTCCTCCGGCGGCGCGGGCATGAAGCTTACTTGGCGGCTTGCGATTTCTTCTTGTTGGCGTCGACCTTGAGCTGGGCGGCGACGTTCTTGACCTGGGCCGAGACGTTGGGATCGCTGAGGACTTTGTCCAGGAGGGCAAGCGCCTCATCCGGCTGGTTGTTGTGGATCTGGCAGTTGGCGAGGCGCACCATCAGCGAGGCGTCCTGCTGCGAAGCGAGCGAGGCTGCGGTGGAGAGTTCGGAGGCGCAGCCGGCGTAATTCTTGCGGACCAGGGCGGCGAGGCCAAGCGCTTCGTGAGCCTGCGCGAGGAAGTCCTTCCTGGCGGCCTCCCACTGTTCGTCGCTGATGTCGGGGCGCGGCTTTGGGGCGGAGTTGATGAGATTCATCGCCTCCTTGGCGAGTTTCTCGACGCGGCCCAGTTTCTCTTCGCGGTCGAGGTCGAACTCCTGGGTGCGGAGCGCGAGCGCGTTGGCGATCATGAGCTGGGCGCCGTAGAACTTGGGGTCGGCTTCGAGAGCCTGCTCGGCCCAGGCAATGGCGTTTTCGAAGTCGCCTTTTTGCTGGTAAGAGAAGGCGCCGATGTAGAAGGCCGTGGCCTTGAATTCGGTGTCAGCGAATTTGGTGACCAGCTCCTTGGCGGCGGCAATGCGCGCGTCGGGGTCTTGCGCCTGGAAGATGGCCTGGATGGCCTCGACCTCTTTCTGGCTTTTCGGCTGAGGCGGCTTGGGGTTGGCCGTTTGGGCGGGGACGAGCGCGGCCGCGAGGGCGGCGCAAAGAAGGGTGCGAATCAGGGGACGAATCATCGTGCAATTTCCTTATCTGTAAAAGATCATGGCGTCCGGGGCGGTTTCAACTGTTCGGCGACCTGGGCCAGCTCGGCGCGAGCGGCGTTGCGGGCCGCCTCGGTGGCGCCTTCGACGGCGAGGGCGGCCTGATAATGGCGCATGGCGGCTTCCGGGTCGCGCGCGGCGCGGGCGAGCCGGCCAAGGTAGACGAGCGCCCAGGCGCGCTCAAAGGGTTCCGGGTCGAGCTCGAGCGTGCGCTCGAACCATTGCTGGGAAAGATCGAGTTGCCGGTTCAGGGCGGCGATGCGGCCGAGCCCGTAAGCGGCGCGGGCCTTGAGAGGCTTTGCAGCATCAGACGCGTAGACGCGGCGGAAGATTTCGGCGGCGGCGTCGAGGTCGCGCGCCTCGTAGAGTTTTTCGGCCTGTTCGAGGTCCTTTTCGGCGGCGGGGACAGGCGGCGGCGCGGCCTCCACCTTGCGGCCCACGGGCGCCGAGGCGAATTCGATCCGCTCGAGCCGCTTGTCCTCGCGCGCGAGATCGATCGACTCGATCATCTTGCGGAAATACAGGTTGAAGGACTCTTCCTGCTTTTCGTATGCCTGCAAGGCCTCGTAGAAAGCGGCGGTGAGGATGAACCCCTCGCGCATGGCCTGATCGACGATGGCCTGGGCGCGGGAGCGGTCGAGGCGGGCCTCGACGGCGTAGACGGCGCTCTTGGCGGCGAGGCGGGAGAAGTCGTTCTTGTATTCGTCAGGCAGAAGGGGCGCGGCAAGGGCGAAGTCGCCGAGCGGTTTCTTGGCGTCAAGCGAAGCGCCGTAGCGGATGACGAGGGGATCGATGAGGTGATCCAGGTAAGCGTGGCGGATGTCGCGCACGCGCGGGCGGGGCGAGGGAGTGACCACGACGAAGAAATCATCGCCGAGCATGCGCGAGATGACGTAATTGGGCGGGGCCAGCAGCTCGACGAAGATCTGGAACCGGCGGCCGCGCAAGCCGGAGGTCGGGTTGCGAAGGTAGACGTTGGCTTCGAGGATGGCCTCGGTGACAGGCTGGTGGTAGGAGGCGATGACCTGCTCGAAATAGGGCTGGGCGCGGCGGAACGCCTCTTCGATTTCGGCCTCCTGGTAAAAGCGGGCGAGCAGCGGGATCAGGCCTTCGAGCGGGACCGTCTCCGGGGGCATGAGCTGGGCGTGGAAACGGGGCTTGAAATTCGGGGGGCCGTCGAGGCTGAGAGCGAGCGTGACGTAGCGGCTGAGCTCGGCCGCGGGCGTGTCGGCGCGGCGCGAAGAGATGAAGTCCCTGATCCTGGCCAGCGAGGGAGGATTGCGCCGGGCAACCCATTCGAGCATCTGACGCCGGAGCGGATGCGTGTTCGGGGAGTTCAGGCCCTCGTCAAAGCCGGAGGCGTTCAGGGCGGCCATGACGGTGAACAGCGTGGGCGAGGCGTCCAGCTGGCCCTGGGGTTGCTGGGCAGAAGCAGGCGTCAGAAGAAGAGAGGCCACCAGCACGGGAATGGGGCGCAGCGTGGCCGACACGGGCATCAGGGTCTGCTTTCAGTGTAGCCGATCGGCCCGCGGGTTACCGGGACGGGCGGGTACAAAAAGCCGGCAACGGTAGTACCGGAGATCCTGTGTCGGATGAGGAGATCGTCGTAGAATTGGGGATGCCTGATGCCGGGAGGCGAAGTGTGCGCGGCGTGGCCTGGAGGCACACGGAGGAGGAACCATGAAATTGATCCGATCAGGATTGACCGCGTTGGGGCTGGCGGCCGGGATGATGATGTCCGGCGGACTGGCGCATGCGCAATGGGGGATTGGCGGCTTGGCCGGGGCGATTTTCGGGGGCGCGGACAGCGGGAATGTGGATCCGGGCCGGTTCGCCTTCCGCCCATGGCTTTCGGCGAATGGTTCCTACTCGCAGATCCTCGGCCAGGACCGGCTGCCGCCGGGCACGCGGAGAGACTTTTACGGTTATGGAGGCGCCGCGGGAATCAGCGGCGTCAAGGCCTGGGAGAAGACGTCGATCGGGCTGTTTTACACAGCGAACTATCAGAAATACAACCAGTCCCAGAGCATCAGGGGGATGAGCCAGGTGGCGGGCGTCACGGTGCAGCACCGGGCGACGGATCATGTCGGATTGTTCGCTTCCCAGATGGCAGGCTCCAGTCTGGGCGGGTTCGGCTACGGCGCGCCGGCGGGCATCTTCGGCGGATGGGGGCTGGCCGGGGTTTCCCTGATGCCGGCGGCGGGGTTGCTCGGCACGCCGGTCGACGACTTCGCCGCGAACGGACTGGTGGACAATGAGCTGTTCAGCACGAGGGTAAATTTTTACTCGACCTCGGCGGGCGCGACCTATCAGCCGACGATGCGCTGGGCGTTCCAGGGCGCTTTGCAGGCCGGCTACGTAAGAAGGAAGGGGCGCGGCCTGAGCGACCTGAACTCCATCGGCGCCCTTGGGGGCGCCAGTTACCGGATCAGCCAGCGGACGGTTGTGGGCCTGAATTATGGTTACAGCACCTTCAGCTACCCGAAGCTGTTCGGCGATAACCGGGCGCAATTTGCCAGCCTGGGCCTGAGCCACCAGCTGTCGCCGCAAACGCAGATATCGCTCCGGTTCGGCGGCTACCGGATGGACACGAAATTCCTGGGCCAGGCGCCGGTGGATCCCGAGATTGCCGCTTTGCTCGGGGTGCCGGCGCAGCTGGAGGTTCAGGAGAGGCAATATTACGGGTGGATGGGGGCGGCCACGCTGAACAGGAGCTGGCGGGAGTGGGGGACGAGCATCGGCTACGCGCACGGGGCGAACCCGGGCAACGGGGTGATTCTGGCCTCGAAGCGCGACGCGGTGTTCGGCTCGGCGGGCCGCAGCTTCGGGCGGGTGAGCTTCGGGGTTTTTGGCGGGTATTACCGGTGGAGCGGGTTGCTACAGAGGAGCCGGCTGGAGAGCGGTTCCTTGGGGGCCAGCACCGGGTTACGGGTCGTCGGGGATCTGTATCTGGGCTTCAACGGCGGTTATTCCTATTTCGAAACGCCCTCGACTTCCAGACAATGGAGGCGGTATGCCGCCGCGCACCTGACATGGAGCCCCAACGCCGCAGCCTTCCGGTTCTAACGGTTGTGGGGGACTGGCGGGTTGAGGAAGGGGTAGGCGTCGCCGGGAGGGCAGACCTCTGAGAGAGGCGCAAACGGGAATTCGGCGAGCAGCCGGGAGAGTTTGCGCCCCATGGATCGCAGTCCCAGATACGTTCGCAGCCGCGCAACGGCGCCGGAGGCGAGGCGGGGCTGGTCGGGATCGAACTCCCAAGGATGGACGTAGAGGCAGGCCGGGGCGCGGTGGGCGCCATTCAGGAGGCGGATGGCGGCGGCAAGATACGAAAGAGGAAGCAGACGGAGATAGGCGCCTCCGCCGGCGGGGGCATTGCGGTTTGACCCCACAGGGACCGAAGCCGGCGGCACTTCGAGGATGGCGCCGGAAGGCGTCTGGATGCGGTGGGGAAAGAAGGGGTGGCCGGGGATGCCGTAGCGGTCATGGCGGACGGGATAGATGCTGGAGTCGGTGTGGAAGCCGCACTCGGCGAGGATCTCCAGCGCCCACCAGGAACGGGCCGTGATCGAGAAGCTGGGCGCGCGGTAGGCGCGAGGGCGGACGCCGGCGGCCTGCGAGATGGCCTCGACGGCGGTGGCAGTGTCGCGGCGGAACTCCTCGGGGGAAAGGCGGAAAGCCAGCGCATGGGAGTAGCTGTGGCAGCCGAGTTCGTGGCCTGCCTCGGCGATGCGGCGAACCAGGCCGGGCCGGCGGTGGGCGACCCAGCCGAGGATGAAGAACGTGGCCTTCACGCCGGCGGCATCGAGCAGCTCGAGCACGATGGAGGTGGCCTCCTCGACGCGCGAGGGGAAGGAATCCCAACGGGCGGGATCCACCGTACGCTGGACTTCCGTGGGGTGAAAGTAGTCCTCGACGTCGACGGTAAGAATATTGGTCATGGCGTCAGAGGCGCAGGATGTGAGGTTCCGTCCTGCCCTTGAGCGCGTTGCGGGTGTCGAGGATGAGCGGGGCCAGGCGGACGATGGCGTCGTAGTCGAAGGCGCGGTGGTCGGTGACGATGACGGCGCAATCGCAGGAGGAGAGGGCTTCGAGGGGCTGCGAGCGCAAGGTGGCCGAGTCGAGGCGCAGCTCGGGCACGTAAGGGTCGGAGTAGGTCACGATGGCGCCGCGCTGGAGAAGGAGGTGGATGATGTCGAGGGCGGGCGATTCGCGAACGTCGTCGATGTCTCGCTTGTAGGCGGCGCCAAGCACATGGATGCGGGAGTTGCGCAGCGGCTTGACCTGGTCGTTGAGGGCGTCCTGGATGCGGGAGACGACCCACCGCGGCATGTCGCCGTTGATGTGGCCGGCGAGTTCGATGAAGCGGGCCTCGATGCCGGCCTGCTTGGATTTCCAGGAGAGGTAGAACGGATCGATGGGAATGCAGTGGCCGCCCAGGCCGGGGCCGGGGTAGAAGGGCATGAAGCCGAAAGGCTTGGTGGCGGCGGCGTCGATGACCTCCCAGACGTTGATGTTCATGCGGTGGCACATGACGGCAAGCTCGTTGACGAGGCCGATGTTGATCATGCGGAAGGTGTTTTCGAGGAGCTTGACCATTTCGGCGACGACCGTGTTGCTGACCGGCACGACGGTGTCGAGCGCCATGCCGTAAAAAGACGCGCCGAGCGCCGTGCAGGCGGGGGTGATGCCGCCCACGACCTTGGGGATGTTCTTCGTCTGGTATTTGGGGTTGCCAGGATCGACGCGTTCCGGCGAAAAGCACAGGAAGAAGTCGACGCCGGCCTTGAGGCCCGACGCTTCAAACATGGGCAGCAGGAGCTCCTCGGTGGTCCCGGGATAGGTGGTGGACTCGAGGATGACCAACAGGCCCGGGTGGATATGGCGGGCGATGGACTGGGCCGCGTTGACCACGAAGCTCATGTCGGGGTCTTTGGTTTTTCGCAGCGGCGTGGGGACGGCGATGTTGATGGTGTCCAGCTCGGAGACGGCGGAGAAGTCCGTGGTGGCGCGGAGCAGGCCGCGGGAGACGAGATCGGCGACCTCCGCCGAGGGGATGTCCTGCACGTAACTCGAGCCGGAATTGATCTGCTCGACCTTACGGGGGGCCACGTCGATGCCGGTGACGTGGAAGCCGGCTTTCGCAAACTCCACCGCCAGCGGCAGGCCAACGTAGCCCAGGCCGACAACGCCCACGCGGGCCGTGCGGTTGCGGATCTTTTCGAGCAGGGCGGCGCCCTGCGGGGGAAGAGGCTGTTGTGACGCAGTGGACATCGCTTTTACCGCGGGAACTCCCAGTTTATTGCATCGGCGGAAAGGCTTTCGGGGAACAGGCGCTCGCGGATCAGGCGGGCGTACCCGGCGACGAGGCGCGGGCGCTCATAGCGGGAGACGACGTCGCGTCGAGTCTGAAAAGGGGTGGTTCCTTCCGTGGCGCAGCGCACGGCCTGCTTGAGCACTTGCCGCACGGCTTCCGGATCGTCGTGCGGGACGCACCAGCCGGCGTTGGTTTCTGCGATGAGGCGCGCGACCTCCCCGTGGGCGGGGGAAAGAGCGATGACCGGCTTGCCGGAGGCGAGGTACTCGAACAGCTTGCCCGGTAGGCTGAACTCGTTGGTCATCGTCAGCAGGAGATAGTCCGTTTCGGCGATGTGACGCAGGGCTTCGGCCTGGGGGAGGAAGCCGAGAAGGCGGACCGACGCTCCGCGAAAGGCGAGGAGGCGCTCTTCGGTTTCCGAGATGCGGCCGATGAAACGGGTTTCGATGCGGTCCCGGATCTCCGGCGGCAGCCCGTCGAGCGCTCGGAAGTACCAGGCGGGCGAGGCGGTGCGGTAGGCGGTGCCGATGTGGGTGATGATGACCTTCTCGCGCGGCGGGGCGGCAGACCGGGACTGAGGGTGTGAAAACAGCGGGCGCAATGCGTCGGGGTCGTAGCCGTTGTGGACCAGGGCGAATTTCGAGTCGGGTTCGGAAGGGTAGCGGGAGCGGATTTCCCGAAGCGAGGATTCGGTGACGGCGACGACGAGGTCCGAGAGGACGACGGTTTCCTTTTCGATCTGTTCGGCGCGGCGGCGGATGGCTTCGCTACGGAGGAAGTCGAAGTCGGTGAGGTAGAAGCGGAGCCACTCGTCCCGGAAGTCGCTGATCAGCCTGACGTGCGGGAAGGACCGCTTGAGGGCGTTGCCAATGAGGAAGACAGAGAAGGGCGGGGCGGTGACGAGAACCGCATCGATGGCATTGCGGCGGATGATGCGGCGAGCGGCGCGGATGGCAAAGGGCGTCCAGACGACCTGGGGATCCGGACAAAAAACACGGCGGGCGGCTTCGGCAAGCCGGGATTTCCAGCCCGGGGCGGAAGGGGCTTCCGCCTGCTCGTCGGAGACGGGTTTGCGGCCGGCGACCAGCTCCCACAGGCGCTTGCGGAAGCGGAATGGCAGCTCCGGCGTGAAGGCGCGGTGCAGCTCCACCGAAGGCGGCAAATGTTTCAGCAGTCCGGGATCCAGGACGGGAACTGCGGGGTTGCGCGCAGAGAGGACGTGCACGTCGAAACCGGAGGCCGGGAGATACTTGGCGAGGCTGAGAGCGCGCATCACGGCGATGCCGCCGGCGGGAGGGAACGCGTAGGCGATCAGCAGCAAGCGAATGGGGCGGGCAGGGCGAGCCGAGGAAAGACGAGGCTGCTCCGCCCCGGCGACAGCGGGATCCATGAGGGTGTTTGAACTCCTCCCGGGCGGGCTGCGGCCACAGGGCCGCGGCCGCCCCACACCTTAATTCCGATGGTAGCACGCGGTCCGGGCGCCAGCATTCACAAGAGAAGCAGGAAATGTTTCTGCTGCAATTTGTGTGAGTTCTGTTCTGACGGCAGCACGGGGCCGCGGCGGCGTCCCTAGCCTTGGCATCGAGTCGCGGAATCGGGCAACCGGCGGCGATGCAGGAGGCGAGAGCGTGCGAACGAAACTGTGGAAGAGCGGGATTCTGTGGCTTGCGTGGGCGGGCGCAGGATGGGGGCAGAGCGCCATACACCTGCCCACGCAAGGGCGCTCGGCGGACTTCAGCGGTTTCCCGCAGACGAAGCCGGCGCGCGTGGTGGCCGCGCTGCCGGCCAGCTGCGCGGAGGGCGAGGCGGTGGTGGTGGCAGCGGGAACGGGGGCTGGCCTGTATGTCTGCGACAGCGCCGGCCAGTGGGTGGCGGCGGCGCCCCATGGGCACTCGCTCAGCGAGTTGTCCGGGGTGGCCGGTAAGAACGGGACGGGCACCCTGCTTCAGGCTTTCGGCGGCGGCACGGTGCAGGCGGGAGAGTGCGCGCAGTTTGACGAGAACGGCAATCTGGTGTCGGCCAGGACGCCTTGCGGCGGGAAGGTGAACTTCAGCCTCCCGTTTGCGAACCAGTCTGCGGTCCTGCTGAACCACGGCCTGGGCACGCGGAATGTGCTGGTGGGCTGCGTGGACGAGGCCGAGCAACAGGTGATCGCCGACCGGATCCTGGTTCTGAACGAGAACGAGGTGCAGGTCGAATTCCTGCTGCCGCAAAGCGGGCGCTGCGTGGTGAATGCGAGCGGCGGCGCCGGGGGGGGCGGTTCCGGCGCGGTGAGTTCGGTGTTCGGCCGCACGGGGGCGGTGACGGCGCAGGCCGGCGACTACAGCTTCAGCCAGATCGGCGGATATCTTGCCCTGAGCCAGATCGCTCCCGCGGCCTTGCAGGGCAACGGCACAAAAATCCAGCTGTTCAGCGGGACGGCGGCGGCCGACGACTGCGCGAAGTTTGACGCTTACGGAAACCTGGTCTCGGCCGGAGCGCCATGCGGCATGGGGAGCGGCGCCGTCAGTTCGGTCTTCGGGCGGACGGGGGCAGTCACCGCGCAGGCCGGGGATTACAGCTTCAGCCAGATCAGCGGGCAGCTGGCGCTGAGCCAGATCGCGCCGTCGGCGCTGCAAGGCAACGGCACGAAGATCCAGCTGTTCAGCGGGACGGCGGCGGCCAACGACTGCGCGAAGTTCGACGCCAACGGGAATCTGGTCTCGGCCGGAGCGGCATGCGGCACGGGCAACGGCGATGTGAGCGGACCCTCGGCAAGCGCCGACGGGGAGGTGGCTCTGTTTCAGGGGACGACGGGGAAGCAGCTGAAGAGGGCCGCCGGCACGGGCCTGGCCATGCTGGCCAACGGCGTCTTGCAGTTGGTAAGCGGTCCGGCGGGCGATTGCGTGCGCGCCGACGGCAGCACCGGGCCATGCGGAGGGACGATCTATTTCGGGGCCGGTCTCGAAGGAACCGGCACGGCGTCCGATCCGGTGCGGCTGGCCTCGGGCGGCAGCGTCGCGAGCCAGACTTTCTACAGTGCGAGCCTGACCTTCGGAACCGTGGCCGGCCAGAGCTGCGCGGAACTGAGCTTCGCGGCCTCCGGGGTGACGCCGGGAGAGACGCTGGCGGCGGGGGTGCCCCCGACTCTTCCGGCAGGGATCGCGGCCACGATGTACAGCGGGGCCGATGTGGTGGTGGTGCGGTTGTGCAACGTGACGGGCGCGGCCGTGGACATTCCGGCGGACACTTCTTTCAGCGCCCGCGTGGTGCGCGGGTTTTGACGAGGAGGAATCGTGAGAAGATGGGGTATCATTCCGGTTGCCGCGGCGGCAACCGCAGCGCTGTTGTATGCAGTGACGCTGAACGGGAGCCTTCAGGTGCTGGGCACGCTGACCGCGAGCATCGTCGATTTCACGGGTTCGGTTTCCACGGCCCCGATGAAGAGCGGAACGGCATTGCCTTCATCGTGCGCCGTGGGACAGGCGTTTTTCAAGACCGATGCAGCGCCGGGACAGAACATTTATCTCTGCACCGCGAACAATACCTGGACCCAGGTGCAGGGCAGCGCCGGGAGCGGAATCGACTGGAAGCCGAGCACGCGGTATGTTGTGGCGGTGTCCGAGTTCAACCAGCTGGGTGCGATTTACTCGCCGCCAGTTCCCGCAGGGGGGTTCACGCTGTACCGGCCCAGCGGTTCCAGGAGTCTGAACGATCCCTTCGGCCCGAGCCCTGACGGCTCGAGGATCGGCGCGGCGACCGTGGCGACGGCAGCGACCGCCAACGACCGGCAATACTGGGGAGCGCGCCTGAACACGGATCCGTTCGGGACGGCGGCTGACAGTTTGTACGGCCGCACGGACCTGCCGTGGGAGTTCGTGGTCGTTTTCCGCCTTCCGCAAACAACCGATCTTGCCAATGTGGAGATGTTTCTCGGACTGGCGCAGAACACGACCTCGGATCCGCCGAACAGCGTCGGGCTTTGCTACAGGTCCGCGGTGGACGCATCATTTCAGTTCATCGTCGCCACGAATGGCGCCTGGGGCGCGACGGCCGATGCCGGGGTTGCCCCGGACACGGGCTGGCACCGGTTGCGGATCCGGAGCGACGGCGGCCAGCCCTACAAGATGTGGCTCCGGTTGGACAGCGGGACGGAGGTGAGCGTGTGCCCCAGCGGGTGCGTGTTGACGCGGGACTCTCTTGGCGCAGAGCTGTGGAACTACTTTGCATTTATCGTGAAAACGACCGATGCGGCGCAGAAGAAGTTGCAGGTCGACTACCTGCATTTCTGGCTTGATCGGGGGACGGAGAGATGATGCGTTTTGCGGCAGGCTTGCTCTGTCTTCAGCTTTTTGCGCTTGACAACTCGATCGTTGTGCATGATGTGAGCGGATCGGCGCAATCGGGCCGTCCGGTGACGGTGATGATGCTGTTCATCGAGGGCGAGTTCCCCCAGGGAACCTTTCCCAAACCGCGCATCGGCGGCAGCGTCCCGGCTGCATGGCAGGCGGACGTAAAGAGCCGCTGGCCGGACGGGAGCATTCTCTCGGCCTTCGTCAGCTTTCCGGTCAACCTGAGCGCGAACGGGCAAGCGCGGGTGGATTTTGTTCCGGACGCCAACGCCTGTCACCTGGGAGACCAGGCGACGTGCGAGGCCGCGGCGCTCAGCCAGAGCGGGATGCTGGATTTCCTGGGCGGAGCGTGGAACGCGGAAATCCGCGGCACGGCCAACGGCATCCAGTACAGCGCCAACGCGCGGACGATGATTGCCTCCGGCGACTGG
>Ga0209227_1002857_pt1 | contig 11980 bp, 11 predicted proteins | sample YNPBryantNP2012_FD_185815 | JGI IMG/M metagenome (GOLD analysis project Ga0209227, IMG submission 185815) | Anoxygenic and chlorotrophic microbial mat microbial communities from Yellowstone National Park, USA - YNP Bryant NP 2012 (SPAdes)... ...
ACGGAGGAGGAGATCATCGAGTTCTGCCGGGGTAAGCTGGCCAGGTTCAAGGTGCCCCGGCTGGTCGAGTTCCGCACCGAGTTGCCCAAGACGATGGTGGGCAAGAGCCTGCGCCGCGTGCTGGTGGAGGAAGAGATGAAGAAGCTGGCCCAGAAGGCGGCAGAGAAGGCCCAATAGCCAGCGAGCCTTTGTTCGGGATGGGGGAGCAGAGGAGCAAGGGAGATTCTTCTCCTCCGCACCTCTGCACCTCTGCACCCCCACTCCTCTGCATTTGTGGAGAACATCGTGGGCACGTTATACATCGTCGCCACGCCCATCGGCAACCTGGAGGATATTACGCTGCGCGCCCTCAAAACGCTGCGCCGGGTCCGGCTCATCGCCGCCGAGGACACTCGCGCGGCCCGGGTGTTGCTGGCACGCTACCGTATCCACACCCAGGTCACCAGCTTCTGGGAGCACAATGAACTGCGCAAGCTGGACACCATCCTGGCGACCCTGGCCCAAGGCGATGTGGCCCTCATCAGCCAGGCCGGCACCCCGACCATATCTGACCCCGGCTACCGGCTGGTGACGGCCGCCATCGCCGCCGGGTTTCCGGTGGTCCCTATCCCCGGTCCCACCGCCCTCATCGCCGCGCTGACGGTGGCCGGCCTGCCCACCGATAGCTTTCTCTTCCTGGGTATGCTGCCGCGTAAGCGAGCCGACCGCCGTCGCCGACTCCAGCGTGTGGCCCGCGAGCCGCACACCCTGGTGGTTTACGAGACGCCCCACCGCCTGTTAGCTGCCTTAACGGACATGGCCGAGGTGTTGGGCGCGGACCGACGGCTGGCCGTCTGTGGCGAGTTGACCAAGCTGTATGAGGAGACCTGGCGGGGTACGGTAGCCGAGGCCCTGGCGCACTGGCAGGCTCAGCGGCCCCGGGGCGAATACACCCTGGTCATCGCCGGGGCCACCGCCGCCGAACCGGCCTGGGACGATGCGACCGTGTTGGCCCGCGTGGCCGCCCTGGTAAGCGCAGGTTGGTCCAGCCGGGACGCCGTGAGCCAGGCCGCCGACGAGTCTGGCCGACCCCGGCGCGAAGTATATGAGTTGTGGATTCGCCCCTCGTGCGAAGATGACCCGTTCGGCGCTGGCGGGGCCAGCATCAGCCGGGAGAAGCAACAGACGCAGATCGTTGCCTCCCCGGAGGAACTGCTGGCACGCTTGAAAGAGGAGAAGCCATGAAACGCACGTTGCTCGTGATGATCATCCTGGTCTTGCTGGCCTTGCCGCTGCTGGCCGTGCTGCTCGTCCCGCTGGTGGTCCCCCTGCCCCCAGTGCCCGGCGCCCTGCCCCCGGCCCAACTGGCCGATGCCGATAGCCGGTTTATCGTGGTCAACGGCCTGCGCGTGCACTACAAGATGGCCGGCTCTGGCAAACCGACCCTGGTGCTACTCCACGGCTTTGCCGCCAGCGAGTTCACCTGGCGCGAGGTGCTGCCCGCCCTGGCCGAAAACTATACCGTCATCGCCTTTGACCGGCCGGCCTCCGGCCTGACGGAACGCCCCCTGCCCGGCACGTGGACCGGCCCAAGCCCATATAGCTTTGAGGCGCAGGTGGCCCTGGTGGTGGGGTTGATGGACGAGCTGGGAGTGGAACAGGCCGTGCTGGTGGGGAACTCGGCCGGGGGCACGCTGGCCGTGGCGACGGCCCTGCGCCACCCGGACCGCGTCTCGGCGCTGGTGTTGGTGGACCCGGCCATCTACGTCGGAGGCGGCCGGTTCCCAGACTGGCTGCGTCAGGTCATGGCCACGCCTCAGATGCGCTGGTATGGGCCGCTGCTCTTGCGCGCCTTTGTCCCCGCCTGGGGCGAAGGCTTTGGCCGTTCCGCCTGGCACGACCCGGCTGGCCTCACCCCCGCCGTGTGGGCCGGCTATACCCGACCCCTGCGCGCCGAGAACTGGGATCGCGCTTTCTGGGAGTATCTTTTGACCAGCGAGTTCCCGGACCTGACAGCCCGCCTGGACCAGGTCCGCTGGCCCACCCTGGTGATCACCGGGGACGACGACCGTATAGTCCCCACGGCCCAGAGCGTGCGTCTGGCCGCCGAATTGCCCCACGCTGAGCTGGTGGTCATCCCCAACTGCGGCCATATCCCCCAGCAGGAGCGCCCGGCGGAGTTCCTGGAGGCAGTGAAAGGCTTTTTGACAAGGTTGCCATAGAGCACGTCATGCGTCAACCGTCAAAAAGACCCCCCGCGTTTGACGTTCGGTGAGGAGATATGCGTCCAGGTCCCGTCGTACTCTTTGGCTCCGGCGAGACCTCCGCCAGCGGAAGGCGGGTCTTTGACTGGCTGTTCCGGCGGCTGGAGTCGCCCATCCGCGTGGTGGTGTTGGAGACGCCGGCCGGTTTCCAGCCCAACTCAGCCTGGGTAGCCGAACAGGTGGCGGATTTTCTGCGCCGGCGGTTGCAGAACTACAACCCCCAGGTGAAGGTCGTGCCGGCCAGAAAGCGGGGCACGCCTTTTAGCCCGGATGACCCGGAGGTGGTGGCCCCGCTCTGGACAGCTAACGTCTTCTTTGCCGGGCCGGGCAGCCCCACCTATGCCGTGCGCCAGCTCCGGGACAGCCTGGCCTGGCACGTGCTACTGGCCCGGCATCACCTGGGCGCGACGGTGGTCCTGGCCAGTGCCATGCCTGCGGCAGCCAGCACTTATACCCTGCCCGTGTACGAGATCTATAAGGCCGGGGCCGACCTGCACTGGCAGCCGGGGCTGGACTTTTTCGGCCCCTACGGTCTCTCGCTGGCTATCATTCCCCATTGGAACAACAGCGAGGGCGGCGCACACCTGGACACCAGCCGATGTTTCATGGGGCAGGAGCGATTCGCCCGGCTGGTAGCGCAACTGCCGGCCGATACCACCGTGGTGGGCATTGACGAGCACACGGCCCTGGTGATGGACCTGGCAGCGGCCAGTTACCAGGTCTTGGGCCGGGGCGGGGTGAGCATATGGTGCGCCGGCCAGGAACGCCGGTATGAGGCCGGTCAGACCGGCCACCTGACGGAACTGGGGCCGTTTCGCGTGCCAGCGCCAGGGACTGGCCTGCCACCGGCGATCTGGTCGCGTGCCCAGGAAACCCCACCGCAGGAGGCCCCGGCGGGGCCATCCCCAGAGGTGCTGACCCTGGTGCAACGTCGGGAAGCGGCCCGCGCTGCCCGCGACTGGGCTACCGCCGACGCCCTGCGCGCCGAGATCACCGCCCAGGGCTGGCACATCCGGGATACGGCCACCGGCCCGGAGCTGGTGCCGCTGGCCTGGATTCAATAATTTTCAAATAAGGTGCCGGAGTAGAGGCTTCAGCCGGATTTTCCGCCTGAAGGCTCGACTCCCGTGGGGTCGGGGGTCACAGACCCCCGCCGGGCAAGGTCACAGACCCCCGCCGGGCAAGGGAGTAGAGGCTTTAGCCGGTCGCGCCCCAAAGATATGGCCCGCCTGAAGGCTCGACTCCCGTGGGGTCGGGGGTCACAGACCCCCGCCGGGCAAGGTCACAGACCCCGCCGGGCAAGGTCACAGACCCCCGCCGGGCAAGGTCACAGACCCCGCCGGGCAAGGGATTCCGTAGTGTTATCCGCAATCCGCAATTTGCCATTTGCCATTTGCCATTTGCAATTTGCCATCTGCAATCTGCATTCCGCATTCCGCAATTGGAGGTTCCATGTCCCGCATCTTTGAATCTCAACACCCCCTGGTCAAACACAAGCTCAGCCTGCTCCGCCGCACAGACACGAAACCCAAAAAGTTCCGCGAGCTGGTCCGCGAGCTGGCGATGCTCCTGGCCTACGAGGCCACGATGGACCTGGCCCTGGAGCCGGTGGAGGTGATCACCCCCCTGGGCGTCGCGCACTGCCAGACTTTGCAGGAAAAGATCGGGCTGGTGCCCATCTTGCGGGCCGGCCTGGGGATGGTGGAGGGGATCTGGGAACTGCTACCCTCGGCGGAGGTGTGGCACCTGGGCCTGTACCGGGACCACCGCACCCTGGAGCCGGTGGCATATTACAACAACCTGCCGGTCCATCCCACGGTGCAGGTTTGCCTCATCCTGGACCCCATGCTGGCGACCGGCGGATCGGCGGTGGCAGCGGTGGACATCCTCAAGGGCTGGGGAGCGCGGCGCATCAAGTTCGTGGGGATCATCGCTGCGCCGGAGGGCCTGCAACGGCTCACCCAGGCCCACCCGGACGTGGACATTCATATCGCGGCGATTGACAGCCACCTGACGCCGGAACCGGTCCGGCCGGATGACCCACCACGGGGCTACATCGTGCCCGGCCTGGGCGACGCTGGCGACCGCCAGTTTGGGACCGGGTGACGCCCATGACACGACCGAGTTGGGACGAGTATTTCATGCACATCACCCGCCAGGTGGCCCGGCGATCCACCTGCCTGCGCCGCCAGGTGGGGGCGGTCATCGTGCAGGACAAGCGCATCCTGACCACCGGCTACAACGGTCCCCCCACCGGCCTGGCCCATTGCGAGGAGGTGGGCTGCATCCGCCAGCAGATGGACGTGCCCTCCGGCGAGCGCACCGAGCTATGCCGGGGCCTCCACGCCGAGCAGAACGCCATCATCCAGGCGGCCCTCCACGGCGTGCGCATCGCCGGGAGCGACATCTATATCACCCTCCAGCCCTGCGTGCTCTGCGCCAAGATGCTCATCAACGCCGGCATCCGGCGCATCGTCTATGACGGCGACTACCCGGACGAGCTGGCCCGGCAGATGCTGACCGAGGCCGGGATCAAGTTGGTGCGGTTTGTGGACGGCGTAGAGGAAGGATGAAAGCGGAAAGATGAAAGCGGAAGGGTGGGTCTTCCTGACGGTGTGCGGGACGGCCCTGGCGGTGGCGTTGGCGATCACGCCGCTGGTCATTCGGCTGGCCCGGCGTTACGGCTTTGTGGACGTGCCGGATGCGCGTCCCAAGAAGCTACACCGCGCGCCTGTGCCCCGCCTGGGCGGCCTGGTCCTGTACGTGGCGTTCGGCGCCGGGTTGGGTGTGGCCCTCCTGCTGCGGAGCCGGGTGGTCACCGCCGAGGACCCACTGGAACTCATGCGCGTGGCCGGGGTCCTGGCCGGGGCCACGGTGATGTTCCTCCTGGGCTTGCTGGACGACCGGCGGGAACTGGGGCCATGGGTTCAGTTTGGCGGGCAGCTCGTGGCTGCCATCCTGGCCGTGGCCGCCGATGTGGTCATCTGGCGCGTGAACAATCCCCTGGACGGCACGTGGGAGTTCCCGGTCTACCTGGCCGTGCCCTTCACCATCTTCTGGCTGATGGGGGCCATGAACGCCGTGAACTGGCTGGACGGGCTGGACGGGCTGGCGGTCGGCGTGGGCGGTATCGCGGCGGTGATCTTTGGCCTGCACAGCCTGAACATGGGGCAATACAGCGTGGCCCTGCTGCCGTTGGCGCTGGCCGGGGCACTGGTGGGCTTTTGGCCGTACAATTTCCACCCGGCGCGCATCTTCCTGGGGGGTGGCGCGCCGCTGTTGGGCTTTTTGCTGGGCGCCCTCTCCATCGTGGGCGGGACCAAAGGGGCCACGCTGCTATTGGTGTTGGGCATCCCCATCCTGGATGTGGCCTGGCTCATCCTGCGCCGGCTCGCCCAGGGCCGCTCGCCCATGCGCGGGGCGCGGGAGCATCTGCACCACCGGCTGCTGGACGCCGGCCTGTCGCAACCGGTCATCGTGCTGTTGTATTACACCTTCACGGTGCTGTTGGGTGGGCTGGCCCTGGTACTGGCCGCGCCCATCTACAAGCTGGCGGCCATCCTGGTGGGCGGTGCGGTGCTGGCGGTGGTGCTCACCCGGCTGGCGCGCGGCCCCGGCGAATGAGCCGGTCGGGCTAGGCAAAGTTATACCCATCGTCGCCCGCGCCCCCCATCTCATCGCCCAGGCCCATCTCCTCCATGCGCTTTTCAATACTTTGCAGGTCTTCGCCGGCCTCCATGCGGCCCACGATCTCATCAAATTCCGGGCCCAGGTCCTCTCCCATCTCATCGCTCATCTTGCGCATCCAGCGGCCAAGAGAGCGCGGGTCGTTCTCGTCCAGGCCGTCCAACATACCGGGATCGGCCAGATCATCCAGGCGGCTCTCCTCGGAGCGGACCACAGCGACCCGCGAGATGAGCCGGCGCGTATTGGTGCCCTGGCACCGCTTGCAAGGCGGGTTCTCAGGTGGCTCGAACCGGTAGACCAGCAGGCTGAACCGTGTCCGACAATCGCTGCAACGATATTCATAGATCGGCATCGTTCTACTCCTGATTTCTGGTTGCTTGTCACTGGTTACTGGTGAACGATCACTCGTTATTGGAGAGACTCATGCCCCTTATCTATCTGGGATTGGGCAGTAACCTGGGCGACCGGGAAAAAAACTTGCGGGCCGCCCTCCACAGTCTGGAAGCGGCCGGTGTGCAGGTGATAACCCTGTCGCCGATCTACGAGACGGCGCCGGTGGGTTATCCCGATCAGCCAGATTTTTTGAACGCCGTCTGTCGTGCCAGGACCGCCCTTGCGCCACATGACCTGTTACGGGCGATCAAGGCCATCGAGACGGCGCTGGGTCGCCAGCCCTCCTTCCGCAACGCCCCCCGGCCCATTGACATAGACATCCTGTTCTATGATGACCTCATCCTGGATACGCCAGACCTCACCATTCCCCATCCGCGCCTGGCCGAACGCGCGTTCGTGCTCGTACCTCTGGCAGACATCGCCCCAGAATTGCGCCATCCGGTCCTGGGTCAAACGATCACCACCCTGCTGGCCGCCCTCCGCAACCCAGAGCGGCCCTGACTCATGGGCAATGTTACCGGGAATGACGCCTTACGTTTTACGCTTTACGTTTTACGCTTTACGCCTCACTCCACCTTGACTTCCACATCGGCCAGCACGATCAGGAGCCACGTCCGACCCGGGGCCAGCTTCAGCTCGTTGCCAGCCTGGTCCAGGAACCGGGTCATCTCGTTCCGCTGGCTCCGCTGCCACGTGCCCTCGATCATCACCCCATCCCGGAACAGGAGGGCGCGCCCCGTGCCCATCATCTCGTATTTCCACAGGTAGATCTTGCCGGCCGGACTGTCGGAAAGGATAGACTCCTGGCCCTGGACGAATTGGACCAGCACGTTGCGCTGGGTGATCGCCTGGCCGGTGGCCTCGTCGAGGAAATCCTGACCGTCCATCCGCCGCCTGTACAACCTGGTGGCCGGGTCATAGGTATACTCCACCAGGCTGACTTCCGAGAAGGGGATGGTGATATGAGTGGCGGGCCTGATCCCCTGAGCTGAGCTGGTGCCTGGCGGTGTCTCATCGAACTGGAAACCCCGTTGGGGGACCGGCCGTTCTTCCCCTAAGGTTCGTAGCAAGGCCCGCAGTTCGGCCACGTTGGTATACAAGGTGTGCTCATAGGCGATGCCGGGACCGCGCTTGACCCGGTAAAAATACGGCTCGCCGTATCTGGCATCGCTGATGCGGGTGATGTCGGGAGCCTCACGGAGCAGTTGGTTCACCTTCATGGAGGCCCCGGAATCGCAGAGGACGGCCTCATGTTGTGGGACCAGTTCCAGGTCCATGGGCCGGGCACTGCGCATCGGCCCCACCCGATCCGGGTCAGCGGTGAGAAAGAGGGCGGCAAACCGGGTCAGGCCATACTCGATCCGATACTCGTAAACCAGATCGGCCTGGGACAGGCCGGTCTGGGGCCGGGATTCTTTGGAGTTTTCGATCTTGATCAGCAAGGGCCGACGTTGCAACAGGGCAGGGTCTGCAACCTTGAGGCCGGTGAAGGGGTTCACGTCGGCCGGGCGGCCGGGCGTGGGCATGACTGTGGGCGCTGGCGTCGGCACCGCTGTGGGAGGCACGTTGGGGGTGGCCGTAAAGGTGGGCAGCGGCGTATAGGTGGCAAAGGGGGTGACACTGGGGAGCGGCCCGTTGCCACCGCAGCCGGCCGTCAGCACCAGGCCCACGATAAAGACACAGATGACGGTTCTGCGCATAAACTCATACCTCGGCTAGATGTCAATTGGGGGCAGTGGCCCGCCCTAGACGGTCGGTTCGACGGTGAGCGTCACCCCGGCTGATAACTCGACCGGCAGGGAGGTGGGGGACTGACGATGGAAGACCAGCCCCTCCTCGCCGACCTCGATCAGGATCACTTCACCGGCCTCAAAGCGACCCTCCAGCAGTTGTCTGCTCAGGGGGTTTTCCACATAACGCTGGATGACCCGGCGCAGGGGTCGCGCGCCGAATTGCGGATCATAGCCTTGCTGGGCCAGCCAGGCCCGGGCGGCTTCGGATAGCTGGATGTGGATGCCGCGTTCGGCCAGGCGGTGGTCCACCTCGCGCACCTGCAAATCCACGATCTGCAGGATCTGCTCGCGGGTCAGGGGGCGAAAGACGATCACCTCATCAATGCGGTTGAGGAACTCGGGCCGGAAGGTGCGTTTCAGCTCCTCGGCGACCTGGCGCTGGGCCTCGCGCTGCTCGTCAGGGTATGGTTCATCATCCGGGTTCGCCCGGCCGATGAATCCCAGGGGCCGGTTAGAGGCCAGATACCTGGTGCCCACATTGGAGGTCATGATGATGACCGTATGGCGAAAGTCCACCGTGCGCCCCTGACCGTCGGTCAGGCGGCCATCATCCAGGACCTGGAGCAACGCGCTCCAGACCTCGGGATGGGCCTTTTCGATCTCATCGAACAGGATCACGCTATAGGGCTTGCGCCGGACGGCCTCGGTGAGCTGGCCGCCCTCTTCGTAGCCGACGTAGCCGGGCGGCGCGCCGATCAGCCGGGCCACGGTGTGTCGTTCCTGATACTCGCTCATATCCAGACGTATCAGGGCGTCCTGGTCATCAAAGAGGAACTCGGCCAGGGCTTTGGCCAGCTCGGTCTTGCCCACGCCGGTGGGGCCCAGGAAGATAAAGCAGCCAATGGGCCGCCGGGGGTCTTTCAAACCAGCCCGACCGCGCCGAATGGCGTCACTCACGGCGGTGACGGCCTCATCCTGCCCGACAAGGCGTTGATGGAGTCGCTCCTCCATGTGCAACAGCTTCTCCCGCTCCTCCTCCAACATGCGGGTGACGGGGATGCCGGTCCAACTGGCCACGATGCGGGCAATGTCCTCCCGACGGACCCGGTCATCCAGGTGCGCCTGGGCCAGCCATTCCGCCCGGGCCTGTTCGAACGGTCCTTGCAGGGCCGTGCTTTCGGCCTTGAGCATGGCGGCCCGCTCGTAATCCCGGGCCTCGCTGGCGGCCTCCTCCTCGCGGCGTAATTCCTCCAGGCGACACTCCATCGCCAGCAGGTCCGGGGGCAGGCTGGACAACTCGATGCGCCGCCGTGAGCCGGCCTCATCCATCAGGTCCACCGCCTTGTCTGGCAGAAAGCGGTCAGAGATGTAGCGCTGACTCAACTCGGCGGCAGCGACCAGGGCCTCCGGTTCAAAGTGCACGGCGTGATGGGCCTCGTAATAGGGACGCAGACCCTCCAGGATCTCGGTGGTTTCCCTCACCGTCGGCTCGCGCACCAGGATGGGCTGGAAGCGGCGTTCCAGGGCCGCGCTCCGCTCCACATGCTCACGGTAATCGTCCAGGGTGGTCGCGCCGATGCACTGGAGTTCGCCCCGGCTGAGGGCGGGTTTGAGCATATTGCTGGCATCAATGGAACCGCTGGCGGCACCGGCACCCACGACGGTATGGAGTTCGTCAATGAACAGGATGATCTGGCCCTGAGCCTGGCGCACCTCATCCAGCACGGCCTTGAGCCGTTCCTCGAACTCGCCCCGGAGCCGGGTGCCGGCCACCAACGCCCCCAGGTCCAGGGCCAACACGCGCTTGCCCCGCAACGTTGAGGGGACCTCATGGCGGGCGATCTTTTGCGCCAGCCCCTCCACGATGGCGGTCTTGCCCACGCCGGCCTCGCCGATGAGTACCGGATTGTTCTTGGTACGCCGCCCCAGGACCTGGATCACGCGCATGATCTCCTCTTCTCGCCCGATGACCGGGTCCAGGCGACCCTCGGCCGCCAGGGCAGTCAGGTCACGGCTGTACCTGCTCAAGGCCCGATACCGGCTCTCCGCACCGGGGTCAGTGGCAGAATGCGCGCCGCGCACGGCCTTGATGCCGGCCAGGACCTGGTCCCGGGTCACCCCCAGGTCGCGCAGGATGCGGGCTGATACGCCGTTGCGCTCACTGACGATGGCCAGGAAGAGGTGATCGCAACCGATGACATCGTCGCCCATACGGCGGGATTCGGCATCGGCAGCCCCGATGAGGCTGTTCAGCCGGGGCGTGGTATAAACCTGCATCGGTGGGGCGGCATATTGGACCCGGGGCAGGGTCTTCAAGACATCCTCAAGCCGGTTGCGCAAGATAAAGATGTCCACGGACGTGGTCTGCAAAATGGCGGTTACCGTACCATCTGGCTGCTCCAGCAGGGCCAGAGTCAGGTGCTCCACATCCAGTTGGCCATGCCTCATTCTCTGCATGATCTGATGGGCTGTCTGAAAGGCCTCATGGGCCCGTTCGGTCAATTTATTGGGTGAGATCATAGGACATCTCCGTGAAACTTGTACTGCGGTTCGCAGCCCGTGATATTCTCGCGGCGGACCTGACGTGTCGCCGAGAGCATGAGGATCGCCTCGCTGATGTCCTCCAGGGATAGTACGCCTAAAAAGTTATCCCGGTCCAGGATAGCCACCGCCCTCATGCCGCTGGCCAACATCTGCTGGCGCAGGTCAATGAGCGAGGCCGTCGGCGGAGCCACCGGGTATCGGGTGTGCATGGTCTCGTAGACGCTGGCTGTAGGCCCCTGCTCCCGCAAACCTCGGAGCAGGTCCTCACGGGTCAGGAGCCCCACCAGGCGGCCGGCCTGCAAGACCGGGAAATCCGTCTGGTAACTATGGAGCGTCAGGTCCAGGGCCTGCGCCAACGTATCCGTGGGTTGCAGGGCCATCGGCCCCCGGGAGAGGGCCTGGCAGGCCTGCATTCCCCGGAGCACGGCGCGGATTCGCACCTCGCCGCCTTCCTGCTCCGCCCCCAGGTAGACAAACACAGCGATAAGGACCAACAACAGGTCGCCCTGGAAAAAGCCCCACAGTCCCAGCAACAAGGCCAGGCCCTGCCCCACGGCGACTGCTATTTGCGTGGCCAGGCCATAGTCCAGGGTCAGGGCCAGGAAAGCCCGTAACACCCGGCCGCCATCCATGGGAAAGGCCGGGACCAGGTTAAAGAGGCCCAGGACCAGGTTCGCCAGGGCCAGTTCGATCAACAGCGAGAGCGGGCCTGATCCACCCACCAGGTTGAGCACATCCTGCATGGTACGCAGCGGCGGGTCCCAGAGCGGGATGGCGATCAGGGCTGCCAGGGCCAAAAGCGTGCCCAGGATCAGGTTCGTGGCCGGGCCGGCCAGGGACATGAGCAGCTCCTGGGCCGGGCGGCGCGGAACGGCTTCCAGTTGGGCCACCCCGCCGATGGGTAACAACGTTATGCCCCTGACCCGCACTCCAAACGCCTGGGCCAGCAGACTATGAGCCAGCTCATGCAAAACCACGCACGCAAAAACCAGGATGATAAATACCACCCCATAGAGCATCCCCGACCAGCCGCCGGGCCGCACCACACCCCAGTTAAACGCCGCCCACATCACGACGAACAGAAACGTGAGGTGAATGCGGATGTCAATGCCCCTGACGCTCGCGATCTTGATAGATAAGGGCACGTTATACCTCCTGAACTGGAAGCCAAACCGATCCTGGAGTCGAACCTTCAGGCGGGAAAGTCCGATCACGACGCTATCATTATAGGTTAGTGACCCCGCTTTGTCAATTACGTCCGGGAGCAGGGGTGTCCGTCACGTTTTTGCAGACGAGGGCGCGCACACCCTCTCCCCATCGGGGAGAGGGCTGGGGTGAGGGGCGATCTGCGCTGATTGGCGGTCTCCACCCTCACCCCGC